>Ga0183260_10002411_pt1 | contig 15453 bp, 10 predicted proteins | sample AntDrymUQ4972206_2_FD_129768 | JGI IMG/M metagenome (GOLD analysis project Ga0183260, IMG submission 129768) | Polar desert sand microbial communities from Dry Valleys, Antarctica - metaG UQ497 (22.06) (version 2) (version 2) | ecosystem: Environmental > Terrestrial > Soil > Desert | place... | reverse complement strand
AAGCGTGTCCAGGCGTCATCCGCAGGGGTGATGTCGTGGAATCACTCATCTAGTGGTGGAGAGCGGGTTGGGCAGGCGCCAGCGGCTGGGGCGGGGGCGGGGGCGCCGGACGGGTCGTGCTCGCGCGGATCGCGACGGCCAAGCCGGCGGCCAGAACCAGGAGGCCGGCTTGGCGTCCCTGAGCGCCGTTGCCAAGGGCCGTCAGCGCTGATCCGAGGCCGGCCGACCACATCATCGCGCCGACCAGGGCCAGTGCGGGATGCGCGCGAAGCACCCAGCCGAGCACGGTTGCGGCGACGCCCAGGGTCAGCATTCCGAGCACGGCGGCAGGCTCGCCCAGGGTGCCGACCACCTCCGTGAGGCCATCGGTCAAGGAGGCTTCCCAGCCTTCGGGAGCGGGGCCGGAAAGCGCCAGGCGGGAGCCGGCGTCGAGGCCCACAGCCGCCGTCATGTAGGTGGCGAACCCAACCGCCCCAAGCACGAATCTCTCGACGGGGCGTCGTGAAGCCACAGCCACCAGCGCAGCCGTCGCGGCGACGCAGCCGACGGCTCCCAGCGGAATCGCAGCCACCGGCAAGAACGCGTGGAGTGGATGGCTCGCGACCGCCAGAGCCGGCGCCAGCAACAGCGCGCACACCAGCGCGGCGCCCGGCATTCCGGCCGGGCCGGCCAGCGCCGCCAGGACAACGCCGATCCCGGCCAGGATCAGGATAAGTGGCAGCGACCGCTCGCCCAGGATCGACTCGGCGCCGCCCGGATGGGGAACCGCGCACTCGTCGTCCAGTTCCAAGCCGTGACGGTCGAGGACGGCATTGAGACGTCCCAGGGCCGGCCGATTTCGCGGATCCGCCTCAAGGCAGGCATCGATCTGGGCGACGATGGCTTTGGGCAGGTCGGGGCGGACCCGAGCCAGCGACGGAACCACCTGGCCGATCTGCCGGGCCGTCTGCGCCGGCGAACCACGTCGTACCGGGTTCTCGCCCGCCCACGCCTCATAGAGGGTCAGAGCCAGCGAGTAGACGTCCGCCTCGGGCCCCGCTGTCTGGCCTTCCGCCTGCTCGGGCGCCATGTAGGCCAGTGTGCCCACGACCTCGCCGGTCGCGGTCAGGGCCGGTGCTCCCGCGACCGCGGCGATCCCGAAGTCCATCAGCTTGGCCCGCCGCCGGCCGCTGTCCCAGGGACGCACGATTGCGTTTTGCGGCTTGACGTCGCGATGGATCACCCCTCGCTTGTGGGCGTGCGTGAGGGCGGCGCAAAGGTCGACGCCGATCTGGGCGACGTCACGGTCGGAGATCGCGCCATCGCGTGCCAGGCGGTCGAGAGTGTGCCCGTCGACCAGTTCGGAGACCAGGATCGCGTGGCCATCGCGCTCGCCGAGCTCGTAGAGCGTCACGATCGTGGGGTGGTTCAGACGTGCGGCCGCCTGCGCTTCACGCAGGACGCGGTCGGCGCCGGCGCATTCGATCTCCTTGACGGCGACGGTGCGCTCGAGCCGTTCGTCAAAGGCGCGGTAGACGGTCCCCATTCCGCCGGAGCCGATTCGCTCCTCGATCCGGAACCGTCCCATGACCAGATCGTTTGACAAAGCAACATATGCGTTCGTCATGAGCAGTCCGTTTCCTCCCGCTGGCGACCTCTCGACGGGTAATACTCTCGGCACGCGTGGAACACTCACGAGACGACCCCATCCACCCCTCGCGAAGGGCGCCGGCATCCCAACGCGCCCAAGGGCTTCCGCCCGGGCCGCCCAAGCAGCCTGCGGGAGAGCTCCTGAAACGGCGCTTGATCGCATTCGTGGTCGGCGCCGTGATCATCGTGATCCTGCTCGTCGGCTGCCGCGCCTGCCTCGGGCAGCGCAAGGAACGGGGCTATGAGAACTACCTGCGCGGCCTCTCGGCGCTGATCACCACCTCGAGCCAGCTCTCGCGCGACTTCTTCACCACCCTCGGCAACCCGGGGGATGCCACGGTAGACGAGTTTCAGGATCAGATCATCCCCAGTCGAGGCACCGCTGAGGACCTGTTCAAGCGCGCGCAGGGGCTCTCCGCGCCAGGCGAGCTCTCCGAGGCGCAGGCGGACCTGGAGCTGGCGTTCGAGTTCCGCCGAGATGGCCTCTCCAGCATCGTCGAGCAGATCCCGACGGCGCTCGGCGATGACGGGCGCATCGAGGCGATCAAGCAGATCGCCCTGGATATGCGCCAGTTCCTGGCTTCCGACGTCCTCTACAGCCGGGCGCGGGACGCCATGCTGACGGTTTTGTCAGAGCAGCAGATCGAGGGGGAGGTGCCGGAGAGCGTTTTTTTGCCCGACACCGAGCCCTGGCTTGACTACGTGGCGCTGACCGGCGTGCTGTCCCAGGTTGCGGCCGAGGCAGACGGCAGCGATCCCACCCGCGGCACGGAGATCTCCGCCACCGTGTTGAAACCGGGCAACGTGCCCCTGGTGCCGGAGAGCCCGAATGCGCTGGGACAAGCCCCGGGTGAGATCGAGATCAGCGTCCTGAACGGAGGCGTCGCCGAGGAGGCGAACGTGGCGGTCGCGTTCGAGCTGGTCGGGGGAATCGAGACGATCGCTGAGGAAACGACGATTCCCAGGATCGGCCCAGGCAACACGGAGTCCGCCCGAATCCCGATCTCCGGCGAGATCCCAACCGGCGTCGAGCTGACCCTGACGGTGACCGTGCTCCCCGTACCCGGCGAGACGATCGTCGACAACAACGAGTCGACCTACCGGGTCACCTTTGAATGAGTGAGAAGTGAAGGTCGCGTTCCTCGGACCCGCGGGGACCTTCTCCCAGGATGCCCTCGCGGCCATCGCCGTACATGGAGAGATCGACGCCCGGGCCGAGCCGACGATCCACGACGCGGTGATGGCGGTGGCCGGCGGCACTTCTGATCGGGCGCTGGTTCCGTTCGAGAACTCGATCGAAGGTTCCGTTCGCCCCACCCTCGACGCTCTGGCCTTCGACGCGCCTGCCGTCCGGATCGTGGGCGAGCGTGACCACCCCATCTCGCACGCCCTCATCGCCCGGCGGGACTTGGAGCTGGGGGCGATCGGCGTGGTGTTGAGTCATCCGCAACCGGCCGGGCAATGCGCCCGCTTTTTGCGCTCCGAGCTCCATGGCGCCGAGGTGCGCATGGTTGCGAGCACCGCCGAGGCCGTGCGACAGGTCAGCGAAAGCGGCGAGCCGTGGGGGGCTTTGGGCGCGGCGGGAGCCGCGGGCGTCTACGACTGCGTGGTCTTGCGCGACGGCGTCGAGGACGAGCCGGGCAATGTCACCCGCTTCGTCTGGCTGGCGCCGGAGGGGGTCGAGCCAGAGGGAGGTGGTCCGTGGCGCACCACCCTGATCTTCTCCGAGCTGGGGGCGGATCACCCCGGCGCGCTGGTTGAGGCGTTGACGGAGCTCTCTGACCGCGAGGTCAACATGACCAGAATCGAGTCGCGCCCGCGCCGGGAGGGGCTGGGCCGCTACATGTTCTTCGTGGACCTCGACGGTTCCGAGCATGACCCGGCGGTGGCGGGGGCGATCGCTGCGCTGCGCGGGAAGGCGGAGAACGTGCGCGTCCTGGGGAGCTACCCGGTTGCGGCAGCGGTGCTTCCGTAACCGGTCATACCTGTTCGGCGGCGACTCCTCCTAGAATCCTGCGAACCATGAGCAACGTCGTCTCCCTTGCTGGTCGCATGCACGGCGGGCGTGTGCGCGGTCCTGCGCGCGGGCGGGTTTTGGTGCTGAACGCCAGCTACGAGCCGATCAACGTATGCACGATGCGGCGGGCCACCGTCCTCGTCCTCAAGGAACGGGCGGAGGTGCTGGAGCACGGTGAGGGGGCGATGCGCTCCGAGCACTTCGCGCTGGAGGCGCCATGCGTGATTCGCCTGGTCCGCTATGTGCGCGTCCCCCGCGACGCCCACCGCCGCAAGATCACGCGCAAGGCGGTCTTGGCACGCGATGCCTACACCTGCCAATACTGCGGACACGAGGCGCACGGCCTGACCGTCGACCACGTGATCCCGCGCTCGCGCGGCGGCGGATCGGAATGGGAGAACATCGTCGCCGCTTGCGCACCGTGCAACCGGCGCAAGGGCAACCGGCTGCCGAACGAGGCGAGCATGCCGCTGCGCGCGCGCCCGAAGGCGCCCGGGCCGAACGTCTTTATCCGCATTGCCAGCCCCATGGTCCCCGACGCCTGGGAGCAGTACCTGCTGGCGGCGTAGAAGCGAAGGGCCGCCCGAGGGCGGCCCTTCACCGTTTGATCGTGCGATCGCGGGCGGTTTGAGATTGGCAGCGAGTGGGACGACCTCCCGCCTCTCAGCGCGCCGGTGCCTGGTTTGGATTTCGCCAGACGTCTCGCACTGACTACCTAACGCTCCGGCACCTCCAGAGTCCCACTAAGCATGTGAATTAGGACCACCTCCTTTCTCTGGTTCTGCAATTGAACCAAAATCGGAGGTCGCTACTCGGGGTCGGTTTCCTCCGGCTGTGCGGGATGGGCGCCGTCGGCGGCCGCCTCGGCGACAGCATCCGCTTCCAGCGCGACCCGGTCAACCGCCGGCGCGCCGGTGTCGGTGCTCGATTCCACCACCAGGGCCACGGCGCTGACCAAGTCGTCGTCCTTGATGTTCATCACCTTGACGCCCTGTGTCGCCCGGCCCATCTGCGAGATCCCGCCGGCGTTCGTGCGCTGCACCATCCCGTTCTGCGAGATGAACAGCAGATCCTGATGCTCGCGCACGATCAGCGCGCCGGCGAGGCCGCCCTTCCTCTCGGTCAGCTTGATCGTCAGGACGCCCTTCGTACCACGGCCCTTGACCGGGTACTCGGGCACCGCTGTGCGCTTGCCGAAGCCGTTCTCGGTAACCACGAAAAGCTCCGCCTCGTCGCGGGCGATGTCCATCGTCAGGACGCGGTTGGGCTTGTTGCCGATCTTGCCGCTGACGTTCATGCCCTTGACGCCACCGGTCCCGCGACCCATCGCGCGGACGTTCGCCTCGTTGAAGCGGGACGCGTGGCCGGAGCGGGACACCATCAAAATGTCGTCCAGGCCTGAGGTCAGCCGGACCTGGACCAGCTCATCGTCGTCGCGAACCTTGATCGCGATGATCCCGTCCGACTTGATCTTGGTGTTGTAGGCGAGGAATTCCGTCTTCTTGATCTGGCCGTGGGCCGTCGCGAACACGAGGAACTTGTCTTCCTTGAAGTCGCGGGTCGGAATCACCGCCATGACCCGTTCGTCGTCGCGCAGCGGCAGGACGTTGACGAGCGCTTGGCCCTTCGCGGTGCGCGAGCCCTCGGGCAGTTCGTAGACCTTGAGCCGGTAGACCTTGCCGCGGTTGGTGAAGAACAACAGGAAGTCGTGGGTCGAGCAGATATGGAGGTGCTCGATGTAGTCGTCTTCCTTCATGTTCATCCCCATCACGCCGACGCCACCGCGTCGCTGCTGCCTATAGGTCGCGAGTGGGAGGCGCTTGGCGTAGCCGGAATGGGTCAGGGAGACGACCATCTGCTGGTCGGCGATCACGTCTTCGATGTTGAGGTCGCCCTCGAACGCGATGATCTCCGTGCGGCGCTCGTCGCCGTAGCGTTCCTCGATCTGGGCCAGCTCTTCGACGATGATGCCGTCGACGCGGGCGGGGTCGCCCAGGATCGTGCGCAGCTCGGTGATCCGTTCCATCAGCTCGGCGTGTTCGGCCCGGACCTTGTCAGCCTCCAGCGCGGTCAGGCGCTGGAGGCGCATGTCCAGGATCGCCTGCGCCTGGATCTCCGACAGCTCAAACTGCTCGACCAGGCCGGCGCGGGCGGCCTCGGGGTCTTCGGAACCGCGAATCAGCGCGATCACCGCGTCCAGGTTGTCGAGGGCCACCAGCAGGCCCTCGAGAACGTGGGCGCGCTCCTCGGCCCGTCGCAACTCGTACTGGGTCCGGCGGATTACGACGTCGCGCTGATGGTCCACGTAGTGGCCGACCATCTCCTTCAGGCTCAGTGTCTTCGGTACGCCGTCGACGAGGGCAACCATGTTGACCCCAAAGGAGTTCTGCATAGGCGTGTGCTTGTAGAGCTGGTTCAGGACCACCTTGGCCGGATCGCCGCCGCGCTTGAGCTCGATGACCAGCCGCATCCCGGAGCGATCCGTCTCGTCCCGCAGGTCGGAGATGCCGGTGATCTTCTTCTCGCGGACAAGGTCGGCGATCTTGGTGATCAAGCCTCCCTCACCGCCCTTCTTGACCATGTACGGCAGCTCGGTGACGATGATTGCGTCCTTACCTCCGCGCAGCGGCTCGACGTGGGCGCGGGCGCGGATCTTGACGCTGCCCCTGCCGGAGGCGAAGGCGTCGCGGATCCCGGCGACGCTCATCATGCCGCCGCCCGGGAAGTCGGGCCCCTTGACGTGCTCCATCAGGCCGGCCAGGTCGATTGCCGGGTCCTCGATATAGGCACGGGTAGCCCCGATCACCTCCGTCAGATTGTGCGGCGGGATGTTGGTCGCCATCCCCACGGCGATTCCGGTAGCGCCGTTGACCAGCAGGTTCGGGTAGCGCGACGGCAGGACGACCGGTTCGCTTGTCGTCTCGTCGTAGTTGGGGCCGAAATCGACGGTCTCCGCGTCGATGTCGCGCAGCATCTCGGTCGCGAGGCGGGCGAGGCGAGCTTCGGTGTTGTGGCTGACGAATCCGTTGGTCAGGAAGGAGTGGTCGTCGGTATCGACTTTGAGGGAATAGACGGCCTGAACGCCGGCATTTTCGACTGATTCGACTTCGGCGTAGTAGTACTCGCCGGTGACCAGCGGCTCGACCGTGGACTTGACTTCCTCCGAAGCGATGCGATGCAGGATCGCCGTGCCACCCTGCTCCCAGCGCTCGATCCGGTCAACGTTGTGGCGCCTCAGCCAATCGCGGTCAGTCCAGCGCGAACTTGAGTCAGCACGGATGTAGTCGGAAATGAACGGCACAAAGTCGTGACTGAGGGAGCGGCTCGCCACGGGCAGCGCCAAGAGATCCCGCTCGAGCTTTGCCTGCTTGCGACCGAGGAAGCCCACTCGATCGCTGAAGAGTCGCGCGTCGCGGCGATTGCTGATTACAACTTTGAATTCGCCCCCCTCATAGCGACAGATCCGCGAGACCACGCCACTCTCCAGAAGCAGCAACTGGACGTCGCGTGCGAGGGTCGGACTGTAGGTCGAATAGCACACCTGAACCGAGCTTTGGGGGAGAGACGACGAAGAGCCATCACCGTTGAACAGTGAGCGCAGGAATGCTCGCTTGAACTCCGGGGTTCCGTTCCAGACAAACTCGGGAACGATCTTCTCCTTCGCATTGCCCGCGAGATCGCCAAGCGGGCTCGCCAGGAACTTGCTGAGGTTCTGCACATCCAGTTCCCAGATTTCGCTTCCGGAGCGAAGCGGTCTGCCGTATACGTAACGCGGGCCACCAACGATGGCGTCGTAGGCAGTTAGAACGGCATCGAAGTACTCGCGGTCAACGTTGTTGAAACCGGCTCGGGTTTTGCTAGCCCAGCCCTCCGAGACAAACGCGCCCGCAAGAAGGGCGAGCTGAGCTTGCCGCTTCGTCAGGGGTTTGCTTGGCAGCGGGACCCGCGACATCGCAACGCGATCTCCAGGCTTGATCTCCTCGAGCAGTTTCCACAGCAGCAAGGGAACGCCCGCCATATGCACGAGGCAGAGAACAGGGTGGTTGGGCGTTCCCGTTAGCTCATAGCCCTTGCTCGTGCGGAGCTTCAGGGTTGGATGTGATCCCGAGTGAAAGAGCTTCGAAGCGCTCACGGGACGAGCGAGACGGTCAAGAACCTGAATATCAACGTCCATGTCCGAGTTCGCCGCGGCGCCAGGACTGATCTGGTCGATCCGAACCGTTCCTGACGGTGTCGCGACGCGAGTGTCGCCGGCCACGCAGTAGCGCATCGCTGCGGCCGGGTCGTCGTCGATCGAGCCGAAGTTGCCCTGGCCGTCGATCAGCGGGTTGCGCATCGCGAAGTCCTGGGCGAGGCGGACGAGCGTGTCGTAGATGGAGGCGTCGCCGTGGGGGTGGTACTTGCCCATGACCTCGCCGACGATGAACGCCGACTTGCGATAGCCGCGGTTGGGCTGGAGGCCCAGGTCGTGCATCGCGTAGAGGACGCGGCGATGGACCGGCTTCAGACCGTCGCGGACATCCGGGAGCGCCCGCCCGACGATCACGCTCATCGCGTAGTCCAGGTACGAGCTGCGCATCTCCTGCGTCAGCTCGCGGTCTTCGACGCGCCCGGTCAGGGCCTCGAGGCCTTCCATCTAGATCACCGGCCCGTCAGACATCGAGGAACTTGACTTCTTGTGCGTTCTTCTCGATAAAGCGCTTGCGGGGCTCCACTTTGTCGCCCATCAGATCCGTGAAAACGCGATCCACTGCCGCCGCGTCGTCGATCGTGACCCGCTGCAGGGTGCGGCTGGCGGGATCCATCGTGGTCTCGCGAAGCTGATCGGCGTTCATTTCGCCGAGGCCCTTGAAGCGCTGCAAGGTGACTCCGTCCTTGGCGAGATCGACGACGGCTGTCTGCAGGGCGCTGAACGAGTCCGCGATCCTGGTCTTCGACTTGAGCGCCACCTCGAACGGCGGCGTCCCGATCTGGCCAAGCAGGTCGGCGTGGACCGTAACCAGATGGCGATAGTCGGACGAATCGAACAGCTCCGCGCTCAAGGTGAAGAACTTGGCCAGGCCGCTGCGGCGATGGGTCGCCTTGATCATCAGCTCGGCGCCGGAGCCTGAGACGAGCTCCGTCTCAAAAGCCTCGCCCTCCGGGTCTTCGGCCTCGATCAACTCGCGGACCGTCGCCAGGGAGCCGGCGCCCTGGTCGAGAATCTGGGACTCCGCGAGGAACCCGATGAGCTCTGATCCGTGCTCGGCGCGCAGCGACTCCGACCAGCCTTCGTACTCCTTCAGCTTGCGATTGAACCGCTGCCAGCGCGCCATGGTGAGCTTCGTCGACTTGCCTTCCGCATCGCTCACGGTGTAGCTCTCAAGGCGATCTCGGAGCAGGTACTCCTCCAGCTCCGACTCCTTTTCCACGTACGTCTCCTGGTTGCCGCGTTTGACCCGGTAGAGCGGAGGCTTGGCGATGTACACGTAGCCGGCCTCGATCAACTCGGGCATTTGCCGGTAGAGGAAGGTGAGGGCGAGGGTGCGAATGTGCGCCCCGTCGACGTCGGCGTCGCTCGCGAGGATCACCTTGTGGTAGCGCGCATCCTCGAGGTTGAATTCTTCGTGGACGCCGGTTCCGATCGCCGTGATCAGCGCTTGGATCTCGATATTGGCGAGGATCTTGTCGATGCGCGCTTTCTCGACGTTGAGGATCTTGCCGCGAAGCGGCAACACGGCCTGGGTGGAGCGATCGCGGGCCTGCTTCGCTGAGCCGCCCGCGGAGTCGCCCTCGACCACGAAGATCTCGGCGTCCCGCGGGTCCTTGACGGAGCAGTCGGCGAGCTTTCCGGGGAGAGTCGAATTCTCGAGCGCCGACTTGCGCCGCGTCAGGTCGCGGGCCTTGCGGGCCGCGTCGCGGGCGCGGGCGGCATCGACGGACTTGGAGACGATCCGGCGCGCGTCGGTCGGGTTCTCCTCGAGAAATTCCCCGAGCTTGCGGTTGACCGTCTCCTTGACCAGGCCCTCCACGTGTGGGTTGCCGAGCTTGGTCTTCGTCTGACCCTCGAACTGGGGCTCGGCAAGCTTCACGGAGATGACGGCCGTCAAGCCCTCGCGAACGTCCTCCCCGGTCAGGTTCGGATCCTTCTCCTTGAGCAGCGCCTTTTCGCGGGCGTAGGCGTTGATCGTCCGGGTCAGCGCCGAGCGGAATCCGGACAGATGGGATCCGCCTTCGTGAGTGTTGATGTTGTTCGCGAAGGTAAAAACGGACTCCTGGTAGGAGGAGTTCCATTGCATCGCGACCTCGACAGCCCCTTCGCCCGTCTCGTGTTCGAAGTAGACGGTCTTGCGGTGGAGGGCATCCTTGTTTTCGTTCAGGTGGTGGACGAAATCGACGATGCCGCCTTCGTAGTGGAACGTCTCGGCCTGGCCGGCGGCGCGCTCATCGACGAGCTCAATCCGTAGGCCGCGGGTCAAAAACGCCGTCTCTCGAAGTCGTTCGGCCAGGGTGCCGTAGTCGTAAAGCACTTCCTCGAAGACCTCGGGGTCGGGCGCGAAGGTGATCGTGGTCCCCGTGTCGGAAGCCGGCCCGGTCTGCTTCAGGTCAGCCAGAGGCTCGCCCCGTTCGTAGCTTTGCGTCCAGGTCTGGCCGTCACGATGGATTTCGAGATCAAGGCGCTGCGAGAGCGCGTTCACCACCGAAACCCCCACGCCGTGGAGGCCGCCGGAAACCTTGTATCCCCCACCCTCGCCGAACTTGCCGCCGGCGTGGAGCACGGTGAGCACCACCTGCGCGGTTGAGATCTTCTCCTCGGGATGGTCGTCGACGGGAATCCCGCGGCCGTCGTCGACGACGGTCACTGATTCGTCCGGGTGGATCGTGACCGCGATGTTGTCGCAGTGACCGGCGAGGGCTTCGTCAACTGAGTTGTCGACGACCTCGTAGACCAGGTGGTGAAGTCCGCGGGGCCCGGTCGAGCCGATGTACATGCCCGGGCGTTTGCGAACCGGATCGAGCCCGCGGAGGACGGTGATGTCGTCGGAGGTGTATTCCGCCCCCGCCTCGCGACCGTTCCCCTTCGCGGTCCCGCCCGCGCTTGTTGCTTTCGCCACTAAGTCCTCTCGTTCTCAAATCAGGGGAAAACCCCGGCTGCCAGGCACCGTCAACGGGGCGCTTGTGCGGGCCGGTTACTTGCCGCCCAGGTTCACATAAGGATACCAGGGTGGGCAGTCGGAAATACTGTCAACGGAACGGAAAATGCCTGCAAATGAGCATAAAACAGCAACGTGAGTGAATCTTTTCAGGGACGGTCCGCGCGGGCCCCGTCGGCGCGGAAGCGCAGCCCGTTCAAAGCACCCCCAAAATCCCCCTCATCGAGGTGCCCGCGGAGCCGCTCCAGAAGGTCCGTTTGCATCAGATCCAGCTCCTGCGCCCACGTCGCGGACCGGCAGGCGATCGTCACCACACCGGCGCGCTCCGTCACGGGATCGGCCTGCTTGGAAACGGTCTCCCCGGCCACCCGGGGCCACGCTTCCTGAACGGCGGCCAGCAAGGTGAGCGGCGCGACCTCGGCGCGAACCTTCGCCATCGCCGCGGCCAGGCTGTGGGGGCCGTCGCGGCGCCCTCCTGTGCCGCCAACCGGTTTCACGCGGCGTCCGCCTGTCCCGGGCCGGCTTCCGCGAAGACGGCGCCCTCCCTCACGGCCAGCTCCAGCCGCGGGCAGGCGGCGGGCAGATGGCCGGCTTCCGTCGCCGTGATCAAGGCCTGCCCCTCCCCCGCCAGCAACCGGTCGCAAAGCAGCCGGCGGCGGGACGGATCGAGTTCGGAGGTGACGTCGTCGAGCAGCATCAGGGGCGGGGTCCGGCTCCCCGCCAACAGCGCGTCGCGCTCCGCGAACAGCAGGGCCAGCAGGGCCATGCGTTGCTGGCCCTGGGACGCGTACCGGCGGGCCTGACGCCCGGCAACCGACACGGCTAACTCGTCCAGATGCGGTCCGTGGCCTGAAAAGCCGCGGCCGAGATCGGACTCGCGGCGCTCACCCAGCTCGGCCGCCAGGTCATCCGCTGTGCTTGTCTGGCTGCGCGGCCGATAGGCGATTGCCGCATCCGGTCCCAGGCCCAGGTCCGCCGACGCCTCGGCGAAGAGCGGGGCGAGGACATCGACGGCATCGGCGCGGGCAGCCATCAACTCGATCCCCGCGCCTGCGAGCTCGGCGTCCCAGGCGTCAAGCGATCCGACTCCCATTCCGCCGCCGCGGATGCGCCCGAGCAGCGCGTTTCGCTGCGCCAGCGCGCGCGCGTAGCGGGCCCTGGCGCCGGCGCGGGCCGGGCGCAGGGCCGCGATGAAGCCGTCCAGATGCGAACGACGCGCGGCGGGTGGCCCTTTGATCAGGGTCAAACGGTCGGGCATAAAGACGGCCAGCGAGGGGCGCAATGCGGTGGCGCCGGCAACAATCGGGCTGCCGTTCAGCAAGTGTCGTTTGCCGTCGGAGCGATCGACGGCGTACAGGAACTCCCGGCGCTCACCCTGGTCCGTGATCGCCACCTCGGCGCGGGCGAGCGGTTCGGAGAATGCGATCGTCTCGCGCTCCGCCCGCGTGCGACAAGAACGGCCGGCCAGCGCTGCGTAAAGCGCTTCGAGCAGGTTCGTCTTGCCGGCACCGTTCGCGCCGTGAAGCAGGGTGACCCGCTCGCCGACACGGACTTCAGCCGAAGCGAGGTTGCGAAAGCCGAGGGTCTGAAGGGTCTCGACGCGCACCTCGCGCTCCGCCTCAGGGCCCTAGACGTTCAGTCGAATCGGCATCACGAGGTAGGAGAAGTCCTCGTTGCCGACCGGGCGCAGGAGGCCGGGGCGCAGGGGGGAGGAGATCTGGATCGCGATCTCGTCGCCCTCGACGGACTCGATCCCTTCCTTCAGAAACTGCGGGTTGAACGCGATCTCGAGCGGCTCGCCGCTGAACGGCGCCGGCAGGGACTCGGCGGCGTCCCCGATGTCCGGCGTCTCAGCCGCCACTTTGAGCTCGCCCTCCGTGAAGGCGAAGCGAAGGGGGGCGTTGCGTTGCGCCAACTGGCTGACGCGGCTCACGACCTCCAGCAGATCCTCGCGAGGCATCCGCACTTCGTGCTCGAACGACTCGGGGATCAACTGGCGCCAGCTCGGGAATTGGCCCTCGATCAAGCGCGAGGACAGCGCCACCCCCTCCAGCTTGAACACGACCTGGTTGCGGGAGAGAGACGTCTCGACGCTCTCGGCGCCGCTGGACTCGATCAGGCGACGAAGCTCCCGCAGGGCCTGGGCCGGAACATTGGCGTCGATCGGCTGCGTAAGCGGCTGGTCGAGGTCGGTGTGCTTGACGCTGAGGCGGTAGGAATCGGTCGCGACCATCGTCAGCTTCTGGCCTTCGGCCTGGACCAGGACGCCGGTCAGGATCGGCCGCACCTCATCGCGGGAAGCCGCGCGCGCGACTCTCCGGATCGTCTCCACCAGCGGCCCGGCGGGCAGCGTCGCGGACTCGCCCTCGGCCAGGGGCAGGCGCGGGAAGTCGTCCACCGGCAAGGTGCGGAAGTGGAAGCGCGCGTCGCAGGCGGTCAACTCGACGTCGCGCTGCTCGGCGCGAAGCTCCATCCTAATCTCCCCCTCCGGCAGGCTGCGCGCGACGTCGACCAGCAGGCGACCCGGCAGGAGCACCGTTCCTTCCTCCTCGATCTGGACGTCGTCAAGGGTGAGCGTCAACCCCATCTCCATGTCCGTGGAGCGCAGCGTCAGGACGCCATCAGCGGCCGTGAACAGGATCCCGGCCAGCGACGGCAGGGTCGAACGGGTCGAAACGGCGCGACCGGCGTTCTGAAGGGCGTTGACAAAGGTTTCGCGGGGGCTGGAGAGTTTCATCGTGAGTAGCTCATATTCCTACTTGGTTCAGATGTATTAGGGGCGTTGATGGTTGTGGAGACTTTGCAAAGAATCAGTAACAGAGCGAAGCGGGCCGTGGATTACGGCTGTGGATCGGGTGGTTCGCGGTTGACGGGGGGTGGGTCGCCGGGGTTCACGGGAGGAAGTTTTCCAAGGGCAACGCGAACGTTGTGGATATGACCGGCGGTCTCGGAGCCGGGCTCGTTTCGCTCTGCGACCACGCGCAGGGCGTGAATGACGGTGGAGTGATCGCGGTCGAACGCGCGCGCGATCTGGGCCAGGGGGAGCGGCGTCAGCTCCCGGCACAAGAACATGGCGAGCTGGCGGGCCCGCGCCACCCGAGGGGTGCGGCTGGGCGAGAGCATTTCGGCCCGGGCGAGGCCAAGGACGGAGGCAACCGCGTCCTGGATCGCCTCGACGCCAGGCGCAACGACGACGTTCTCGCCGCCCGCACCCGGCGCGAGGGTCGTTCGAGTGAGAGCGCGGTCGATGGCGCCGCTGGCCAGGGGTTCCCCAAAAACGGACGAGAACGCGAGGACTCGGGTGAGGGCTCCTTCGAGCAGGCGGACGTTACCCGGCGCCCGGGCCGCGATGTCGCGCAGGGCTTCGGGGTCGGGAAGCTGGTCGACCGCAGCGCCGGCAAAGCGCCATAAGAGCGCGATTCGGGTGCGGAGGTCAGGCGGCTCGATCGGCACGGTGAGGCCCCATGCGAAGCGGTCACGAAGGCGCTCTTCCAGCCTCGCCAGGGACCCGGGCGGGCGATCGCTGGAGAGCACGATCTGCTTGCCGGCCGCGAACAGGGCGTTGAAGGTGTGGACGAACTCCTCCTCGGTGCGCGGTTTGCCCTCGAGGATCTGAACGTCGTCAATCAAAAGAGCGTCGAGCGCGCGGTAGCGCTGCTTGAAGCGCTCCGGTCCTTCGGTTCGGAGGGCGGCTACGAATTCGGTCGTGAAGCGCTCGGCGGTCGTGTGGTGGACGTTGAGGCTGGGATGCCGGTCACGTAGGTAATCCGCGATCGCTCCCAGAAGATGCGTCTTGCCGAGTCCCGGCGGCCCGTGCAGAAAGAGGGGGTTGTAAGCCTCGCCCGGGCTCTCCGCGACCGCCAGTGCGGCGGCGTGGGCGAAGCGGTTCCCGGGTCCGATCACGAACCGGCCGAACGTGTGGTGGGGATCGATCGGCAGCGGCTGCGCGATCCGATTCGCTGCCGGCCCACCCTCTTTTGGGAGGGCGCCGGGAGGATCAACCAGCGCGATCCGCCGAAGCTCGGGCTGCAAGCCCTGAAGCGCGCTTTCGAGCGGAACCATGTACCGGCGCTCGACCCAGGTCCGAACCCGCGCGGGACCGGTCACAAAAAGGGTCTCCGCCTCGGAGCTGATCGCCCGCAACGGCTCGATCCACAGGTCGAAGGTGGCCGCGGGCAGAGAGTCGCGAAGTTCTTGCCGCACGCCCTGCCAGATCGCCCTCTCCTCGCCACCACGCTCTCGCTCTCCCATCTCAGGCGACCATAGCGGCGCCTTCAGGCACGCTTGTGGGCGACGCCGCAAATCGCGGACTTTCTCTGCGGCGGGGCGCTGAGCGCTGATGCAGCCGCTCGAAAGGCGGGCCGTCCGCTCTCTATACTGGCCGTCGCCCGCGGCGCGCCCAGCCGCCGCCGCGGCACCACCTCTGGATCATGAAGCGAACCTGGCAGCCGAAGAAGCGCAAGCGTGCGAAGACCCACGGGTTTCGTGGTCGCATGCGCACGCGTTCAGGCCGCGACCTGATCAGGCGACGCCGGCGCAAGGGCCGCAAGCGGCTCTCGCCCTGATGCCCCAGTCTGGCTCTGGTGGGGACGAGTCTCGCAAGCGTGGGCGCCTTTCCAGGAGCGGCGACTTCGACCGCGTCTACCGAGAAGGTCGCTCCCACTCCAATCGCTT
>Ga0183260_10002410_pt1 | contig 15455 bp, 15 predicted proteins | sample AntDrymUQ4972206_2_FD_129768 | JGI IMG/M metagenome (GOLD analysis project Ga0183260, IMG submission 129768) | Polar desert sand microbial communities from Dry Valleys, Antarctica - metaG UQ497 (22.06) (version 2) (version 2) | ecosystem: Environmental > Terrestrial > Soil > Desert | place... | reverse complement strand
GGCGACCTCCGGGACGCCGCCGATCGCCCGCGCGATCACGGGGATGCCGAAGTGGAAGGCCTCCAGCAGCGGGATGCAGAATCCCTCGTGCTCGGACAGGCAGACGAAGGCGTGCGCCGCGCGCCAGCGGTCGGCGAGCTGCTCGCGGGTCAGGCCCGACTCGATCGTCACGCGGCCCGGCGACAGCTCCTCGGCCAGCTCGCGCATCGCGGCGTCGTAGGCCCAGTTGATCGGCGCGCCGACGAGCACGAGCCGCGCGTCGGGCGCGTGGCGGCGGCGGTAGAGCTCGAACGCGCGGATCACCGCGTCCTGGCGTTTGTGTGGTGCCAGGCGCCCGACGAAGAGGATCGTCGGCTGCGCGGGCACGGTCCAGCGGGCAGGATCACCGGCAGCCAGCGGGGCGCCCAGGCCGGCGGGATCGAAGAGGATCGGGATGACGGTGTCCGAGCCGAACTCCTGCGCGTTGTAGCGTGAGACGCCGGCGGCGACGTCGGCCGCGGCCGCGAACTCCGGCAGCTGCTTGCGACCCAGCGCGCAGACCACGGCGGCCTGCGGATCGTGATCCCAGAACCAGCGCGCGGGGGTGATGTTGTGCGAGATGAGCAGCTTGCGCTGGGGCAGCGCCAGCACGCTGCGCAGCTTCGGCGCGTAGGCGGAGTAGTGCACGAGCAGCACGTCGTCTGACCGGATCCCACCCGCTCCGAGCGTGCGCAGCGGCGCGATCCGGTCGCCGATGCGCGGGTCGATCTCGGCGGCGACGTCGCGCCCGCCCCAGCCCCAGCCCCGGAAGAGGTCGCGAAAGGCGAGCGCCTGCGTCGTGACGGCGTCGTAGGGGCCGGCGCCGCTGAGCACCTGGTGGACGTTCACGCGCGGGTCCTCACGGCGCGCCTCCCACGTCGCGCTCGCGGCGCGCCGCGGCCTGGTCCTCCAGCCGCACGACGCGATCCTCGAGCTCGGCCAGGCGGATCAGGACGTTGAGGTTGAAGCGCGTCTGCTGGGCCTGCAGCTCGCGCAGGTACTGGCGCAGGACGTGGACGAGCTGGCGCTTGGCCCAGGTGATCGGTGCGCCGAGTCGTCGCGTCGAGCGCATCAGCTCGGCGTCGGGCTCGATGTTCGCCCACTCCATGAGCTGCTCGATCGAGACGCGCTCGGTCGGCTCGATCGACCGGCCGGCCGGCAGCGTGTCGTCTCGCGCGGCCGCCGCCTCGCGCGCGGCCGCGAGCGCCTCCTCGGGCTTCATTGCGGCGATACCCGCTCGCCCAGGGGCGCGCCGGGCACAGGCGGCCCGCCGTCGGCGGTGCCCATCAGCCGGTGGTAGAAGGGCATGCCCTCGTCGACCGGGCCGTCGAAGACCTTCATGCCGCCGTCGAGCACGACGAGGCGCTCGCAGGTGCGCTCGATCAGCGCCGCGTCGTGGGAGACGAGCACGAGCGTCGCACCGGCGGCGATCTGCTCGGCGATGCGCGCCTCGCACTTGCGCTGGAAGGCCTCGTCGCCGACGGCGAGCACCTCGTCGATCAGCAGCACGTCCGCGTCGAGGTGCGCGGCGATCGAGAAGCCGAGGCGCAGGAACATCCCCGAGGAGTACGTCGCCACCGGCGCGTCGATGAAGTCGCCGAGCTCGGAGAACACGATGATCGCGTCCAGGCGCGACTCGATCTGCTCCTTCTGCAGGCCGTGCAGTGCGCCGTTGAGGAAGATGTTCTCGCGCCCGGAGAACTCGCGTCCGAAGCCCGCGCCGAGCTCGAGCTGGGAGACGATCTGACCGCCGCACCCCACGCGGCCGGAGTCCAGCGGCACGATCCCGGCGAGCACCCGCAGCGTCGAGGACTTGCCGGCACCGTTGCGGCCGACCATCCCCACGGTCTCGCCCGGCTCGATGTGCAGCGAGACGTCGCGCAGCGCCTCCACCGGCGGCGGCCCGCCCGCGCGCTTGCGCCCGATGAGCAGCTCCTTGAGCGTGCGGCCGCGGTCGGCGCGCACGCTGAAGGCGCGGGAGGCGTGCTCGAGCACGATCTCCCCGGGGCGCAGCGTCTCGTCGAACGGCGTCACACCACCACCGCCAGCTCGCCCTGCAGCCTGCGAAAGAGCGCGTGGCCGACGAGCAGCGCGAGTGCCCCCACGATCACGACGTACGCCAGCTCGGCCGGCGCGGGGACGATGCCGCCGTAGATCACGTCGCGGGTCGCGCCGATGAACGGCGCGACCGGGTTGACCCACTCCAGCACGAAGCGCGCGGTCGCCTGCTCGGTGATCGACTCGGGCCGAAAGAAGATCGGCGAGACGAAGAACCACGGCAGCAGCGCCGCCGACAGGATCGGCGCGACGTCGCGGAAGTACGCGTGCAGGATGCTGACCACGAGCGCGAAGCCGAGGACGAAGGCGAACAGGCTGGCCAGCACGAGCGGCAGCAGCAGCAGCGCGACGTCGACCGTGCCGCGGATCGCGATCGTCACCGGCGCAAGCAGCGCGAGCAGCGCGAGGAACGTCACGAGCTGGACCGTCACCACGGACGCGGGGATGATCACGCGCGGAAAGCGCGCCTTGCGCACGAGTGCCCCCTGGTCGAGCAGCGACGGCGCCGCGCTGACGACCGCCTGGTTGAAGAACACCCACACGACGAGCCCGATGAGCAGGAACAGCGGGTAGTCGGGCTCCGACGTCTGGTTGAAGATGACGCCGAACATGAGGTAGTAGGCGCCCATCAGCACGAGCGGGTTGATGAGGTACCAGAGCACGCCGAGCGCCGAGCCGCGGTACTTCTGGCGCAGCTCGCGACGGACCATCTGCTCGAACAGGTAGCGGTAGGCCACGGCGCGATTATCGCGGTGTTGGCGGCGGGCGGCGGGCGGGAGGCGCCTGCGGCGGCATCGACGAAGTCTCTCGCGAGCCCGCGACGCCGCGGGCGCAGGCGAACAGCGCCAGGCCCTCACCCACCCTCGAGCGCCGCCTGCACCGCCGCGAACGCGCGCTTGGGGCGCAGCTGCTCGTCGAGCAGCGTGGCGGCGCCCATCCCGGCCTGCGTCTCGGAGATCCACGAGCGACCGTCGGTGAAGCCCCAGAACGTCAGCGAGCGGCAGTCGGCGGCGAGACAGCCGCGCACGATCTGGGTGAAGATCCGCGCCTGCGCCCGCAGCTTGGCCGCGTCCGGGGGCACGCGCAGCCCGACGTCGGCCTCGGTGATCGCGACCTCCAGGCCCAGCGCCCTGAAGCGGCGCATGTTCGCCACGAAGTCGCCCGGCAGCCCGGCGAGGTTGGCGTGCGTCTGAAAGCCGACGCCGTCGATCGGCACGCCCTGCGCCTTGAGCTCGCGCACGATCTCGTAGAGCCGGTTGGACTTCGCGTTGATCCCCTCGGCGCCGATCTCGTTGAGGTAGAGCTTCGCGTCGGCGTCGGCCGCGCGCGCGGTGCGAAACGCGTCGGCGATGAAGCCGGGGCCGAGACGGCGCAGGAACACCGAGTTGCGCAGCCCGCCGTCGTCGCCGATCGGCTCGTTGACGACGTCCCACACGGAGACGTCGCCGTCGTAGTGGGCCATGACGCGGCGGATGTGCTCGCGCGTCGCCTCGCGCAGCTGCGACGGGCCCATCCGCCTCACCCAGTCGGGCAGCTGCGCATGCCAGACGAGCGTGTGGCCGCGTACCTTCTGCTTGGCCTCGCGTGCCTGCTCGACGATCGCGTCGGCGGCGCCGAACGAGAACTCGCCCGGCGCGGGCTCGACGGCGTACCACTTCATCTCGTTCTCCGGCGTGACCGTGGAGAACTGGGCCGCGATGACCTGGCGGTAGGCCCGGTTGGCCTCTTGCACCTCCCCGCGAACGGCGGTGCCGACGTCGATCCCGCGGCGGTCGGCGAGCTCACGCAGCGTCGGGCCGGGCAGCGGCTCTGCGTCCCTTCCCCCCCGGGCCAGGAACGCCGCGCCGATGACGATGACGACGAAGGCGGCGGCGATCGCCGTCCGCCGCGGGAACCTCAGAAGGCGCCTCGCCGCGTGAAGACGGCGGGAACCGTCTTGATGAGGATGCTCAGGTCCAGGAAGACCGACCAGCGCTCGAGGTACAGGAAGTCCAGCCGCACGAGGTCGTCGAAGTCCAGCTCCGAGCGCCCGGAGACCTGCCACAGGCCGGTGATCCCCGGCGTCACGAGGTAGCGCTTCTTGTGCCACTCCTCGAGGCGCTCGAAGTCACGCTTGGGCAGCGGCCGCGGGCCGACGAGCGACATCTGCCCGCGCAGGACGTTGAACAGCTGCGGCAGCTCGTCGAGCGAGTAGCGGCGCAGGAAGCGGCCGACCGGCGTCATGCGCGGGTCGTGGCGCATCTTGAACAGCGCCCCGGTGGCCTCGTTGTGCGACTCGAGGTCGGCCTGGCGCTGGTCGGCGTCGCGGTACATCGTGCGGAACTTCAGGCACGCGAACGGCGCTCCGCCGATGCCGGGGCGCATCGAGCGGTAGATCACCGGGCCGCGCGAGCTGAGCCGGACCGCGAGCGTGCTGGCCGCCATCACGGGGCTCAGGACGAACAGCAGCGCCGACGCGATGACGAGGTCGAACGTGCGCTTGAGGAAGTAGTCGAAGCCCTCGAAGACCGGCGGCTTGAGCTCGAACAGCGGCACCGCCTCGCCGGGCACGAACTCGGCGCGGTGCACGAGCAGCTCCATCGTCGACGGCGCGATCCGCACCCGCACGCCGTTGGAGTGCGCGACGTCGACGAGCTCGACCGCCTGCGGCTGCGGGAAGTCGGGGTCGGCGATGATCACCTCGTCGATGCGATGCCGGTGGATGACCTGCGCGAGCTCGTCGAGCGTGCCGAGCGACAGCAGCCCGTTGTTGGGCCGGGGCGTCAGCGAGATGAAGCCGACGACCTTGACGGTCGGGTGGGCGGCGTCGCGCAGCGCATGGCCGACGGCCTCGATGTGATGGCCGGTCCCGACGAGCACCGCCCGGCGCTGGTAGCCGGCGGCGCGCAGCAGCCAGCCGGTCACCTTCTCGTAGCTCTGGCGCAGCAGCGAGACGTAGAAGACGGCGAAGAACAGCGAGCCGTAGAAGATGTAGTACGAGCTGAACTGGCTGCCGCTGGCGGTCGCGTAGATCAGGGCCACGAACGCGACCTGCGCGAGGGAGGAGACGATCCGCGACAGCCCGGGCCGCTCGCCGCGCGCGGAGTACAGGCCCGAGCGCGCGAACAGCAGCACGGTCAGCAGGAAGGCGAAGTCGAACAGCTCGCTGGTCTGGGCCGCTTGGGCGCGGGCATGCCACTCGCCGATCTGGATGCCGGCCTTCAGCCACAGGGCCGTGAGGATCGCCAGGTAGACGCCGAAGGAGTCGAGCGTCAGCAGCACGCTGACGCGCACGATCTTGCGCAGCGTGTCGAGCTTGAGCAGGAAGGACAGGACGGGCGGGCGCTTGCGACGGACGTCGCGCTCGGACAGCGCGAAGTCAGGCGTCGACAGGGCCACCGGCGCCGGGGCCGAATCCTCCCGTGGCGTGCGCTCGGTTGTCGGCATGCCCCTGCTCTAACGGCCCACGATTACGGATGTTCCGGTGCAACACGCTGCGGTCTGGACGTTCGGCCGCGCGCCGGTCAGCCCCGCGCCCGCGCTCATCGTCTCCCCGCGCCGATGAGCGTCGCGGTGCCGGCCTGCTCCACCGTGCGGCGCAGCCCCTCGCGCAGGTCGATCTCGGGCTCCCAGCCCAGCAGCTCGCGCGCCAGCGTGATGTCGGGCTGACGCACCTGCGGGTCGTCGGTCGGCAGCGCCTCGTAGACGACCTCCGACATCGACTCGGTGACCTCGATCACGGCCTCGGCGAGCTGCAGCAGCGTGAACTCGTTCGGGTTGCCGATGTTGATCGGCCCGCCCTGGCCGGACTCGGCCAGCGCGATGATCCCGCGGACCAGGTCGTCGACGTAGCAGAACGAGCGCGTCTGGCTACCGTCGCCGAACACGGTGATCGGGCGGTTCTGCAGCGCCTGGCGCAGGAACGTGGGGACCGCGCGGCCGTCGTAGGGCCGCATCCGCGCGCCGTAGGTGTTGAAGATCCGGGCGATCGCCGTGTCTACGCCCTGCTGGCGGTGGTAGGCCATCGTCAGCGCCTCGGCGTAGCGCTTGGCCTCGTCGTAGACGCCGCGCGGGCCGATCGGGTTGACGTGGCCCCAGTAGGTCTCGGGCTGCGGGTGCACCTGCGGGTCGCCGTACACCTCGCTCGTCGAGGCGATCAGAAAGCGCGCGCGGTGCTTCTTGGCGAGGCCGAGCGTGTGATGCGTGCCGTAGGAGCCGACCTTCAGCGTGTGCAGCGGCAGGCGCAGGTAGTCGATCGGCGACGCGGGCGACGCGAGGTGGTAGACGAAGTCGACCGGCTGCTCGACGAAGTAGGGCTCGACGATGTCGAGCTGCAGGAACTCGAACTCGGGCACGCGGATGTGGGCGATGTTCGTCAACGACCCCGTTTCGAGGTTGTCGACGCAGATGACCCGATGGCCGCGGCGCAGCAGCTCGTCGCACAGGTGCGAGCCGAGAAATCCCGCGCCACCGGTGACTAGAGAGGTGGCCATGGGCGCGGATGCTAGCCACAACCCCCGCCGCCCGACGGCTGGTCGGTCTCTAGCGCTTGCGCGCGGCCTTCAGCTGCTTCTTCGTGAGCGCGGGCGAGATGACGACGAATCCGTCCGCCCGGCGCTCGGCGTACCCGCTCTTCTGCAGGCGCTTGACGACGACCGGACAGCGCTTGCAGCGCGGATTGCTCTTGCAACAGCCCTTCTTCGGCTTGATCAAGAGCTTCACTTAGGCGAGCCTAACGCGTCACACCGAACGAGTACAGTGCCCGGATGCCAGCAGATGCCTTCGTCGAGCGCCTCAACGAGCAGATCGGCCACGAGTTCGCCGCCTCGCAGCAGTACCTCGCCATCGCCGTCTACTACGACGACGAGACGTTGCCTCGCCTTGCCGCGTTCTTCTACGCGCAGGCGCTGGAGGAGCGCAACCACGCGCTGATGATGGTCCAGTACCTGCTCGACGCCGGTGCGCTGGCGCCGATCCCGGGGGTCACGCCACCGCACAACATCTTCGGCGACGTCGTGGAGCCGGTCGCGCTCGCGCTCGAGCAGGAGCGCCGTGTCACCGACCAGATCAACGCGCTCGCGGCGATCGCCCGCCAGGAGGGCGACTACTCCAGCGAGCAGTTCATGCAGTGGTTCATCAAGGAGCAGATCGAGGAGGTCGCCTCGATGAACGACCTGCTCAAGGTCGTCACCCGCTCTCGCGACAACCCGCTGCTGGCCGAGGAGTACCTCGCCCGCGAGGCGCCGGCCAGCGAGGGCGCGGACCCGACGGCGCCGCCCGTGGCCGGTGGCCCGCTGTAGCGAGCGCGCCGGCCCGGTGCGATCCAGTGGGTAGGGTCCGGCGATGCTCGGCCGGACCCTCAGTGCCTATGCGCGTGTGCGCGCCCGTGCCGGCTCGGCCTCGCCGCCGCGCGAGACGCTCATCGCCGAGCATGTCGCCGGCCGCTCGTTTGTCGACGTCGGCTGCATGTGGAGCGTCGACGGCGCGTTGTGCTTCGCCGCCGAGGACGCCGGCGCGTCAGCGGTCACGGGCGTCGATGTCATGGGCCCGACGGAGCGCTTCACCGCCGAGCGCGCGCGGCGCGGCTCGACGGTGCGCTTCGTCCAGGGCGACCTGCACGAGCCCGCGACGATCGCCGCGATCGGCGCACACGACATCGTCTGGTGCTCGGGCGTGCTCTACCACGCGCCGCATCCGCTGCTCACGCTCGAGCGCCTGCGCGAGCTGACCGGCGGCACGCTGCTGCTCGCGACGGAGACGATCGCCGAGACGCCCGGCCGGCGCGACACCTGCGTCATCGCGCCGTCACGCGACGAGCATCCCAACGCCGAGCCCGCCGAGGGGCCCGGCGCGGGCTACGGCCCGTGGTACTGGGGCATCACGCCGTCGGCCCTGCGCACGATGCTCAAGCTGGCCGGGTTCGCCGTCGCCGACGAGCACCGCACGCCGTTTCACGTGACGGTCGTCGCCACCCCGCGGTGACCCAGCGCTACGCCCCGCGCCCTCGGTCGCCACCGGACGGACCGAGGTCGGCACGACCCGCTACGCCCCGCGGTCGGGCCGCGTGCCGAGCGTGACGCTCAGCGTTCGCTCGTCGCCGCCGCGCCTGATGCGCAGCTGCACCTTGTCGCCCGGCTTGCGCGCGGTGACGGCGCGGGAGATGTCGGCCGACTGCGTGACCTTTTGCTCGGCGACGGCGAGGATCCGGTCACCGGGCCGCAGCCCGGCGTCGCCGGCGGGCCCGCCGGCGACGACGTCGGCGACGACGGCGCCGGTGCCGGTCCTCGGGTCGCCGGTCGTGACGCCGAGGAAGGGCCGCTTGATCTCCTTGCCGCTCTTGAGCGCGGGCAGGATCTCCTTGGCGGTGTCGATCGCGATCGCGAAGCCGACGCCGTCGTTGGCGCCCGAGCTCGACGCGATCTGGGCGTTGATGCCGATCACGCGGCCGGCGGCGTCCAGCAGCGGGCCGCCCGAGTTGCCCGGGTTGATCGCGGCGTCGGTCTGGATGGCGTCGTCGATCGTGAAGTCGTTCGGCGCCTCGATCGGGCGCCCGACGGCCGAGATCACGCCGGTGGTCAGCGTGCCCTGCAGGCGGTAGGGGCTGCCGATCGCGATCGCCGGCTGGCCGACCTTCAGCGACTCGGAGGAGCCGAGCGCCAGCGGCGTGAGCTTGCGGTCACCGGCGTCGATCTTCAGCAGCGCGAGGTCGCTCGACGCGTCGGCGCCCACCACGCGCGCGCTGATCGGCTCGCCCTCGGGGAAGCGCACGCGCACGCTCTCGGCGCCCTCGACGACGTGCTCGTTGGTGAGGATGTGGCCCTCGTCGTCGACCACGAAGCCCGAGCCTGACCCGCCGTTGGTGCCCGACAGCGTCTCCACGGAGACGACGCCGGGGCTGACGCGGGCGTAGAGCGCGGACACGTCGGTGGCGGTGCGCGCGCTGGTGACCGGCGCCGTGGAGCTCGCCGGGGGCTCGGCGGTGACCGTGGTGGTCTGCGTGCCGTCCTCGGAGTCGAAGACACCCGCGAGCGCGAGCCCGGAGAACGGGATCGCGACGGCCAGCGCGCCGAGCATCGCGGCGACGAAGTTCGATTTGCGGCGGTCGGAGTTCATGCGCACCATCAAAGCTAGCGTCACTCAAGCGCAGCTCACTGCGTCGTAAGAGTTCTCCTATGCGAGAGCGCGCCAACGCGCCCGATCCGTACGCTTGGCGGATATGTCGACTCAAGAGCGCTTGACCGTCGCCCCGATCGTCGGCCCGGACGATCCGCGGCGCTTCACCGACTCGGGCATCGAGATCCAGCCGCTCTACACCGAGGAGGACCTTCCGGCCGACCTCGACCTGGGCGCGCCGGGCTCCTTCCCCTACACGCGCGGGGTCCACGGCGAGATGTACCGCAAGCGCCCGTGGACGATGCGCCAGTACGCCGGCTACGCCTCGGCGACCGAGTCCAACGCGCGCTACAAGTACCTGCTCGCGCACGGCTCGACCGGGCTGTCGATGGCCTTCGACCTGCCGACGCAGCTGGGCCTGGACTCCGACGACTCGCGCTGCCTCGGCGAGGTCGGGCGCACCGGGGTCTCGATCGACACGATCGACGACATGCGGATGGTCTTCGACGGCATCCCGCTCAACGCGATCTCCACCTCGATGACGATCAACGCGCCGGCGACGGTCCTGCTGGCGCTGTACTCGCTCGTCGGCGAGGAGCAGGGCTGCCCGCTGGAGGAGCTGCGCGGCACGACCCAGAACGACGTCCTGAAGGAGTACATCGCGCGCGGGAACTTCATCTACCCGCCCGAGGGCACGATGCGCCTGACGACCGACCTCTTCGCGTACTGCAAGGAGTTCGTGCCGAAGTGGAACACGATCTCGATCTCGGGCTATCACTTCCGCGAGAAGGGCTGCTCCGCCGTCCAGGAGGTCGCCTTCACGCTGTGCAGCGCGATCGCCTACGTGCAGGCGGCGCTCGACGCGGGCCTCGAGGTCGACGAGTTCGCGCCGCGGCTGGCGTTCTTCTTCAACGGCCACAACAACGTCTTCCAAGAGGTCGCGAAGTTCCGCGCGGTGCGGCGGATGTGGGCGCACATCATGCGCGACCGCTTCGGCGCCAAGGACGAGAAGTCGCTGAAGCTGCGTTTCCACACGCAGACCGGCGGCGTGACGCTGACCGCCCAGCAGCCGCAGAACAACGTCGTCCGCGTCGCGCTGCAGGGCTTTGCCGCCGTCTGCGGCGGCACGCAGTCGCTGCACACCAACGGCTTCGACGAGGCGCTCGCGCTGCCCTCCGAGCGCGCCGCGAAGATCGCGCTGCGCACGCAGCAGATCATCGCCCACGAGTCCGGGGCGACGGACACCGTCGACCCGTTCGCCGGCTCGTACTACGTCGAGGCGCTGACCGACGAGATCGAGCAGCGCGCCTACGAGCTGATCGCGAAGGTCGACGAGCTGGGCGGCTCGGTCAACGCGATCGAGTTCATCACCAACGAGATCGACGAGTCGGCGTGGGGCTACCAGGAGCGCTACCGCCAGAAGCAGGACATCGTCGTCGGCGTCAACAAGTACGAGGAGGACGCCATCGAGATCGAGGACATCCTGCGCGTCGACCCCGCCACCGAGAAGGCGCAGCTCGACCGCCTGGCGGCGTTCAAGCGCGACCGCGACCAGGCGCTCGTCGCGCAGCGACTCGACGAGCTGCGCACGGCGGCGGCGGGCAAGGACAACCTCATGCACCCGATCCGCCGGGCGCTGAAGGACCGCTGCTCGATGGGCGAGGTGTGCGGCGCGATGAAGGACGTCTTCGGGGCGTACCGACCGCGGGCCTGACTGCTCGCGGTGACCGTCTACGACCTCGTCCTGACGGTCCACGTCCTCGCGGTCGTCGTGGCGTTCGGCGTCGTGTTCGCCTACCCGGTGCTCGACGCCTGGTTTCGCAGCGCGGTTCCCGGCAATCTGGCGGCGCTGCACCGGCTGCACCTGCAGCTCGGGCGGCGCGTCATCTCGCCGGCGATGACCATCGTGCTGCTGGCCGGCCTGTACCTGGCGCTCGACCGCTGGAGCCTCGGCGATCCCTGGATCAGCGCGACGTTCGCGATCCTGTTCGTCCTGTTCGGGCTGATGGGCGGCGTCCTGACGCCGGCCGACAGGCGCCTCGTCCAGCTCGCCGAACGCGACGCCGCCGCCGGCGGCGGTCCCAGCGCCGCCTACGAGCGCGAGCGGCGCCGGGCCGAGCTCGTCGGTGGCCTCGCGCTGGCGCTGGTGGTCGTCGCGATCTTCCTGATGGTGGTCAAGCCGGGCGCCTGATCGCAGCGGAAGGAGTCGGGCGGGGGCGCGCGAACCCCGGGTCATGGAGCACTCCACGGCGCAACGCCGACTCGTGAAGTCGCCGCCCGAGCTGTGGGCGGAAGTCAGCAGCGAGGACACCCTCGCCCGCCACCTGGCCCCGTTCGGCGAGATCCGCATCAAGCGCGTCGAGCCCGAGACCACCGTCGCCTGGGAGGGCGATCGCGCAAGCGGCACGGTGGAGCTCGCACCGGCGGGGTGGGGCACGAAGGTGATCCTCACCGCGAAGCCCGCCGAGCGGGCGGCGGCGCGTGAGGCGCCGCCCGCAGAGCCCGCGCCGCCGGGCACGGCGCTTGCGCCGACACCATCCCCCGACCCCGTTGCCGACCCCGCGCCGGCGCTCGCCGCGCCCCAGGCGCCGGACCAGCCCAGGCACGCCGGCTTCCTCGCGCGCCTGCGGCGCCGCCGCGCGGCGGACGCCGGCCAGCCGGTGCCCGCACTGCCAGAGCCCCGTCCACCCGCGCTGGGTCCGGAGCCACTGCCCCCGGATCCGGACCCGGCGCCGACCCCGTCGCCGCCGGCGCCGGTGGCGAAGCAGAGCCCGGCGCCTGCGCTGGACACCCCGCGCACGGAGGCGATCCTCAGCGACGTCCTGGACGGCCTCGGCGCCGCCCATCACCGCCCCTTCTCGCGCGACTGACCGAGACCCCCCGACGGCCAGAGCCTCGCTTCGGATACGACGTCCGGGGCGAGGCGCGCGCCGCCGCCACGTGGTCGCCTTGCGTGCGGAAGCGACCACTACTCTTCGCGGCACGATGTCCAAGCGCCAGAAGGCCCCGGCCACGTACGAGATGAAGCTCGCCCAGCTGCAGGAGCTGCGCGAGGCCGCCGGACGCGTCGAGCGCGAGTCCGAGCGCAAGCAGCACGACCGTGGCCGCCTCAGCGCCCGCGAGCGCATCCACAAGCTGCTCGATCCGGGCTCCTTCCAGGAGCTCGACACGTTCGCGCGCCACCGCACGCACGACTTCGAGATGCAGAAGAAGCGCCCCTGGGGCGACGCCGTCGTCACCGGCCACGGCACGATCGACGGCCGCCGCGTCTGCGTCTTCTCGCAGGACTTCGCCGTCTTCGGCGGGTCGCTGGGCGAGGTCATGTCCGAGAAGATCTGCAAGGTCATGGACCTGGCCGCGAAGATCGGCTGCCCGGTCATCGGCATCAACGACTCGGGCGGCGCGCGGATCCAGGAGGGCGTCATCCCGCAGGTCAGCCTCATCATGGGCCCGTGCGCCGGCGGCGCCGTCTACTCGCCCGCCATCACCGACTTCGTCTACATGGTCAAGGGCACGTCGCACATGTTCATCACCGGCCCCGACGTGATCCGCACCGTGACAGGCGAGGATGTCGAGTTCGAGGAGCTCGGCGGCGCCGGCGCCCACAGCGAGAAGTCCGGCGTCGCGCACTTCGCGTGCGAGGACGAGGAGGCCTGCCTGCAGGACGCGCGCTACCTGCTGAGCTTCCTGCCATCCAACAACCTCGAGCCGACCCCGCGCGTGCTGCCGACCGACGATCCGCTGCGGATGGAGCCCGAGCTCGACGAGATCGTGCCGGCGAACCCGAACAAGCCCTACGACGTGCGCCTGCCGGTGCGGATGATCGTCGACGACGGCGAGTTCTACGAGGTCCACGAGCAGTACGCGACGAACATCGTCTGCGGCTTCGCGCGGCTGGACGGCCACGCCGTCGGGATCGTCGGAAACCAGCCGGCGAGCATGGCCGGCGTGCTCGACATCGACGCGAGCGTCAAGGCAGCGCGCTTCGTGCGCACCTGCGACGCGTTCAGCATCCCGCTCGTCGCGTTCTGCGACGTGCCGGGCTTCCTGCCGGGCACGACCCAGGAGTGGGACGGCATCATCCGCCACGGGGCCAAGCTGCTGTACGCCTTCGCCGAGGCGACGGTCCCGAAGATCACGATCATCACGCGCAAGGCCTACGGCGGCGCGTACGTCGTCATGGCCTCCAAGCACATCGGCGCCGACCTCAACCTCGCCTGGCCGACCGCCGAGGTCGCGGTGATGGGTCCCGAGGGCGCCGTGAACATCATCTACCGGCGCGACATCGCCGGGTCGCCGACGCCCGAGGCGCGCCGCGAGCGGCTGATGGACGACTACCGCGCCCGCTTCGCCAACCCCTACTCGGCCGGCGAGCGCGGCTATGTCGACGACGTGATCATTCCCCACGAGACGCGGCCCAAGCTGATCGCCGCGCTCGAGGCCCTGCAGACCAAGCGCGTCGAGCGCCCCAAGCGCAAGCACGGCAACATCCCGTTGTGAGAAGCCACGGCGGCTGGCTGGCGCTGGTGCTCGCCGCCGGCGCTGGGCTGCGCTTCGCGACGCTGGACGGGCAGAGCCTCTGGTACGACGAGGCGATCACGGCGCAGCTGCTGGCGCTTGACCTCAGAGGGCTGCTGCACGCGATCCCCGACAGCGAGTCGACGCCGCCGCTGTACTACCTGCTCGCGTGGCTGTGGACGCACGTGTTCGGCACCGGCGAGGCCGGGATCCGCTCGCTCTCGGCGCTGCTGGGCACGGCGACGATCGCGGTCGTCTGGGCGCTCGGCCGGCGGCTCGGCGGCGACCGCGCCGGCCTGGCGGGGGCGGCGCTCGTCGCGGTCAACCCGATGCTCGTGTGGTTCAGCCAGGAGGCGCGTGCCTACGCGCTGCTCGCGCTCCTCGGCGCGCTGTCGGCGCTGCTGTGGCTGCGCGCGCTCGAGCACGGTCCTGCCCTTGGGCCGGGCTCACGAGGACGGCACGGGCGGCTGCTCGCCTGGGGCGCCGTGGCGGCGCTCGCGCTGGCCACGCACTACTACGCGCTGTTCCTCGTCGCGCCGCAGGCGCTGTGGCTCCTGCTGCGCCTCCGGGGCGGGCGGGAGCGGATGGCCGCGCTCGCGCTGCCCGCCGTCGCCGCGGCGGCGCTGGCGCCACTGGCGCTCGAGCAGCGCTCCAACGACACGGCCTCGTTCATCACCAACAGCGAGCTACCGACGCGCCTGGCCCAGCTGCCCAAGCAGTTTCTCGTCGGCTACGACACCCCGCTCGAGCCGCTGCTCGTCGCGGTCGGCGCGCTCGCCGTGCTGGCCGGGCTCGCGGGCCTGGCAGCGCTGCTGAGCGGCCACGCTGCGGCGCACCCGCGCGAGCGCAGCGACGCGGCGCGTCTCGCCGCGCTCACCGCCGCCGCGCTCGTCCTGCCGATCCTCGCGGCGTTCGCCGGCGAGGATCACCTGATCACCCGCAACGTCCTGTTCGTCCTGCCGCTCGGGTGCGCGCTCGCGGGCGTCGGACTGGCGGCCGCCGGGGGGCGCTTGGCCGCGCTCGCGCTGGCCGCCGCGTGCGCCGCGGGGCTGGTTGCCGTCGCCGGCGTCGCGCGCGACCCAAAGCTGCAGCGCGACGACTGGCGCGGGGCGGCGCGGGCCCTGGGGCCGATCACCGAGCCGCGCCTCATCGTCGCCAACGACGGGGCGTTGCGCCCGCTGCGCTACTACCTGCCGAGCCTCAGGCTGGCCACGCCACCGACCTTCACGACGGCGGAGATCGACTACCTCGCCCTGCCGGTGCGCCTGCCCGGCGAGCGTCCCGCGCCGCCGCGCCCGGCGACTCCCGCCGCGCCCGCCGCCGGGTATGAGCTAGCCGGTCGCACCGACGGCGAGACATACACCGTGCTGCGCTGGCGCGCGCCGGCGCCGCGGGCCGAGCCGATCGCGCCGTCGCCCGGACTCGACGGCAAGCCGGCGGCGCTGCTGACGGTCGTGCCGCGCTAGTCCCGTGGCCGGAAGTTCTGCGTGGATTTCCGGGATGCCCGGCCGTCAGGCACGGATCGGGCGCCCGGAAAACGCGCAGAACTTGTGGACGCGTGCACTAGGTCGAGCCTCGGCCCGGCCCGCCCACCGCCGACTCGCCAGTCAATGTTGACGCCCCCGTCATGTTCCCCTAGGCTTGCCGCCCCATGTCTGCGCCGGCCCGCGATCACGACTACGACTGGCTCGTCGTCGGCTCGGGCTTCGGCGGCAGCGTCGCGGCGCACCGGCTGACCGAGAAGGGCTACCGCGTCGCCGCGGTCGAAT
>Ga0183260_10002409_pt1 | contig 15457 bp, 11 predicted proteins | sample AntDrymUQ4972206_2_FD_129768 | JGI IMG/M metagenome (GOLD analysis project Ga0183260, IMG submission 129768) | Polar desert sand microbial communities from Dry Valleys, Antarctica - metaG UQ497 (22.06) (version 2) (version 2) | ecosystem: Environmental > Terrestrial > Soil > Desert | place... | reverse complement strand
AGATCTTGTTCCGCTTCTACTACGGCTCGCTGCACCGTTTCGGATTTACCAGCGCGGACCCACATCCGGGCAACTATCTGTTGATGGACGATGGGCGAATAGCCTTTTTTGACTTTGGGTTGGCATGCAACCTGCCATCGGGCCTCGGCCCTCGAATGCATCAGGGACTGGTTGCGCTGCGCGACGGGGAAGTGGACGAGTTCTACGACCTCGCGATCTCGATGGGATACATAAGAAACAAGGACGGGGTCGACTCCCGGCGCTTCTTTAAGTGGGCGTCCTTATCGCTCGCGCCGGTCGCCAAGGACGCCAAATACACGTTCACGCGCGAATTCATCGCGGAGCGCACGTCGGCCATGATGGACATGCGGAATCCATGGTGGTCCTTCCTGCGAAAGCTCAACCTGCCGACATGGGGACTGTTGATGTACCGCCTGGAACTTGGTTTGTTCGCCGTACTCGCGCAGCTTGGAGCGACGGGAAACTGGCACCGAATCTCGATGGAGTTCTACTCGGACGGGCCGCCATCAACGGCACTGGGCCGAAAAGACGCAGCCTGGCAAAAGAGCCGATTAAATTAGGTCAACGCGCGATCACGTTCAGGGCAACACCGGGAAAGACGTAGCCCTCACCATCGCGGAAGAACTGCTTGGCTTGTTCCTGAAGTGTCTTCTTGACGATGGCGATGGATTCCTCCTTAAGAGTTCGAATAGTCAGCGCGATCGGGCCGGCTAACTCAATCAGAAACGACCAGAGCTCGGGGAAGTCGCCGAATCGCCAGGTTACCGGCATCGGGGCAACGTCTATCGACTCGAAGCCGGCGTCTTTGAGGAGGCTTTCGATGACGTCTCGCTCGCTCATCGAGAAGATCGAGCCTGGCGCCTTTGGATCGGGCATTTCCATCAACCCAAGCGTCACCATGATCATGCCCGGCATAGAGGCCCAGGGGTTGTCCTGCGGAGTTCCCCAAACCGAGAGAGCCACCCCTCCACCGGGGCCGAGCACGCGCCGGGTCTCGGCGAGCGCGCTCGCCGGGTCCATCATCAGCATGTAGCCCCAGCGACAAAGAACGCCATCGATCGAATCGTCGGGAAGATCCATCTTCTCGGCATCCATTACGCGGAACTCAGCGTTGGTGACACCAAGCTTGCCGGCCGTCCGGCGGGCCACCTCGACCATTTGAGGTGAGAAGTCTGTGGAGATCAGCTTTCCCGACTCGCCGACGAGCCGGGCGGCGCCGAAACCGGTGATGCCGGGACCGGCTGCCAGCTCGAGAATCGTCTGTCCGGGCTTGGGGTCGAGTCGATCGACCATCCACTCGCCGACCGGCCGACTCGCTTCCCAGATGTAATCGGACTGCCGTTCCCAGCCTTCAGCCATATCGTCCCAAATGGCTTTGCTTTTGGCGCGGGCCTCATCGAGCTTCATTGACGTCCTCCCCTTCAAGTCGAATGAGGAGGATTGTAGTCCCCCGTCTTAACGGTCAACTCCAGCGCATACCTGACCGCCTCCTCTAAAGACAGTGTCCGACCAGCCTCCCAGGCATTTGCGAAGTCATTGCCTCCGCCATTGCGAGCAACTGAAACGTCGCGATCGTAGGCCCCGCGCTCTGCCGGGGGGAGGGTCAAGCCTTTGGATTCGCGAATGGCCTGGGCAGCTCCGAAGAGGCGGGCGGCGGGATCGAATCGTCCCTGCGAGCCCGCTACCCCCGCCATACTCTCGAGGATCGCAGCGACCGTGGCCTCTGCGCCCGCACAACCCAACGCTTCCCGATACAAAGTCGTCGCCTGCTCCAACTCCCCTTCCGATCTCAGGATCGCTCCAAGTGTATGAAGAGCAGCCGCGAGGCGCGCGTCGCGCTCGAGGCGACGCTCAATCGTCACGCTCTCCTCGGCAAATCTCCGAGCCTGCAGTTCGTGCCCATTGATATGTAACGTCCACGCTGCAGTGTTCAGTACGTCTGCAAGCATGGCGTCATTGGCCATTCCTCTCGCGATGGTGATGCTCTCGCCGAGAAAGGTAAGCGCGCTCGAGGGGTCGCCCTCGGCCAGGGCCAGATCGCCGATCAGGGATAGGGCACTCGACATATAGGTCCGGTCGCCTAGCCCCCGTGCAATCTCAAGACCTTCATCAAAATACGATCGCGCCGCCCTGAGATCTCCTTCAGCTCGTGAAAGGGCTCCGAGATGGGATAGGGACCACTGGAGGCCCTGCTTTTCCCTCAGTTCACGGCGCAACTCGAGCGCTTCGGTCAACAGAGAGCGAGCAGTCGGAAAGTCGCCATCTCGGAAGGCTAAGCCACCGACTTCGTTCAGGACCCTGGAGACAGTGGTTTTGTCCCCTGCCTCTCGTGCAAGCTGGAGAGCCTCTTCGTATGAGGAGCGACCCTGGACGTCGTTGCCCTCGTCAACGAACGTAGCAGCAATCCCTAAAAGCGACCACGCCATGGCCTGCTTGTCGCCGAACTTTCGTCCTATCGAGAGGCTCTCCTCGAGCTGAGACCGGCCATCCTCAGGTCGGCCATGATCCCGAGCCAAAAAACCGAGAATCATCAGAGGGTAGGCGGCATGAGCCTCATCGCCTACCTGGCGGATCATCTCGAGGCTCTGCTGCGAGAGTGAAAGAACTGCGGAGTAGTCGTCTTGGAACTGGGCCAGGAACGCCGCCACCCAAAGGGCCTTGGCCCTGGGCGACGAGACGTCTTCTCCAGGGAGAGAAAGGACTTTGTCGAGCCACCTTCTGCCTTCGCTCCAGTACCCGCGCACCCACCAAAACCGCCAGAGTGCTGACGCTAGCCTGAGGCCTGCTTGGTCGCCATCACCCGATGCGCTCCACTCCAGTGCTGCTCGAAGGTTGTCGTGCTCGGCCTCCAACAGATCCAGCCACATCCTTTGCTCCGAGCCTTGAAGCAGGGGCTCGGTCCGTTCTGCGAGGGATAGGTAGAAATCAAGGTGCCGGTCTCGAGTACTTGCGGCCCAGGCAGACTCGAAGAGTTTTTCCCGGCCGTATTGCCTGATCGTTTCAAGCAGACGATAACGAGCCTGCTCCCCGGCCCGATCAACGACGACCAAAGACTTGCCCACCAACTGGGTCAAGATATCCAGCGCGTTCTCGTTTGAAGCGCCCTCCCCAGACGCGACCGCCTCCGCTGCTTCCAGGGTGAATCCGCCGGCAAAGGTAGAGGCGCGCATGAGCATCGCTTTCTCCGGTTCGGACAGTAGGTCGTAGCTCCAGTCGACCAAAGCTCGCAGCGTCTGCTGGCGAGGTAGCGCGCTCCTGCTCCCGCCTGTGAGCAAACGGAAGACGTCGTCCAGTCGATCGACGATCTGCTTGGGAGAAAGCACATTCACTCTGGCGGCAGCCAACTCGATTGCAAGTGGGATGCCGTCCAATCGGTTGCAGATCTGAGTTATGAAGGGAGCGTCGGCTTTAGTCAGGGTGAATGATGACTCGGTGAGCAAGGCGCGTTCGATGAAGAGCCGCACAGCTTCGTAGGCGGAAATTTCATCGATTGAATGGACCGTGTTTGTTTCCGGAACCGACATCGATGGTATGCGCCACGCGACCTCTCCCGAGACTCCAAGCGCTTCCCTGGTGGTGACGAGGATCCTTGAAGCCGCGGAAACCTTTAGGACCTGGGCCGCGACTCGCGCACACGCGGCAACGAGATGCTCGCAGTTGTCCAGCACGAGCAGCAGCTTTTTTTCGGCAAGGAAGTCATCAAGTAAGACCTCGATGGACCCGCCCCCCTGCTCTCGAACCCCAAGGGTTGCGGCCAGCTCCTGAAGCACGAGCTGCGGGTCGGTGACGGCAGCCAGATCAACCAACCACACCCCGTCCGGATGGTCATCCAGCAAATCGGCTGCGACTTGTAGCGCAAGGCGCGTCTTGCCGCTGCCTCCCGCCCCCGTGATCGTAACGAGGCGACTCGACCCCACCAGCTTCTTGATTTCGCCGGTTTCCTTCTCGCGACCTATGAAAGTGGTGAACTGGACTGGAAGGTTGTGACGGCGCGACTCCAAGGATCTAGGCTTGGGGAAATCCACGGGCAGATCCGGATGACAGACCTGGAACAGGCGTTCAGGTCGGGCAAGATCCTTCATTCGATGCTCACCAAGGTCTCTCAGATCTACTGCCTTCGGAAGATGTCCTTCGACCAGCTCGCGGGTGCTCCCCGAGATAAGGATCTGGCCGCCGTGCCCAACCGAGCAGATGCGGCTCGCTTGATGAACCGCGAGGCCAACGTAACCATCTCCAACCAGTTTGGCTTCCCCGGTGTGCAGACCAACGCGTACCCGAATCTTTGCTTCGGATGGCCATTCATGCTTTAGAAGAGAGCGCTGGCCGTCTATTGCCGCTCCGAGCGCATCGGTTGCCCGGTTGAAAGCTACAAAGAAAGAGTCACCCTCGGTTGCGATCTCGTGCCCTTGATACTTTGCGAACGCCGCTCTGAGCAGATTCCGATGCGTTTCGAGGACGGGCTGGTACTTGTCCCCCAAGCCCTGCAGAAGTTTCGTGGATCCTTCGATATCAGAGAAGAGGAAAGTTATCGTTCCAGTCGGTGACGGGGGCATCGCGCAATTATCACCTAGGCCGCACCCGTTTCCGAAGGCTCGCGAGTTTCGCTAGGACTGCTTAGAATTCGTCTCGGGGCCATGACTGACGCGATCCCTACAGCGTCGAGCAAGTGGAGGACGAAGAATGACAAGTAGTCTGAGGTGGTCGTGAAAGGGTCGATTACGGGTCTGGCGGAGATCGTGCTCTGGAGCCACGACCTGGAGCGCAGCTTCGACTTTTATTGTGGCATCTTTGGGTTGGAGCGCATGGAGCAGCCGGAGGATGTGAAGCCGCGCTTCCTGCGTGTCGCGTCCGGCACCAATGGGGTGCCGCACATGCTCGTGCTGGTGCCTCATCCCGATCCCTCCGGCACTTTCCCGGCAGCCAAACCTGAGCGACCTTTGCACCACCTGGCTTTCACGGCCGCTGCGTCGGAATACGACAGTCTTCGCGCCCGCTGCGAGGCCGCCGGTCACGGCACCCGCGACGGCGTGCATCCTGTGTTGCAGGGGGTCCGGACGTTCTATGTAGACGATCCAGACGGCAACGAAGTCGAAGTGATTGCGCGCAAGCCCTAGGGCGGCCCACTTGCAGAGGTAAGGCTTTGGCCTTAGCCAGATATGAGGGAAATGGGCACGCCTCCAACAAGGCTCAGGCTGAACTTGCCTGAGCCCTCTTGGAGGCGCCGGGACTCGAACCCGGGTCGACGCGGCTTCCAACTGGGGCATCTACGGACGTAGCCTGCATTGGTTCTCGGCCGACGGTGTCCACAGGCGGGATCGTCGGCACCAGCCGGGCTTAAGTTTCCCTCGATCTCCCGCCCGGCGGAGGGGCTCGAGGTAATCCTGCTGCATGACGCTCCATCCCGAACCGCAGGCCCTTCCGGGTGGAACGCCCGCCTACTCTAGGCGGGAACTCGCGTTAAGCTGCGACGTTTCAGATTGTTTTTCCAAGTTTTAACGAGGCCCTGGTCCTCGGCCCGCTTCCTCCAGCAAGAACGACCGGTCTCGAAACCAAAGTCGCCCCCTGGCTAAGTTGTCAGGTGTTGCTCTACCAGTGTAACCAATTTACCAATTTTTGAGACACTCGCCTCCCTGGGGAGGGGGGTCTATCGGCGGCGACCGATGGCACGGTCGACTTGACGCTTGGCGTCCTTTTCTTTCAGATCTTCGCGCTTGTCGTAGAGCCTCTTGCCTTTGGCGAGTCCCAGCTCAATCTTCGCCAGCCCCTTACTGAAATAACACTTCAGGGGGACGAGGGTTAGTCCTTGCTCTGCGGTCTTTGATTCGAGACGACTTATCTCAGCAGAATGCAGAAGAAGTTTGCGTTTGCGCGTTGGATCGTGGGCCGAGTATCCCGCCTGGGCATAGGGCGGGATGTGCATCCCCACTAAGAAGACTTCAGCATCCTGAATTACCGCGAAGGATTCTTGGAGCGACGCCCGCCCTTGTCGGAGCGACTTGACTTCGCTGCCGGTCAACACGATGCCGACCTCGAAGGACTCAAGGATCGAGTAATTGTGCCGGGCCTTCCTATTGGAGGCCGCTACATTTGAATCCGGCGATTTCGATTTCTTCTTTGCCACGCCTAACTCGGAGCTTCGGCCAGGATCCCTGTGATCACTTCCTTGGCCCTGGCAAGTTGGCGGGCTCTTTCGACAACACTGATATCGGGAATGACTCCGCGCTCTCCGATCGCACGTCCCGACGGGGTGAAATAAGAAGCCGTCGTCAGTTTGATCGCCGACCCGTCTGACAATGGGAAGAAACTCTGCACCGAGCCTTTGCCGTATGTCTCGGTACCGACGATAAGTCCGCGTTGGCGATCCTGAATCGCTCCGGCCACAACCTCCGAGGCGCTCGCCGATCCCTCGTCGACCATGACGACAAGCGGCAACTTGGTTGCCGCTGGGGAGGTCGCTTCGTAAGCCACCTCCGGTTGACCGCGTTCGCGATAAGAAACCACCTTTCCTCCATCCAGAAACACTTCCGCCACATTGACCGCCTCATCCAGGAACCCTCCGGGATTGCCCCGCAGGTCCAGAATGAAACCCCGCGCTCCCCTTTTTTCAAGCGAGGTAACGGCCTCACGAACTTTGCGTCCCGCTTCGCCATGAAACAAGACGAGTTCCACCAAACCAACTCGATCGGCAATCATGCGAGACGATACTGTTGGCAAATCCAGTTTGCGCCTTTTGATGACGAATTCTCTGTTGGCGCTTTCCCTTTCGACTACCAGCCTCACCGTGGTGCCGGGACGGCCCTGGATCCTGCCGGACACCTCCCCTAGAGCAAGTCCCTCCACGGGCTTCGCGTCGATCGAGGTGATCAGATCGCCCGCCTGCAGGCCGGCCGCAGCCGCTGGACTCGAGTCCAGAACAGAGACAATCTTGAAACGCCCGTCTTCCTCTTTCATCCAAAGACCAACGCCTGAAAACTGGCCTTCAGATTCATCCTCCTTCAAGGTTCTGTACGCCTGAGGGCTGAGATATGCCGCGTAGGGATCGTCAAGCCCCTCCAACATTCCGCGGACCGCAGCTTTCACCAGAACCTTGCGCCCCGGGGATCGCAGAGCAGAACCGCGTATCAAGCGGTCGGCTTCATCGAGCAAGGCGAGCTCATCTTGCGAACCCGCCCTGCGGCCCGTATCGAAGCCGAAGAGAAAGGATGCGGTGAGCATCGCGACGGCCGCCAGCACGGCAAAGAGTTTTGAGGAAGTTTTGTTGAACACCTGGTTTTAGATTACCCGACCTGAGACCGAGGACGCTAAGGCCGCACCCGCCCTTCGGGCAGCAGCTTCCGCGAGCCCGGCCTCAATCGCGTCGACGGCCGCGCCCGCGTACAACTCCTTCTCCAGCGTCGCGATAACGGCTTCAACGTCGATGTGAGCTACGCCGTCGCCGACCCGCAGCAACTCATCGCGGTATTCGGATGGGGTCTTCGAGGGAGCCCTCGGGTGGCCCGCCGCCGCTCCCGCCTCCTCGAGAAGACGAAACGCGCGCAAAGCAAGCTCAGGAGGGCGGCCTTTCATCGGCCGACGCAATCGTCTCGCCCACTTCAGTCGCCTAACAAATTTTCGGCCGAAACCAGCAGCGGCGATCGCTGCCGCAATCGCGATGAGCGTCATGGCGATCGCCCTGCCCGACGACACCGCAGCCGCCAAAGCCGAACGCACCATGCCGGCAAACCCCGTGAGCAGTCCATCCGGGACCAAGGCCCGCAGAGGCTTTAGTAGGTTGGCAAGAAACTTAAAGCCGGGCGCCCCCGAGGCAGTGGCGTCGGCCGGCGGAACCTCGTGAGTGGGGTCAAATTCCAGCCAGCCCGCGCCGGGGAAGTAGACCTCCACCCAGGAATGCGCGTCGCTCTGGCGAACTTCGAAATAACCGGATAGGACGTTGCGCTCACCGGGCGCATAGCCCACGGCAAACCTCGCCGGGATTCCTAAAGATCGCAGCATGAGCGTCATCGACGATGCGATCTGTTCGCAATATCCTCTTCGGTCTTCGAATAAGAAGTGGTCAACCGCATCCGTTCCTTTGGGCTGCGGCGGTATATCGATGAGATATTGAGTATTCGCTGCAAGCCAATTTTCGATTGCCTTTGCCTTTCCCATGATCGTGGGCTTATCGCCCGCGATTTGCCTGGCAAGGTTCCTAACGCGTGGAGGAAGCTCGGCAGGAAGCTGCGTGTACCGTTCGACTACCTCCGCCGGTATCGCTGACGGAAGCGAACCTAAGTCCCCGGGAGTGGGCGTCGGGAGTTGTGAAACGACGCTGTAGACAGTGTCTGGCTCGAGCAGAGAACCCGCCCGCAGAGCCAGATGGTCGGTCATGTCGATCTGACCCGTGGGAAACCACACTTCCGAGGGATGGTACGCAGCAAAGATCATGTTCGGCTGCCGGCGCACTATGTAAAACGTCTGAACCAGTTCGTTGCCCGTAAATATCTGCTTCTGCCCAACATCACGAGGCACCGAAGCGGGAAGCCCTGCCAACGTTTTGGGACGAACCGTCGAGTCTGTCCAGGAGGACTTCGAATAGACATCGAAAACTCCGCCTCGCCAGAATGCGGGCCTTGTGGCCCGGACTCGCATCACGATCTCATCCGAAAGGTTGCCGCGGACCCGAAGGTCCACGAAGTTCGCGAAGCCAAAGTAAGCGTTGGGACCGGGGTTGAAAGGCGACTCGCCTGGCCCATCCTGATTCGGAAGCCCGGGGTTTACTACGCCAAGGTTGCCCGAGACTGGCACGAAGTTGGGGATACGAAAGGCGAGGGAAGTAAACCTCGATTTACCCGAACGCGGCGCGAACAAGAAGACCGCGGACCCGGCGACCAGCACCAGAACGATAACGATCGCGATTGAACGCAGTCCCGGCAGGCCTGCTCCCCCGCGAGCGGCTCGCCCGCCGGCGGCGCGTGGTCTGACGGACTCGGACGAAATCTCCTCGAGTTCCGAGGAGTGACTCAATGCGAGCGCCACCAAAACGCAAAGTCCCCACGGGAGAAAGTAAAGAGCAAACGAAGAGTCAAGTGCCAAAGAGCCACCCAGAGCGACAAGCGTGACAGATGACGCCAACGAGAAGGCAAGGTCGCGGCGGCGGGGCAGATCGAACGAATGGATCATCTGCACCCAAAGAAAGATCTCCGCCAGCGGCGCGCGGGCCGTCTCGACCGAAGTTGCACCCGATAACGACTTCAGGAAGTCAGCCAGAGCAAGCAGAGCGGCAGCGGCCAGCACAATTTTGAGGGCTACGTTCTTCGAGTTCCTTCGGTGCCCGGAAATTATGAAACCGACGGGAGTGGACATCAAGACGATCACGGCCGTCGAAGTTGCCACTATGTCCTGAGCGATCAGGGAAATCATGCTGATCAAGACTGCCGCTGCAACGATGGCTCGAAGAGGAATCGACCCCTCCGTGACAGAGCTGCGGCGAGTAAGCCTTAAACGAGCAATGGCTCTTGAAGACACTCGGTCAAGTCCCTCCCTTGTTCCACGAGATATACGTAAGTTCTCGACTCCGCAAGACGCGCAATCAAGGCCTTTTCTTCTTCGTCGGTGAGCGCTTCCTCGGAAGGCTTGGGTCCGTAAGTTCGGGCGGAAAGAATCACTGCGATGACGCGGGCCGAAACTTCTTGAATCAGTGCGACGGCCTTCGGGGCCTGCGCGGCGTTCTTGCGGGTGGACGGAAAGATCAAAACGTTCGTGGAACGTTTGTAGATGTCGACCAGGAGGTCGGTGACCGACCGCTCCAGTCCACGGCGCCCATCTGGTTCGATTCTCGAGAGCCAGTCCAAGGCATCGACCTTGCCCGGCTCGAAGAGAGGCCTGCGGCCGGAGACAGAATCAGAGAAGAGTTGCACAGGATGATCAACGTCTAGCGCGTACATCACAAGTGACGAGGCGATGCTCGCCGAGTCCTCGAAAGTTGTTAAGGGTTCGTTACCGGCGGACTCCGTCGCGTCGATTATGACTGTGAGGCGCGAAGCCAGATGCTCTTCGTACTCGCGCACAAAAAGCCCGGCGCCCCGCGCGCTCGACTTCCAGTGAATGTGACGCGGGCTGTCTCCGGACCGATATTCACGCAATCCGAAAAACTCCATGCCCGAACCTCGCCGGGGCCTTTCATGGAGAGTTTCTTGCGGAGTGCTCGCCGCCTCGAGGAGTGGGAAAGACGTAATGTTCGACCACTTCGGATGGACGACGGTTTGGGAGGCGACATTCAAGGTCCGTCGAGCACGCGCGAGACCAAATGGCGCCCCCGAAGTGAGGGTGATCTTGCCGCTCTCGTAAACGCCACGCCGGAGCGGAGTCACTTCATATGCGAGCGTAAGCGCAGACTTGGCCGGTAAGTGCTTGATTAGGATGGGGGTTTCCACCAGAAAGTGGTCAACCCCCGCGAGTGGTCCCTTACGATTGCGACCGCGGTTTGTGATTTCGAGTTCAACTGCCACGGGGACTCCCACCGCTGTAAACGAGGGAGCATCTCGACTAGCCTCGACCCCCCTGAGCGCCGCCCCGGGCAAGACGAGTCCGGCGACGACGACACCCACAAATCCCGCGGCGATTACAAAAAGCCAGCCGGCTTGCGAGTTCGTACCCGCGGCGAAAAGCACAAACGCTCCCCCCATCATCGAAAAGGCTTTTCTGGTGGGGCGGGAGATCAAGAAACGGGAACGGATACTTGAGAGACGATGTCGGAAATTATGCGACGGCCCGCAAGCGGCCCGGCTCGCAGCTGGGGTTTCAACACGATGCGGTGGCCAAGAACCATCGCGGCGAGAGCTTTGATGTCGTCGGGAAGGACATAATCTCTTCCCAGATAGAGCGCTCGCGCCTGGGCCGCGCGCGTGAGACCCAACGATCCGCGCGGGCCCGCGCCGAGAATCAGATCAGAGTGGTTTCGTGTGGCGCCGACCAACGTCACGATGTAGTCGATCAACAGCGGCTCGATTCTCGTTTCTCTGACGCGCGCCTGGATCTCTTCGACTTCGCCCAATGACACCACCGGACCAATACGGTCGATCGGATGCTCGAGCAGCTGCTCCGTTACGACGGAAGCTTCACCGGCTGGGTCCGGGTAGCCGATGGAAGTGGCGACCAAGAAGCGGTCCAGTTGCCCCTCGGGCAGTGGATATGTGCCGTGATACTCGAGCGGGTTTTGAGTCGCGATGACAAAGAACGGCGAGGGCATTCGTCGCGACACCCCATCGGCTGTTGCTTGCCGTTCTTCCATGGCCTCGAGTAGCGCTGCTTGAGTCCGCGGAGTGGTGCGATTAACTTCGTCGACGACAACTATGTTGGCGAATATCGGACCGGGTATGAACTCAAACTCCGAGGTGTTTTGCTTGTACACCGCCACGCCTGTGATGTCTGAGGGCAGAAGATCCGGAGTTGCCTGAATCCTTTTGAAGGAGCCTTCGATCGACCGAGCGATCGACTTCGCGAGGACCGTCTTGCCGACGCCCGGGGCGTCCTCGATCAACAGGTGGCCGTCAGCGGCGAGCGCAAGCATCGACGCCTCAACAACTGCTCGCTTGCCACGGATAACGGTCTCGACATTGCGGACTATGCGTCCAAGTGCCTCTACGGCTGCGGGTCTATCCATCTTGGTAGAGATTGTCGCGCTTTAGAACCAAACTGACTTCAGGGGGTTCGCAGCCTCTGGCGCACCCAAGTCCCTGCGGTCGGCCGCTGCTACCCCCCCGAACCCCCCGCTTGGTATTGGTCGTCGCCCCTTTAGAAAAATTGCATTGGATCCCGGGGTTCGCCGTTGATCCGGGTCTCAAAGTGCAGGTGGGGCCCCGTGCAGTAGCCGGAGCATCCAACAGAGCCGACTCTTGATGCACGCCCCACGGTGGCGCCGGTCGCAACGTTGACCGCCGATAGGTGAGCATAAAGAGTTGCGAGAGCATTGCCGTGGTCGATGATGACTACCAGACCATAGCCGCCCTTGTTTCCGGCGAGGACGACTTTGCCGCTCTCCGACGCGATGACCGCTTGTCCGGTCGGAGCGGAGATGTCGATGCCCGCGTGAAACCGCCGGTCGCCGAAGATTGGGTGGGTTCGATATCCATAAGAGGAAGAAACCGGACCCGTGGTCGGCCACGCCAGGCTCTTGCCGGACCCGGCCTGATAAACCTGCCCCTTCTGAAGCGATTTAAGGAATGCGGCGATGCTCCGGGACTCAGACTCCAGAAGGGCCATCTGCCGCAGGTACCCGGCTTTGTCGGCGTTTACTTTCGACAATAGGGTTCTGCGGTTGGCAATTTCGTCGAGGACCTTCTGCCTGCCTGACCGAAGAGAGACTTGAAGCGACGCGACCTTGCCTTTCTCGAGTTCGATTGCGGTTTTCTGCGCGGTGATCTCGTCCTTCTTTTGGATGGCCTCGGTCCGGTTCAATTCGAGAAGCGATGACAGTTCCTGAATCGCCGAGAGCCGGCTTCGATCATTGTCCAAAACCTTACGAAAGAAGGTTAGGCGGGTCACAAAATCCCGGAAGTCTTCTGAGGCCAGAAGCATTTCGAGATACGGCAGACCTCCTCCACTTCGATACGTGCTGCGAGTGCGGTCCTTCAATCTGGTCCTGGCCTCGTCTGCTCGGCCAAGCGAAGCGGACAGACTGCTCTCGAGGGCAAAGACGTCGTCTCGGGCATCGCTCAGATTGATTTCCGCCCCCGCAAGACGCTCCTCGGCCTCCCTTAACTGCCTCGTAAGCGATGCGATCTCCCGCTCCAAGTCCGCTCGGCGAAGGTCGCTGACCGCGATCTGTTGACTGATCGATTTGGCTTCGCGCTCTGCTTGACGGATCTTTTCCCGGAGGACGGACTTTTCTTGCTCGATTTGAGTTTGACGGGACGTGGCGCCAAGAGCCGGGACTCCACCGGCCGCGACTAAAGCGAGCGCGACGATAACGGCCAGTAACCGGGAACGAGCACTCAAATGCTTACTCAAAGCCACAAATGCCTCACAAGTTAACGATAATGCCCCAGAATACCCTTTTTCGACCCTTCCAGCGCACACCTTGAGACGGGGGCCGGGGTGGAGCTAGACCTCCAGGAAGCGGCGAAGAGCCAGGGTTGAGCCTAGCGCCCCTATGACTACGCCCGCTCCCAGCAGAACCAGAAAGATTTTGAGGACCGAGCCCCCGCCGATCGTGATGGGAAGAAACAGGATGCTCTCTTGGGCACGGTCCAAGCCGAACTCCTTGCCGGCCCAAATCACTCCCGAGGCAGCGATCGCCCCAAGGACTGCGTGCGTGATCCCCTCGAAGATAAACGGCACCCGGATAAACCAGTTCGTCGCGCCCACGAGCTTCATGATGCCTATTTCCCGGCGCCGTGCGTAAATGCCCAACCTGATCGTGTTCGCGATCAGCAGGATGGCCGCTCCGACCGTCAAAACTATCGCCACGATAAGCCCGGTCCTGACGACCCGTATGAACTTGAGCAGCCTATCGAGCGTTTCGCCCCCGAACTGAACGTTCCCATCAACTCCCGGACGCCCGTTGATTCGCGCGGCGACGGCTTTTGCGGCCCTTGGGTCTTTTAGTTTGATCCGGAAGGACGCCGGCAGGGCGTCCGGCTCGATGTTGTCGGTGAGAGCGGGAGAGTCCTTGAACATGCGCTGGTATTCCTTGAAGGCGGCTTCCTGAGATTCGTAGAAGCGACGCCCGACCTCTGGCATCGTAGAGATATCTTGGTCGAGTTGCTTGAACTGGTCCGGCGTAATTTCGTCTCTCAGAAAAACGCTCAACTCAACCTTGCTCTCCCAAGTGGAGAATGCCTTCTTAAGTATTTCTCCGCCCACCATGACCGAACCCACAAGCAATAGGCTGATCGTCACAGTCGATATGGCGGCGAGAGTCAGCAAGGTATTGCGTCGCAGATTGATGACGGTCTCGCCCACGAAGTAGCTGAGACGCGACGTCATTCGACACTCCCCGGCCCGTAAACACCGCGGTTTTGGTCACGGATAATCTTGCCGTTCTCAAGTTCGATCACTCTCTTTCGAGACTGGTCAACAATGGCATGGTCGTGAGTCGCCATCATCACAGTCGTCCCAGTTTCGTTTAGCCGCTCGAGCAACCTCATAATGTCGCCCGAAGTCGCTGGGTCGAGGTTGCCGGTCGGTTCGTCGGCCAGAAGAATCCGAGGTCGATTCACCATCGCGCGGGCGATGCATACACGTTGCTGCTCCCCTCCGGACAATTCGTCCGGCTTGTTCTCCAGTTTGTCCGAGAGGCCCACAAGGTCGAGGATTTCTGGAACACTCTCCTGGATCACGTGTCGGGGCCTGCCTATGACCTCGAGCGCGAAGGCAACATTTTCACGTACCGTCTTCGACGGAAGCAATTTGAAATCCTGAAAGACGCAGCCGATATTGCGACGTAAATAGGGCACTCGCCACTTAGGCAATTGGTTGATGTCCTTGCCTGCAACGTAGATGCGGCCCTCGGTGGGTTCTTCTTCCTTGAGAAGCAGCTTCATAAACGTCGACTTGCCCGATCCCGAAGGACCCACCAGAAAAACGAATTCATCTTTCTGGATATCCACCGACACCTCCCGGAGCGCGACGACGGAATCCTTGTAAATCTTGGCGACACCTTCCAAACGAATCATGAAAATGCCCCGAGGAGAGCGCCCGCTTTAGCCAGCAGAGGAATCGGGGAGGTTTGGTTTTTGTCAGTACCCCCTTGTAGAATAGATCGCAGTACCTTGAGAACTGAACACAGGTCGTTGCGAGGGGAAATCGTCTCTCGCGTAAAATGTTCAACGTTCAAAGCCAAATCGCCGGGGGGCACCCGGTGACTGCGCGGGGAGGGATAGCGCTGTAAGGCTTCCCGGTGAACCGTGAACCTCAACTGTCTGCCTTTCTGATAGTTGGAATCCCCCGGCTTTAGCCGGTGGAGGATGTCAAGGCTTTATATAAGACCCTCCGGCGCTCAAGTTGGCGGAATTGCACCGCCCCCACACGAAGAATTCATCATTCGCACGCACAAATCGACCAAAATAAAAAGAGCCCCTATGGGCTCGCGTAGGCATCATCTTACCACCCTGGTGGATAAACTTGACCGATGCACCAGCTTGTCAGAGTTCACTCGCGTCTATTGACCCTGCCATTTCTGGGGCTCATCGTTTTCATGGCCGCGTGCAGCTCCGGCAATCCTCAAGTTTCGAAAAGCCCTCAATCATTCGCGACCTCACCGGCCGCCTCCCCAACCAAGGGCGCTGCCACGCCTTCTTTACAACCGCCAAACCCCCCGGGACCGCAAACCGGAACGATCGTCATCACTCTCAAGGATGCCAACGCAGGCTTGCCCGAGGGTGTGCCCGTGGAGGTGGATGGGCCCATCACAAAGCAACTGGTATCCAACGGCAAAGGACAGGTGATGCTTGAAGGT
>Ga0183260_10002408_pt1 | contig 15460 bp, 14 predicted proteins | sample AntDrymUQ4972206_2_FD_129768 | JGI IMG/M metagenome (GOLD analysis project Ga0183260, IMG submission 129768) | Polar desert sand microbial communities from Dry Valleys, Antarctica - metaG UQ497 (22.06) (version 2) (version 2) | ecosystem: Environmental > Terrestrial > Soil > Desert | place... | reverse complement strand
TGCCGGAGATGCCGGAGATGCCGGAGATGCCGGAGATGCCGGAGATGCCGGAGATGCCGGCGGGACCGTGCGGGTTACGACGACCTCCACGGGCTCGTCGCCCTCGGGCGGCTCGATCAGGCCGTGGCCGACGAGGACCTCGATCGCCGCGTGCGCCGGGGACAACGAGAACCGCCCCTCGACGCGCGCCTCGATGGCGTCGCTGCGGACGAGCGAACGCTCGCCCCGGCCGCCGAGGAGGAGGCCGAGGGCGGCGACCACCAGTGTCTTGCCCGTACCGGTCTCCCCCGTCAGGGCGCTGCAGCCGCGGTCCAGCTCGAGGTCCGCGGCCCCGATGACGCCGAGATCCTGGACAACGAGATCCGTCAACATGGTCTGATCCTAGTGTGACGGTGATCGCGCCGGCCGGTTCCTCGGGCAGTCGTGCACGGCCCCCGTGTGCCCCGAGGCCAGACACGCAGAGAGTGCAGACACATGACCCCAAAGACGAGACAAGCGGCAGGCTCAGTCGTGAGCTCCGGACGCGCGACGATACAGAGCGGCTTCGGCCGCCTGCGGACGGGGTTGTGGCCCATAGTGCAGACGTCGGGGGCGGCGGCGTTGTCGTGGTACGGGGCGGTGACGCTGCTCGGACATCGATCCCCGCTCTTCGCGGCGGTGAGCGCGATCATCTGCCTGGGGGCGTCGCGAGGGCAACCCTGGCGCCGGGCCATCGAGATGGTGATCGGCGTGACGGTTGGCATTCTGATCGCGAACCTTCTGGTCTTCACCATCGGGACGGGGACGCTGCAGATCGCCCTCATCGCAGCTCTCGCCATGGTGTCCGCGACCCTCGTCAACGGCGGCTCCCTGCTGGTGACGCAGGCGGGAATCTCGGCGATCCTCGTGGTTGCGGTTGAGCGGCCGTCCCGTGAGTTCGTCCCGGACCGTTTCTTCGACGCCCTGGTTGGTGGGGTGTGTGCCCTGGTCATCAGCCAACTGCTGTTTCCGCTGAACCCGCTGGCCGTAGTTTCGAGCGCCGCCCGCAGAGTCTTCGTTCCGCTCGCCGGCACCCTCGAAGAGGTTGCCAGAGCCATAGCAGCAGCCGATCCGGAACGGGCCGAAGGAGCGCTCTGGCAGGCCAGGGGTATCGATGAAGCGGTACGGGCATTCAACGACGAGCTTGCCGCAGGACAGGAGTCGGCCCGCCTGGCTCCTCCCCGCCGTAAGGCCCTGGGCCCTCTCGAGGTCTATGCACAAGCCGCCAGTCAGGTGGATCTTGCGGTTCGCAACACGCGCGTCCTCGCGCGCGCTGCGATCAGCCTGGTCCAGAACGAAACGCTCACAAGCTCGAGGGGCGGACCGGACAAGACGAGAGAGGCATTGTCCGAAGCGGTTTTCGACCTTGCCCGGGGGGTGCGCTCCCTTGGAGAGCGATTGGACTACGAGGACCCCGAGCTTCAAGCCGAAACGCGCACCTACGCGCTGCGCGCCGCGGAGCGCGCCACCCAGGTGCTCGAGGACAAAGAGGCGCTTGCCACGAGCATCGTCGTGGGGCAGGTCCGGCTGACCGCTTCGGACCTCCTACGGGGCTCGGGGATGGACCTGGCGGCGGCGCAGCAGGCGCTGGACGACGCGGCCGGCCGCTCACACGGTCTCTAGCCCGGCATCCCCAGCTTCGAGCGCAGGCGCTCGACGAAGCCCGGGCCGGCGAGACGAACCAACTTCAGCGGCCGGACGTGGCGCTCCACGCTTACCGCCGCACCTTCCGGCAGGTGGCAGCTCATACGGCCGTCGAGCGACACCTCGGCGCCGCGGCCCTCTTCGCCCTCCACGGCGATCTCGACCTTCTCGCCGGCTGCCAACACGAACGGCCGTGAGAACATCATGTGGGCCGCGACAGGGACGACGACGAGGCACTGCGCCCTCGGAGAGACGATGGGCCCCCCGGCGCTCATCGCATAGGCGGTCGAACCGGTGGGCGTCGCAATCACGACGCCGTCGCCGTTGAAAGTGGCAAGGCGTTCACCGTCGACCGTGACTGATAAGCGCACGAGCCGAACGCGCGAAGCACGCTCGACCAGAACCTCGTTCAACCCAACGTATGACACCTCGCAGCCGTGCACACCCTCACACGCGATCATCATGCGATTCTCGATCGTGTAGGTCCCTTCGAGCAGTGTGTGCAGAGCTTCTTTCTCGTGGCCGGGTTCGACCTCGGTCAGGTACCCGAGGGTCCCGAAATTGAACCCGAGGAGCGGGACGTCGGCTGAGTGGGCGAGCTGTGCCGCTCGGAGCATCGTGCCGTCCCCTCCGAGCGACAGAACGATGTCGGGGTCGTGCTCGGTAACCTGTACGCCTCTGGGGAAGAGGATCGCGGCAAGCTCGTCGTAGAGGCGGCGGGCTTCGGGCTTGTGCTCGTGCACCACGATCGCGACGCGCCGAATGTCCATCGACCCTAGCCCCCGGCCGCCTCGGCGACCGCTCCCTCTATCGCACGACCGACAGCCGAGGCGTCCGGATGGTTTCCCCGGTTGAGGTGCAGGAAGAACTCGCGGTTCCCGGCGGGGCCGGGTAGGTCCGAGGGCGCCACGCCGGCGACACCCAGCCCCGACTGAGCGCCCGAGAGCACGACACCGTCGATCGCCCGGGCCCACAGTTGTGGGTCGCGCACCACTCCCCCGCGCGGAACCGATTCCTTGCCGACTTCGAATTGCGGCTTGACCAGCAGGACGAAATCGGCATCGTCGCGCGCCACCCGGGCCAGCGCAGGAAGCACGAGCCTGAGAGAGATGAAGGAGAGGTCGGCGACGACCCCTTCGGGGGCCCAGGGCAGATCCCCGCGCGCGAGGGTACGAACGTTCACGCGCTCGAGAACCACCACGCGGTCATCATTGCGCAGCCGCCAGTCGAGCTGTCCGTAGCCGACATCCACGGCCACCACGAACGAGGCGCCTCCCTGAAGGAGCCGGTCGGTGAAACCGCCGGTGGAGGCGCCCGCATCGAGCCACCTCCGCCCGGCCACGGGTATCGCCCAGCGCGCCAGGGCCCCGTCGAGCTTGCGGCCGCCCCGCGACACGAACGGCTCGGTGGCCTCCGAGATCGTGATGGCTTGTTCGGTGTCGACCAAGGCAGCCGCTTTGGGCGCGGGCATGCCGCCGACCTTCACCACCCCCGCGTCGATCGCCCTCTGCGCTTCGCTCCTCGATGTCGCCAGTCCCCTGCGGACCAGCTCGGTGTCAAGCCGGGTGCGCCGCGCCAACGTCGTCCGCCGGACGCGCCATCTCGAGCGCCCCCTCGAGCTCGGCTTCGAGACTCCGGGCGACCTCCTCGAGGGAGTCGAGCCGGGCGGCGTCGTCGGAACCCTCCGCCCGCTGCAGGTTGGACGAAATGCGGTGCTCGAAATCGATTGTCTCCATGGGTGGATTATGACCCCTTGGATTGTCCCGGGGCCGGTTTCCGCCCCGACGCCGACCGGGCCGTGCCCTTCTTCCGCGAGGTGGCCTTCTTGGCGGTGCCCTTCTTCCTCGACGTGCCCTTCTTCCTCGACGAGGTCTTCTTGCCGGTGGTCTTCCTGCGCGTGATGTCTGTCGGCGCCCTCGTCGACGATGACTCTGCAGCCTCCAGCCGGGCGACTCGCTCGGTCAGCCGGGCGACCGCTCCTTCGAGTCGCTCCACGTCACGAGCGCTCGCGAGGCCGAGCTGGGCCGTCTGGTTCTGGATCTCGGCTCGCAGCGCCCTGGCCACCTCCTCGCGGTCGTCCATGGTCCGCTCCATGAGGTCCCTCACCATTCCCGCTGCCGCTTCCCGCTGTATCTCACCCTCACGGACGAGCTCTTTTACGAGTTGCTCGGCACGGTTCAGCACCAGCTCGGCCACTCCGGAACCGACGGTCGCCCACCTTCTCAGCTCGTCTTGCACCTTCGGTTACTCCCTTTCTGCTCCGGCTCGAAGACCGGGCCGTCCGTGGGAACGCCGTTTCCGAGGACCGACGCCTGCTTACAGGCAAGGCTTTTATTACCTGCCCAAACCTATACTCAACGGGTGCTGAGCTTGATACCCATCTCGGACGCCAACCCGGCGCGCCGCTTCCCCATCGTGACGCTTGGACTCATCGCCGCGAACATCTATGCGTTCTTCTTCCTCGAACCCGGTTTCGGCCAGACCGCCGGGGCCCAGCTGTACTTCGTCGACAACGCGCCGATTCCGTGCCAGCTGCCCAACGACTGTCCCCCGACCATTCCGGGCACCAACCTTCCGATACCGGTTCGCGATCCTGTCTCATTTCTCCTCGCGACGCTGTTGTCGATCTTTCTCCACGGCGGCTGGCTTCACATCATCGGCAACATGCTCTTCTTGTGGATATTCGGCAACAACGTCGAGGACCATCTCGGCCCCCTGAAGTACCTGGGCTTCTACCTACTGGCCGGAATCGTGGCGACGTTGGCTCACGTGTTCACCCATGTTGATTCCTTTCTTCCGGGGATCGGCGCGTCGGGAGCGGTCGCGGGTGTCATGGGGGCCTACCTGGTTCTGTATCCGCGCGCCCGGATCAATGTCCTCGTCCCGATTTTCTTCCTCTTCACAGTCGTCGCCATGTCGGCCTGGCTAGTGCTGATGCTGTGGTTCGTCTATCAGTTCTTCATCGGCGCCCAGGAGGCGGCTGGTGGATCCGGAGTCGCCTGGATGGCGCACGTCGGAGGCTTTGTGTTCGGCGCGGCCGCGATCATCCTGCTCGGCGGACGCCCTCAACGCCCCCGCCCCCAGTGGCAACCCCAGTGGCGCTGACCGCCCGAACGACTGATGCGGCCTGGAGTCGGGCCGCCAGTCTGCAGCGACGATCAGCATCCGTTCGAGGAAGGCATCGTCGCCTGCCGATGCAGGTCGGAGTTGCGCCACGTCTTCACTTTTCGCTTGTCAACGTGCTGACCCGCCACGAACATCGTCGGACCGAGCCCTATGGCCGATCATCAAGTCCCTTCAGCCAGTCCCCCGACCTCATGTCGCCAACCTATTGTCGGATCGCCGGCGCCGCTGTCACGACCAAGCGCGACCTATCGCCTCCCGCTGCGGTGCGGGTGACAAGCGAACATCTGACAACCGCCGGGGATCGGCACATCGGTGCGGCATCCCGATGAGTTGCTCGACGGGCCCCCGGCAGTGATCGGGCCATCTGTGCAGATGCGCATCCGCTCGAAGCTGCGCCCGCTGGTTCGGAGCATGGCCGGGTGTCATGCCGCGACCCGGGCCGTGATCGGCGCGCTCCTCAAGGAGTAGCCCCAAGCACACGGTTGCCAATCCCTCGCCGGTCCCGCCCGGGCTAGCTCTGGAGCGGTGGACCGGCGGTCTCGATTCCCCAACGAGCACCAGTCGCTTCGAGCTTCTCGAAGTCCGGCGGAGACGGTGCGGTAGGGTCGCCGATTCCGCGGGCCGCCCAACTTCCTCAGCGAACTTCTCGAACTGGGCCGGTGAGGTTACCTGCAGCATGCGACACGGGCCTTCATTGACGAGATAGGCGTGCGGCACTCCTCGTGGCAGGAGCACGAATGACTCGGGCTCGGCTACCCAACGGTCGTCGCCGCACTGCACGGTCATGGACCCCTCGAGGACGTAGAAGCCCTCCTCCTCGCGATGATGGATGTGCAGAGGAGTGCCGAAACCAGAAGGGGCGAGGGCTTCGATGAGCGTGAAGCCTCCCCTCGTCTCATCGCCACCTGCCTTGACATTCATCAACGTGTCGAGCATCCAGATCGCAGTACCGCCCCCGGCCTCATGGTGGTAACCGCGCAGGTCCGTCACATCTTCCCCCAAGCCTCAGGCCTCTTCGTTTTGCGACGAGCATAACGGGATCACGAACAAATTTCGGCTGGGTCTGGTGCTGCCACCGTCCCCGCGGAGCGCAGCTACCAGCCGGTGACTGACGTTCGGGAGGGCTGCCAGCGGTGGGCGACAACGAAGATCGGCACATCGGCGGAGGGCTAGGACTTCGCTCTTCGTCGGATGACGGGACGAGCACCCACAGCGCCACTGCACTCCAAAGGGCGATGAGTAGCAGTGGTAGCGCCAGGTGCTCCGGCTGACGGTGCCGCACGACGTAGTTAGGTGTCGGTGGAGGACCGCGAGTTGGGTGTGTACGCAAACCAGCCGTCAACGTCAGGAACGTCGCCCAGGTACCACCAGACCGGGGACGCCAGAAGGGCGAGGCCGAAGGCGACGACCACGGCTCGCTGCGGCAGCGACATCCTGCGGAGGAGGGACATCGCTAGAGATTGCCGGTTCCTCAGCGCTCCCGCCATCCGGAGCAGCGCGAGAGATCAGCAGTACGCGAGTGGCAGCAGCCGACGGGTCCGCCGCACCGGGACATCGGCGCTTCTCCTCTCCGGTATCCGCCGACAGCGGTCGTGCGCAAAGAATACGACTGGCACCCGTACATCGCTCGACACGACCAGTGACTCCGAAAAGGCCGGTCAGCCGAGGTCGGCCAGGCTATCCACCACCAGGTCCGGGGCCGGCTGTAGGTCATCCGCCTCGCTGCGGGTGGTCACGCCCGACAACACCAGTATCGTCGCCCAGCCCATTGACACCGCTCCGGCCAGGTCGCTGTCGGCGCGGTCTCCTACCGCCGCGATCCTGTCAGCGCCCGACATCCGGCGCGCCACCGCCTCCATCATGGGCGGATGGGGCTTGCCGACGATCTCGGCGGACTGTCCGGAGGCCACCTCGATGGATGCGAGGATCGCCCCCGCACCCGGCCACAGACCCTCGGGGGCGGGAAAGGTCGAGTCGCGATTCGTCGCGAACAACTTCGCCCCGTTCCGCACCGCGCTCGACACCCGGCGCATCGTGCTGTAGTTGAAATTGACGTCCCAGCCGACCACCACGGCATCCGCGGCGATGCTGGCGGGGTCGTCGTTGAGCACGACCCCTATCGATGTCAGGGCGTCGCGCACACCCCGGTCGCCGATCACAATGGCCGTCTTGCCCGGATACCCCTGGGCCGCAAGAACCTCCGAGGTCACGATCCCCGAGGTCAGCACATCATCGTCGAGGGCGTCGATCCCGAACCCGGCCAGCTTGGCGACATACTCGTCCACCGTCGAGCGCGAGTTGTTGGTGCAGAAGATTATCTTCACGCCCCGTTCGCGCAGGCGCCTGATCGCCGCGGGCGCTCCTTGGATCAAGCGGTCGCCGCGGTAGACGACGCCGTCCAGATCGCACATCAAAGCGTCGAAGCTCTGGGAGACGGCCGCCGGATCCAACACCGCGGTCACTGTGTTCGCTTGCTCGCTGATCGGTCGTGCCCGTTCGGCAACTTTCTCCCTCCGTATGGGTCGTGTGGGCTCCGGGCAGGCGCACGTATCATGCGCCACCTATGCCGTCGTTGAGACCCTTCCACGGAATCCGTTATAGCTCCGCTGCCGTCCTGGCGGACCTTGTCTGTCCTCCCTATGACATCATCTCGGCGGAGACCCAGGCCGTCCTGGGGCGCCACCCCAACAATGCGGTCCACCTCGAGCTTCCACCCGACTTGCCCGAGGGCTCGGAGGGCTATGCACAGGGGGCCGCCACCTTCCGGAGCTGGATGGAGGAAGGAGTGCTGCAGCCCGATGACGAGGCGTGCCTGTACGTCTACCGCCAGGACTTCGTGGGCCCTCAGGGGGAGCGTCGCCGGGTGGCGGGCGTGTTGGGGGCGCTCGGTCTCGAGCCCTGGGGGCGCAGCTCCGGAATCCTCCCGCACGAACGAACCATGCCGGGACCGGTAGCGGACCGGCTGAGCCTCCTGCGAGCCTGTCCGGTCAACATCTCGCCCATCTACGCGATCTATCAGGGGGCCGGCGCTTTGGCGCCCTACTTCGATACCCTCGAGAATCGTCCCCCGGCCGCAAACTTCGTCGATGACGAGGGGACGCGCCAACGGTTGTGGGTCATCCGAGCGCCGGCGGAGATCGAGATGCTAAGTGCGGCGTTGTCGAACGGCCCGCTGATCGTCGCAGACGGGCATCACCGTTACGAAACGGCGCTTGCTTATCACGAGGAGCAGAAAGGCGCGCCGGGCGGGCACGACGCGATCATGTGCTTTTGCGTTGACATCGACGGCGAAGAAGTCCTCGTGCTCCCCTACCACAGGGCGATCTCCGCACCCTTGACGGCTCCTGTGTTGAAGCAACGGCTCGAGGACGCCTGGGGTGCGACCCAGTTGGATGACGATGATGTACCTGCGACTCTACTGGCTTCACGCGCCGGGCATTTGTTTGTCTTCGTGCTATCCGAAGACAACCTCTTGATCGAGATCGCCCCCCAGGCCGACCACGCCGTTCTCGACATCGACGTCCTCCACGACGACATTCTCCCGAAGGTGTTCATGGAAGGCATCGACGGCTTGCGGTTCTTGAAGGACCCGTCACAGTTGATCGAGGCCGTACGCACGGGGGGGTGGGAGGCGGGGGTGTTGCTCAAACCCGTGCTCGCGTCACAGGTTGCAGCGACCGCGCTCGCCGGCGAACGCATGCCGCAAAAGGCAACCTACTTCTGGCCCAAAGTGCCGACGGGGCTCGTCTTCCGCTCGCTCGATCTTCAGCACTAGCCGGGATCGAGCGAGCGGCGGCTCACCGCGTCGTTCAGATCGATCTCGAGCCTCGGATGGCCCCCGAGGTCGTCGGCCGCGTCGATCGCCTCGGCGGTGCTCCTCAGCCGTCGTGAACGACCGCGACGGCGTTGCGTCCCGAGCTTCAGTACCACATAGTCCATTCGGGAGGCTCGCACGCGGACGAGCAGGTCCTCGGGCGGCTGGGAAGTGCAAACCACCAGACGCTCGACCCCCGCGAGCTCCGCCCCTTCGAGCACGGCCTCGATGGATGCCTGTGCTTCTTCGAACACCACAATCGTGCGCACGTCTTGCGCCGCACGCTCGATGAGGTCTGCATCTGTCTCGGAGCCCCGGGCCACATACGCACCGAGCTCTTTCCACCGGGCCGCCGACAAGATGTCGGCGCTGATAACCCGCACCACGTCTCCCTGTGATAACAACAGGCTTATGACGGCCGAACCGATCTGTTCCGGGGGGCGGACAAGGAGCACACTCAACCGATCAAACCCGCACCTTCAAGATGTCTCTGGCAACCGAGAACCGGACGTGCGAAGCAGGCCCGAGGGGTTCACCATCCACGTGGCGGCTGAACGGCTCCTCCGATCTCACCTCGAATGCTTCCTGGTCGGCACTATGGAAGGCGTCGGCATGTTCTGCGAGGCTTCCTGAGACAACGGACTTCCAGGCGTAAGCGGGGAGGGCCTCGATCCGCATCTTGCGGAGGGCGAAAACGTCGACTCCTCCATCCAGTCGCGGCTCCGGAGTCAACCGAACGGGACGCCGTCGAAAGTAGGCGTAGGGGCCGCTGTTCGACGCAATCACCATTGCGACTGCGACGTCACCCCATTCCCCCGACAGCTGCATCGATGGGTTGCGGTGCCGGTAGGTGCTTGCAAGCAGGCGCCAAGCGCTCCAGTAGAAGTAGGGTTCACCAAATCGGTGTTTGGTCGGGACCCGGCTCTCGACTCGCTCCGCCGCCTCGGCGTCGAAACCGCACCCCGCGCTGAACGTGAAGTATCTGTCGTCCATTCGTCCGAGCGTCACCCTTCGCTCCGCGCGACGTTCGTCGGTAAGATGGGCCACCGCCTCGAACGGATCGCGCGGCACCCCCACGGTGCGAGCAAAGACGTCCATCGTCCCCCCGGGAATGATGCCAAGGCACGATGCACTACCCGCAAGGCCGTTGGCGACTTCGTTGACGTGACCGTCGCCGCCCCAGGCGATGACAAGCTCGACACCCGTATCGGCGGCTTGTGATGCCAGCCCGATCGCGGCATTGCGCCCGGTGGTGGAGTAGACCTCGAGACTGTATCTGACCTCCAGCGCGCTCAACACGTTGATGGACAGCGGTTTGGACAACCGGCGCGCGTTTGGATTGATGAGGACGACCGCAGCGGGCTTACCTCGCTCAGCTATCATTCGCCCATGCAATCCGAATCAGCGAGTAGCGCCGACATCCTGACCATCGACACGGGGATGCGCGGCGACAAGGCTATCACCGGCGCGTTCATCGTCCGGGGAGAAAAGACCGCACTGGTCGAAACAGGGCCCAAAGCCACAATCGACAACGTACTCTCCGGTCTGGCGGAAGCCGACGTCGAGAGCGTCGATTGGATCGTCGTCACCCACATCCACCTGGACCACGCCGGGGCCGCGGGCACCCTCGCCCGGCGCTGGCCCGGGGTCAAAGTGGCCGTCCATGAGCTCGGTGCGCCGCATCTGACCGATCCGTCGAAGCTGTGGGCAAGTGCGCGCCGCATCTACGGCGACGCGATGGAGGAGCTGTGGGGCGGCATCGACCCGGTACCTCGGGATCGCATCTCGGTCTTGTCTGACGGCGGGGTGATCGACCTCGGAGGCAGGACACTTCGGGCCGTCGAGACCCCCGGACACGCCCGCCACCACCACGCGCTGCTCGATGAGTCGACGGGAGCACTCTTCGCAGGGGACGCTCTTGGCGTACGGCTTCCGGATGTCGGGATCAACCGGCCCGCCACACCGCCGCCGGAGTTCGATTTCGCCCAGGCCGTAGGGTCGATCAAACGCATTCGTGATCTGGACGCGCAATCAGTGTGGCTGACGCACTTCGGGCCCTCCGACCGCGGCACGAACCCGGTGACGCCGGCCGAGGCGTGTGACGAGGCAATCGAGTCCCTGTCGAGGTGGGACGATTGGGTGCGCGCCGGCCTCAGACGAAGTCGCGAGCCCGAGGCGGTGACGCGTTTCGTCGTGGAGAGATCGAGGGAGGCGCTCGAGAGCTCACTCGGGCCGTCCGAGGTAGACCGTCTCGAGCTCACGACTTCGTACTCCATGAACGTGTCGGGCTACATGAGAGCGATCGACAAGATCGACAAGGCGGAAGGGCCGTGATGGCCCTCCTTCTGGTTTGCGCCGCAGGGTCGATCTACAGCTGCGCGGCGCGCTCGGGTGCGTCGGTAAGCTCGGGATCCACCGCAGCAACCGCATCGAACCACTCGCGCGCCTGGGTGTAACGTCCGCGGCGCGCCAGGAGGTCGGCGAGCACATACCACGCCCGCAGATGATGTTCCTCCGCAGCCTCGGGGCGAAGCTCGAGTCGCTCGAGTCGTGCGATAGCGTCGTCGATGCGGCCCATATCGGCGAGAGCGCCGGCGCCGACGATTGCGGCTTCATAGAGAACGCTCGGTTCGCTTTCGCCCGGAACGACCTCATCACAGAGCTCGAGGGCCCGTTGAGGCTTGTCCATGGCCCGGTAGCAGTCGGCCAGCACGGGATTCTGATCGGCAGCTCCCGAGATGCGCCGAAAAGTGGACAGCTCGGTTGCCGCCTGCTTCCAGCGCTCTGTGTGGTAATAGGCAAGGCCGAGAAACTCCCGGACCGTCGTCGACCTCAGCGCGATGTGCTTCGCCTGCTCGCCCAGTCGGGTGGCTTCGTCGAGGTCGCCAGCCAAGAACGCTCCCACGGCCTCCGAGAACACCTGGACCAGGATCTCACCCTTGGTCGGGCGCGCCGTGGCCTGGAGCTCCCTCACTATGTCGTCCGAAAGATGCGCGGCATCGTGCTTGCGCGTGTGGGTGGAGGGGCGGTTGAGTCGGCGGGGCGGCGGCCCGGCGCGCCGGGCGCCCTTCGGGAGAGGTCCGCTTCTCTTCTGTGGTGGCGTGGGCATGGGACGACCTTACTTCTCACGCGCAAAGAGGCCGCCCGAAGGCAGCCTCTTTGACTGTCGAAGAATCCCGGCGACGACCTACTCTCCCGCCCCGTCTCCAGGGAAGTACCATCGGCGCTGGAGGGCTTAACTTCTGGGTTCGGAATGGATCCAGGTGTTTCCCCTCCGCTATTGCCACCGGAAACTTATGAAGTTGTCAATGCCTTGGAACCTCCAAAGCGAGCGCGAGCGATACCAAGCCCTCGGCCTATTAGTACCGGTCGCCTGAACACATTGCTGTGCTTACAGCTCCGGCCTATCAACCTTGTCGTCTAGCAAGGGGCCTTACCCGGTTAACCCGGTGGGAGACCTCATCTTGGGGTCGGCTTCGCACTTAGATGCTTTCAGCGCTTATCCGCTCCGCATGTAGCTAACCAGCATGCCCTTGGCAGGACAACTGGCACACTAGAGATGCGTCCGACCCGGTCCTCTCGTACTAGGGTCAGCTCCCCTCAAGTCTCCTACGCCCGCGGAGGATAGGGACCGACACTTCTGTTACCTCCGGAACCCAAATGGCTCCGGCGTCCAGGTCGTTTCGGTTCCGCCTGGCTCCCCATGTCGCCATGGGGGTCGGACCATATCTTCACGGAACTTTGTCCGTGTCTGGCATATGGCCTCTGAGGATTCTGGACGCCACCTGAACCTTGTAGATGGATTGCGCTGAACTGCGACGTGGAAGCTTCCTTCCCCGTCGACGTATCCAGCAAGGTAGTCGTTCAGTCTTTCCTGCTGATTGTCCGGCGTAGCTGATTCCAGCCACACACCTGGCGGATTGTCACCGATCTCCATGCGCCAACCTTAGAAGAAAGGTGTGACAGAACTCGGTACCGCAGGATGCTCCGGAGATTCCAGCATTTAGCCAGATTTATAGACAGCGCGATTATCCACTGTCTCACGACGTTCTAAACCCAGCTCGCGTGCCGCTTTAATGGGCGAACAGCCCAACCCTTGGGACCTGCTCCAGCCCCAGGATGCGACGAGCCGACATCGCACGTGTATCCGCCGTTTCCGGCGGCGCAGACTATATCTTCACCCTGCCCAACCAAAGGCGAGGGGTCGGCGTATTGTGGCGATCATAGCTTTGCCTCCGAAGAGGCGAGGATCGCCACCTTGGTCGGTAGACCACAGTCGTTACGGGGTCACATGCGGGAGCTTGTATCTCATCTCAGAGAGTAAGTGAGGCTCGATGATGCGAACGATCTGACAGTACTAGCCACCGAGAGTCGAACCCGGTAGTAGGTCTTGTCGCGATTGAGTGTTGCCTGTAAGCCCCACTGCTCTTGAAGCATTTCGATGACTCTTATCTGACTCTTGACATCGAATTGCTGAGTGTTGAGATACACCGCTCTCCTCGATCGACAACCATCATCCATGAACCAGACTGCTAGTGCGAGGTCGTCCAGCTCGATGAGCGGGATTTCCTTGCGACCATTGCCATAGAAGGCTTTGTAGTACGGTGTCATCGCTGAGACGCTACGCGTCACGAAGCGGTACGCCATCCGGCCTTCATTGCCGGCTCGGAGCTTGGGTGGAGTGGCAACTAGCTCCGCTAGCTGTTGATACTTCCAGTCCACATAGCTGCGTTGAGCTGCAGAGTGGTTGAACTCGAGAAGGGCGTTGGTCTTGCAGCGCATTGCGCCGTCACCCAATAAACTTCCGATGACGACAGATCGCTGCACTCCCGACAGACTTCCCACGGTGTTGCCCACTGTACGCAGTCGATGCGACAGTTTCGGGGTTCACCGTTATAAGCCGATACTCAAGCGGCATTTCTGCCGCTTCACCCCAATTTTGAGGTGCCAAACCGTGCCGTCGATATGGACTCTTGGGCACGATCAGCCTGTTATCCCTAGGGTACCTTTTAGCCGATGAGCGACGGCCCTACCACGAGGAGCCGCCGGATCACTATCTCCTGCTTTCGCACCTGCTCGACTTGTCAGTCTCGCAGTCAAGCTCCCTTGTGCGATTGCACTCAAATCCTGATGGCCAACCAGGATGAGGGAACCTTTGAACACCTCCGTTACATTTTAGGAGGTCACCGCCCCAGTGAAACTACCCACCTGACACTGTTCCCGATCCGGATTACGGACCCGGGTTAGAAGCCCAGAACATCCAGGGCGGTATTTCAAGGTTGACTCCACCCGAACTAGCGTCCGGGTTTCAAAGTCTCCCGCCTATCCTACACAAAACGTCCCAAACTCCAATATCAAGCTGCAGTAAAGGTCCTAGGGTCTTTCCGTCCTTCCGCGGGTAACGAGCATCTTTACTCGTATTGCAATTTCGCCGAGTCCCTGATTGAGACAGCGCCCAAATCGTTACGCCATTCGTGCAGGTCGGAACTTCACGTTGTTCCCCTATCTCTAGGGGCGCAGACTATCCCTTCACCTCTGAAACTAGCTTCGATCGTCTTGACGATGTACTTGCTTTCGTTTCAGAGGGCCGGCGTCTTATGGCATCCGTTGATTTGCCTTGCGGCAGGAATGCCATCTCGGCTTTCGCCTCAGTCGTTACGGGGTCAAAGAGCACAGAGCTCTCGACTTCCCACGGGATTCCCGCTCGTAGGTCAAGGGGTTCCCCGTTATTAGCCGGATTTGCTGGAGAGATCACTCTCTCAAGGGGCAAGTTGAACTTACCCGACAAGGAATTTCGCTCAGCCTGTTACCAATCATCGTGTCGATGATCGGACCGGTCGTTTCCGCCGGCCTCCCTGCGTCACCGCAGGGTTCGGACCATCTCTTCATCTCGCTTGTGAAAGAACGAGATGGCTGGCGTATGGTCTCTGAGGATCCCGCTCTTGCGGTTTCCTGCTGATTGTCCGGCGCAGCTTCTTCTGAGCCACTCACCATCGGATTGTCACTGCCATCCATGCCACAACCTTATTGAGCGGGTGTGACAAAAACGGATGGCGAGTACCGAATGGATACATCCGGGTTTTCCAGCATATAGCCAGCTGCACTCACCACCATTGCTGGTGGGAGGGGCAGCACCCAGGTGCACGTACCTGGGAAATCCTACCTTAGCACGGTTATAGTTACCGCGGCCGTTTACCGGGGCTTAGGTTCAGAGCTTCGCTGAGACCGAAGTCTCGGCTAACCCTTCCCCGTAACCTTCCGGCACCGGGCAGGCGTCAGTGCGTATACGGCGCCTTACGGCTTAGCACGCACCTGTGTTTTTAGTAAACAGTCGCTTGGGCCTGGTTTCTGCGACCTTCCCCGGCTCCAGGAGCAAGTCCTTTCACCAGAAAAGGCGCCGCTTATCCCGAAGTTACGCGGCCAGTTTGCCTAGTTCCTTAACCAGGGTTATCTCGATCGCCTCGGTATGCTCTACCTGTCCACCTGAGTCGGTTTGGGGTACGGGCACCACATGAACTCACTAGAGGCTTTTCTCGGGAGCATGGGCTCATCGGCTTCCCCTCAATCGGGTCGGCATCGCATCTCAGAGTTAACGGTCTCCCGGATTTGCCTAGGAAACCCTCCTACCTTCTTACCCCACGTCAACCAAAGCGTGGGTCCGACTACCCTCCTCCGTCACCCCATCGCTCCCCTAGAACCACTGGGTCGGTAGGCCCGAAGGCTTTCCTTAGCAAGTGGATTCGGGGTGGGCGCGCATGTGGTGGTACTGGAATATCAACCAGTTGTCCATCGCCTACGCCTCTCGGCCTCGGCTTAGGTCCCGACTTACCCTGGGCGGATTAACCTTCCCCAGGAACC
>Ga0183260_10002407_pt1 | contig 15461 bp, 22 predicted proteins | sample AntDrymUQ4972206_2_FD_129768 | JGI IMG/M metagenome (GOLD analysis project Ga0183260, IMG submission 129768) | Polar desert sand microbial communities from Dry Valleys, Antarctica - metaG UQ497 (22.06) (version 2) (version 2) | ecosystem: Environmental > Terrestrial > Soil > Desert | place... | reverse complement strand
GCGCAGGAGTTCCTCATCGAGGGGCTCCCTGAGCGAGCGCAGCGAGCGTACCCGAGAGGAGGGACTCCGGAGCGCTACTTGAGGAACCCCTCATAGTTGCGCATCATCAGCTGGGCCTCGAGCTGCTTCATCGTGTCGAGGGCGACGCCGACGACGATCAGGATCGAGGTCCCGCCGAAGAAGAAGTTGGCGCTCGTCTGGTTGATCAGAATCGTCGGCAGTGCGGCGACGGCGGCGAGATAGAGCGCGCCGGGAAACGTCAGCCGCGCCAGAATGCGGTCGAGGAACTCTGCGGTCGGGCGACCCGGCCTGACGCCCGGGATGAAGCCGCCGTACTTCTTGAGGTTGTCCGCCTGCTCAACCGGATTGAACGTCACCGCTGTGTAGAAGTAGGTGAAGACGACGATCAGGATCGACTCGCCGACGATGTATGCCCAACCGTTCGGGCTGAAGAAGGCCGAGAAGTCGCGTGCCCAAGAGGCCTGGGTCAGCTCGCCGATCGTCGGCGGAAAGGCCATCAGCGAAGCCGCGAAGATGACCGGGATCACCCCCGCCATGTTCACGCGCAGTGGAAGGTAGGTGGAGCCGCCGCCGGCCATCCGCCGACCAATCACCCGCTTGGCGTACTGGACGGGGATGCGCCGCTGGCCCTCCTGGATGAAGACGATCGCGGCGATGATCCCGAGCGCGAGAAACGGCATCATGACCTTGAAGATCTGGTCGGGGTTCGTCCACCAGGACTGGATCCCCTGTGGCAGGCCGGAGACGATGCTCGCGAAGATCATCAGCGAGATCCCATTGCCGATCCCGCGCTGAGTGATCAGCTCGCCGAACCACATCAGCAGGACGCAGCCAGCGGTGAGCGTCATCACGATCAGGAAGACGCGGGCGAAGTTGAAGTCGTCGATGATCGAGGTCTGCGCCGACGCCGCGAACGTCCTGAAGAGGAACACGTAGCCGATCGACTGACCAAAGGCGAGCGCGACGGTCAGGTAGCGCGTGTACTGGGTGATCTTCTGCTGACCGACCTCGCCCTCCTTGCGCAGCTTCTCGAGCGACGGCACGACGACCGTCATCAGCTGCAAGATGATCGACGCCGTGATGTAGGGCATGATCCCGAGCGCGAAGATCGCGAAGCGCTGCAGGCTTCCGCCCGAGAACAGGTTCAGGAAGCCGAGGACATTCGAGCCCTGAAAGCTCTTGGCGATCTCATCGATCGCCTCAGGGTTGATCCCTGGCGCGGGGATAAATGCGCCGGCGCGGTAGAGCGCCAGCATCGCCGCGGTGAACGCCAGCTTCTTGCGGATCTCGGCGACCCGGAACGAGTTGACGAGCGTCGCAAGCACGCGCTGGGCCTAGCGGGCGTCGTCCGCTTGGGGCGGCGAGATCTCCACGATCGTGCAGGTGCCCCCGGCGGCCTCGATCTTCGCGCGCGCGCCAGCTGAGAACGCGTGGGCGCTGACCGCTAGGCGCTTCGAGATGGTGCCATCGCCGAGCAGCTTGACGGGAGTGCGCTTGCGCGTGGCGAGTCCCTTGCTGGCAAGCTCGGCGGGCGTGACCTCCGCGCCGTCGTCGAAGCGCTCCTGCAGATCGCGGACGTTGACGGGCTGGGTGTGCGTGCGGAACCGCTCGAACGGCATCGACTTCTTCATATGCGGGCCGCGCAGCTTGCGCATCCGCATGTGGATTGGCATCTGTCCACCCTCAAAGGCGGAGCGGCTCTTGGAGCCGGCGCGTGCGCCCGCTCCCTTGTGGCCCCGACCCGATGTCTTGCCGACGCCCGAGCCCTCACCGCGACCGACGCGCTTCTTCGGCCGCCGCGAGCCGGCCGCGGGCTTCAAGTTGTGGAGTCCGATCCGCGCCATCGCCGTCAGTCCTCGACCTTGACGAGGTGCCGCACGGCCCGAACCGCACCGCGGACCGTGGGCTCGTCCGGGCGCTCGACGGATCGACCTATCTTGCCGAGCCCTAGGGTCCGCAGTGTCCCGCGTTGCTTGGGGTTGGCGCCATTGCTCGACTTGTGTTGGGTGATCTTCATCGGCGGAGAATGGCGGCTAGAGAGCCGCGTCGGCCGGAACGGGCGCAACCGCGGCCGCGTCGGCCGGGATGGGCTGATCCGCGAGCGCCGGATTCGCGCTGGGAGCAGCGGCGCCCCGCCCGGCGGCGAGGGCATCCGGGTCAGAGGCCGCCGTGGTCGGCTGGTCGTCCCTGCGGCTGTCCATCCCGAGCACCTGGCGAACGGTCAGGCCGCGAAGCTTGGCGACCTCGTCCGGACTGCGAAGCATCTGGAGAGCGGTGGCGGTCGCCTTGACGAGGTTGATCGGGTTTTGGCTGCCGAGCGACTTCGACAGGACATCGCGGATCCCCGCCAGCTCGAGGACGGCCCGAACGCCACCGCCGGCGATCACGCCGGTCCCCTCTGAGGCAGGCTTGAGGAAGACCTTGCCCGCTCCGAAGACGCCGGTGATCGGGTGGGTGATCGTCGACCCATGCATCGGGACCTTGAACAGATCCTTCTTCGCGCGGTCGACCGCCTTCTGGATCGCGAGCGGAACCTCGTTGGCCTTTCCATAGCCGATCCCGACCGATGACTTCTCGTCTCCGACGACCACAAGCGCGGTGAAGGAGAAGCGCCGGCCGCCCTTGACCACCTTCGCTACGCGGTTGATCTCGACGACCCGCTCTTGGAGATCGCCCGCACCGGGGCCGTACCGTGGTCTATCGCGCGCCATAGGTTCGAGCGAGGGTATCGAAGAGGGCCGAGCGCCGTTTAGAAGCGCAGGCCACCCTCGCGCGCCCCATCGGCAAGAGCCTTGACCCGGCCGTGATAGCGGTAGCCGCCGCGATCGAAGACGCACGCCTCGATGCCGGCGCGCTTGGCGCGCGCCGCGAGCAGGTCGCCGGCGCGCTTGGCCTGCTCCATCGGCGCGAGCGTGCGCAGCTCGGGCTCAGTCCAGCTGACGGCCGCGATCGTGCGCGCCAGATCGTCGTCGATCAGCTGCGCCTGGATACCCCGGTTCGAGCGAAACACCGACAGCCGCGGACGACCGGCCAGCCCGCGGACCTTCGCCCGAACGCGACGTCGTCGGCGCAGCCGCCTGCCGAAGTTGGTGGTCACGGTCACGCGCGCTTACCGACCTTCGTCAGGACGTGCTCACCGTCATAGCGAATGCCCTTGCCCTTGTAGGGCTCAGGTGGCCGGACCCTGCGAATCCGGGCCGCTATCTCGCCAACGGCCTGCTTGGAGATTCCGCGCGCAACGATCTGCGTCGGGCTGGGGACCTCGAAATCGATTCCCTCGGGCGCCTTGATCTGCACCGGATGGGAGAAGCCAACGGTCAACTCGATGTCCTTTCCACGCAAGGCGGCCCGGTATCCGACGCCGCGGATCTCGAGTCGCTTCTCGTAGCCCTCGGTGACGCCGTGGACCATGTTGAAGATCAGACTGCGCGTCAGGCCGTGGAGCGCGCGGTGGTCACCGCGGTCGGTTGGGCGTGCCACCGTCACCTGGTCGTCGTCCTTGTCAACGGCCATGTCCCGCGAGACGCGCTCGGCGAGCTCCCCCTTCGGGCCCTTGACTCGCACGAGACCCGACTCGACGAAGACGTCGACCCCGGGGGGAACTGGGATCGGGAGCTTTCCGATGCGGCTCATCGCAGCTCGATCGAGGTTGTCTTGCCTACGCCGGTCATCGGGGTCACCAGATTCGCGCGACGACTTCTCCGCCGACGCCCGCCCGGCGCGCGTCGTGGCCGGACATCACACCCTTCGACGTTGAGATGATCACCGTTCCCATGCCGCCAAGAACCTTCGGAACACTGGCCGCCCCGACGTACGTCCGTCGGCCGGGCCGGGAGACGCGCTGCAGCCCAAGGATGACCGGCGCGCGCTGCTCGTTGTACTTGAGCCGTACGCGCAGGGTCTCGCCGACGCGCGCAGGCTCGGTCGAGTAGCCCTCGATGTAGCCCTGCTCGCGCAGGATTCGGGCAAGCTCGACCTTGAAGTTCGACGTCGGCATGTCAACGACGTCATGCTCGGCGACGATCCCGTTGCGAATTCGCGTCAGGAAGTCCGAGATCGGGTCGGTCATCGACATCTCGACTTCACCTCTCTCTGAGTGACATCGCAGTGGTCCTTCCGGGTGTTGTACGCGGTTGGCACTCTTACCAGCTCGACTTTGTCAGGCCGGGTATGTACCCCTCGTGGGCGACCTCGCGGAGGCAGATTCGGCAGAGGCCGAACTTCCGGTAGAACGCGCGCGGGCGACCGCAGCGCCGGCAACGTGAGTAGCCCTGGGTCTTGTACTTCGGCGCCCGTGCCTGGCGCACTCGCTGCGATGTCTTTGCCATCTAACTCTCTTCTCCGGCCTGTTCGCCGCCGGAGTCGCCACCACTTACGGCTTCGCCTCCAGCGTCTTCGGACCTCTCGGGGGAGGCGTAGGCCTCGGGATTCTCCTCCTTCAGCTGCTCGAACGCGGCCTCCTCGGCGGCGGCGCGCGCGCGGGCCTCCTCCTTGCGCCGCTCTTCCTCCTGCGCCCGCTCAGCCTCGCGGTCCTCTCCGGGACGCCCCTCGTGAATGAAAGGCATGCCGAATGCCTCGAGTAGCGCAAAGGCCTCCTCGTCGGTCTTTGCGCTCGTCGTGATCGTCACGTCAAGCCCGCGAACCTGGTCGATCGAGTCGTAGTCCACCTCGGGAAAGATCAGCTGTTCCTTGATCCCAAGCGAGTAGTTGCCACGTCCATCGAACGACCGCGGACTGAGACCGCGAAAGTCGCGAATGCGGGGGATCGCGACCGACATCAGCCGGTCCAGGAACTCGTACATGCGGGCGTCGCGCAACGTTACAGCGACGCCGACCGGCATGTCCTCCCGCAGCTTGAACGCGGCGATCGACTTACGCGCGCGCCTGAGATTGGGCTTCTGGCCGGCGATCGTGGCCAATTGCTCCTGCGCAGCTTCAAGCAGCTTCGTGTCCTGCTTGGCTTCCCCCACTCCCATGTTGACCGTGATCTTCTGGAGCCGGGGGGCCTGCATCGGGCTGGAGTAGCCAAACCGCTCACCGAGTCGCGGCCGGATATCGCTCGCGTAGCGCTGCTTCAAGCGTGGGATCTGGGCTGGAGGTGCGCTGGCCATCGTCTCGTCAGTCGATCAGGTTTCCCGACGGCCGAGCCACGCGACGGCGTTTGCCGTCCTTGCGCGTGATCCCGACGCGGGTGGGGAGGTTCGTCTTCGGATCGAGGAGCATCACGTTGGAGATGTGGATCGGGCCTTCCGCCTCGATGACCCCACCGGCGGTACCACCGCGCTGGCTATCGCGGACCGCGCGGGGGCGCTGATGGCGCTTTTGGAGGTTCAGACCCTCGACGTAGACTTGGTCCTTCTTCAGGTTCAAGCGAAGTACGCGTCCGGTCTTGCCGCTCTCCTTGCCGGAGATGACCCTGACTGTGTCGTCGCGACGGATCTTCAGTGCCATCAGAGGACCTCGGGCGCAAGCGAGACGATCTTCATAAAGTTGCGATCGCGCAGCTCGCGGGCGACCGGTCCGAAGATGCGCGTGCCGCGAGGGTTCTTCTGCGGATCGATCAGCACGGCTGCATTCTCGTCGAAGGCGATGTAGGTACCGTCATCTCGGCCGAACTGCTTGCGCGTGCGGACCACGACCGCGGTTACGACCTCACCCTTCTTGACCGACGCGTGCGGGATCGCCTGCTTGACCGTCCCAACGATGACGTCGCCGACACCGGCGTAACGGCGTCCGGAACCGCCGCTCACACGGATGCACAGGATCTCCCGTGCGCCGGTGTTGTCCGCCACCCGCAGCCTGGTCTCCGCCTGGATCATCTGGCTCTCTCGACGACCTCGACCAGGCGCCAGCGCTTGGTCCTCGAGAGTGGTCGGCTCTCGACGACGCGAACCGTGTCACCCTCGTTCGCCTGATTGCTCTCATCGTGCGCGTGGAGCCGTGACGACTCCCGGACGATCTTCTTGTACATCCGGTGCGGGCGCTGGACGTCGATCCGGACGGTGATCGTCTTGTTCGCCTTGTTGGAGACGACCACCCCCTGACGGATGCGAGGGCGCGCGGCTGCGCTCTCAGCGCGCTCGAGTGGCTCGCGCACGGAGCGGCCGGAGCGCTTCTCGCGCTGTCTCACGCGCCAGCGACGGCGCGAGGCGGCAAGCGTGTGGCGCCGTTCGGCGCGCTCGGCGGCGCGCTCCTCCGGTGAGCGCGGGGGCTTGGGCGGCGCAGCGGGGCGCGCGCGGGACTTTGCCGGCGGCTCGGTCGCGGGCTCGGCTGCGCTGGTTACCTCATCTGCTGGGTCCTCAGCGGTTGGTTCCTCAGCGGCTGGCTCCTCAGCGGCTGGTTCCTCAGCGGCTGGCTCCTCAGCGGCGGGTTCCTCAGCGGCGGGTTCCTCAGGGGCTGGTTCGTCAGCGGTCTGTTCCTCAGGGGCGGTGACCTCGGCGGGCGGGCCGTCGCTGACCTCCGTCGGTTCCGCCTCGGACGGCGTATCGGCGCCGTCGGGGACTGGCGCGCCCGCGGTCGTGCCCGCCTCCGGCTCGGCGGCCGCGTCGGCTGCCTTACGGGTCTTCTCGTCGTCAGCCATCGCTCTGTCGTCTCAACTCTCTCTCGACGTCGATACCGCGGGCACGCGCGATCGTGAGGGCCCGTGCCAGGTCGCGCTTCGCCTGACCAAGCCGCGCCGTGTTCTCTAGCTGTCCGGTCGCATGCTGGAAGCGGAGATTGAACGACTCCTGCCGGGCCTTACCGACGAGCTCCACCAGCTGGGGGTCCTGCAGGCCATGGACCTCCGTCGCCTTCACCCCTGTGACCCCGCACCCTCGCGCATCACGAACTTCGTCTTGACCGGAAGCTTGTGCCCGGCGAGTCTCATCGCCTCGCGTGCGAGCGACTCGGGCACACCGGAGAGCTCGAACATGACGCGGCCCGGCTTGACAACGGCCACCCAGCCATCGGGCGTGCCCTTGCCGGACCCCATCCGCGTCTCCGCCGGCTTGGCCGTCGTCGGCTTGTCCGGGAAGATGTTTATCCAGACCTTCCCGCCACGCTTGATCCGGCGCGTCATTGCGATACGAGCAGCCTCGATCTGGCGATTCGTGATCCAGCCTCGCTCGATCGTCTTGAGCCCGTACTCGCCGAACTCCACCCGCGTGCCACCGCGCGAGAGGCCGGCCATCCGGCCGCGATGCTGCTTGCGGTGCTTGACGCGCTTCGGTTGGAGCATCGTCAGCCGCCCGCCGGTGGAGCCGTGGTTGCCGGCGGAGCCACAGCTGCCTGCGCGGGGGCGGGCGCCCGCGCTGGGCCGCTCGCGCTCGTCGCCGCGCCGGCGCCGTCCCGACGGCCGCGGTCACCGCCGCGTGGCCCACGCTGGCCGGGCGCTCCGCCACGGCCGCCCGACCCACCGCCGGGCGAGCGACCCTGGCCGCCTGGCCCACCGCCCGGCCCGCGGCCCTGGCCGCGTCCGCCGGCAGAAGCCTGCTGAGGAGCTTCCATCTGGGTCAGGTCCTGCGCGAAGCCGGAGGGCATGATCTCGCCCTTGTTGATCCAGACCTTGACGCCGATGCGCCCGAACGTCGTCCGGGCCTCGAAAAGCCCATAGTCGATGTCTGCTCGCAGCGTGTGAAGCGGGACGCGACCGTCCGAGTAGCTCTCGGTGCGTGCCATCTCGGCGCCGCCGAGCCGTCCCGACACCTGGACCTTCACTCCCTTGGCGCCCGAGCGCATCGCGGAGGTGAGCGAGCGCTTCATCGCCCGCCGGAAGGCGACGCGATTCTGGAGCTGCTCGGCAATCGACTGCGCGAGCAGCATCGCATCGAGCTCGGGGCGCTTGATCTCGAGAATGTTGACCTTGACCGACTTCCCGGTCACCCGATGAAGCTCCTTGCGCAGCGCGTCCACCTCGCTGCCGGACTTCCCGATCACGATGCCGGGCCGCGCCGTGTGGATGTTCACCTCGACCTCGGTGCTGTTCTTCTTGATCGTGATGCTCGAGAGGCCGGCGTGCGAGAGCTTGCGCTCAATGTGCTCGCGGATATGGATGTCCTCGAGCAGGTAGTCAGCGAACTCCTTCTCGTTGAACCAGCTCGACTTCCAATCGTGGATGTAGCCCACGCGTAAGCCCTCAGGATGGATTTTCTGACCCACGAGCTACCCCTCTATCGCTTGAATCCGAGGACGATCGTCATGTGACTTGTGCGCTTACGAATACGTGTCGCACGGCCGAGTGCCCGCGGGCGAAAGCGCTTGAGCGTCGGCCCCTCGTCGACGTACACCTTGCGGATATGGAGCTCATCCGCGAACAGCTCATGGTTGTTCTCCGCGTTCGCTACGCACGACTCGAGCAGCTTCGTCACGTCACGCGACGCGGCACGCGGCGTGTGCGTCAGGATCGCCCGCGCCTCGGCAACTGACTTCCCGCGGATGTTGTCGATCACAAGGCGCGCCTTACGTGGTGAGCAACGGACGTACCTCGCCTCAGCCCGAACCAGCACCGCCGGATCTGGCGCGCCGTCGCGTCGCCTGGCCTTCGGCGCGCTCTTCGAGGTCGTCGTCTCGGCGGCTCGGCGGCGGCCGGGCGCAGCCTTGGGCTTGGCGGCCTTGGGCTTGGCGGCCTGCTCATCCTCCGTCGCGGGCTCGCCGCCCGCGGTAGGTCCAGCCTGCTCGTCTTCGGCCGATTGCTCGGGGCGATCGACCTCAGACACATCCAGCGCGCCAAGATCGCCTTGCTGCGGCTCATGCGGCTGGTCCTCCGACGTGTCGGCGGCCGTCTTCTCGCGCTCGTCGGTCATCGTCCCTTGGCCTTGTCGCCACCAGCGTGGCCGCGGAAGACACGCGTGGGTGCGAACTCGCCGAGCTTGTGCCCGACCATTGACTCGGAGATGAAGACGGGGACATGCTTGCGGCCATCGTGCACGGCGATGGTGTGGCCGACCATCTCCGGAAAGACAGTCGAGACCCGCGACCAGGTCTTGATCATGTGCTTCTCGCCGGCGGAGTTCATCTTCTCGATGCGGCCCATCAGCCGTTCTTCGACCCATGGGCCCTTCTTCGACGAGCGAGACACCTAGAAGCTCCCTTCCCGATCGGCTAGAGACTGCCCGCGCGCCTTCAGCTCCATGCCGCTCATCGCTTCTTTCCGCGCCGGCGGCGACGGACGATGTAGCGATCGGACGCCTTGTTCTTCTTGCGCGTCGGGTGGCCGAGCGTCGGAACTCCCCACGGCGTGACGGGATGACGACCGGCGGTCGTCGATCCCTCACCGCCACCATGTGGATGGTCGACGGGGTTCATCGCGGTCCCGCGCGTCTGCGGGCGAATCCCCTTGTGACGATTGCGCCCCGCCTTGCCGATCTCTACGTTCTGATGGTCGCTGTTGCCGATCGAGCCGATGCTCGCCCGGCATTCAGCGCTGACCATCCGCATCTCGCCAGAGGGCAACCGAAGCGTCACGTACTCGCCCTCCTTGGCCACCAGCTGGATCTGCGTGCCAGCCGAGCGGCCGAGCTGGCCGCCGCGTCCACGGGTCAACTCGACGTTATGGATCGTTGTGCCGGTCGGAATGCGGCGCAGCGGGAGGCAGTTGCCAACACGGACGTCGGCGTCGGGCCCCGACGTCACCGCATCGCCCACCTTGAGTCGATTCGGCGCAAGGATGTAGCGCTTCTCGCCGTCGGCATAGTGGAGGAGCGCGATGTACGCCGTCCGGTTGGGGTCGTACTCGATCGTCGCGACCTTTGCCGGTACGCCGTCCTTGCGCCGCTTGAAATCGATCTGTCGATAGCGGCGCTTGGCGCCGCCGCCGCGATGACGAGAGGTGATCCGCCCGTGTGCATTGCGACCGCCGCTCTTGTTGAGCCCCTCGACGAGCGACTTCTCCGGCTCGCTGCGCGTCACCTCGGCGCGGTCGGACCACATCGCGAATCGGCGGCCCGGGCTCGTCGGCTTGTGCTTCTTGATCGCCATTACGACTGCGCGCCCTCGTCGAAGAGCTCGATCGTATCGTCGGGATGAAGCTGGACAACGGCCTTCTTCCAGCTGCGCGTCCTGCCCACCGACACGCCGCGGCGCTTCGGCTTCGACTTGACCGTGATCGTCCTGACGTCGTTCACACGCACAGCGAAGATCTCCTCGACCGCCTGCCGGACCTGCGTCTTATGTGCGTCGGGGTGGATCCGGAAGGTGTACTTGTTCGCCGCGAGCAGTGCGTAGCTCTTCTCGGACACGACCGGACGGATCAGCACGGTGCGGGCGTTCATTCGTCGCCCTTCGCCCCGCCGCCGCTGGCCTCCGCGGGCGGCGTCTCGGACGCCGCTGAGCCAGGCTTGCCCGACTCACGTTTGCCCGACTCAGGCTTGCCCGACTTGGGCTTGCCCGCCTCGCGTTTGCCCGCCTTGGATTTGCCCGCCCGCCGTACCGCTGTCGCTTCTGGCTCGCTCGGCTCCGCGTGGAACTCGCCGCGCGCACGTGCGGTCAGCAACTCCAGAGCGCCGGGAGAGACGACCAGAAACTGGGCGCCGACCACGTCGGCGACGCCAACGGCATCGGCCGATGCGACGCCCACACCAGGGAGGTTGCGAAAGGACTTCGCACACGCCGGGGGATCCTCCGGCGCCACCACTATCAGGGCCCAACCTACCCCCAGCCCCGCGAGGACACCGGCTGCGCGCTTGCTCGACGGAACCTCAAAGGAGCTCGCGTCGATTAATGCAACCGAGCCATGTTCGGCATGAGCGGAGAGCGCAGCGCGCAAAGCGCGGCGGCGTGCCTTGCGGTTGACCTTGACGGTGTAGCTGCGCGGCTTCGGGCCAAACGCGACCCCACCACCAGTGCGTTGAGGCGTCGAGAGCGCGCCTGCGCGCGCGCGGCCCGTGCCCTTCTGCCGATATGCCTTCGCGCCCGTCATCGCGACTTCGGCACGGGTCTTCGTCGACGCCGTGCCGCGTCGCCGCGCGTTCAACTCCGCGCGCGTAGTCTCGTGTACAAGCGCCATGTGGAAGCGCTCACCGAAGACCGTTGCGTCGAGGGCAACCTTGCCCGCCTTGCCCAGATAGGGAGCGCTCAGCGCCGCCATCAGCGCTCACTCCGAATCTCAACGGTGGCGCCTGCCGGACCGGGAACAGAGCCGCGCAGAAGCAGGAGGTTGCGGTCAGCGATCACGTCGACGACCTCGAGTCCGCGCTGGGTGACGCGCTTGTTTCCCATCTGCCCCGGGCCGCGGATTCCTTTGAACACGCGTGACGGTGTGGCCGATGCGCCGATCGATCCAGGCCCACGAACGTTGTGCGAGCCGTGCGAAGCCGGTCCGCGCGAGAAGTTGTGGCGCTTGATGGTGCCCTGGAAGCCCTTGCCCTTTGAAGTGCCGGAGACCTTGACGATCTGCCCCTTCTCGAAGACCTCGACGGTGACCGTCTCGCCGACCTGGAGCTCTCCGGCCTCACCGCGGAACTCAACCAGCCGCCGCAGCGGCGGCGCGTCGGCCTTCGTCAGGTGTCCTCGCTCGGCCTTCGTCAGCCGCTTCACCGTCGTCGCGCCGAATCCAAGCTGCACCGCCTCGTAACCATCACGGTCAGGCGCCCGGATCGCCGTCACGTGGCAGGGACCCGCCTCCAGCACCGTCACCCGCTCGACGCTCCCATCCTCCTGGAACACCTGCGTCATCCCGACCTTCTTCCCCAGCAGTGCAGCCATACCTAGACGAGCTGTATCTGGATGTCTACGCCGGCGGGCAAGTGGTCGAGGCGTTGAAGGGAGTCGACCGTCTTCGGCGTCGGCTGCAGAATGTCGATCAGCCGCTTGTGCGTCCGGATCTCAAAGTGCTCGCGTGAGTCCTTGTCCTTGAACGGGCCACGGATCACGCAATAGACGTTCTTCTCGGTCGGCAACGGAACCGGGCCCGATACGCTCGCGCCCGTTCGCTCCGCCGTCTCGACGATCTCCTTGGCGGCGGCCTCGATCGACGTGTGGTCGTACGCCTTGAGGCGAATCCGAATCTTGTTCTTTGTGATCGTTGCCATGGGCAGCTGGAACCTTGGACGTGCCGAGGGCGGGCCCCTTTACCGTGGGACCCGCCCCCAGAAGCTCACTAGAGCGTCCGTCCTACTCGACTATCTCCGTCACCACCCCGGACCCGACTGTGCGGCCGCCCTCGCGGATCGCGAAACGCAGGCCCTGGTCCATCGCGATCGGCTGGATCAGCTCGATCGTCATCTGCACGTTGTCGCCCGGCATGACCATCTCGACCCCCTCGGGGAGGTTCGCGACGCCCGTCACGTCGGTGGTGCGGAAGTAGAACTGGGGACGGTAGCCGTTGAAGAAGGGGGTGTGACGCCCGCCTTCCTCCTTCTTCAGGCAGTAGACCTCCGCCTTGAACTTCGTGTGCGGAGTGATCGTCCCCGGCTTGCAGAGAACCTGGCCGCGCTGAATCTCGTCGCGCTTGGTGCCACGCAGGAGGCAGCCGACGTTGTCGCCGGCACGCCCCTCGTCGAGAATCTTGCGGAACATCTCGACCCCGGTGACGACGGTGTTCGAGGTCTTCGGCGTGATGCCGACGATCTCGACCGTCTCGCCGGTCTTGACTATCCCCTGCTCGATACGACCGGTGGCAACGGTCCCGCGGCCGGTGATCGAGAAGACGTCCTCGACCGGCATCAGGAACGGCTTCTCGAGCGCACGCTCGGGCTCGGGAATGTAGGAGTCGAGCGCGCTGGCCAGCTCGATGATCTTGGCCCTGTAGTCCTCGTCACCCTCAAGCGCCTTGAGTGCCGAGCCAGTGATGAAGGGGATGTCGTCGCCGGGGAACTCGTAGGCCGAGAGCAACTCGCGGACCTCGACCTCGACGAGCTCGAGCAGCTCCGCGTCGTCGACCATGTCGGCCTTGTTGAGGAAGACGACTATGTAGGGAACGCCGACCTGGCGCGCGAGCAGGATGTGTTCCCGCGTCTGCGGCATCGGTCCGTCGGCTGCGGAGACGACCAGGATCGCGCCGTCCATCTGCGCGGCGCCGGTGATCATGTTCTTCACGTAGTCGGCATGCCCCGGACAGTCGACATGGGCGTAGTGGCGGTTCTCGGTCTGGTACTCGACGTGCGACGTGGCAATCGTGATCCCGCGCTCCTTCTCCTCGGGAGCGTTGTCGATCTCGTCGAAGCTCTTCGCCTCGCCGCCTGACTTCTCCGCGAGAACGTGGGTGATCGCGGCGGTCAGCGTGGTCTTGCCATGGTCGATGTGACCGATGGTGCCGACGTTGACATGCGGCTTATCGCGCTCGAACTTCGCCTTCGCCACTGGTGTCGCTCCTTTCGAGAAAGCTTGGGGGATCGCCGGAAGGCGAACCCGGAAACATACTCGCTATGCGCCCGCCCCGACCGGCTGGCCGGTGCGATGCTCGACGATCCCCTCCGCGATGTTCGCGGGGACTTCCTCGTAGCGATCGAACTGCATCGAGTAGTTGGCACGTCCTTGCGTCGTCGAGCGCAGATCAGTCGCGTAGCCGAACATCTCAGAGAGCGGCACATAGGCCGTCACCGCAAGCGCGTTGCCGCGCTGCTCCTGGCCCTCGATACGACCCCGCCGGCGCGAGATGTCGCCGATTACGTCACCGAGGAACTCCTGCGGCACGACGACCTCGACAGCCATCACGGGCTCGAGCAGGACGGGCTTGGCCCGCTTTGCGGCTTCCTTGAGCCCGAGCGAGCCGGCGATCTTGAAGGCGATCTCCGACGAGTCGGTGTCGTGATACTTGCCGTCGGTCAGAGTGACGCGAACGTCGACCATCGGATAGCCCGCCTTGACGCCGGTCTCGAGCGCCTCCTCGATCCCCTTCTCGACCGCCGGGATGAACTCCGAGGGGATCGATCCGCCCTTGATCTTGTTGATGAAGTCGAAGCCCTCACCGGGCGCAGGCTCGAGATCGATGTAGACGACGCCGTACTGACCCGACCCGCCGGTCTGGCGGATGAACTTGCCCTCCACCTTGTGGGCGCTTCCGCGAACCGTCTCGCGATAGGCGACCTGAGGACGGCCGACCGTCGCCTCGACGCCGAACTCGCGCCTCATCCGATCGACGATCACCTCGAGGTGGAGCTCGCCCATCCCCGAGATGACCATTTGGCCGGTCTCCTCGTCGCTGCGAATCTGGAAGGTCGGATCCTCCTCGCCGAGCCTGACGAGCGCCGCGCCCATCTTCTCCTGGTCGATCTTGGTTTTGGGCTCGATCGAGACGTGGACGACCGGCTCGGGGAAGCTGATCGTCTCGAGCGTGATCGGCGCATCCGGTGCGCAGAGCGTGTGCCCGGTAGAGGTCTGCTTCAGCCCGACCGCCGCAGCGATGTCGCCGGCGTAGATCTCCTCCTGCTCCTCGCGGTCGTTCGCGTGCATGATCAGGATTCGCCCGGCGCGCTCTGTCCGTCCCGTCGCAGGATTGAGAACGCGGCCACCGGCAGCGAGCTTGCCGGAGTAGACCCTGAAGTAGGTCAGCTTTCCGACGAACGGGTCCGACATGATCTTGAATGCGAGTGCCGAGAACGGCGCGTCGTCGGACGGTGGACGGATGGCGAGCATCCCCTCCTCTTGGCCTTTCACCGGTTCGAGGCCCTCCATTGGCGGCACGTCGAGCGGGCTCGGGAGGTAGTCGATCACCGCGTCAAGCAGTGGCTGGACGCCCTTGTTCTTGAACGACGAGCCGCACAGGACGGGCGTCATCGAGATGTCGAGGGTGGCCTTGCGAATATCGGCCTTGAGGCGATCGACCTCGATCGGCTCGTCGGCAAGGTAGGTCTCCATCAGGTCATCGTCGTACTCTGCGACCGCCTCGATCAGTTGGGTGCGGGCCTCGTGAGCGCGCTCGGCCAGCTCGGCCGGGATCTCCTCCTCGTGCCAGGTCTTACCAAGGTCGTCCTCGTAGACGATCGCTCGCTCGCAGACCAGGTCGATGATCCCCCTGAAGTCGCCCTCGGCTCCGATCGGCAGCTGGATCGGGACGGCGTGCGCTCCGAGGCGGTCGACCATCGTCTGGACGCCGCGGTCGAAGTCAGCGCCGATGCGGTCCATCTTGTTGATGTAGGCAATCCGCGGGACGCGGTACTTGTCCGCCTGACGCCAGACCGTCTCCGACTGAGGCTCGACGCCCGCGACCGAGTCGAAGAGCGCGATTGCACCGTCGAGTACGCGCAGCGAGCGCTCCACCTCGACGGTGAAGTCGACGTGCCCGGGCGTGTCGATGATGTTGATGCGGTAGTCGCGCCAGGCTGCCGTCGTCGCGGCGGAGGTGATTGTGATCCCGCGCTCCTGCTCCTGCGCCATCCAGTCCATGACGGCCGCGCCCTCGTGGACCTCGCCCATCTTGTGGGTGCGCCCGGTGTAGAAGAGGATGCGCTCGGTCGTCGTCGTCTTGCCGGCGTCGATGTGCGCCATGATCCCGATGTTCCGGGTCTTCTGAAGGGGGACTT
>Ga0183260_10002406_pt1 | contig 15462 bp, 20 predicted proteins | sample AntDrymUQ4972206_2_FD_129768 | JGI IMG/M metagenome (GOLD analysis project Ga0183260, IMG submission 129768) | Polar desert sand microbial communities from Dry Valleys, Antarctica - metaG UQ497 (22.06) (version 2) (version 2) | ecosystem: Environmental > Terrestrial > Soil > Desert | place... | reverse complement strand
TCGCGCTCCTTGGTGCGCTTGTTCGGCTTCGGTGGCTTTCGCGCGCGGGATCTGGGCGTCGTCGGCACGGCGAAGGAGCCACTGCCTCCGACAGTGGCGACCGAGCGCTCCTTCTCCACGCGGCCGCACAAGGCCGCGGCGCGCAGCTCCGGGTCGACGCCGATCGCGCGCAGGGTCTGAGTGCCTTGTCGATCACCGACTCGCTGACTGCGCCGCGCGCCTTGGCGACGCTGCGTGCCTCGCCGATGAGGCTCTCGAGCAGCTCGCGCTCCGTGGCGGCAGCCGCCCGCAGCTCGCCCGGGTCGCCGTCCTCCTCGATCAGCCGGCGCTGCGCCTCGGCGACCTCGTCGGAGGCATCGGCGAGCTCGCGCAGACCCTGCCGGTTGTCGGCGCTGACCCGGTTGACCAGCCAGGCGGCGGGCGAGGGGCGGCGCAGCTTCTTGATCTCGGCGGCGCCGGTCTTGTCGCCCTCCTTGCGCAACTCGCTCGCGAGCTCGTCGCGCGCGGCGACGAAGCCGTCGGGATGGTCGCGGTAGAGGGGGTCGAGGCGCTGGTCGGCCGCTGGCTGCATATGGAGACGAATTCTCGCGGACCGCCGGGCGAAACGGCGACAGTTACGGTCGGGCAGCCGATAGGGTCGGCGGCGGCACCACGCTCTCGACCGAAGGAGGAACCGATGTCCGAATCCAAGGCGTACACCCACCTCAACCTCACCGACGCAAAGAACCTGGCTCCGGACTTCGGCTTCAGCGAGATGGGCGAGGTCCGGTTTCCCAACGAGGAGCTCGAGACCGAGAAGACCGGCTTCAGCCACCACCGGCTCGCCCCCGGCGCCCGCCAGCCCTTCGGCCACAAGCACGAGAATGCTGAGGAGGTCTACGTCGTGATCGGCGGATCCGGCCGGGTGAAGCTCGACGACGAGATCATCGAGCTCGCCAGGCTCGACGCGCTCCGGGTGAGGCCCGAGGTGATCCGCAACTTCGAAGCCGGCGACGAGGGCATGGAGATGCTCGGCTTCGGCCCCCGCCACGAGGGTGACGGCGAGCTGTTCCCCGGTTGGTGGACCGACTAGCGATCGTCGCCTCGGCCGCCGGCGATCCCCGCCCGGCAACGCCCACCCCACCGCTACGATTCACCGCCCCGCCGGAGTAGCTCAGCTGGTTAGAGCAGCGGAATCATAATCCGCGTGTCGGGGGTTCGAGTCCCTCCTCCGGCATCGCGAAATTCCTGCAAATACACTGCTTCTTAGGACGAGTCGTGTTGCGACATCTGGCGATGTGTCCCCGATGTGTCCCGAAACCGTGCATCCGGTGACCCGCCACGTTCTCGCTCGTCCTGGCTGACGCCGCGGGAACTCGACCAGCCGTCGCCGCAGCCACCAGCTCGCTGGCCTCACGTCGAACCGGGTCTGACCGCTACGGGCTACGGATGATGACCCAGCACGCGAACACGCCCAGGGCTGGCGACGAATCGGGAAGTCTGCGGGTCGCGGGTTTCTGTGTGCTACCTGGCCGCCGCACGACCTCGGGCTCGCCCAACTTCGCCGACGTCGGCGTCCTCGATTCCGGCCACCCACGCCTCGATCGCTTCCCGCCTGTAGCGGCGATACCGACCCAGCGTGACCGTGGGGATACGCCCCCGCCGCGACTGCTCGTAGACCCAGGATGCAGGCACACCCAGCAGCTCCGCGACCTCGGCGGCGCTCATCAGCGAGCCAGTCATCGCTTGCCCGTCGGCGTCACCGACGCCGGCACCCGCACCCGGTCGAGTCGGGAGCGCAGTCGTCTCCAGACGATCGCCTCCCCCCTTTCCAGGCCTCGGATCACGTTCGGCGAGACCCGGTACTCGTCGACCTCCCGGGTCGACCGCATCCCGGTGTCGGTCATCAGCAGCCGCCAGCGGTCGTGCTGGACGGTCTCCTTGATCGTCTTTCGCGTACCCAGCGCATCGGCGATGCGCTCGGCGCTCGCCACCTGGCGCATCACGATCCACGTGTTCGCGCCGGTCTCCACCGCCTCGCGAGTCCCCTTGGAGACGTGCTCGAGATCGGCGAAGTCCTGCACGGCCAGGACCGAGCCGATGCCAGCACCGCGTCCGATCGCCACGGCCTGGCGAAGCTGAGCGCCCGCGAGGCGCGGCGCCTCGTCGATCACCATCAGCACCCTCAGCTTCTCGTCGCCCTGGGCCAAGCGCTGACCGGTGGCGCCAAGGGACTGGATCACCGACGCGGCGATCGCGGGAGCCTCGTCGGGAAACTCCGCCGCCGGCAGGCTGAACAGCATTCGCTCGCCCTCGAACGCCCGCGCCAGCGAGATTCCGCCCGAAGCACCGAAGCGCCGCCGGGTCGCAGGAGAGTCGCGCAACACCGCCAGGCGGTTACCCAGGCCAAGGACTCCGGACCGCAGCGAGGCCTCCGACTCGACCGCCGCGACGGCGCGCTTGAGAACGTGGTGGGCTTCACCCTCGACCTCTTGGAGGAGTCCGATTCGGCGCTTCGGGGTCTCGAGCAGCTCGATCACCTCATCGAGCTCAACTGTCTTGCGCACCTGCACGAGCGCAGGCAGCAGCGCTCCGAGGCACCTCGAGGCGGCCCGGCGGTAGTGCGGCTCGCTCCACTCTTCGGTCGACATCAGGACATCGCGCCAGCTAGCTGGATCGCCGTCCTCGAGCGGGTTCCAGCTCGCCGCGCCTCGATCGCCCAGTCCGAAGACCTGGCTCGGTGCGATACCCATCCGGCTGGCCAGCCCTCGATCGCCCTTGAGGTCGACGATCACTGCGCCAATCGCTCCATCCAATCCGAGCACGAGATTGCGCAGAAGCGTCGTCTTGCCGGCGCCCGGAGAGCCACCGACCAGCACGCCCTGCTGGAGCTCGTCGCTTTCGAGCCGAACGGCTCTCGGTCGCCCCCGATCGGTGTGACCGACGAGCAGCCCCGGTCCGCTTCCCGCGCACCGATGGCGCCGCGCGAGCGCACTGGCGCTGAACGCGAAGGTCACGTAGACGAGGGCGATCGCCGCCGCGCAGGCGACGAGGCTCACCGCGCCGCTCACCGCCGCCTCCACACGACCACGGCGGCGGCGGCGGTCGCCGAGAGGGCTGCGCTCGGCACCAGCCACGCCCACGGGTAGCTGACAAGCGCGGAGAAATCGAGGCGCAGGACTCCATCGCTGCGCCACTGCCGAAGAAAGGCAGCGCGTTCGCTGAGACCCGCCGCTTCAACGATCAGCGCAAGACACACGAGGCCGACCGCTCCGGCAATCACTGGTCGGCGATCCGCCCGGCTCCGTCCCCCCAATTCATTCCTGCGCGTGAGCTCCTGCCCAAGCGCGAGTCCCGCAACGCCGCCGAAGACCAACGGCGGATAGAGAGCAAGGGCGAGGGTCAGTCCGAGGACTGCCGCCAGGGCGAGGCCGATCTGGTTGTCGAGGTCGCCGCGCGACCCGCCCTGGCTCATCCGATCACCTCCATCAGTCGGGTCAGTCCCATCTCGGCGATCTCTGCCGAGAGCAGCGCCCGGATCGACGGGTCGGGCACGATCCAGCGCACGAACTCGTAGTCCGAGAGCGCGTAGTGGGTGAGAATCGACTCGCGACGAGCCCGGCCCTTGGAGCTGAGCTCGACCTCATAGGCTCCGACGGCGCCGTCGGCGAGACACTCGATCACGTCGGGGGTTCGACGGCAGGCGAGGAAGGTCTGCAATGCGATTCCATCAAGTGGTCCGAACAGGCGCTGCTTGCCTCGCGCGCCGCGCAGCTCCACATCCGTGACCACCTTCGCTCCGCCCGACTCGAGCTCTGCGACGAGGCTGGCCACCGCCGCGGCGTGCTCGTATGTGCTGGGGCCGAGCTCGCGTGGGCGCACGGTGAACAGGACCGGGCGCCCGAAAAGGATCGGCCTGCGATCGATCAGGCCATGCTGCTCGAGCACCTCGAGCCGCCGATAGGCCTGGCTTTGGCCCATCGCGAAGCGACGACGAAGCTGATCCACGCTCGCCCCGACGAGGCGCTCGAGCCACTGCGCGATCTCCAGATCGCGGGCGGTGACAAGTCCCGATGTTCGCTGCTCGTCGAGCACGACTACTAGACGCCGAGAGCCAAGATCACTCCACGCGAGAGTGACGTGGATCAGCGACTCGGCCGCCGGTGTAGCCGCGAGGGTGCGATGACTGCCTACGTCACCGGCCCTGCTAGAAGCCCAACCTCGGTGGACTCCCGATACGGCGGGCCGTCGGGCAGCCTCGCGACAGCACAGCCCCGCGATCGGCCTACCGAGTCTGATTGTAGAGCTGCGCGAACCGCACCACGCCGAAGACCGCTACCGCGGCGATCCCGGCACCGGTCGGGTCGATGTCGTTGTCGCCGAGGAGAAGCCCGCCCACGAGCAGGCCAAGCCAGAGGGCAACACCGCCGCGGCGAAACACGCCGACGACGAGCAGCCCGGCGAGAACAACGCCAAACGGCGCGAGCATCGCCTACTGCACTCCCACCGGCGCTCGCGCGCGATCGACCCTCCCGGGCCACCTCAGCGCTCTGCGCGCTCGCTCGAACATGCCCCCTACAAGTCCGCCGAGCCAAACGGTGCCCCCACGCTGGCCCCGCGGGCCGCGCTGCGCCAGCCCCGCGCCGAGCCGCTGCACAAATCGCCACTCGAAAGCGCGTCCGTCTCGGCTGGGTGGCGGGCAGAGGTTCGTCTCCGCCCGGCCGCTCTCTCGGCCCGTCGGAGGGCCGGAATGATCTCGCGGACAGATCGTCAGGCGCGCAGAACGGCCCGATCGCGGGTTTCAGCCCTCGAGCGCACGCGAACGGGCGCCTGAGCGCCCGTCTGAGGCCCTCGAATGGGCAGCCGCTTGTCCTTTGCTGGCGCCGTTTCGCGCTATTCGGGCGCTGGCCCCGCGTCCACGATCTCGACGAGCTCGTCGCGAAGCTCGGCCTGGCGCTGCCAGGCCGCCTCGGCGGCGTCGATCGCGCTACGGGCTCGGTCGAACTGGCCGTTTCTGATCGCCTCGAGCACCGAGCCCTCGGCGATCGTCGCCTCGTCGATCTGCTCGCGAAACCGCTGGCGAAGGTCCTCGATCCGCTCGCTCATCGCGTCATCTCCTCTCGGCGTGGTCGCTGACACCGACCCCGCCAGCACGAGACCTCGTGCCAAGATCGGGGGAGGGGCGGTCGACCGCGCCGAGAGGAGCCCGTGATGATCGATGACGACGAGACGGAGCAGGAGGCTGCGGTGGGTGGCGAGTCTCGGTTGCTAGGGCGCTGCTCCTTACACCCTCGATCAACGAGTCGGCCGGGCGAGCTTCCGAGCGCGCCAAGAAGCCTCCGGCCGAATGGGAGCCTGAGAAAAACGAAAGCAGCAGGGTGTGGTGTCTGCGCCATCGCGAGACGGACCGTCTGATCGGGCCGGTTCTCGCCGATAACGAGCGAAGTGCGGTGCGGTTACTCGTACCGCTTCTGCCCGTCTAGTTGTCCTGACCGGAGACGTCGTGAACGCGGCTGATCGGCGGCCGGTCTCCAATTGAGCTGTGGGGTCTTTGCTCGTTGTAGTAGCGGACCCAGTGTGCCAGAGCCTTCGAGCGGTCGGCTGAAGAGCCGTAGGTGAGCCCGTAGGCCCACTCCCGCGACATCGTCTGCTGAAAGCGCTCGACCTTGCCGTTGGTCTGCGGCCGGTAGGCCCTTGTCCGCAGGTGACGGATCCGCCGGGCGGCGAGCAGCTGGGCAAGGGCGGAGCTTTTGGTGTAGGCGAAGGCGTTGTCGGTCATCAGCCGCTTGACCTCGATCGCGTGGGAGTCAAAGAAGGCGAGCGCCCGCTCGACAAAGCCGACGACCGTCGCAGCGCGCTCGTTTGGGTGTAGCTCGACGTAGGCCAGCCGCGAGCGATCGTCGACGATCGAGTGGGCGAACTCATAGCCCGCCTCGCGTCGGCGCCCGGTTCGCGAGCGATCGCCGGTGAGCGCGTGGCCCGGTGAGTCAAAGCGCGCATAGCGCTTGGTGTCCATGTGCAGCAGATCGCCAGGGCAAGGCCACTCGTAGCGGACGACCCGCTCGCGCGCAGGCCGTGGCGGCCGCGAGATCCCGTGGCGGGCGAGCGTCCGGTGCACGGTCGAGTGCGGCCGTCCGACGACGCCGGCGATCAGCCGCGGGCCCCAGCCGGTGTGGCGGCGGACCTCGCAGATCCGCTGCTGGACGGTGGGCTGCAGCTCGTTGGGTGAGCGGTGCGGGCGCGAGCAGCGGTCGTGCAAGCAGCGCAGCGTCATCCGCTCGCTCGCAGCCGCGTTGCGCCAGCGCCGCCACCACTTGTTGGCGGTCGCCGGCGAGACGCCGAGCGCTGCCGCGGCCTGGCGCTGAGTGGCACCGGTCTCGATCAGCTCGCAGAGCTTTTGGCGGCCGGCGAGTCCGAGCTTCGCCTTAGGGTGGGTGTTCATCCGGGTCCTCCTTCGGGACTGGTGAGCTTTTGACACCCACGAGCCTCGGGTCGGGCCCGGATGGAGTTTCGGCCCGACCCCCGGTTCCGCGGAACCGGGGGTCGACCGTCAACTCAGATGTTCACGATGTCCTTGGGCAGGACATCTAGTGGCCGGGCTCGTGATTGTCCGTATCCCGCCAGGGGAAATCGCGAACGTCGTGGGCGATCATCGCCGCGCCGACCGCAACCGTTCTCAGGTCGCGGCGCGCGAGCCCTGCTAGGGCGAGCACGCAGCCGGCCGATCCGTGATGGACCCGACGGCCCGCGACGTAGAGGCGCGGGCCCCAGGGATGGCGGGCGATCCCGGTCACGAGATCGCCTCTCGCGCCCGGCCGTCGGTGTTGGCGACGATCTGCTCGATCGCCTGCCGGCTCATCGGCGAGACGCCGAAGCGCTCGGCGTCCTCGAGATATCGCCGGCGAAAGATCGCGAGCTCTGCGCGCGACTCAAACCCGGCCTCGACGAAGTAGCTGCGCCCGCGAAGCCGGTCGTCGGCCATCGGCAGGTCGAAAACGCGAACGACTCCGTCTGAGCCGCGGCGTCCGGCGAGGATCCGCTCCTCGCCGCGGGCGGTGAAGTAGCGCCCGAGCTCGACGGTCTGGGACTTCTGAGTGGTGGTCTGCATCTCTGCCTTCTGGGCTCGCTGGCTGATGGCGCCGAGCAACCCGGCAGCGGACAGAGGCAAAGCGGAACCCGAACCCGCAGGGCTAGGGCGCTGAAAGCGAGGCCGCGCGCAGCGCGCGCCTTGAAGCGATCGCCGACGCTGCCAAGCTCGGCAAGCCAAGAAGCCAAGAAGCCCACGAGCCGATGCGAGGCCGGGCCCCCGGTCCGAATACGTCGCCGGGCGCTAGGCGGCCGCGGCGAGTTCCTCGCGATCCTCGTCAGTCGCGGCGAGGGCGGCGTCCTCGAGTCGCTTGGCAATCCGGTCGACAAGGCGAGCCGCTCGCTCGACGGCGGCCAGGGCGTCGTTTTCGCCCCAGCCGGCGACGTAGGGGACCGCCTCCGAGGACGTGTCGAGGCCGAGCTGGGCCGCGGCGACGTGGCCCGCGACCTCGACCACGCACTCCTCCTCTGCGTAGCTCAGCTTCGGGGCGTCGTCGTCTCGATCGGCCTCGGCTGAGACCAGGGCGTGGGCGCCCTCGTGAAGCAGGACGCGAAGGCGCGCGTTCGGCTCGAGCTCATGCTCGACGCGGATCAGCCTCTGTGAGGGCTTGAAGTAGCCGCGGGCACCGCCGATCTCGATTGCTGCAAACTCGACCTCGACGCCCTCTGCGTGCAGCGCCGTGGCCAGCGGTGCGAGGTGGCGCTCGTGGGAATCGCCCTCGATCGGCGCTGCCGCCTCGGACTCCAGCTCGACCGCCTCGGGCCCGGCGTCGACTTGGGCGCGCTCGAACACCGAGACGCCCCGGAAGCCGACGACGACGAGCCGCCGCTCGCCAGTCGCCTCGTCTTCGACCGTGCGGCGCACCGGCCCGAGGATCCGCAGGGCCTTCTCACCCTTTCGGACCTGGTAGCCGTGCTCTGCCCACCAGCGATAGCCGGCGACGTAGGTCGGTGAGATCTGCCGCCGCCAGCAGGCGACGGCGAGCAGCAGCTGGTTGTTGAGCGAGTAGCGCGAGAGGCCGTTGTGGCTGCGGATGGCGACCCAGCGCTGCCAGCCGTCCGAGCACCGCAGCTCGCGCACCGCCTCGGCGAGGCGCTCTCGGTCCTGCGTGCGGCGCTCGGCGCGCTCGGCGTCGGTGAGGGTTCGTGTGCCCATCGGGGGCCCCTTTCGATCGGGCCCGCTCGCTGCGGGCCGTTTCAGGGCGCCAACGCACGGGCCTCGCCCGTGCGATCCTCAGCGCCCTGGCCCGCGGCGAGCGCGGGCGAGCAGAGGCCCAGCGATCAGCCGAACTCGAGGAAGGCGACCAGCGGATCGGGGGCGATGACGAGCTCCGCTCCGCCGGCGAGACAGATCTGAACGTGGCGGCAGCTTGGCGGGCCTTCGCCGCCGGGGACCGTGTAGGCACGCGCGCCGATGAGCTGGTCCTCGCGCAGGGTCAAGAGCACCTCCGAGCCCTCGAGCCAGAAGGCGATCATCGCCGGGCGCCCCAGGGGGGCGCCGAGAGTGAGCTGGGCGTCGGCGAGGTAGCGAAGGCGCCCGCGCGCCGCGAGCGCGAGCGGGTGCTCGACCGCGCCCGCCTCGATCACCACCCGGCGTCCGACGAGCGCGTGCAATTCGGCGATCAGCGCCGCGAAGCCGAGCTCGCGGTCGCTGTCGGGCATCGGCTGCATGCCGATAAGAAGCCCGGCGCGCGGGCGGGCGCCCCTATGCGCCGAGCTCGCGCAGGCGGGCGTTGGCGCGGGTGACGCGCTTTCTCACCGCGCGCTCGGAGAGCCCGACCCGCTCGGCGATCTCCGCGACTCCGTAGCCCGCCGCACCCAACAGCAGGATCGCCCGCTCGGGCTCGGGGAGCTCGCGCAGGCGCTCGATCGCCCCGGCTACCGACTCGGCCGCGATCACGCACTCGAGCGGGTCGGCGGCCTCGATGTCCGCCGGCCATACCTGCTCGTGCTCGTGCACGAAGTTCCCGCGGGGCGTTGTGGGAGGCGCGACCAGACGCGACTCCTTGCGCGCATGGCGCCGGTGGACCTTCCCCGCTTCGTTTTGCACCGCGCGCGCCGCGTAGCTGTAGAGCTGCGCGGCGTCGTCGGGTCCACGATAGGAGCGCAGGATGCCGAGCAGGGCGCTCTGAACCACGTCCTCGATCGCCTCGCCGCGGATCCCGTGGCGCGCGGCGATGCGCCCCAGCTTCGCGGCACTGGTGCGATAGAGGCTCTCGACCAGCCGCGCGTTTCGCTCGCGGTCGACGGGCTCGGGCTTTTCGGTTCGCGGGTCGGTCATCGACCGCCCGATCGCACGGCGAAGCTGTGCCAACCTGGGGCGGTCGACCGATCCGCGGGCCGAGCCCGCCCGGGTCCCTAGATGCCGGTGGCGCTAGACCGCGGCCGAGTCGAGGCCGCCTACGACGACGTCGAGGCCGTCGCAGCGAAGCTCGGCCGAGCCCCTCGCGACAGAGCAGCTGCGCGCTGCAGGTGGTCGTACTGGACCGCAAGTAGGTGACGGCACCGGCGCCAACTCTGACCGTGCGCTGGCGAAGCTCGGCGGGCCGGGGGCCGATCTCGACAAGCGCCGCGCACAGCGCGTGCTCGAGCAGGCTGTGGCCCGTGTAGGTCCTAGAGGAGGATCTCGGCTTCAGCCTTGCCTTGCGCGGCCCGCACGCGGTCCCGGCGAACGCCGTGGCGTTCGCGACGATGGCGCGATCGCCGAGAACGAGCGTGATGGGTAGGTAGCGCTCGGCTACCGGACCAGATGGACAGGCGTCGATGACGGGACCGCTCGCGGCTGTTCCTCCGCGCCTCGAGCTCACACACGCGCATCGCCGTCGTCTTGTCGTCGCCGGCCGGTCCGCCGCCAGTGGCCGCGGACTTGGCGCGCGCGCACGAGCCGCACGCGGCCGTGGCCGTTGGCGATCGGTCGCACCTCGAGCTCGCCGGCGCCGACCTTGGCGACCAGGGCGAGGAAGGCGTCGCCGCGCGCGTCGCAGTCGACGATGTCGCCCTCGTGAACCGAGCCGAGCCTCATCTCGGCCCTCCGCTGAGGCGGCTCGCGCGCAGCCGTTCGCAGCGCTCGACGTAGTCGGGGTGCTCGCAGATGTCGACGAGCGTGGCCGCAAGCCACTCCGGCACGTCGTCGACCCGCGGGATCTCGGCTGGGTACAGAGACCACCACGCCGACAACTGATAGGCCGAGAGCTCGCCGCGCCGATAGACGGCGAGGCGCTCCTGCGGGCTCATCAGCTCGAGCGCCTCGCGCTCGGCGCGCTGCAGGTCGAGGCGCTCGCCAAGCTTGAGGCCGCGCTTCTCGTGGCCGCGCAGGCGCTCGCCGCGCGTCACTCGTAGGTGCAGCTCGGCCGCGTTGGGAGGATCGACGCTCGCCATCTCTGGCTCCTTTCGCTTCGGCCTCCGCCCGTCGCGGGGCCCGGCGCAGCCCTCCTGCACGGCAAAGCCGTGCGAACCTGGGCGAGCCGCGGCTCCCGTGGACGACGGCGAGGAGCTGGGGCCGGCGGGGATGCATTTCGTGCTCACACCGCCCTGGACAGGCGAGCGAGCGATTCCTCCACGCAAACAGCGATACTGGCCACGTGGCCACCGACGTTCGCGCCGAGCTCGACCACCTGATCGCCGCAGCGCGCGCCGAGCTGCAGAAGCTCCAGAGCGCCCGCAAGGCTCTCGATACCGATCCCCCGAAGCGTCGCCGACGCCGATCCTCTCAGCGCTCAAGACGGTGAGCGCAAAGGCCGCAAGCCATCCGCTGCGGGTGCGGATCCTACGGGCGCTCGAGGAGAAGACCGCGAGCCCGAGCCAGCTCGCGGCCGAGCTCGGCGAGCCGCTCTCGAACGTCAGCTACCACGTCGCGACGTTGGTCGACCTGGACGCGCTCGAGCTCGTCGAGGTGCGCCCGGTGCGCGGCACGCTGAAGCACTTCTACGCGGCGAAACACCAGCCGTGCGAGTGCTGCTCGGGGACCGGCCTCCGGCCAGTGGGTTCACGGACTTAGAGAAGCTAGGGAGAGTTGGTCGCCTTCGATGTCGAGAACTGCTCCTCGGCATCGACTTCATCGAGCGGCGCCAGGTTCTCAGGGTCTGGCGTCCTCGGTGACCACAGCGACAACGCACTGTCGATTGCGCCGCCGCCGATCACGCGGGCGGATGCATCGGCCAAGCAGCGGCTCGTCGCCAGACCTGCCGACGAACATCGTTCCATAGCCAGATGCGAGTTCGCGAAAGCGCCGCCTAGCCCTCCGGGGGACCCCGGATTCTCCCTCGCGCCCGCAGCTCGCCCGACCCGGCCGAACCACTACGCCTCCGTGATACTGACGCGCTCGCACTCACCGGTATGCGAACCTGTGTTCGATGGCTGCCGGTGCCTCCCCCCTCCTCCGCTTCCGCCGCGCAGTCGAGCGCCGAAGCCTGCTGCAGGCCGAAGCGGCGGCGCGCGAGCTCGACTGCCTCAACCTCGAAGACGCGCTGCGCTTCGTCCTGCTGCTGCGCCAGCAAGGCGATCGGCGCTACGAGCGCGCCGCCGTGCGCTTCTGCGGCCGCGTTCTCGCTGAACGGCGCGCTGTCGGCTTCGAGCTCGCAGAGGCGCTTCTCGGCGGCTTTGTCGACCTCGACGGCATCGCCCCCGAGGTCGCACGCTCCGGTCTCTCCCTGGCGCTGGAGGGAGCCGGAGTCGAGCATGCAGCGCGCTACGTCGCGAGCAGCGAGGATGTCCCACCGGATGAGCGACGCCGCTGAGCGAGGCCGCGCGTCGCTTCTAAGCGCGCCCGGGCACGATCAAGCGCGCCAAGAGCGCCGGCAGCGCACGCCGGCGCAGCGCGCGCGGAAGCATCAGGCGATGAAGCCGAGGCTCAAAGCTCGGCTCGCGAGCAAACCCCTCCTCGTCTGAGACCACCCGTGCCGCGGCCTCGACGATCGCCGGATCGAATGCTCGCCCGGCCTGCGCGGCCAAGGCGAGAATGGCTTCACGCTGGCATAGCTGCGCGGTCCCCGACGCCGTCAGCGCCGCCCAGGCCCGGGCGATCGCGAGGATGCGACTGCCGCGTGGGATCGCCTCGGCGGGCAGGCCGCCCGGACCGCCATCTCCGGCCCAGCGCTCGGTTGAGTGAAGCGCCAGGAACGCCGCCTCCGAGACGTCGTCGAGGCGCCACTCGAGCCCCTCAGTCTCGACCGGGTCGTCGACGGGCTCGATCAGATCGGCAGCGCAGGCGAGCTTGCGGCGCTCGTCGCGCGAGAGATCGAGAACGTCGGCGATCGCAGCTACGTAAAGGCGAAGCGCATCGGCCGGCGATAGCCGCGCCGTCGACCGGGCGGCGACGATCCGCTCGAGCGCCAGCTGCGGCACCAAGATCACCGCCGCCAACATGGCCAGGGCGCCGAGACCCAGCGGCGCGACCAAGAGCGCGGTCGCAACTCCGACCACCAGCATCGCGAGCACCGCCGGGCCGAAGGCGATGAACTCGTCGCGGATCAGCGCCGCGGGTCGGTAGCCCTGGTAGAAGGGCGCCACGGCCAGGCGCCCGACGCAGAAGTTGAGCGCCCACATCGCCACCCCGGCACTGAAGAGCGCCGGAGCGACGGCGGCGCCGCTGGGAGAGCCCGCCAGCTCGAGCAGCTCGGCGCCGGCGAAGCAGGCGATTGCGTAGCTGCTCACGGTGGCGACGAGTCCGGGCGAAAGGCGCGGCTCACGCCGCAGCACGAACCGCGCGATCACGTCCGGCACAACCCATACCGCCAGCGCCGCCAGCGGCCCGGCGATCGCCAGCGCGACCAGCGCCGCGATCAAGGTGGCGCCGAAGAAGGAGAGGCTCTCGCTCTTCAGCCCGGCCTCGGCGAAGTAGGCGGTGGCCGCGATCCCGGCGAGCGCGCCGAGCAGCGCCGGCTGTGACCAGCTCGTCGCCGGCGCGAGCCAGACCAGCGCCGCGATCGCGACCAGCGCCGGCACGAGGTTGAGCGCGACGGCCGCGAACTGTCGGCGCCGCGACGCGGGCACCCGCCAGCGAGCGATCACACGCCGCAATCCAGAACCCGCGGAGTCCATCCCTGCCCCCATCGCTCAAGAAGCTTAGAGCGCTAGGCGCCTCCAAGCGAGCAGAACATCCGTCTATCAGCCGGTGCGGTAGCCCCTCATGGGCGGCCTCCTTGCATAGCGAACCTCCGCAAACCTACCAAAGCCTCAAGAAAGCTGTATGAGGGCTAGGAGCGAACTGCATGAAACCTCCCACGGTCATGCTGGGTCAACCGCCGGCTCGCGCCCGGTGGTGGCCGCCGAGGACAGATTGGGAACTCGCCCCGTAGACCTCAGTCCGGCGCTCTAACCGCGCAGGTCGAAGCGAAGCGGCGCCTGATGGGGAGACCCGGGGGGATCTAGGGTGCAGTCCGAGTACCAGAGGTGGTGTGGCGGGCGCGGCTGAAAGACATTGAGCTGCGCGCGCCACCAGCTCCTGCCCGCGTGCTCGATGCGCGCCGAGCGCCGTAAACAGGAGGCGTCGGCCCAGATCTCAAGCGCGAGATCACCGATCCGGGCGCGCCAGGCTGAGCAGGCGAGCCCTCGCCGAGCTCGCGGACCGGCGCCGGCGAGATCGCTGCCGCTCAGCTCCTCAATCAGCCACAGCATCCCGCAGCGCACCGGGACCCGCTCGAGGACCCGCTCGTCATCTCCATCAATGAAGCCCTCGACCGCGATCAGGCGGCCCGAAAGCTGGCCGAGCCAGCGAATCGCGTCGCTGACGTTCTCCTCGACCGGCTCGGTGAGCTCAAGGCATCGCAGCTGTGGCGTGGCAGCACCCATCAACCCCAGCTTCACGAAAAGCCCTCGCCGACGAGCTGGTGGATTAGGCGACTGACAGCGGCGACCTTGGCGCGCACCGAATGCCCGCCCAGCTTCACCGCGGGCGCGGTGCGGGGAGCCCGCCGATCGCCTCGGCGTGGAGCGCGACAGGAGCTTGCTGGCGGTCGTGGCCTGGCCGGCCGGCGGCCCGCCCAATTCGACCGCGTCGCCGTTGCGGCCACGGCACTGCGGATCACCGGCCCCAGGCGCCTTCACGCTGGTCCCGCCGGGGTAGAGCCAGCGCGACCAGAGCTCGATCCGGCGCGCTTCCTGTGCGCTCCCCCGAGCGCGCGAAGCGGGGCCCTTCAGGGCCCCGCCGCGCTTCGATCCGTCGAGGTCATGCTCAGAACGCAATCTCCTCGTCAGCGGCGCCGACGCCCGCCGCAGGCGGCTCCTCGGCCACCCGAGGCTCCGAGCCGTTGCCCTGCGAGCCCTGGGGCTTGGAGAGGAACTCGACCCGGCCGATCACCGAGTGCTTGGAGCGCTTGGAGTCGTCCTCGGCCTGCCACTCGCGGTAGACGAGGCGGCCTTCGACGGCCACCTGGCGACCCTTGGCGAGGTACTTCGCGCAGGCCTCCGCCTGGGCGCCGAAGCTCGAGACGTCGATGAAGGTCGCGTCTCGATCCTCGCCCTCGCGGCTCTTGCCGTTGTCGACGGCGATCCGCATCTCGCACACGGCCTGCCCGGAGGGAAGCGAGCGAAGCTCGGGATCCCGGGTCAGCCGGCCGATCAGGTTGACAGTGTTCATGTGCTACCTCCTGTCCCGGGCATCCCGGGGTCGTTGACTTTCGAAACGCTCGATGCACGGCCTCGCCGTGCCACAGATGAAGTGGAGGAAGTCGGGCGATCACCGGCGCCCGGGCGGGTGGTGACAGAACGCCTCTGATCGGGGTCGCGCGGTCCCGCAGCAGATCTCGCTGCCAAGCGCCGACGGCTGGCCCGCGCGCCGCGCTCGGCCTCCGTGGGCGAGGGGAAGGCCATCACCCACGCGGCGGGGGCCAACGTGTCGCCGCCGTAATGGCAGGCGCACTGCCAGCCGACGTGCAAGTGGTGACCCTCGCCGTGGCCCGAGAAGCCGTCGTAGTAGACGTTGGCGATCGCCGGGACCAGATCGCAGGCTGGGCGCACCCCGGAGCTGCCGCAGCCGCGCCTCCAGCCGAGGTCGGTGGCGAGCCGAAGCGCGGTCTCGTCCCAGCCGTAGCCGGCGTCGGGCACCAGGTCGACAGCGCTGCCGTGACCGTGGCTCCTCGACGGCGAGCCCGCCTGCGAGCGCCCCTGCGTCAGCCGCAGGTGGTAGGTGTCGAGCACCCAGACGAGGTTGTCGATCAGCCGCGCGTCGAACTGCTCGCTTTGTCCGTAGGCACCCCACTTCGCCGCCACGGTGGCGTAAGCGCGCGGCATGTAGACGCGCACCGCCTGCGAGAGCTCCGCCGGCCCGCCAGCAGGGCCGCCGTCGCACTCGACCGTGCTCGCGTCCGCGAGCTCGCCGAGGTCGCCGAATGCCTCGGCGCCGGCGAGCACGTCCTGCACGTACCAGTCGGCGTGGTTGTAGGCGAAGATCGCCGCGTA
>Ga0183260_10002405_pt1 | contig 15468 bp, 10 predicted proteins | sample AntDrymUQ4972206_2_FD_129768 | JGI IMG/M metagenome (GOLD analysis project Ga0183260, IMG submission 129768) | Polar desert sand microbial communities from Dry Valleys, Antarctica - metaG UQ497 (22.06) (version 2) (version 2) | ecosystem: Environmental > Terrestrial > Soil > Desert | place... | reverse complement strand
TCGCCCGCGTCGCCGATCGACTACCTGCGCCTGCCGCTGCACACGCTCAAGGTCGGCTCGCACGGCACGCACCACACGCTCGGCCTCGCCAAGAAGCACCGCGCCCGCTTTCTGCTGGCCTCGACGAGCGAGGTCTACGGCGATCCGCAGGTCCACCCGCAGCCGGAGTCCTACTGGGGCCACGTCAACCCGATCGGGCCGCGCGGCGTCTACGACGAGGCCAAGCGCTACGCCGAGGCGCTGACGATGGCCTACCACCGCCAGCAGGGCGTCGACACTTCGATCATCCGCATCTTCAACACGTACGGGCCTCGAATGAGGCCGCACGACGGTCGCGCCATCCCCACCTTCCTACGCCAGGCGCTCCAGGACCGGCCGCTGACGATCTTCGGAGATGGCACCCAGACGCGCTCGTTCTGCTACGTCGACGACCTCATCCGGGGCATGATCGCGCTCGGCGAATCGGGCCAGCATCATCCGATCAACATCGGAAACCCGATCGAGTTCACGCTGCTCGAGTTGGCTCAGGCCGTCATCGAGGTCACGAACTCACACTCGGAGATCGTCTTCGAGGCGTTGCCCACCGACGACCCGCAGGTGCGCCAGCCGGACATCGCGCTGGCGCGCGCGCTGCTGGGTTGGGAGCCGGAGGTGAACCTGCGCGAGGGTCTGGCCCGCACGATCGATCAGTCCGGCACGGAACTGCTCGTCGGCAAGGGACGGTCGTGAAAGGGATTCCCTGCGGCGCGCCAGAATGTGTTAGATCACACGACGAACGACGAGACGGCGGAACATCTGCCGTCTCGCTTCGTTAGAGCTGGGGAGAATGGCAAGCACCAAGGAGGACCAACGGGCAACGAACGAGGCGGCGCCTTTGCTCGCGCCGGCACCCGACTTCGCGCTGCCGGGGCGGGACGTACGCCGCAAACGTCCGCCCATGCTCGCGTTTCTGCTGCGCCTGGACACGCTGCGCCGCGGCGCACGCATCGCGACGCTGCTGGTGCTCGACTTCTTCGGCGTCTACCTGGCGATCCTCACGGCGCTGTGGCTCAAGGGCGGGCTGCTGCTCGGCAACTGGTCGCTGCAGGCACAGTCCGGGCAGACGGGCGAGCTGCTGGACTTCGCCTACCTGATCACCGTGCTGCTGTTCGCGCGCTCGGGGCTGTACTCGGCGCGCGGCCAGCGGCCCGGACTGACACGCATCGTCTCGTCGCTGTTTCAGGTCATGATCGTCGCGCTGCTGTTCGCGCTGGCCAACGACAGCGAGTTCAGCTCGTACTACATCTTCTACGGCACGCTGTTCTTCGCGGTGCTCTACGTCTCGCTGCTGCGTTACGGCTACGAGCGAGTGACTGGCGCGTTGCTGCGGATGGCCGGCTACCAGCGCCGGGCCGTGCTCGTCGGCAGCGGCCACCACATCGAGGGGGTCGGGCACGCGCTGCGCGACGCTTCGCACGGCGCAATCCACGTCGTCGGCTTCATCTCGCTGACGCCGCGGCCTGACAACGGGCTGCTGTCGCTGGGCCGCCTGGAGGACCTCCCCGAAGTCATCGAGCGCCACAACGTCGACGAGGTGATCATCGCCGACTCGGACTTCCCGCAGCCGCAGGCGGTCGAGCTCGTCGACGTCTGCCACAGCGCCGGCGTGCACGTGCGGATCGCGCCGTCGACGATGGAGATCCTCGTCCACCGCGCCGAGTTCGTGCCCGGCGAGGCGGTGCCGCTGTTCGAGCTCAAGCCGCCGGTCTTCGAAGGCATCGATTACGTGGTCAAGCGCACGTTCGACCTCATCGGCGCGTCGCTGCTGGTGATCGTCCTCAGCCCGATTCTCGCGGCGAGCGCGCTCGCGGTCAGGTTCAGCTCGCGCGGACCGATTCTCTATCGCTCGATGCGGCCGGGCATCGGTGGCGCCTCGTTCGCGTGCCTGAAGTTCCGCACGATGTACCGCGACGCCGATCTGCGCCAGGAGGACCTCGAGGCGATCAACGAGGCCTCGGGCCCACTGTTCAAGATCCGCGACGACCCGCGCATGACGCCCGTCGGGCGCTTCCTACGGCGCTACTCGATCGACGAGCTGCCACAGCTGTTCAACGTGCTCGCCGGACAGATGTCGCTCGTCGGCCCGCGACCGCTGCCTCAGCGCGACTTCGATCGGCTCGAGCCGTGGCACAAGAAGCGCTATCTCGTCACTCCCGGGATCACCGGGCTGTGGCAGGTCTCGGGCCGCTCGGAGCTGGACTTCGACGACCTCGTGCGGCTCGACTTCCTCTACCTCGAACGCTGGTCGGTCTTCCTGGACTTGAGCATCCTCGTCAAGACGGTGCCTGCCGTCTTCACGCGCCGGGGCGCCTTTTGAGCAAGGTCAGGCGCATCGCGATCGCGGTCGTCGCGGTCGCGGTGGGCGTGGTGGCGCTGTTGCTCGTCGCGGAGCAGCGCCAGGGACGCGATGCCAAGCCGCTGCCGGGCACCGCCCTGCGCGTGCTCGGGCCCCAGCGCGCGATTCTCGTCGGGACGGCGGTGCGCGCCGCGGAGATGCGCGACAACCGCGCCTATCGCCAGCTCATCGCACAGCAGTTTTCGAGCCTCACGCCCGAGAACGAGATGAAGTGGGCGCTCGTGGAACCTGAACGCGGCACGTTCGAGTTCAAGTTCGGCGACTACATCGTCGAGCAGGCCGAGAAGGCCGGCCAGTCCGTCCGCGGGCACACGCTCATCTTCGATTCCCAGCTTCCCGGCTGGATCGCGGAGCTCGACAGCCGCGAGGTTCGCCAGGCGACCGAGCAGTACATCCGACGCGTGGTCGGTCACTGGGCCGGCCGAATCGCCGTCTGGGACGTCGTCAACGAGCCGCTCACCGCTCTCGGCGAGCTGAAGCGCACCCCGTTTCCGAGCAAGCTTGGTCGCGGCCACATCGCGACAGCGTTTCGTGTCGCGCACCGCGCCGATCCGAAGGCCAGGCTGCACATCAACGAGGCCGGCGCCGAGGCGATAGGCCCAAAGTCCGACCGGCTGTACGAGCTCGTACGCGAGCTGCGGGCGCAGGGCGTCCCGATCGACGGGGTTGGCTTCCAGGTGCACACCAACCTCGGCGGGATACCACCAACCTTTGTCGACAACCTGCGCCGCTTCGCGGCGCTCGGCGTCGAGATCGCGATCACCGAGGCCGATGTCGCGCTGAAGCTGCCGCCGAGTGCCGCCGACCTTCGTGCGCAGGCGCGCGTCTACGGCGACATCGTGCGCAGCTGCCGAGCCGTCAAGGCGTGCCGTCAGCTGACGGTCTGGGGCTTCACCGATGGGCGCTCGTGGATCTCCGAGCTGCAGCCGGGCAACGGGGCGGCAACGATCCTGGATGAGGACCTGCGGCCCAAGCCGGCGTTCGGCGCGATGCAGCGGGCGCTGTCGCCGTGAACGCGACTGCAAGCTCAGCGCGCCGAGCCCTCAGGACAGGCAGTAGCGAGCATCCTTGGACGCCGCGCGCGATTGGCGCGGGGGCAGAGGCTGACAATGGATAATCGGGCGCGTGACTGACCGCTACGTGGTCGAGCAAATCGTGTGGCGCGAGCGGCGCCGGACATGGGCTCGGCGCTCTGTCCGCCGCGTCCCGGGCGAGTGGAAGCGGCCCGCCATCGGCCGCAGCCGATGACCGCGACGGGCGCCCGGCTGCGCCCGGCACCCGACCGGATCGGTCGACTGGCGGTCGTCGTGGCCGGCCTCGCAGCGGCCGCCGTGCTCGCGATCGCCTGGAACGCCGGAGTCAAAGGGGCGGGTGTCGCGCCCGACATCGTGCGCGGCGGGGCTGCGCTGCTCGCACTGTTGGTCGTCGCCGGCTACGCACCGGCCCGCCTGCTCGCACCGAGCGAGCTGCGCGTGCATCTGCCGCTGCTCGTGCCGCTGGTCGGTGCCATGACGGCTGGGCTTGCGCTCAGCGCGCTCGGCTTCGTCGGTGTGCCGCTGCCGATCTCGGTCGCGGTCCTGCTCGCCGCGGGCGTTGCCGCGGCGCTGCTCGTGCGCGTACGACTGGGGCCAGCGCGGCCCGCTCAGGCTGAGCTGGCGGCGGCGGGCGGCCGCTGGCTGGCGCTCGCCGGCCCCGCCTACATCGCGCTGCTGCTGGCGGCAGCGCTGATGATCCCCGTGCTGCGCGACCAGCTCGTGAGCGTCCCCGGGACAAACCCCGACGCGATGCTCGGCGCCGGCACCGTAGAGCTGCTGCGCAATGCCGGTCCGCTCGACGTGCGCCCCGACCTGCCGGTCGACCGGATGCCCGTCGTGTGGAAATCGAAGTACCCGATCTACTACGTGCTGGCCGGCGCCGGCGAACTGTCCGGGCTCAGCACGCTGGAGCTGTGGGCCGCCGCGGGCGCGGTGCTGGCGGGGCTGACCGCGATCGGATTCTTTCTGCTCGCCCGCTACGCGCTGCGCGCGGGACCGCTTGCAGCATTGCTGGCGATGAGCTTCGTCGCCGCCGATCGCGTGCTCGCCCACCTCGCGCTGCACCCGTACCACAACCAGCTCTGGGGGACGCTCGCGCTCGCTCCGATGCTGCTCTTCGGGCTGCGCTTCATCGATGCGCCAAATCGTCGCGATGGCGTTTTGACGACGCTCTTTCTCGTCATCGGCCTGCTCGCCTACCCGCTGATGGTGTTGTTTCCGGCGGCGGCCTTCACGGCGGCATGGCTGCGGGTGCGCCTTGAGCGGGGCGCCGCGCCGCTGCCGCGTCCGCGGCTCCCGCGTCGGCGGCGCGGCCTCTGGCTCGTGGTCGCCGTGGCGGCGTTCCCGGCGGGGCTTGTTCTGTTCGCAGGCGCGCTGCAGAAGATGGTCGGGGCGGCCGGGGTGCTGCTGGGTTCCGGTGTACCGTGGGGAGGGGACGTCACCGCCTATCGGTGGTTTTCGTGGCTGGTCGGCGTGGAGGGACCAGTCGGCACCGTCACCGGGCTCACGATCGTAGCGTTCGCGCTGCTCGGCCTGTGGCGCGCTCCGCGCAACGTCGCGGTGCCATTGGGCGTCACCGCGGTGGTCTCGGCCGCGGTCGCCACCTACTTGTTCTTCTTGCGGCCATTCAGCGAGTACTTCCATTTCAAGGTCGTCGCGTTCCTCTTCCCGCTGCTGCTGGTCGCCGCAGCATGCTGGCTCGCCGACCGCGCCGGACCGAGCGGGAACTCGAACCTGACGCGGCTCGCGGCAGCGGGCGCCACGGCGCTGATCGCCGCTGTCCTGCTGGTCGGCTTGCGTAACGAGATCGCCGCGAACGCCCTGCAGGCCGACCGCCCGACGCTCGAGCTGCGCGCCGCGGCGGCCCGCATCCTGCCTCCCGACGCGAGCGTGCGCCTCGATGTGGCGAACGGGCGCCAGCTGTGGGCGGGCTACGTGCTGGCCGATCATCCCGTGACCGCGATCGCGCCGATCAACAACACGAGTTACCCCTACCCGCCAGCGGGTCGGAGGGCCGACTTCATCGTCGCCGAGCGGCGGCTCAAGCCGCGCGGCCCGTGGCCCGACGCCGCCGGTCCGGCGCTGTACGAAAACAAGATCTTCCGGCTCTATCGCATGCGTGACGACGTGCCCGGGCGTGACGCCGCGTCGCAGCGCTTCAGGTAGCGACGGTCGGCAGTCAGCGGGCGGCGGGACAGTTCGACCGTGGAAATTTTGCACAGGCGCGAGGCGGACTGTCAGCTCAGCTGAGCGCGAGCGCAACCGCCTCACGCACCGCGGCGGCCGTCGCCTCGGCGCCGAAGCGTTCGAGCCGCACGCGTCCGCGACGTTTCAGCTCGGCGCGTAGTTCGGGATCGCGCACGGCGAGGTCGAGCAGCTCGGCCGTGACGGCGGGATCGTCGTCCGTCCACAGCGCAGCGTCGCCGGCGATGCCGGGCATCGCCCCATTGGGGGTCGCGACCACCGGTACCCCGAAGTGAAAGGCCTCGAGCAGCGGGATGCAGAAGCCCTCGTGCTCGGAAAGCGTGAGCAGCACGTCGGCCTCGGCGTAGGCGGCATTGAGCTCGGGCTGGGTGAGGCCACCGGGGATCGTCACGTTGCGCGCGCCGCAGGCCCGTACGAAACCTTCGACGAGCCGCCGGTAGTCGGGATCGAGCGGCTCGCCGGCGAGCAGCAGCCGTGCATCGGCGGCGCAGGCGCCCTGATACGCCGCGAAGGCGTCTAGCACGCGGTCGTGACGCTTGTTGGGCACGATCCGCCCGACCACCAGCACGAGCGGTCCTGCGCCGGCCGGCGGACGGCCGCGCGCGGCGAGCCGTTCGGGTTCGAAGAGGATCGGCACGACGCGCACGTCAGCGGCACCGGCCGTGCGCATCTCGGCCGCGTTGAAGTCGGAGTCGGCCACCACGAGGCGCGCGCGGCGGGCGAAGGCCGGCAGCTGGATCCGCCCGACCGCGCACTGCACGGCGAGGCTTGGGCTGTGCTTCCACAGGTACCCGGCCGGCGTGATGTTGTGGTAGACGAGCAGGACCGGGTTGGGTAGGTCGAGCAGTGCCATCAGTGCCGGCGACCACGCCGAGTAGCGGATCACGACCAGGTCGCCGTGGTCGGGCTCGAGCTCGGCCAGCGGCCGGAAGCCCGTGCGCAGGCGCGGATCGATGTGGGAGGCGTGATCGGTGCCGGCGAAGCCGTCGGCCGCCAGCAGCCGTCGCCACGCCCGCACCTGCTCGGTGACGGCGTCGTAGGGCCCGGCGCCCACGACCGCTTGGTGGACGGCCGTCAAGCGGGGACGTCCGTGGAACCGCCGCCCGGCCTCTCCCCGGTCACGGCCGGCCGAGCTGGCGCCGGGGGGCCGGCGGTCGGTCGGCCCGGTCTTGCATCTGCGGCGCCGGCATCCGCGGCGCGCTCGAGCGCTCCGATCCGCCGTTCGTGCTCGTGCATGCCCGCCAGCAGCGCGATGTTGAAGCGCGTCTGGCGCGACTCGACGTCTGCGAGGTACTGGCGCAGCAGCCGGACGATCAGCCGCTTGAGCACGGTGACCGGGCCACCCGCACGGCGGGTCGAATAGAGCAACCGCGCGTCGCCCTCGACCACCGCCCAGCGGCTGAGCAGCTCGGGCGAGGGGGGGCCCGAGACGATCGAGTCATCGAGCGCCGCTGCGCCGGCCCTCGCGTAGCCGCCCGCGGCACGCTTGCGCGCCGCCTCGGCGCGCGCGTGGGCGAGCGCCTGCTCGGGCCGAGTCATTTGCGGCTCGTCCCTGCCACCGCCGTCCAGGAGTCGAGCTCCGCCGTGCTCGTCGAGAGCCATGACGCGGCAGCAGATTCGCTCGATCGCGGAGCCCAGCCGCAGCTGCATGCACGAGCTGTAGGCCCGTCTCGGCGCGTCGACGAACTCGCCCAGCTCGTAACACTGGGCGATCGCCTCGAGCCGATCCTCCATCTCGGCGCGGCCGTGGAGGACGCCGTTGAGCAAGCCCAGGTACCAGAGCGCCCCGAGCGCCGAGTCTTGTGCTTCGGGCGCAGCTCGCGGCGCACGATCTGCTCGAAGACGAAGCGGTATCGCACCATCGGCCGCCGCGAGTCTACTCCGCGTAGGAGCCGCCCCTCACCAGACGCCCCACGGCCGGCCGCAGGCGGGGCAGGATCGCCAGATCGATTAGTCGATCGATCGTTCCACGCTTATCAACCGCCTCGCTCACGTCACGTAGGTCATCCGCGCGTAATATGACCCTCACCTATGAGTGCCCAGACCTTCGTGGCGCGCGATTTCGTCGCCTCCGATCTCGAGCAGATGCTGGCATGACCGTGCGGACGGCACAGCTGGCGACGCTCGCGCGAATCCGCGACCGGCGCCTGACTCCCGGGCCGGCCCAGACGGCCAACCCGATCGATCCGTGGCGGCTGGTCTCGCGGCGCTTCTCGACGTCACGCGTGGCCGAGGAGGAGACGCTGTTCGCCGTCGCCAACGGCTACATGGGGTTGCGCGGGACGCACGACGAGGGCCTTCCCTCCAACGATCCGGCGCTGTTTCTCAACGGCTTCCACGAGACCTGGCCGATCCCCTACGGCGAGGCGGCATTCGGCTTCGCGACCACAGGCCAGACGATCGTCAGCGCGCCCGACGGGTCGGTGATCCGGCTCTACGTCGACGAGGAGCCGCTCGTGCTGACGGACTCCAAGGTGCTCTCCTATGAGCGCGTGCTCGACATGCGCACGGGCATCCTCGAGCGCTCCGTGACGTTCCGCACCGCGCGCGGCGCCGCCGTCGCGCTGCGCTCCCGGCGCCTCGCGTCGCTGCATTGGCGCCATCTGGCGGCGATCTCCTATGAGGTCACGTTGCTGGAGGGGCCGGCGGACCTGGCGATCGCCTCGGAGATTGTGACGCACCTGCCCCAGCCCAAGGGCGGCGACGACCCGCGCGTGGGCGTGCGCATGGACGAGTCGGCGCTCGCGCCGGTCGATCAGTTCGCCGACGGCACGCGCGTGCTGCTCGGGCTGCGCACGCGCTCGAGCGCCATTCCGCTGGCGTGCGGCATGGACCACATCATGGACACCGAGCTGCGCTACGGCGTCGAGTCGAGCGTCGCGGCCGACGAGGGCCGCGTCGTCTTCTATCTCGACGCCGAGCCGGGGGTCCCCGCGCGAATGACGAAGCTGCTCGGCTACCACCACGACGCGCGCGCCGCCAACGGCGACCTCTTCCGGCGCGTGCACCGCACGCTCGAACGTGCTCACAGCGACGGCTTCGACCGCATCGCCGAGGTGCAGCGCGAGCGCCTGGAGGCGTACTGGAGCCAGAGCGACATCGAGATCGACGAGCCCGGCGACGTCCAGCAGGCGGTCCGCTACGCGCTCTTCCAGGTCCGCCAGGCATCGGCGCGGGTCGAGGGCCACGGCATCGGCGCCAAGGGCCTGACCGGCCGCGGCTACGAGGGCCAGTACTTCTGGGATACCGAGATCTACGTGCTGCCGGTGCTGACCTACACGCAGCCGCACGTCGCCCGCCGGCTGCTGCACTTCCGCTATGAGATGCTCGACGCCGCGCGGCGGCGGGCCCAGCAGCTCGGCCACCGCGGCGCGCTGTTCCCGTGGCGGACGATCAGTGGTGAGGAGGCTTCGGCCTACTACGCCGCGGGCACGGCTCAGTACCACATCAACGCGGCGATCTCCTACGCGGTGCGCCAGTTCGTGCGCGTCACCGGCGACGACGAGTTCCTCGCCCGCGAGGGCGTCGAGATCCTCGTCGAGACGGCGCGCTTCTGGGCTGACCTGGGCTTCTTCTCGGCGCGCCGCGACGGGCAGTTCTGCATCCAGGGCGTCACCGGGCCCGACGAGTACTCGGCCGTCGTCGACAACAACGCCTACACGAACCTGATGGCGCGCGAGAACCTCGCCGCCGCCGCGGAGGGCCTGCAACGCCTGGAGAGCAGCGACCCCCAGGCCTACGAGCTGCTCGTCGAGCGGTTGAAGATCGAGCCCCACGAGCCCCAAGAGTGGTGCCGCGCGGCCGAGCGCATGTTCATCCCATACGACGAGCGCGGCGTGCTGCTGCAGGACGAGCACTTCCTCAACCGCAAGCCGTGGGACTTCGAGAACACCCCCGCCGACCATTATCCGCTGCTGCTGCACTACCACCCGCTCAACATCTACCGCCACCAGGTCATCAAGCAGACCGACGTCGTGCTGGCGACGTTCCTGGCGGGCGATCGCTTCTCACTGGAAGAGAAGCGCCGCGTGTTCGAGTACTACGACCCGCTGACGACCGGAGACTCGTCGCTGTCCTCGTGCGTGCAGAGCGTGATGGCCGCCGAGGTCGGCGACCTGCAGGCGGCCTACGACTACTTCCTGCTCAGCGCCGGGGTCGACCTCGCCAACCTCTCCGGCAACGTCGGCGACGGCGTACACGTCGCGTCCTGTGGCGGCGTCTGGATGGCGCTCGTCCACGGCTTCGCCGGACTGCGCGACGTCAACGGCCACGAGCTGCGTTTCACCCCGCGCTTGCCGCCGGACTGGGACAGCATGCGCTTCCGATTGATCGTGCGGGGAAGCCGGCTGGAGATCGAGATGCGCCCCGAGGTGACGAGCTTCCGGCTGCTTCAGGGAGAGCCGCTGTCGCTGATCTGCGACGGCCAGAGCTTCGAGGTCTCCGTCGACGAAGCGGTGACGGTGCCGGTCGCGCTCGCCGCGCACTGATGCGCGACCTTCACGAAGAGCGTCTACGCGGCGACATGCCGCTCACGCGGCACGGCTACGGCGCGTATGCCTCTCAGCCCGGCGATGACGCCTAGTACCGGCAGCGCGATCCGCTGCAAGATGACGGGCGTCGCGGACGGCCACGTGCCGGCTCGACCGCCTTCCTTGATGATCGCCGCGAGCTGCAGCAGCGTGGGCTCGTCGTTGGCGTCGGCCTCGCCCTGTTGCATCCAGTTCAGCCACGAGGTGAAGTAGACCTCGACGCCTCGCGAGCGCGGCGCGACGGTCTGCACGAGCGTCGCGTCCTTACCCGCGTTGGTATACGGATTGACGTGCGTGGTTCCCAACGGAATCTCGAGCACGTCGCCCGCGTTAAGCGTGTGTTCGCGACCGTCGACGAACGCCGTCGCCTCTCCCGCGAGCAGCTCGAAGGTCTCCGAGGTTTCGGTGTGACGGTGCGATTTTGACTTCGTGCCCCCCGTCAAGGGGGGGAGCGTTCGTTTGAACGAGAGCCGCTCGGGCGTGTTCTCCAGGATCTCGACGCGTGTACCACGTGGGCTTTCGATGACCTGTCCAGCTTCCAACATGACGCAAATGTACTACCGCCGTCGCGACCACTGTGGAAGATGGGTCACACTCAAGCTGCGTGACCTTGCAGCGGTGACTCGCGATGTGAGACTGCTCACGCACGGTTGCGCTCACTTGCTCCCGCCGCCACTTCGCCATTGCACAGGACGGGCAGCCGCAGGCGAAACAGCGCGCCCCCGCCCGGCGCCTCGTCGACGTCGATCGTGCCGCCATGCGTCTCCGCGACCTGGCGCACGATCGCCAGGCCGAGGCCCGAGCCGGGCCGCCCGCGCGCTGCCGAGCCGCGATAGAAACGGTCAAAGACGTGTGGCCGGTCGGCGGCCGGGATCCCGCAGCCGTGGTCGCGCACGGTCAGCTCGCCGTCGCGCAGAACGACCTCGACGACCGTGCCCCCGGGGCTGTGCTTGGCGGCGTTGTCGAGCAGGTTGTCGACGGCGCGGCCGAGGCGGTCGGGCAGGCCCTCGACGACGGTCGGCGCGAGCTGCGTCTCGAATGTTGCCTCGGGACGGCGCCGGCGCGCGCGTACGACGGCCTCCGCGACGATCGCCTCGAGCTGAACCTCCTCGGCGTTGGTCGGAGCTTCGTCTCCGCGCGCGAGCTCGATGACGTCGGTGATCAGCGCGCTCAGCTCCTCGGTCTCGGCGCGCACGTCCTCGAGCACGCGGCGGCGGTCGTCGGCCGTCAGCTCACCGGCGCCGGCGAGCAAGACCTCGACGTTCGTGCGCAGCGCGGTCACCGGCGTACGCAGCTCGTGCGACGCGTCGGCGACGAGCTGGCGCTGGGCGTCGACGGACGCGTCCAGCGCGCGCCGCGAGCCCTCGAGCGTGTCGAGCATCGTGTTGAAGCGCTGCGCCATCCGCCCGACCTCGTCGTCGCCGGGAACCTCGATGCGCCGCCCGAGGTCCTCGGTCTGCGTGATGTGCTCGGCGGCCGCCGTCAGCTCGCTCACCGGCTGGATGACCTGGCGGCCGAAGATCCGCCCGAGCGCCGCCGCGAGCAGCGTCCCTGCGGCGCACAGCAGCGCGAAGACGAGCCGCAGCCGCGTGAGCGTCGTGTCGACCCCGCGCAGGCTGCGCGCGAGCTGAAGCGCGCCATGGCGCAAGGGGACGGTCAGCACACGCAGATGCACGCCGTTGGCGCTCGTGTCGCGCAGCACCGGGCCGCGCTCGCCGCGGGCGGTCGCGCGGTCCTCGTCGTCGACCGGCAGGCGCAGCTGGGTGAACCAGAGGACATCCCCGTCGGGGCCGATGACCTGCGCCGGCCCGGTCGGCTCGCCCTCGCGCGGCGGCGGGAGGGGCAGGTGCGTGCCGGAGGTCGCGCCGATCGGCCCCGGCTGGCGCTCCAGCGCGGCATACTGCTGGCGCAGCGTGTCATCGACCTGGCGGCGCAGCTCGACGCGCAGGACGACGTAGGCGACGACGCAGACGAGCACGACGGTGACGCCGACGGTGCCGGCCGTTAGCAGCGTCAGACGGTGGCGCAGCGCCATCACGGCTCGCGCAGGACGTAGCCGACGCCGCGCACCGTGTGCAGCAGCCGACGCTCGCCGCCGGCCTCGGTCTTGCGCCGCAGGTAGCCGATGTAGACGCCCAGCGCGTTGGACGTCGCGCCGAAGTCATAGCCCCAGACGCGTTCGAACAGCGTCGAGCGGGTGAGCACCTGGCGCGGATGCTCGAGAAACAGCTCGAGCAGCGAGAACTCCGTCTTGGAGAGATCGATCGGCCGGCCGCCGCGGTGCACCTCGTGCGCGGAGCGGTCGAGCACGAGGTTGGCGAACGCGAGCGTCGGCCCGCCGGGATCGACGCGGCGCAGCAGGGCGCGCAGGCGTGCGTTGAGCTCGCGCAGCGCGAAGGGCTTGACGAGGTAGTCGTCGGCGCCGGCGTCCAGCCCGGCGACGCGGTCGTCGATCGCGTCGCGCGCGGTGAGCATGAGCACCGGCGTGCGGTCGCCCGCCGCGCGCAGGCGTCGGCAGACCTCGAGGCCGTCGATGCGCGGCATCATGACGTCGAGCACGATCGCGTCGACCGCGCACTCGGCGAGCGCGTCGAGCGCCTGCTGGCCATCCTCGGCGAGCTGCACGTCATGGCGCTCGAGCGCGAGCGCGCGCTGCAATGCAGACCGCACGGTCGGCTCGTCATCGACCACGAGAACCCTCAACGTGGATCCAGGCTCAACTCAATCGTTCCCGTCAGGCGCACAGCACAGCATGGCTGTGTAACAGCCTACGAAGTGTCGCTACTGCGAAACGGCCTTTCCGCCGGCATACAGCTTCGTCACCGTCAGGACCATCTTGCGTGAGCAGCGGTCGCCGCCGGGCAGCCCGCGCCGTAGTGCGAAGAGCTGGTAGCGCTCGAGATCCATGACCGGCGGCCCGATCGCGTCGAAGGGCTTGCGCCAGTCCTTGTCCACGAGCACGTAGTCCGCAGCCCGCGACAGCGGCACGTGCGGGTAGCTCGTCTCCATCAGCGGGCGCTGGGAGCACAGCGGCTGGCCCGCCAGCATGATCCCAGCCCACAGCATCCGCCCGTCCGCGGGGATGTCCAGGCGCACCGATGCGTCGGGAGGCAGCCGCGCGTCGACCTGCTCGAGCGCCAGCATGCTCTTCGGGAGCTGGTCGAACGTCGAGCCGATCTCGCTTGCCGCACCGGTGCGGGTGACGCCGATGACGAACAGCAGCGCGGGCACGCTGACCCACGCCCATCTCAACCGCGTCAACCCCACCGCGGCGAGCGTCACGACGATCGGGGCGACGAACGCGAGTGCTTTGAAATGGAAGTACCAGCCGTACTCGCGCGGGCGAAAGAACAGTCCTGCCAGGACGCCGAAGGCGACGACGACGCCGAGCCCCCAGCGAATGTCACGCGACACGTGGCGCAGTGCCAGTACGAGCCCGATCGCCATCACGAGGATCGCGGCCGCTCCCGGCCCCGCGTCATCGACGCCGAGGAAGAAGCGCTCCTGGAAGAAGCCGGTGAGGTCGCCGCCCCAGTTGACGAGCGAGTAGCTCGGGTACAGCACGCGCGTCGAGGACGCGGTCTTCTCCAGCACGCCCTGCAGCGGCAGCAGCAGCACGAAGAAGAGCGGCACGATCCACAGCAGCTGGCGGCGGCTGCGCAGGCGCGGGAGACGCAGCAGCGAGCGCCCGCTGCGCCTGCGCTCGAAGGCCCAGAACACGACCGCGGCCATCAGCGGAATCGGCAGCGCCAGCGGGTACGCGAACGCGACGACGCCGATGAACCCCACGAACAGCAGCAGTGCGGCGCGCGATCTGCGGCGGGCGAGGTGCCACGCCAGCACGATCGCAAACGGCGTCGCCATGTAGCCCCACGTCTGGTTGACGTACGGATGCATGACGGTGAACAGCTCGATCCGGTTCAGGCCGACGAGACCCATCGCACATGCCGCGGCCCACAGTCCACCGCCGAGCAGCTCGCGCGCCAGCAGCCAGAAGCCGAGCGAGGCCAGCGCCAGCAGCGTCGCCTGCAGGGTCGCGATCACCGCGTAGGGCTCCATCCCCGCAAGCCGCGCGACGGCTCCGATCGCGAGGTAGATCGGCGGCTTGGAGCGCCACACGAGCGGCACGCGGTCGACCGCCTCGTCGGGGGCGACCCCGCTCGGATGGTGATTCTGCAGGAAGCTCGCCGTCCCGACCGCGAGGTGCGCATCCGAGCCGTTGCCGATGACCGTCACGAAGCCGCCGCGGAACATCGGCAGCAATGCGATCGCCCCGATCAACGCCGCGAGGTACAGCGCCACCGCGATCGCGCGCCACGACACGGCGTCCGCGGGCGCAGACCGGGCGGGCAGGCCGGGGTCGCGGCGCCAGGCGTAGATCGCCAGCGCGACGTTGGCGGCGATGACGAGCGCGAGCGCGACGTCGAACGGGACGTAGGCGTAGACGAGCAGCGCGAGCTCCAAGCAGGTCGCGACGGCGCCGACGGGCAGCACCCACAGCGGCTCGTGGCGGCGCAGGCGAGCGGGCAGTAGCAGCCGCGTCGCGCCGAAGCCCGTGATCGCGAACAGCACGACGGCCACGGCCGCGACATGCCCCGCTTCCGCCACCCCGCCCCTGCCCTTGACGCCCGCATACGTGGCGAGGCCGAGCGCGATCAGGCTCGCGCCGAGCAGGGCCAGCCAGGCGAGCGCTCGGTGTTGGCGCTGCGTCAGCGGTCCGCGCAGTGGCGCTGGCGCGCCTGCGCCATCACGCGGCTCAGGAACACGGGATTGCCCACCAGGTAGCGCCGCCACATCCGCTTCGGCTCGATCGCCAGTCTGAAGATCCATTCCAATCCATTGTCCGAGAGGGAGGCCGGAGCACGCGGCACGCGCCCCGAGACGAAGTCAAACAGCGCTCCGACGCCCCACAGCACGCTGCACTCCAGGCGTTCGACGGTGCGCTGCGCCCAGATCTCCTGCTTGGGCGTCCCCATCCCGACGAGCAGGATGTCAGGTTGGCGCGCGTTGATGTCCTCGATCACGCGTTCGTCGTGGCCTGAGCCGATCTGAAAGTAGCCGTGGTGCGTGCCGACGATCCGCAGCCTCGGGTGCGCGCGTCGCAGGCGCTGGCCGGCCTGGTGGGCGACGCCGGGTTCGCAGCCAAGCAGGTACAGCGACCGGTCCTCGGCCTCGCAGAGCGTGGCGAGATCCCAGATCCAGTCTGCGCCGGTCATGCGGTGCGGGATCTCGGCGCTCAGCGCCTTGGCGGCGAGCCGCACGCCGTAGCCGTCGCAGTAGACGAGGTCGGCCTCCTCGAGCGCGC
>Ga0183260_10002404_pt1 | contig 15470 bp, 11 predicted proteins | sample AntDrymUQ4972206_2_FD_129768 | JGI IMG/M metagenome (GOLD analysis project Ga0183260, IMG submission 129768) | Polar desert sand microbial communities from Dry Valleys, Antarctica - metaG UQ497 (22.06) (version 2) (version 2) | ecosystem: Environmental > Terrestrial > Soil > Desert | place... | reverse complement strand
GTCTACAACAGCGCGTTCATGAACATGATGCGCGACGAGAAGAACGCCGAGTACCGCCTGGTCGTCAAGAACACGCTCGAGTTCGACCCCAAGATCCTCAAGCGCTACGTCAATTTCATGAACAACCCGGACGAGCGGACGGCGGTCGACCAGTTCGGCAACGGCGACAAGTACTTCGGCGTCGCCACCCTGCTGGCAACGATGCCCGGACTACCGATGTTCGGCCACGGCCAGATCGAGGGATTCGGCGAGCGCTACGGCATGGAGTACAGACGCGCCTACCTGGACGAGACGGCCGACCCTGACCTGATCGCGCGCCATGAGCGGGAGATCTTCCCCCTGCTGCATCGGCGGGCTCTCTTCGCCGAGGTCGATGAGTTCGCGCTATACGACTTCTTCGCGACCGATGGCTCGGTCAACGAGGACGTGTTCGCCTACTCGAATCGGGCGGACGGCACGCGTTCCCTGGTCGTTTACCACAACAACTTCGGCGACTCGACCGGCTGGATCAGGACGGCCGCTGTGACCGGACGGTCCCTGGCAGAGGGTCTGTCTCTCAGCGGCGGCGGCGACGACTATCTCGCGATGCGCGACGGGCGCACTCACCTGCTCTACCTGCGCAGCCACGCCGATTTGGCAGAGAAGGGGCTGTACCTGGAGCTCGGCGCGTACAAGTGCCACGTGTTCATGGAGATGTACGACCTTCACGACACAGACGGCCGCTTCGGCCGCCTCGCCGCGTATCTCGCCGGGCGGGGAGTGCCGTCGCTCGAGGAGGCGATGGGTGAGCTGGCGCCGACGCCATTGCATCGGGCGCTACGCGAATCGCAGGTCGATCACGCGCTGCGCGAGGCGGCGGCGCTGATCGGCGTAGATTCGTCGGCCGCGGCCCCATCTGACGCGCCGCCGGCCGAAGCAGCGCCAGCGACGGGAAAGCCCGACTCCCTCGCTGTTGCCCGTGCGATCGAGGCCCTCGTGGCGGCCCACCGGCCGGAGATGGCAAAGGGCCGCTGGATCTACGAGTGGTCGCTCGTCCGCGTCTGGCCAGATGCCGACCTGATCGCCCTGCTCCTGGATCGGAAGTCCGAGCTCCGCGAGCTGCTCCGCGATGACCGCTTCCTTCGTGCCATCGGCGCGAACGAACACGACGGAGCGACATGGCTCAACAAGGAGCGCTTCGAGCACGCAGTGGACGTGTTGGGCCTGCCGCGCCTGGCCGAGCTGAAGCGTGCCGCCGCCAAGGCCGGCTATAAGCTCGATGCGCTCGAAAAGGCTGTTGCGGCGACACCGAAATGGTCGTCGACCAGCAAGGCGAGCGGGATCGTCAAGCAGCCGGGCGTCAAGCCCGCCACCAAATCGTCGAAGCCGACCAAGGCTTCACCGAGCGGGCACGCCAAGCCGTGAGCCGCGCGTGGTCTGCGCGTTTTGGCGCACTTAACGGACACACAACGGCCAAATGCGATCCCGTGCGCACATGACGGCGACGATGAGCGGGTGGTGCGTCGCTGACGCGAACCCCTGGGCGTGCATCTCGCGCCACAGTGGCCGTTGTGCGCGGTTGGCAATACCCAGGGCAGTCTGCCCTGGAAGCGCCAGGTGATCGACACGCGCCCGGACGGTCGGCGGCGGGTCGTCATCGAGACCGTCACTCCCGAGATCGATTTCGGCCGATTCCCGGTCAAGCGCGTGGTCGGCGACGTCCTCACCGTCGAGGCTGACGCGTTCACCGACGGCCACGATGAGATTTGCGTCGTCCTCCGCTGGCGATGGGGAGAGGACGAGGAGTGGCGCGAAACCGAGATGGAGGCGCTCGGCAACGACCGCTGGCGCGCGGTGCAGCCCCTCGAAAGGATCGGCCGCTACGAATATTCGGTCTCGGCCTGGGTCGACCACTGGGAGACGTGGAGGCATGACCTGCGCAAGCGCGTCGATGCCGACCAGGACGTAACGGTCGACCTGCGCATCGGCGCCGCACTTGTGGCGGGAGCGGCCCAGCGCGCCACTGCGCGAGACGCCGTTGTGCTTCGTGCGGCGGCGTCAGATCTATCGGCCGCGCGCGCCCTCGGGCCTGAGCTCGACGCGGTCGTCGCGAGCTATCCAGACCGGAGCCTGGAGACCACGCTCGACCAGTCACTGGCGGTAACGGTCGACCCGGAGCGGGCGCGCTTCTCCGCCTGGTATGAGCTCTTCCCCAGGTCGGCGTCGCCGGACCCACAGCCGCATGGCACGTTCAGGGACGTCATCGCGCGCCTGCCGTACGTAGAGGAACTCGGGTTCGACGTGCTGTACATGCCGCCGATCAGCCCCATCGGCATGCAGTTCAGAAAGGGTCCGAACAACACCTCGTCGACCAACCCGGAGGATCCGGGGGTGCCGTGGGCGATCGGGGGGCCAGATGGCGGGCACGACGCGGTTCACCCAGAGCTGGGCACGATCGAGGACTTCCGCGCGCTCGTCGGGGAAGCGAGAAAACGCGGAATCGAGATCGCCCTCGACATCGCCTTCCAGGCCTCGCCCGATCACCCGTGGGTAAGGGAGCACCCCGATTGGTTCCGCGCCCGACCCGACGGCACCATCCAGTACGCCGAGAACCCGCCGAAGAAATACCAGGACATCTACCCGTTCGATTTCGAGAGCCGCGACTGGCGGGCACTGTGGGATGGGCTCGCCGGTGTGTTCCGCTTCTGGATCAGCCAAGGGGTCACGATCTTCCGAGTCGACAACCCGCACACCAAGGCGTTCGCGTTCTGGGAGTGGGCGATCCACGACATCAAGCGTGACCACCCCGAGGTGCTCTTCCTGGCCGAAGCCTTCACCCGCCCGAAGGTGATGTACCGGCTGGCCAAGCTCGGCTTCAGCCAGAGCTACACCTACTTCACGTGGCGCAACAACGCAGCGGACCTGCGCGAGTACATGGAGGAGCTCACCAGCCCGCCTGTCAGCGAGTTCTTCCGACCGAACTTCTGGCCGAACACGCCCGACATCCTGCACGCCGACCTGCAGACCGGCGGACGAGCGGCCTTCGAAGCGCGTCTTGTCCTGGCCGCAACCCTCTCCTCGAGCTACGGCATCTACGGCCCCGCGTACGAGCTCGGCGAGGCCACGCCGCGCGATCCGGGCACGGAGGAATACCTCGACTCAGAGAAGTACCAACAGCGAACATGGGACCTGGATCGGCCCGACAGCCTGCGCGAGCTCATCGCACTGGTAAATCGAGCTCGGCGTGACCATCCAGCGTTGCAATCGAACGAGCGGCTGCGGTTCCACTCCATCGACAATGCAAGCCTGTTGGCCTACACCAAGAACAGCCCCGATGGGAGCGACATCATCCTGACCGTAGTCAACCTCGACTTCGATACGCCACAGGAAGGCGTGTTGGAGCTTGGGCTGGAGGCGCTCGGGCTGCCTGTCGACCGACCGTTCCAGGTGGTTGACCTCCTCGACGGAACGTCCACGAGACTGACCGGGCCGGCCATTCCGATCGCCCTGGACCCAGCCGAGCGCGCCGCCCACGTCGTGTGGTTGAAAGCCTGATGGCGTCCGTCTCGGATCAAATCCTCGTATTGCGCGGACCGTTCCTCCTGGCCAGCGTTGCTTGCGGTCAAAACCGCGGAATCGACGCCTTCTGGCGGGAGACGGGGCTCACTGGTGCGAACGAGATGCGGATTGCGCCGAATGGGCGGAAAACGTGGCGATAGCCGCGTCCAAGCGCGCTGCCGCCTCAGTCGGCGTGGGCCAGGGCAGCGATCCGCAGTGGTACAAGGACGCCGTCATCTACGAGATTCACGTTCGCGCGTTCTTCGACGCGAACGGCGATGGATCGGGTGACTTCGCCGGGCTCACCCAGCGCCTCGACTACCTCGCCGATCTGGGCGTGACCGCCATCTGGCTGCTGCCGTTCTACCCCTCGCCGCTGAAGGACGACGGCTACGACATCGCCGACTTCACCGCCGTCAACCCCGACTACGGGACGATGCGCGACGTAAAGGTGCTGATCAAGGAGGCCCACCGCCGCGGGCTCAAGGTGATCACCGAGCTGGTGTGCAACCACACGTCGGACCAGCACCCGTGGTTCCAGCGCGCCCGCCGAGCTCCGAAAGGCAGCCCGCAACGCGACTACTACGTCTGGACGGACGATCCCGAGAAGTACAGGGAAGCTCGGATCATCTTCAAGGACTTCGAGACATCGAACTGGAGCTGGGATCCGGTCGCCGACCAGTATTACTGGCATCGCTTCTACCACCACCAGCCGGATCTCAACTTCGAGAACGCCCGCGTTCGCGAAGCGATCAAGAAGACGCTCGAGTTCTGGCTGGACCTCGGTGTCGACGGCCTGCGGCTCGACGCCGTTCCGTACCTGTACGAACGCGAGGGCACGAACTGCGAGAACCTGCCCGAGACCCACGCCTTCTTGCGCGAGCTACGGGCACACATCGACGCCAACTACTCGGACCGGATGCTCCTCGCCGAGGCAAACCAATGGCCGGAGGACGCGGTCGCGTACTTCGGCAACGGCGATGAATGCCACATGTGCTTCCACTTCCCGGTCATGCCGCGCATGTTCATGGCCGTACGCATGGAGGATCGCTTCCCGCTCTACGACATCCTCGACCAGACGCCCGCGATTCCTGACAACGCGCAATGGGCGCTCTTCCTGCGCAACCACGACGAGCTGACCCTCGAGATGGTGACCGACGAGGAGCGCGACTACATGTATCGGGTCTACGCCCACGATCCGCAGATGCGCATCAACCTCGGCATCCGCCGCCGTCTCGCACCGCTGATGGGCAATAACCGGCGTCGCATCGAGCTTCTCAATGGGCTGCTGTTTGCGCTGCCGGGCACGCCCGTCCTGTACTACGGCGACGAGATCGGCATGGGCGACAACGTCTACCTGGGTGACCGGAACGGCGTGCGTACTCCGATGCAATGGAGCGGCGACCGCAATGCCGGGTTCTCGACAGCCAACCGCCAGAGGCTGTTCTTCCCGGTGATAACCGATCCCGAATACCACTACGAAGCGATCAACGTCGAGACACAGCAGAACAACCCCACGTCGTTGCTGTGGTGGATGAAGCGGCTGATCGCGCTGCGCAAGAACCACCGCGCCTTCGGACGCGGCTCGCTCACTTTCCTGCACCCCGAGAACAGGCGCCTCGCCGCTTTCGTCCGCGAGTACGAGGGGGAGCGCATCCTCGTCGTGGCCAACATGTCCCGCTTCGTGCAGTTCGCCGACCTGGACCTGGCTGCATACCGCGGCCTGGTTCCGGTCGAGATGTTCGGCCGGGTTGAGTTCCCCAGGATCGACGATCGGCCAATGTTCCTGACGCTCGGCCCGCACGCGTTCATCTGGTTCGCGCTCGAGGCCGATCCTTCGGGCCGTGGAACCGAAGTTCGCGCTATGGAGGAGCAGGCGCCGACGCTGCAGGCAGCGGCTGATCTGGATGGCCTCCTCAGCGGGCCGGAGCGGATTGACCTGATGCGCGTGCTGCCCGGCTATCTCCGCGCCCGGCGCTGGTTCCGATCCAAGGCGCGCCGGATCAAATCGGTGGCGCTGCACGACTCGATCCCGGTTGCAATGGCCGGCTCCGAGGCGCGCCTGGCAATCTTCGATGTCGAGTACACCGAGGGTGAGGCGGAGAGATACGTCCTGCCACTTGCCCTTGCTCCGGCGGATCAGGCCGATCGGATCGTGCGTGACGCGCCGCAGGCACTCATCGCGCTCGTCGCACCAGATGGCGACGAGTCGCCGAAATGGACGCTGTACGACGCGTTGTACGACCCTCAGTTTGCGGGGGCGCTGCTCGACGCGATCGGCGCCCGGCGGCGGTTCGCAGGGCGCCGGACAGAGGTGACCGCCACGCCGACCAAGGCTTTTCGGGCTTTGCGCGGGCCACGTGGCACCAGGCTCGAGGCCAGGGTGGGCCGCGCCGAACAGAGCAACACGTCGGTTGCCTTCGGGGATCGCTTGATCCTGAAGCTGGTCCGGCGCCTCGAACCAGGTATCAACCCCGAGCTTGAGATCGGCAACGTGTTGACCGATCGCGGCTTCGAGTACGCGCCCCAGGTCGGCGGCTGGTTGGCTTACCGCGGACCGCGGGAGGAGCCGTCCGCTCTCGGAATCCTCCAGCAGTTCGTGCCCAACCAGGGGGACTTCTGGGAATTCACGCTGGATTCCGTCGGCGCTTTCTTCGAGCAGGTCGCGGCTCTTGATGGCCCGGTCCCGGATGGCTCAGTGCCAGATACCGCGGCCGTGCTGGACGCGGCCGGTGGCGAGCTGGCGCCGGTCGCGGCGGAGACAATTGGCGAGTACCTCGACCTGGTCGGGTTGCTCGGGACACGGACGGCGCAGCTGCACGCAACCCTCGCCGGCGGAACTGACGGCCCTGCCTTCGCCGCCGAGCCGTTCAGCGCGCTGTATCAACGTTCCGTATTCCAGACGATGCGAAACCAGGCCACCACCACCTTTGCGCTGCTGAGGAAGCGCTTGGCCGAGCTGCCGCCTGACGTCAGCGACCAGGCTGAGCAGGCCCTCGCGATCGCGCCAGCAGTGCAGTCGCGCATCACCGAGCTCACGCGAAGCCGAGTTGCGTGTACTCGAATCCGAACGCATGGCGATTTTCACGCGGGCCAGGTCCTGTGGACAGGCAAAGACTTCGTGTTCATCGACTTCGAGGGCGAGCCCGGGCGTCCGCTGTCAGAGCGCCGCCACAAGCGCTCCGCCACGAGCGATGTCGCAGGCATGCTCCGATCGTTCCACTACGCCGCCTTTGGGACGTTGCTCAACCCACGCGTAGGCGGCGCCGTGCGTCCTGAAGACGTGGCCCGCCTCGAGCCGTGGGCGAACTTCTGGTACCTGTGGGTCGCGGCGACCTATCTGCGCGCCTATCTTGCCGAGGCCCACGGCCAGCCGTTCGTGCCCGCCGACCGCGAAGGAGTCGAGGCACTGCTCGACAGGTCAGTGCTTCAGAAGGTTCTGTACGAGCTCGACTACGAGCTCAACAACCGCCCCGAGTGGGTGTCTATCCCGCTGCGCGGGCTGCTCGACCTGTTCGGCGGCCCGAGCTCCTAGAACGGCGGCCAGGGGACGGCCGGCCGATGGGGGTCCGGTTGTGGAAAGCGGCCTGAGCCCAACACGGCCGATACGCGCCGCTTCGTGGCGGCAAGCTCCGCCGGACTGAGCAGGGCGGCGAGCCGCTGGCCAAGCTCCGCGTCCAAGGCATCACTGACCAGCCTCACGACGGCCATCTCGTCGTCCGACAAGGCCTGTCCTCGCCATGCCCACAAGATCGTCCGCAGCTTGGGCTCGGCCGCGAAGCAAATGCCGTGGTCGACGCCGTAGATGTGTCCGTCGCCCATCGGCAGCAGATGGCCGCCCTTTCGATCGGCATTGTTCGCCAGCGCGTCAAAGACGCAGATGCGGCGCAGCCGCGCGTCGTCTGTCGTGACCATTTCGATCACGTCGGCCTCTGGATCCGGCTCGATCCACAGTTGGACCATGCCGCGGCCAAGTGGGCCGTCGCGCAGGATCGTTGGCGGCACGATGCTCCAGCCTGTTGCCTCGGACAGCGCGAACGCGGCCGCCTCGCGGTTGGCCAGCGTGCCGGTCGGAAAGTCGTCGAGTGGCCGCTCGCCGCGAGTGGGCTTGTAAACGGCGCGGACAGCCTCGGCGTCCTCGCCCAGATCGACGTCGCACAGGAACGTCGCGTTAGACGCGTCGGTCAGCCGGCCGATGATCTCCAGCCGGCCGCCCTGCAATGCCTCGATAGCTGCCTTGGGCAGGAGCGGCTCGTCAGTTCTGATAGCCGTTGCGGCGCGGACAGAAGTGGCCGGTCGGCTCCAATGGCGCTCCACATTGCGGGCACGGTGGCCGGCCGGCCTGGACCACCGCAGCCGCCCCGCTCGCGAACGCAAGGGCGGCCTCCGGCTCAAGCTGCACTCTGACGACATCTGGTCCGTCGGTCAGGTCTGATGCCACCATGCCCTGTGGCTCGTCGGCCCCCTCCTCGTCCTCCTCGTCCTCGTGGTCATCTTCGTCGTCCTCGGCTGTCAGCTCGCGTGCCTCGATCACCACCCGCTCGCGATCTCCATCCCAGCCGAGGGTCAGCGTTCCGACCCTGAACTCCTCGACGATCGGCTCGCTCAGCCCCGGCGTGCCTATCGCCAGCTCCTCACCGATGGTTACGCCGCCCTGACGCAGTGCCAGAAGAAGGGTGGCCAGGCGCTCAGCCAGGACCGCGACCTGGGCCTTCTCGAGCGCCACCGACACCACCCGGCTGCCTTTGGCGGCCTGGAGATAGAAGGTGCGCTGTCCGGGTTGGCCAAGTGCGCCGCACACAAAGCGATCGGGACTGTCAAAACTGAACACACGACGAGTCACTCAGTTCTCCGAACCTGTAGCCGGTCGTTGGCAACCTAATCTCCATGAGCGCGGCTGACATGACTCTAATACTCTTCGCGTCCCCGTTGATTGGACGCAGAAGGAGCTTCGGCTTGCAGTTCCGTACAGTCGCCACGCTCGATGGCGAGCAGCTTGACGCAGTCATCGTCCCGGTCTTCAAGGGAGGTGACGGCGCCACCGCCACCCCAGACGAACTGCGCGAGAGGGCGGAATGGGTGGCGCGCGAGAGCGGATCCGGCAAGATCTTCTCCGCGATCACCCACCTCGAGCGCGAGTCCGGGACGCGGCTCGTCGTGGTCGCGGCCGGATCACGCGACGACTACGACGTCCAGCGATCGTGGCAGTTGGTGAGCGCAGGCGTACGCACACTGTGGCAGTCGACCGCGACACGCATCGCCATCGTCCTGGAGACGTCGTCGCTCGATGAGCACGTGGCTGTCCAGAGTGGTGTCGAGGGGGTGCTGTACGCGATGTGGCGCCCAGAGGCATACCGCACTGGGCCCGATGAGAGGCGGCTCCCCCCGCTCGAGGAGGTGCTCCTCGTCGTCAGCGCCGATGACCTCGCAAACCCCGAGGGAGACGAGGCCGCCGTTGCGCGCGGCCTCGCCGTCGGCGAAGCCGTGAACTGGGCGCGCAGCCTGGCCAACGAGCCCGCCAACATCATGACCCCGACCAAGGTGGCCGAGGTCGCGCGCGAGCTCGCAAGTCAGAGCAACCTCGAGATCGAGGTCCTCGACGAAGAGGCATGCGCGGCGCTCGGCATGGGCAGCTTCCTGTCCGTGGCCAAGGGAAGTGACGAGCCGGCGCAGTTCGTCGTCCTTCGTCATCGCGGCAGGGGAGGCGACGGCTTCGACCTCGGCCTGGTGGGCAAGGGCATCACGTTCGACTCGGGCGGCATCTCGTTGAAGGATCCGCACGACATGCACCTGATGAAGTACGACATGAGCGGCGCGGCGGTAGTCCTCGCCGCGGCTGCGGTGGTGGGCCGGCTCGGGCTACCGCTCAACCTGATCGCCGTGGCGCCGTGCACGGAGAACCTGCCCGGCGGCCACGCAACCAAGCCAGGCGACATCGTGACGAGCATGAGCGGCAAGACCGTCGAGGTGATCAACACCGACGCCGAGGGCCGGCTGGTTCTGATCGACGGTGTCACCTATGCGCAGCGCGAGGGGGCCACGCGCGTGGTCGACGTCGCCACGCTCACCGGCGCCGTTCGAACGGCGCTCGGCCGCTATTACACGGGGCTCTTCGGTCGTCCCGAAGGCTTCGTCGATGCCGTCCGACGGGCGGGCGATGAGGCCGGCGAGCGCCTGTGGCCAATGCCTCTTTCGGACGAGTACCGCGACGAGATGAAGAGCGAGGTCGCCGACCTCCTCAACTCCACCGGCCGCGGGCTGGGCGGTGCCATCCTGGGCGCGGCGTTCATCGACGCTGTCGTCGAGGAGTCGACCGAGTGGGCGCACCTCGACATTGCCAGCACCGCCTGGTTCGAGGAGGATCGGCCGTTCTCACCGAAGGGTCCCCAGGGACCCACCGTCAGGACGCTCGTTCAACTGGCTGCTAGCATCGCGGCGCGTAACTCGTAGCCCGCGGCACCTACCCGCGCGCGGGCCGTCGCGGTCGTATTCGTGAAGAAAATGGCATCAGCCGATTGCCTACCCGCAACGGTCACTTGCGACCATACGCGAGGCGCGGCTGTCAGGGCCTGACGAAGGAACCGGCGCCGGTCACGCCGTGCGCCGTGAACCGATAAGAACAAGGAGTCTGCAGACATGCGCATGGTGCGTGCTTTCCTGGCGGCGGCCGTGGTTGTCATGGCGATCTCGCCGGCAGCCGTGCTGGCCGCATCGCTTGAGATGACGACGGCCTTCCCCTCGGTCGTGGCTGACCCCGGAGCGACAGTCAAGTTCCCGACCAAAGTCATCACCGACATTCCCCAGCGTGTCGATCTCACGATCGTCAGCCAGCCCGAGGGTTGGGAGACGACCCTTCGCGGCGCCGGTTCGACCATCGCCGCGGTCACCACGACATCGAATCCCGATGTGCCCACGGAGATCTCGGCCGAGTTCACCGCCGAGGTGAAGGTGCCCGACGCTGTCACCCCCGGCCCGGGCCAGGTCGTCATCGAAGGCCGCAGTGCTGCTGGGCTCACCACGCTCATGACGCTGGATGTCGTGACCGAGGCCCAGGAGGCAGGCTCCGTGGCGCTCGAGGCGGAGTTCCCCAACTTGCGCGGGTCGACCACCAGCACTTTCCGCTTCAACCTGACCCTCAGGAACGACACCAACTCACAGCTGACCTTCGGCCTTGAGACGGACGCACCGGTGGGCTGGAATGTCGTCGCGCAGCCGTCCGGCGAGGCCCAGGCCTCAACTGCCGTGGTAGACGCCGGGTCCGACACGACGATCACGGTCACAGCAGATCCGCCGGCAGACGCGCCGGCCGGCGAGAATCCAATTGCCGTCCGTGCAATCAGCGGCACGAATGTTGCTGAGACGGCGCTCTCCGTAGAGATCACCGGTCAGTTCGCGATGGCGCTCGATACGGTCGATGGTCGCCAGAACGCGCGCGTCGCCGCGGGCGCGCCGACCACCCTCAACCTCGTCATCCAGAACACGGGAACCGCGCCGATCACCAACGTGACCGTGTCCGCCACGCCCCCGAGCAAGTGGACAGTCACGTTCGCACCGGAAGTGCTCGCCGAGATCGCGCCGGGCGCGCGCGCCGACGTGGTTGCCACCATTACGGCTGCCGGCGACTCACTGGCGGGCGACTACATCCTCAACCTGCGCGCCAACAGCGACGACGCGAGCGACGCGATCGAGGTCCGGACGACCGTTGAGACGTCACCCACCGGTTACCTGATCGGCATCGCCATCCTCGTCGCCGTCGCGATCGGGCTATTCGTTGTCTTCCAGCGCTATGGCCGTCGCTGAGCCGGCCGCTGACCGCGCCATGGATGAGCAGCCTGCCCAGGCTGCGTCGGCGCCGGGTGCGCCGGCGATCCGAACCAAGGGGCTGACCAAGCGCTACGGTGAGTTCACGGCGGTCGACAAGCTCGACCTGACCGTTCGCCACGGCGAGGTCTTCGGCCTGCTGGGCCCGAACGGTGCGGGCAAGACGACGACGATCCTGATGCTCCTCGGACTGTCCGAGCCCTCGGGTGGTGCGGCGCGGGTGCTCGATCTCGATCCCGCACGAAACCCGGTCGCGGTGAAGAGGCAGGTCGGCTACCTGCCCGACAACGTGGGCTTCTACAGCGGCATGACCGGTCGGCAGAACCTGCGCTACACGGCCCGCCTCAACGGCATCGACAAGAAAGTCGCCGAAGAGCGGATCGAGCGTCTGCTCGGGCGGGTCGGCATGACCGCCGCGGGCGATCTGGCCGTTGAGAAGTACTCCCGCGGAATGCGCCAGCGGCTGGGTCTCGCCGACGTCCTCGTCAAGGATCCGTCGATCATCATCCTCGACGAGCCAACCACCGCGATCGACCCGGCTGGCGTGACCGAGGTCCTGGAGCTGGTGCGCGAGCTCGCTCGCGACGGGGCGGCCGTTCTGCTCGCGAGCCACCTTCTCCACCAGGTCCAGGAGGTGTGCGACCAGGTCGGCATCTTCGTCTCCGGCAAGCTCGTTGCGAGTGGACCGGTCGAGAAGCTGGCCGGCCAGCTCGGCAGCGGGCCGATGGAGATCGAGCTTGGAGCCGCGCCACCCCTCGACTCCGTGCGTGTTGCCGCGTCGAGCGTGAGTGGCGTGACCTCAGTCGCGCTGGACGAGCGCGACAGCCGGATGCTGATCGTCAAGGCCCAGCGCGACGTGCGTGCCGATCTCGCGCGCGCCCTGGTCCAGGCGGGCCATCCGCCGTTCCACCTGCGCCGCCGTGGCGATGAGCTCGATGAGATCTATCGGCGCTACTTCTCCGCTGAAGCGCCGCCCACCGCGGGCGCGGAGGTTCCCGCATGACCGCCCGATCCGAGTCGCTTCCCCTCCGGAAGAAGCGCAAGAAAGGCCGAACGCCGGGCCCAGTTTCGCCAGGACCGGCGGAAGGCGCTGCGGCACAGGCACAGCTTCCCGGCCTGCGAGCGCGCTGGCGCGTGATCGCGGCGAAAGAATTCGCTGATCACGTCACCAGCGTTCGCTTCCTGGTGGTGACGATCGTTCTCACCCTTGCGGCTGCTGCCGCCGTCTATTCGACCGCCGGCGGGCTGGGCGGCGTTGCGTCTGACGTTTCCGGCGAGCCGTCCGTTTTCCTGGTTCTGTTCACCGGGCAGGTTGGCGACATCCCCCGCTTCACGAACTTCATCACGTTCCTCGGACCACTGCTCGGTATCGCCTTTGGCTTCGATGGCATCAACGGCGAGCGCTCCGAAGCGACGCTTCCGCGCTTGCTTTCCCAGCCCATCCACCGCGACGACGTCATCAACGGCAAGTTCGTGGCCGGCCTGGCCGCGATCGGCGTGATCCTCCTCGCGGTAATAGGCATCGTCGCCGCGATCGGCATCATCCAGCTGGGCATCCTGCCGAGCGCCGAGGATGTCCTGCGGATCATGGTGTGGTTCATCGTGACCCTCGCCTACATCGGCTTCTGGCTGGCGCTCGCCCTGCTGTGCTCGATCGTCCTGCGCCGCGCCGCCACATCGGCCCTGATGGCCTTGTCGGCCTGGCTGGTCGTGACCGCGTTCCTCGGCCTCATCATCGGAATGCTGGCGGGCGTTCTTTCGCCTGTACCCGCCGACGCCGGTGAGGGCAGCCCCCAGGCACGCGCCAACCTTGCGATGCGCGTCAACCTGGGCAGGCTCGCCCCGAACCAGCTGTACGAGGAAGCGACACGTGTCATCCTCGACCCGCGGCAGCGGACGGTGACACCAGGCTTGGCCACTGACTCCCAGGTGAGCGGCGCCATCGGTGGCTTGCTGTCACTCGACCAGAGCCTGCTCGTGATCTGGCCTCAGTTCGTGGCACTGATCGCTGCCAGCGCCGGGACGTTCGCGCTCGCCTACGTGTCGTTCATGCGCCAGGAGGTCCGCGCCTAGCCACGCCCGAAGGCGTCTCCCACCAAGGACTATCGGCCTTCGCAGTGCGCTGCGCTTCCTGCTGCGCGGTCAACGCGTGCTCGCTCCTGATGGCGCGTGACCCGCGTCTCCCTTGCCGGGGTATATTCCGCCCATGAAGGGTGATCGCGTGGAGGCCGTAGTCGACACGGGGCAGGGGACGCAGACGTTTGAGATCGTCGCGAGCAGAGCTGGTCGACGCATCGAAATCACGACGGCTCGCGGCGTGGTCGAGGTGAGTGAGGTGACCAGGTCAGGCAAGCCCGTTCGGACCGGCCGATTCATGGCCACGCGCCTGGTTGCCCTGGTCGAGCATCCTGCGCTCGAAGGCAACGGCGCCGGAGTAGACGTCGAGACGCGCCGGCGGATGGGCGCGGAGAGCGCTCGATCCCGCGCTCGCCGACCCGAGCCAGCGGCAGATGCTCCCCGCCAGCTGACCGTCCTGGGCGACGACGAAGGAGACCCGACCGAGGATGGCGGCTAGCCGCGGCTAGCGGACCTCGCGGACCTGGTAGACCACCGATCCCATGGGCAGCTGAACGGTTACCTCGTCGCCTGCCCGCGCACCGAGCACTGCCCGCCCGACCGGTGACACGTCGGAGATCCGGCCGGCTGCCGGATTCGCCTCGGCGGAGCCGACCAGCACGAATGTCATCTCGTCGCCTTCGGTCTCGATGACCAGCGTTGAGCCCAGCCGCGCGGTGTCGGACTTGGAGCTGGCGTCGATGACGACGCCCGTCCTGATCATCGCCTCCAGTGATTGGATGCGACCTTCCACGAAGGACTGCTCCTTGCGCGCGTACTCGTAGTCCGCGTTCTCCTTCAGGTCGCCCAGCTCGCGGGCCGCCTTGACTCGGGCGATCACTCCCGGGCGCACCGTTGTCCTAAGGTCGTCCAGCTCCGCTGTCATTCGGCTGAGTCCGTCCTCCGACAGGTATGTCGGCTCTGGCGGCGGGCGGGTAGTGGACTTGGGCCGCGTGGTACGCGGCGCGCTCGCGACCCGAAGCTGTTTCGGCCTGCGCGCGGCGGCGGCTGCGGCCACGGCGGTGGCGTCGACCTCACGCACGGAGTTCTGCAGCCCGTGCGGCTTCCATGTGCCGCCTGGGACGAGGAGGTTGGCGAAGGGCACCACGATGCTCGGATCCGGCAGCGCGGCTGCCGCCTCAGGGCTCGTCCGGGCCGCGACGGCCGTGAGCAGCGCATCCTCGTATTCCTCGACCGCGTCTGTTGCCCCCCACCAGACGCGCAGGCCCGACAAGACGGACAAGGCCTTGAGCCAGTTGCCGCCGCTGTAGGGCTTCGCATCGCCAAGCGGCGTGGCATGCATCTGAGCGACTCGCTGTCCGATTGCCCGGGAGCGACCGACGTACAGGATGGGTTCGAACGGGAGCCAAAACTGTTCAAGCCGGCGGGCCACGTCCGGCGCGATGGCTGCCTCTCCGTCCAGCAGCATCCCTGGCACCTGTTCCACCCAGCGGCGGACTGCGACGATGTCAATCGGGGCTCGCTCGGCTCCGCCGGGTAGCTCGACGACGAATACACCGGGCCGCCGGCTATTGACCGGCTTGCCCCAGGCGGCCGGGCCGTCCACGAGGAGGCCCAGCGAGCGCATGAGCTCGCTCGCCCCCTGGGTCGCTGAATTCTGAATCACAGGAAACCCATCCTACCGAGTTGCGTGTCGCTAGCATGCAACCGTGGCGAGCGAGGATCGAAAGGAAACGCGTGGATCGGGAGCTCATCGAGCTTCTGAATGAGCTGCGCGTCGCCTTGCCCGGAGTCCAGGTGCTGTTCGCGTTCCTCCTGGTCGTGCCATTCCAGCAAGCATTCGGGCAGCTGAGCGAGATCGGACGAAACGTCTATTTCGCCGGGTTGTTCAGCTCGGCTATCGCGATCGCGTTTCTGATACTCCGGCCACGTACCACCGGCTTAACCTCCGTCGCGGGGTCGAGGAGAAGGAGCAGATGCTCATGACCTCCAGCCGCTTGACCGTGATCGGCACGGGATTCCTGGCCATCGGGATC
>Ga0183260_10002402_pt1 | contig 15476 bp, 16 predicted proteins | sample AntDrymUQ4972206_2_FD_129768 | JGI IMG/M metagenome (GOLD analysis project Ga0183260, IMG submission 129768) | Polar desert sand microbial communities from Dry Valleys, Antarctica - metaG UQ497 (22.06) (version 2) (version 2) | ecosystem: Environmental > Terrestrial > Soil > Desert | place... | reverse complement strand
TTGAAGCCGAACACCGCCATGGAGATCGCGACGCCCGGAGCGATCGCGAGCCAGGGCGCGCGCTCGAGGAACTGCATGCCGGCACCCCGGAGCATCAGCCCCCATGAGGCGGTCGGCTCGACGACGCCGAGTCCGAGGAACGACAGCGAGGCCTCGAGCAGGATCGCCTGCCCCAGAAAGGCGGTGAGCATGATGAGGTAGGGAGCGAACACGTTGGGCGCGATGTGGCTGAACATGATCCGGAGCGCGCCGGATCCGACCGAACGCGTCGCCTCGATGTACGGCATGGCGACGATGGACAGGGCGCTCGCGCGCACCACGCGCGCGACCCGCGGGATGACCGGAACAGTGACCGCGGCGATGACGTTCGTCGTCCCCGGGCCAAGCGCGGCGACGACGGCGATGGCGATGACGATGAGCGGGAACGAGATGAGCACATCCATGAGCCGCTGGATGATCTGGTCGATCTTGCCGCCGAAGTACGCGCCGGCCACGCCGAGGATGAGACCCAGGGTCGAGCCAACGAGCGAGGACACGAACCCGACGGTGAGCGCGGTCCGCGAGCCGTACAGGAGCCGCGAGAAGACGTCGCGGCCGAACGGATCGGTCCCGACCAGGTGCTCGGCACTGGGCGGCAGGAGGAGGTCGAGGAACTCTCCCTGCTCCGGGTCGTAGGGCGCGATGAGGTCAGCGAAGACCGCCGCGAGGATCATCAGGACGATGAGCACCGCGCCGGCCGCACCGACCGGCCGCTGGCGGATGAACGTCCCCACGGCACCTGCCCAGCGCCTCGAGCGCGTGTCCTCGGCGAAGCGCCGGCGCGCGAGATCCTCGGCGTCGCTCACATCGGCGGTCACCTACGTGTACCGGATCCGCGGGTCGAGCACGACGTAGAGCATGTCCACGAGGAAGTTCACGAACACGAAGACGAATGCGAGGAGCAGCACCAGGGCCTGGATGAGCGTGTAGTCGCGGTGGGCGACCGCGTCCACGAGCAGCTTGCCGATGCCATTCAGGTTGAACACCTGCTCCGTCACGACGAGGCCGCCGACGAGGAACGCGAACTCGAGGCTGATGACCGTCACCACCGGCAGCAGCGAGTTGCGGAGCGCGTGGCGCACCACCACGAGCCGCTCTCCGGCGCCCTTGGCGCGGGCGGTGCGGATGTAGTCCTCGCGCATCACCTCGAGCACGGAGGAGCGGGTCATGCGCATCGCGACCGCGGCGTACCGGTAGCCGACGGCAAGCGCCGGCCAGATCAGCTGCGACAGATTCGCCAGAGGATCCTCGAGGAACGGGGTGAACGTGAGGGGCGGTGACCAGTAGAAGACGGTGAGCAGGACCAAGACGATGAGGATGCCGATCCAGAACGACGGCATCGCCAACCCGCCGATGCTGAAGATGCGTATCGCGTAGTCCACCCAGGTGTCCTGCTTGATCGCCGCGAGGACCCCGAGCGGCACCGCGAGGGCGATCGCGAGCAGGGTCGCGAGGACCGCGAGCTCGATGCTGAGCTCGAGCCGGACCGCGATCTCGTCGAGCACCGACCGACCCGTCCAGAGGCTCTGCCCGAAGTCGAGCCTCACGATTCCCCCCATCCAGTCGACGAACTGTGCGTACATCGGCTTGTCGAGGCCGAGCAGCGCACGCTCCTGATCGATGAGCTCCTGGGAGACACCGGCGCCGCCGCTCGCGTAACGAAGCTCGACGATGTCGCCCGGGACCATGCGCATGATCACGAACGTCAGGACCGCGACGCCCAGCAGCGTGGGGAGCATCAGCAGGAGCCGTCCGACGACGTAACGCTGCATATCGCTAGTGTCGGGCGACTCCTGCTATCGCGCTAGTTCGCGAGCCAGACGCTCACGAGGTCCTGGTTCGTGTAGTGGTTCGAGCCGATCTTCCACCCGCGTAGCTTGTTGTTGTACGGGATGATCCGGTACCACCACAGCACCGGCCACTGGTAGGCCATCTCGTCCATGGCGTAGCGCTCGATGTCGCCGACGATCTGCTTGCGCTTGGCCGCGTCGGTCTCACGGCCCTGCGCGTCGATCATCGAGTCGAGCTTCGGGTCGTCGTAGTGGGACAGGTTGAGGCCCGCCCCGAGCTTGCTGGCCGAGTAGAACTTCGCCAGCTGGAGATCGGGCTCGTCCAGGAAGTCGCAGTTGAAGTCCAGCCCGACCTGGTAGTTCTTGTTACGCAGATCCGCGAGGTAGGCGGAGGTCTCCTTCACCTTGTGCGTCGCGGTCACGCCGATCTTCTTCCACTCGTTGATGAGGAAGACGGCGACCGGCTCATACGGCGTCGTGACGTTGCGGTTCAGGAACTCGAACGTGAGGTTCTCCTGGCCCGCCTCCTTCAGGAGCGCCCGCGCCTTGTCCTGCGAGGCCTTGGTGTCTTTGCTGAAGCCCGCGATCTTCTGCAGGTCGGCGTCGGCCATCGCGAACGGGCCCTTCGGTCGGAGGAGGCCGCCGACGTCCTTCACGATCGTGATCTTCTGGAGTGCCTCGCTCCCGGCCCAGCGGTCGATCCCCAGCGTGAGCGCCCGGCGGACCCGCGGGTCGTCGAAGGGCTTCTGCGTCGTGTTGAAGGACACGTAATTCACGCAGATCCACGGTGCTTCCTGGATCGCGAGGTTGTTCGGCAGCGCGCGCGAGAGGTCGTCACGCTGCTGGGGCGTGAAGCCGCGGAACTCGATCATGGCCTGCTGGCCCTGGATCGCGTTCTTCTGCGCGTTCGCGTCGGCGATGAACACCGCGCGGAAGCCGTCGAGGTACGGGCGACCCTGCAGGAAGTAGTCCTTGAACTTCCGGCCCGTCCAGGCGGAGCCCTTCTCGTAGGAGGCGAACTCGAAGGGGCCGGTCCCCATGATGCTCTTCTCGTAGTACTTGATGTCCCCCTTCAGCTTCGCGGCGCTGTAGATGAAGTTCCAGGGAGACGCCAGGTTCGTGAGGAACGACGCTGAGGGGTACTTGAGCTTGAAGATGACGGAGCTCTTGTCCGGCGCGCTGAGGCTCTCGACCGCCGCGTACGCTCCCTTGCGCGGGCTTGAGACGCCGCTCGGCGGGAAGATGATCTTGTTGTATGTGGCGACGACGTCCTCGCTCGTCATGACCGTGCCGTCGTGGAACTTCACGTTGTCGCGGAGCTTCACGGTGTAGCTGAGCTTGTCCGCCGAGGCCTCCGGCATCGTCGCCGCGACGTCCGGGATCACCTTCGTCAGGTCGTTCGGGTCGAAGCGGAGCAGCAGGCTGTAGTGAGGCGCCGTCGGGTGCAGCATCGCGAACGTGGTCTCCTTATGCCCGTCGAAGGACGGAGGCTCCGCGCTGACGATGAACACGAGCTGGCCACCGGCCCGCGGCTGCTCCGCGGCGCCGCTCGGAGCGCCGGTCGGGGCCCCCGACCGTGCCGGCCCCTGCGTGCAGGCTGCGAGCAGGATCGCTAGGACGAGCGCGAGCCCGACCCCGGGCCGGCGCGCTGCTCTCTGCATCACTGTTCCACACCCCGCCCCCTTGTCCAGAACGATCTGGAAATGGTGCTCACTATACCGGCCTGTTCCGCTCCCGGATCACCTCTTCATACAGCTCGACGAGCCGTTCCGTGACGTGCGACCAGTCGAACTCCGGCGCCCGCCGCGCGCCGGCCTCGCCCAGCCGGGCGCGGAGTTCCGCATCGCGGAGGACGCGTTCGAGGGCGGCCTCGAGCGCGCGGGCATCGCGGGGCTCCACGAGCAGCCCGCTGACGTTCCGCTGAACGACCTTCTTGTACCCGTGGATGTCGCTCGCGACCACCGGGAGACCCGCTGCCATCGCCTCGAGCAGCACGATGCCGAAAGACTCCTGGCCGGTGGACGGCGCGCAAAACACGTCCGCGGTCCTGAAGAACCGCGCCTTGTCGCCCTCGGACACGCGGCCGGCGAAAAGCAGGTCCTGCAGCCGCTCCGCCTGCGCCGTCCGGCGAAGCTCCCCGAGCTGCGGACCGACGCCGATCACGATGAGCCGAAGGTCCGGCATGCGCTGCTTGAGCGATGTGTACGCCCGCAGGAGGTAGCTCGCGCCCTTGCGCGGCTCGAGACGTCCGCAGAACAGCACGTTCAGCTTGCCGTCGCGGTACTCGGGGAACGGCCGCGCGTTCCGGTACGCGGCGACGTCGACGCCGTTGGGGATGATCCGGTACTCGCCGGGGAAGTACCGGGCGATGAAGTGTCGCGCCGCGGTCGAGACGGCGATGCGCGCGTCGAGCTTCTTCACGTAATGGCGGCCGACCGGCCGCCCGAGCCAGTACGAGAACGAGAAGCCGCCGAACGCGTGGAACGTCGCGACATTCGGGCATCCGGCGCGATCGAGGATCTGCGCGGACAGGAAAGGAACGAGCGGCTCGTGGTGGTGGAGGATGTCGAACCGCTCACGCTCCAGCATCCGGTTGACCAGCCACTCGAGACGCAGCGAGAGCGTGACGCGACCCACGCTCCCGTTGTAGGGAACGGCGACCGCCTGCCCGATCTGGATGACATCCTGGGCCGGCGGGTCGTCGCCCCATGGCGCCGTGATGATGCGCACCTCGTGCCCCATCGCGCGCAGGCGCTCGTACGTCTCGCGGATGTGCTCGTTCGCGCCACCGGGTCGCGGGTACGCGTAGGGCGAGACGATGCCGATCTTCATCTCTCGTCCGCTTCGGTGTGGCGCGGGCGCCCCTTTCCGGGTGGCCCCGTGGGGCTCTTCGATTCGGTCCGTCCTCGCGCGATCGAGCGCCGGATTCGCTTGGCGGGGTCGCGAAGCATCGAGCGGTACTGCTGCTGGGCGGCGCCGCGCAGGTGCTCGCGCAGCGTCCATGGCCTGCCGCCGGCCGCCGTCGTCCGGGTGACGATCGCGGCGTAGAGGTCATCGGGGCCGTCGCCGGAAAAGTCGGTCCAGGCGGTGCCGACCAGCTCCGCGTGGTGCGCGTCGCTCGAGCCCGTCTCCGCGATGCGCAGAACGTGCTCGTTGAGCCACACCGCGCGCTTGACCCGCACCCTTCCTGCGTACGAGGGGTTGATCAGCTCGATGCCGTCGATGAACGACGCGCTCTCGCCGAGCTCGGCAAGTCCGCGCAGCGCGCGCTCGCCGATGGAGAACGTGAGATACGACAGCGGATGCGGCACGACGGCGAGGCCACCCTGCCGGTGGATCGCGGCGACAGTGTCCGCGAGCGGCCGGAACATCGGGATCTCGTCCTCGACGAAGAGCGCCAGCAGATGTCCAGAGCGGGTGGTGACCTCGATGCCGGGGATGACCTCCACGGGGCTTGATCGTCTCGCCGCGATATCCCGCAGGACGAACGAGCCGCGGATGTCGTCATGATCCGTCAGCGCGATGACCGTCATCCCGACCAGCTCGGCGGCGGCGAGGATCTCCTCGGGTGAGGCGAGACCATCACCGAGGTCGGAGTGGAGCTGGAGATCGGCCTTACCCACGATGCCTCGGTGAAGCAGGGGCCTTCGGCTCTCGGCGGCCCCGGCCACCGCGCCCGACCGAGGCGTCCGAGAAGAAGGGCTCGAACACGGCCCATTCCGCAGGCGAGCGCGCAAGATGACGCTCCATCACCCGAGCGAACTCTCGCATCCCGAGGCGCACGTCCGCCTCATGGTCTCCGGTCCGGACGAGCGCGAGCGCCGGCTCGAAGTGCAGGCTCACTTTGTCGCCCTGGCGGTAAGCGAATGCCGGGATGACCGCCGCGTCCGCGCGCAGCGCGAGCGAGATGTGCGCGGACGGCAGCAGCACCTGGTGACCGAAGAACTCGACCCGTTCACCTGTGCCGGTGACGGCTCGGTCGGCGATGGCGCCGAGCACGCCTCCGTCACGCAGGACCCGGTAGATCCCCCGAGCGGAGCTCGTCGCGATGAACGTCCCTCCGAGCGCCGCACGCGCGCGGTTCACAGCACGCCCGAACTCGGTCTGCTCCTCCTCCACGGGCATCGTGGTGTGGTAGCCCCGCGCGAGGAACAGCTGTCCGCACACGTTCACCGGCCCGAAATGGGCCGAGGCCATCACGACGCCCTTGCCTCGGGCGTGTGCGGCCAGGAAGTGCTCCCAACCCTCGGCCTCGACCCACTCGGTGATGCGCTCGCGCGATGCGCGTAGGAGACGGAACGTGTCGAGATAGTTGTGGGCCTGGTTGACGAAGGTGCGGCGCACGGCGGGCCGCCGTGCCGGGGCGATCACGCGCTGGTTGTCGCGCACTGCCGCGCGAGCGCGAGACGACGCGAGCCACGACAACGAGCCGATCAGCTCGCTGAGCGTCGGTACCGCGGGCCCGGGGATGAGGGGGAGCGTGCGCTCGAGGGCACGGGCGGCGACCGTGGCGAGCACGGGGGTCTAGGTGCCGGGCCGCACTGGCGGCCACATCGGCCGGAAGATGTACCACTGGTCCGGCCACTCCCGGACGAACCGCTCGAGACCTGAAACGATCGCCTGCGTCCCGCGCTCGATGTCCTGTGCGGCTTCGCGCGTCCGCTCCACCATGATGGGCGGCAGCGCGATCCCGCGGAACGTATTGTCGCGCTCGCGCACGACGGCCGACACCACGATCGGCGCGCCGGAGACCCGTGCGAGGTTCGCGGCGACGGACGGAAACTTGGTCGGAGTCCCGAAGAAGCTCACCTCCACGTTGTTGAACGCGTCCGCGCGCGGTCCGAGGTCCATCATCAGGCCGACCATCTCGTTGCGGCGGAGCGCCCTGAGCGCCTTCTTCGCCGCCCCGATGGGGGAGTGGATCGTGATGTTCTTGTGCGAGCGGTTCCCCACGAGCAGGTCCATGAGCCGCTGGTTCGTCAGGTCGTCGGCGATGACGTTGAGCTTCACGTCGTTGGCGATGCGCGCGCCCCCCAGGTCGAAGTTGCCGAAGTGGATCGAAACGAAGATGAGCCCGCGGTTCCGTGCGAGCCCTTCTCTCAGGTGCTCCCACCCCTGGAGGCGCACGAGCCTCGCGAGGTCCTCGAGGCCGAGCTTCGGGAACCGCATGATCTCGGTCACGTACTTCGCGAAGTTGCGGAACGTGCGCCTGGCCACTCGTGCGACCTCCGGATGGTCTTTCGGGAGCCCGAGCACGACCGCGAAGTTGCCCTTCGTGATCCTCCGGCGGCTCGCCCAGGCGAGGTACGCGAGCTCGCCGGTCAGGACCGCTCCCGCGTAGGTGATCCGCTCGGGGAGGCGCTGCACGAGCAGGGCCGTTCCCTGGTACAGCCAGTACGCAGTGCCCTCGACAATCCGTCGCGGAAGCAGCGGGTGTTGCTCGTTCAGCGTGCCCTCGCCGCGGCCGCTGACGCCGCTCCCGCGAGTGTGCGCACGTCGTCGCCGCGGATGAATGCCTCGACGGAGTCGCGCGCCTCGTCATCGGGGATCTGCTGTGGCGGCGACTTCATGAAATACGACGCGGGCGCGACGATCGTTCCGCCGAGGCCGCGATCCAGCGCGAGCTTCGCGCAGCGGATCGCGTCGATGACCACGCCCGCGCTGTTCGGCGAATCCCACACCTCGAGCTTAAGCTCGAGATTCAACGGCACGTCGCCGAATGTCGTGCCTTCCATACGGATGTAGCACCACTTGCGGTCGAGGAGCCACGGCACGTAATCGGACGGCCCCACATGGACGTTCCCCTCCGCGAGCGGCTGGTCAGCCGGGAGCATGCTCGTGACCGCGGCGGTCTTGGAGATCTTCTTGGACTCGAGACGCTCACGCTCGAGCATGTTCAGGAAGTCGGTGTTGCCGCCGAAGTTGAGCTGGTACGTGCGGTCGAGCCGCACACCGCGATCGCCGAAGAGGCGGGTGAGCACGCGGTGCGTGATCGTCGCCCCGACCTGGCTCTTGATGTCGTCGCCGATGACGGGCAAGCTCTTCGCCGCGAACCGCCTCTGCCAGTACGGCTCCCGCCCGATGAAGACGGGAACGCAATTGATGAAGGCGCAGCCCGCCTCGAGCACCTGCTCGACATACCACTTCGTCGCCTCCTCGCTCCCGACGGGCAGGTACGAGACGACCACGTCGACCTTGCGGTCGCGCAGTATGCCGACGATGTCCTGGGTCGGGCCCTCTGCCTTCTTCACGACCGCGGAGAGGTATTTTCCGATGCCGTCGTGCGTCATGCCGCGGCTCACGGTCACACCGCTCTTCGGGACGTCAGCGAATCGGTAGGTGTTGTTCGGCTCGGCGTAGATCGCGTCGGCGAGGTCCTTGCCCACTTTGTTGCGGTCGATGTCGATCGCCGCGACGAACTCCACGTCACGGACGTGGTAGCCGCCGAGGTCCACGTGCATGAGCCCCGGGATACGCTGGTCGACCTTCGCGTTGCGGTAGTAGTGCACGCCCTGCACGAGCGAGCTCGCGCAGTTGCCCACGCCGATGATCGCGACGCGGATCCTCGTCCGCGCGGAACCGTTGCCGTTCGGGCGTGTCTTGCGGACGACGACGGCCTTCGTCGCGCCGACCGTTCGGCGCGCCCCGTTCCCGTCGCGTGTCCGGCTCTTGCTTGCCGCCATCTGCCCTACGTCCTTTCTCTTGCACCCAGCGCGCGCACGACGACCGTGACGCGCCGGATGAGGGTGAGTGTCGCGAGGATCGCCACGACCACCACCGCCGCCACGAACGGCGCGGTCGAGCCCACCACGGCCCACCCGCCGAGTCCGAGGAGGAGGATGACCACGCGCGCCTCGCGAGGCGCGAGCCCGACCGTCGCGCTCAGGCCGGCCTGCTCGGCCTTCGCGCGCACGTAGCTGACCTGGAACGACGTGATGAGCGCGGCCAGCGCCGCCCAGAAGAGCAGCGGGTCGGCTGTCGCCGCGCCGAGCGCGACAGCGGCACCGAAGAAGGCGCCGTCAGAGAGCCGATCGAAGGTCGAATCGAGGAACGCGCCCAGCTTCGTGCCGCCATCGGCAGCGCGCGCGAGCGCCCCGTCGAGCGTGTCGCACAGCGACCCGGCGACGAGGATGACGACCGCTGTGAGCGGCTGCGCCGCCGCCACGAACGCCGCGCCGGCGACCGATAGGGCGAAGCCCATGACGGTGACGGTGTTCGCGGTCACACCGAGCGCGGCGAGCCGCCGTGCGACCGGCGCCATGCCGCCGCGGGCGCCCTCGGCCAGCCCGCCAGGGATCACGCCGTGGCTTCCGCTCATATCAAACCCCGGCCCCGTCTCGACGTCGTCTCGTCGGCTGCCGGCGAAGTGTCAGCAGGCGCCTCATTCGCGCACCCCGGATCGGTTCATGAGCGTGCGAAACCCGCCCTCGTGGAGCTGTCCGAATCGCTCGCGATCGAAGGAGCAGCGCACCTCCCGTCCCACGCGCTGCGTGCGGACGATGCCCGCACGCACGAGACGACGCAGGTGCCAGGTCATCAGGGGCTGACTCAGCTCGAGCCGCTGCGCCAGGTGGGACACGCTGTGCTCGCCCTGGGTCGCGAGCAGGCGGACGATCCGCATCCGGGAGTCGTCAGCGAGCGCGCGGTAGTAGAGCTCAAGCTCACGCAGGGTCGATGTTGCCACTCCGCTCCCCCGGGCCAAATGTATCTACGACTGTTTATAATTCATCCCGACGCGAGTTGCAATCACGCGCGAGGCGTCGCTGCGACGGCCTGCGCCGAGCTCATGGCGACAACGCGCATGATGGCCGGGATGACGCGGGCCCGGCTGCGCTTCCCCAGCGGCGATCCGATCGAGGTGGTGCTCGAGGACGTGTGCGAGTACGGACCAGCCGTGCCGGGATTCCGGGCATGGCTGGGCGCGGTCTTCGCGTCTCCCACCGGCCGGTGGATCATCCGCTTCGTGGACGGCGAAATCCTCGGGTTCCGGCGCGACGAGCTGAACCGGATCCGCGTGACCGCCGACGGCGCCGAGCTCACCTTTGGCGAGCGCTCGATCGTCGTGCGCACGGCGGACGTGCGTTCGTATGCACCCGAGCCGGAGGGTGTGCGCGCGTGGCTCGGGCGCCTCGCGCATGGATCGGGCGACGCGTGGATCAGGCTGGGCGACGGACGCGAGCTCCGCTTCGCCGTGGGCAACGGCCCGCATGTGAGCTTCCTCGAGCCGGTGGAGGCGCCGAAGGCGTCGTGAGGGCTCCGCCGCCGGACCGACCATTCCTCCGCGTGCCGTACGGGCACGAAGAGCTCGAGTTCATCCTGCAGCCGTGGTTCGATCTGGATGTGCTCGAGTCGTCGTCGCGGCAGCCGGTCGGTAACGTCGACGCGACCGCGCGCGCGTCGCTCGCCGCGCCGCTCGGCTCGGCGCCGCTGCGGGAGCTCGCGCGTGAAGCCGTCTCCCGCGCGGGACCGCGCTCCGCCCACGCGGTGATCGCCGTCACCGATCTGACCCGAGCGTGTCCTGATGACGTGCTCGTGCCCCCACTGCTCGACGAGCTCAACGCCGGCGGGATCCCGGACGACCGTGTGAGCGTGATCGTCGCCGTTGGCCTGCACCGCGCCACCACGGACGAAGAGAAGCGCGCGAAGCTCGGCGGCGTGGTCGACCGCGTGCGCGTCTTCGACTCCGAGGGGCGCGACCCGGCCAAGTGGGCGTTCCTCGGCGAGGTCCCGCCGTACGACGTCCCCGCATACGTGCAGCGAGCGGTGATCGAGGCCGACCTCGTGATCGCGACCGGCATCGTCGAGCCACACCAGTACGCGGGATACTCCGGTGGCGCGAAGACCGTCGCGATCGGCTGCTGCGGTGAGCCCGTGATCACCGCGACGCACGGCATGCGATTCCTCGAGGACCCGGGGGTGCGGCTCGGCAGACTCGTGGGTAATCCGTTCCAGGCGACGGTGCGCGAGATCGCGCGGCGAGCCGGCCTGCGCTTCTGCATCAACGTCGTGACGGATGACCGCGAGCGCGTCGTCGCCGTGGCCAGCGGCGCGCCGGACACCGTCCACGACCACCTCGCCGGGGTGGCGGCGGAGATCTACACACGGCCGATCGACAAGCAGTACGACATCGCGATCGCCGGCGTTGGCGCTCCGAAAGACGTCAACCTGTACCAGGCGTCGCGTGCGGCGACGTACCTGCGCTTCGCGCCCACTCCGGTCGTGCGCAAGGGCGGCGCGATCATCGTGCCGGCGCGACTTGACGAGGGCGCTGGTGAAGGTGCGGGCGAGCAGCGCTTCCTCGCGGCCCTGGAGTCCGCGGCGTCACCGGCGGCGGTCGTGGAGGGCGCGCGCGTCCATTTCGCCGGGGGCGAGCAGCGCGCGGTGATGGTCGCGCTCACGCTGCAGCACTGTCAGATCATCGTCGCCGCATCGGAGGCGCCCGAGGTCGTGCGGCTCGCCAAGCTCCGTGCGGCGGTGGACGTGGAGGAGGCACTCGACATCGCGTACGAGCACGTCGGGCGGCCGCGGCGAGCGAGCGTGCTGCTCGTGCCGCATGCCCTCCACACGCTGCCGGTCGTGCGGGAGGCGTCGCCCGCTTAGGGTCGCTTGCGCTGTGGCGCCTTCTCCTTGACGCCCGCGGGGCCGAAGCTCTTTCGGCGGGCGATCGAGATCTCCAGGAGCCGCGCGATGCCATCCGCGTCGCTGGCGGCGCGGCGCATCAGCTCGGACTCGGGCCTGCCGATCAGGCCGCACGTCGCGCAGTCGCCGGTGCCGGAGAGGCGGGCGTGGCAGTGGCGGCAGTGCACCTCGAAGGCACCCAGGGGCTGGATCAGATCGTGCGAGCGAGCTTCCGCGAGCAGCGTGTCGAGCGCGGCGCCCATGTCGTGATTCCTTTCTCCCCGCGGCCCGGCCCGGCGCCGAACGTCGTCCGCGCTGGCTCCCCACGACCCTGTCTTGCGTGTTCCGCGTCCGGCCACCTGGTCAGTGCGGGCGTCGGGTGGTGACCCGGGGCCCATTCTGCACGCCGTCGGGAGCTGCCGTTGTCGGCGTCGCCCCGGCCGGACTAGCATGCGGCCGGGTGGTCTGACCGCGTGGTCCAAAGCGGCCGCCACCGGCAGGAGGGGTTGCCATGCGTTCACCAGGAGCGAAGCGCTCCATCGCGGTCCTCTCGGCGGTCTTGGTCGTGGCGGCCGCGTGCGGAGGCGGTGGGACAGGCGGGGCTACTTCGGCCAGCAGCGCTCCCGCTGCGACGGCGGTACAGGCACAGATGCCAACCAAGCCGGTCGAGTTCGTCATCAGCACGGGTCCGGGTGGAGGGTCGGACCAGTACGCGCGTGTGATGCAGGGGATCATCGAGAAGGCGCGGCTCTCGCCGCAGCCGGTGAACCCGGTGAACAAGGAAGGCGCCTCGGGGGCGGTCGCGTTCACGTACGTCTTCGAGAAGCGCGCCGACATGCACTACGTGATGATCACGCTCAACTCGTTCTGGACGACGCTCATCACCCAGAAGCTCCCGTACAAGTCGACGGACTTCACCCCGGTCGCGAATCTCGCGCAGGATCCGTTCTTCCTCTGGGTCACCGAGGACAGCCCGATCAAGACCGCGGGAGACTTCGTCAAGGTAGCGCAGGAGCGAGAGCTCACCGCGTCCGGCACTGGCTCGAAGCAGGAGGACGAGGTGCTCTTCCGGCGGATCCAGGACCTCGCGAAGACCAAGCCGTTCAAGTACGTGCCGCAGACCGGTGGTGGCGCGGTCGCGGCGGCGCTCGCCGGCAAGCAGGGCGGCGTCGAGGTCACCGTGAACAACCCCAGCGAGGGACGCGCCCTCATGCAGGACAAGAAGATCCGTCCGGTCTGCACGTTCACGCCGACGAGCCCGACGGCCGGGCCGTTCGCGAACCTCGCGACCTGCAAGTCGCAGGGACTCGCGATCGATGACTACTACAACGTGCGATCGATCATGGCCGCGCCCGGGCTCAACCCCGCGCAGCAGAAGTTCTGGATCGACGTGTTCAAGGGCGTCTTTGACTCCGACGACTGGAAGAAGTTCATGGAGACGAACGCCCTCATCCCGGACTTCAAGGCGGGCGATGACTTCAAGAAGCTCATCGAGGAGTACGAGCGGATCCACCAGGACATCGCGAAGAAGAACGGCTGGATCTAGACCGACTTGCGTCCGTACCAGCTGGCGACGGCGGCGGCCTTGATCGGGGTCGCCGCCGTCGCGATGGTCGATAGCCGCCGCTGGGCTCTGATCGACGCGAGCGGCGCCGTGCCCGGCGGCATCGGCGCCGGGTTCTACCCGTTCTGGTCGGCCGTGCTCATGTCGGGGAGCGCGCTCATCCTCGTCTCTCAGACGCTGCGGAACCCGCAGGCGGCGAAAGGCGTCTTCGAGGGCAGGCAGGGCCTCCGCGACGTGCTCCTGCTCATCATCCCGATGGTCGTCGCCATCGGGATCATCGACAAGCCGCTGCAGCTGGGCTTCTACGTCGTCGCCGCCCTGTACATGGCGTTCTTCACGCGCGTCGTCGGCGGGTACCGGCCGCAGTGGGTGGTGCTGAGTGCGCTTGTCGTCTCCGTCGGCCTCTTCGTGATCTTCGAGCAGGGCTTCCGCGTGCCCCTGCCGAAGAGCTTCCTCTACGACGCCGGCGTGCTGCCCTTCTAGCTAGATGGAGGCGCTCGGCAACCTAGCGGGCGGCTTCGGCGTGGCGCTGCAGCCGTTCAACCTCCTCATGCTGGTCGTGGGCGTCGTCCTCGGTCTCGTCATCGGGATCCTCCCCGGGCTCGGCGGCACGAGCGGGGTCGCCATCCTCCTGCCGGTCACCGTCTACATCGCGGGCGGCGGGAACGCGACGGCGGCGGTCACGCTCCTGGCCGGCATCTACTGGGGCGCACTCTTCGGCGGAGTGGTCACCTCGATCCTGTTCAACATCCCGGGCGAGCCGTGGTCGGTCGCGCTGCTGTTCGACGGCTACCCCATGGCCAAACGCAAGGGCAGACCGGGATTCGCGCTGATGCTCGCGTTCGTCGCGTCGCTGTTCGGCGCGCTCGTCGCCGCGGTCTTCTTCACGCTGTTCGCGCTTCCGCTCGCTCGCTTCGCGCTCGAGTTCGGGCCAGCCGAGCTCTTCGCCGTGTTCCTCATGGCGTTCGCGACGCTGGTGGGACTGGAGTCGGGATCGCCATTGAAGAGCATCACCATGCTCGGCTTCGGCCTGCTCCTCGCTGCGGTCGGCTTCGACAGCATCACCGGCGAGCCGCGCCTGAACTTCGGGCGTGTCGAGCTGCTCTCCGGGATCGGCTTCATCCCGGTGACCATCGGGCTCTTCGGCATCGGGGAGATCCTGGCCTCGGCAGAGGAATCGGGCGTCGGCTTCATGGAAAAGATCAGCGCCAAGCTCGGGCTCAAGGACCTGCTCGAGGCCATCCGCGAGCTCCGCAAGCGCGTGTGGATGCTCATCATCAACGCGATCATCGGCTTCTGGATCGGCGTGCTGCCGGGCACTGGCGCCACACCCGCGTCGTTCCTCTCCTACGGCATCGCACGTCAGTACTCGAAGGACAAGAGCGGGTTCGGGCGTGGTGAGCCCGCGGGGATCCTGGCGCCCCAGGCCTCCGCGAATGCCGCCGGCGTGGGCTCGCTCCTGCCGATGATCACGCTCGGTGTGCCAGGGTCACCGACCGCGGCGGTGATCATGGCGGGACTCTTCATCTGGGGCCTCAACCCGGGACCGCTGCTCTTCACCGAGCAGAAGGATTTCGTGTGGGGCCTCATCGCGAGCATCTATCTGGGCCACATCATCGCATTCGCGATCTGTGTCGTCGCCACGCCGCTGCTCGCGTCCATCATGCGCATCCCGTACGCGCTCATCACGCCGTTCATCGTGCTCATCTCGATCATCGGCGCATATGCGGCGTCGAACCAGATGAAGGACGTGTTCACCGTGCTGGTCTTCGGCGTGATCGGATACTGGCTGCGCAAGATGAAGTACCCGCTGGCGCCGCTCGTCGTCGCGCTCGTGCTCGGCGATCAGACCGAACGGGAGCTGCGTAAGGCGCTCATCGGCAGCGGCGGTGACCCGACCGTGTTCCTCGGCACGCTCGAGCGACCGTTCGCAGGCATCCTGATGGCCGTCGCGATCGGGCTGTTCCTGCTGCCGGTCTTCCAGGCGCTCCGGCGCCGCGGCCGGAAGGCACCGGATCCCGCCGCCGAGCAGGTCGAGTGACACCGTGACACGACCATAGGAAAGGGACCAGAGGAAAAGGAGCGACCGATGCCGAAGAAGATCCTCCACAAGGCCGCGAGCGTCCTCAACGCCGCGATGAAGGATGCCGATCTCGCGCGGAAGACCGCGCACGACCCCGCGTTCCAGCGCGAGATCCAGGCCGACCGGCGCGCGGCGCTCTCGCGCTACAAGACGGTGCAGCACGCGCTGCGTGACCGCGCCGCTGCCGGTGGCCCGGACAAGAGCAAGACGGCGAAGAAGAAGGGCTGAGTGGCGGCCGCGTTGACAGGCGACCCGCCTCCTCCTACGCTCCCGCGGGTGGTCAGACCATTAGACCAGTGCCGGGGAGGACCGCTTTCGTGCTCGTAGAGCCGGTCAGGCGCTACCGCCTGTATCAGGACATCGTCGCGCAGATCGAGGCGCT
>Ga0183260_10002401_pt1 | contig 15478 bp, 19 predicted proteins | sample AntDrymUQ4972206_2_FD_129768 | JGI IMG/M metagenome (GOLD analysis project Ga0183260, IMG submission 129768) | Polar desert sand microbial communities from Dry Valleys, Antarctica - metaG UQ497 (22.06) (version 2) (version 2) | ecosystem: Environmental > Terrestrial > Soil > Desert | place... | reverse complement strand
GCCGGCACATAGCCCTTCGGGTTGATCGCATAGAAGTCGCCGCCGTCCGCCGTCTTCTTGGCGGCGAGATCGACCTTGACGAGGTCCAGGGCCAATCCCGCCTCGCGGCCGACAATATGCGGAGCGAGGGAGCAGGCGCCGGGAGCGTAATAGAGTTGCATGTGAGGACTCCTTGTTGAATCGAGGGGTAGATACGTTGCGGACGGCGTGTTCGCTTACGCGGCGAGTGGGATCTGGCGGGCCAAGTGGCCGCCCTTAGCCCGGATAAACGCTTCGAGCCGCGCCGGGTAACTCGGCGTCACCGCGGAAGCCACGGACGGCCTCGCCGCGAGATTGGCGCGCCAGGCGGCCAATCTCGGCAGGCCCGAAAGGATGCCGAAATCGCCGATCCGGTCGAAGACGTCGAAGTAGCGGAAGACGGGAGCGAAGACCGCGTCGACCAGCGAGAAGCGCTCGCCGGCGAAGTAGGGGCCGCCGCCGAGCTCGGCCTCGAGCCGCTCGAACTTCGTGCGCAGCGCCGATGTCTTGGCATCGAAAGTCGCCGCGTCCGCGGCGGTGTAGAATCCCCAGAGGTCGGCGAGGATCGTCGAACCGAATTCCATCCAGGCGCGATGCCGGGCGCGGGTCAGCGGCTCCGAAGGATGCAGCGAATGCGGCTCCGTTTCCTCGAGATATTCAACGATGGCCGCCGATTCGAAGAGAACCTCGTCGCCGACCTTGAGGAGCGGAACCTTGCCGAGCGGGGAAATCGCCGCGAACCAATCGGGGCGGTTCGCCAGGTCGATATCGATCCGCTCGAATGCGACGCCCTTCTCGGCGAGCGCGATCGAAGCGCGCTGCACGTACGGGCAGAGATGGTGGGAGATCAGGGTCAGGTTGGCCATCGCGCCTTTCCTTTGATGCAATCGCATCAACATAGATGCACATGCATTGACTGTCAATATAGATGCAGTTGCATTTTTATCGTCGTGACAGCATGTGAGCGGCATGGCTGATTTACCGTCCGATCCGTTGATCGCCGCTTGGGTCGCCCTCTTCCGGGCGAGCGCCGGGCTGATTTCGGCCGTGCAGGGGGAGGTGAAGGCCGCCGGCTGCCCGCCGCTTGAATGGTATGACGTGCTTTGGGACCTGGAGCGCGCGCCGGAAGCCGGGCGGCGGCCTTTCGAGCTGAAGGGGAGATTGTTGCTGACGCAATATAATCTCTCGCGGCTTGTCGACCGGCTCGTCAAGGCCGGCTATGTGGAGAAGCGGCCTTGCCCGATCGACGGGCGCGGCCAGATGCTGCAGATCACCGAAGAGGGAAAGGCGCTCCGACGCAGGATTTGGCCCGTCTACCAGGCGGCCATCCAACGCCATGTTGGCTCGCACTTGACGGAGCCGGAGGCGAAGTTGCTGAGCGAAATGCTAGCCCGGCTGATAGACGGTTTCCGCGCCCACCCCGGGTCCTGCGGATTAATCCAAGCCAGACCGGAAGATACGGCAGGGCCGGCCTGAAGGAGGGTGCAATGAGCTTTCAGGCGGCCCAGGATCCCATTCCGGGCGATAGCTATTCGTGTTCCGCCATCGAGACCGTGATCGTGCCGAAGGGCGACCGATCTCGGCGGCTTCGAGGTCCGCCGGGCGCTGCCCTCGCGCGGCAAGAAGATGATCGGCCCGTTCATCTTCTTCGACCAGATGGGCCCGACGGAGTTCCTGCTCGGCAACGGCCTCGACGTGCGACCGCATCCGCATATCGGGCTCGCCACCGTCACCTACCTTTTCACCGGCGCGATTGACCACCGCGATTCGCTGGGGACGGAGCAGGCCATCGAGCCGGGCGCGGTGAACTGGATGACGGCGGGGCGCGGCATCGCCCATTCAGAGCGCACGCCGGCCGCTCTCAGGACGAAAGGGACGCAGCTTTTCGGCATCCAGAGCTGGATCGCCTTGCCGAAGGGAGCCGAGGAGCGTGGCGTCTACCTCGTCTCCGGCGAGATCGAAATCGCCGGAGACCGCTTCGCCGCCCCGCAGTTCCTGGTTTTCAGGCCGGGCGACGCGATCACCATCCGCGCAGTCGCGGCGACGCGGCTGATGATCCTCGGCGGCGCGGCCATGGACGGCCACCGCTACATCTGGTGGAATTTCGTCTCCTCCCGCCGCGAGCGCATCAAGGATGCGCGCCGCGACTGGGAGGCGGGGCGTTTCGACAAGGTGCAGGGCGAAGCCGCCGACGAGTTCATCCCGGCCCCGCCACCAGCCAGGCTGGCGGAGCCGAAAGCGGTGACATACCCGTAGCGGGCTTAGCCGCCCGTCAGTTCCGCGCAGGCGATCCGGTCGCCGGATTCGCCCGACGGCTGGCTCGTGTAATCGTCCACGCCGGCGTGGATGACCAGAGCCGAGCCGTCGTCGTCCAGGAGCAGCGCGTCGCCTTCGCTGAAGCGGACCATCGGGCTGAACACATCCACCTCTGATTTTTGCCCATCAACGATCATGATGTTGGGCAGGTCGCCGGCATGTGGGCCGCCCTCTGGCATGTAGCCGTGCTCGGCCCCGGTTGGATTGTGGTGATCGCCGGCGGTTTCAAAGGCTGCCGTGTCGGAACAATCGCCGGTCTCGTGGAAATGCATGGCATGCTCGCCGGCAGCCAGGACCCCGGCCTCGAAGTTCGCCACGATCAGAACGCCATTCGGCGTGTCGGTCATCGAGATCGTGCCGGCCGGCTTGCCGCCCGCGGCGAAAATCGGAACCGAGAGCTGGTCGTTCTCAGCGCCGGCGTCCTGGGCCAGCGCGGAAGCCGGAACCCCGGCGAGCAAAGCGCATATCGCCAAACGCCACATCATCTCTCTCCATGTCATTACAAGCTAGGCAAGATGGTAGGGCGCGGCTTGCGGGGATCCAGGCCGGCATTGCCTAATATGGTCCGCGAGACCACCCTGGCACCGGCTAGCCGGGGTCCACGCCGCTCTTCGCCCGGACCGGTTGTGACGTTAGGGCGCATCCGGCGCGGCCATCTGCGACATGCGTTGGAACCCTTCCTGTCCCCATAATCCGGCCTTCGCTGGAGAATGTGATGCGCTTCTTCCTGCCCGCAGCGACCGCGATGGCCCTGACCCTTGCCGCCGCCATCTCCTATGCCCGCAGTGCGGAAACCTCGGCTGGCGATCTCGTCGTCTCGGCCTGGGCGCGCGCGACGCCGCCTGGAGCACAGGTGGCTGCCGCCTATGTCAATGTCGAGAACCGCGGCGGATCGGCGGATCGGCTCTTGGCTGCTCGAAGCCCGGCGGCTAATTCGGTGAGCTTGCACGCGACCGTCGAGGAGAACGGGGTCGCGACAATGCGGCCCGTCGATGATCCGGTGATCCCGGCGGGGGGAACGCTGGAGATGCGGCCCGGCGGCGCCCATCTGATGCTGACGGATCTGCAGGCCCCGTTGAAAGAGGGTGAGACCCTGTCGCTCACGCTGTCATTCGAGACGGCCGGCGAGCTCACGGTCGAGGCGGCGGTCGCCCCTGTCGGCGCAGCTGCGCCGGCGGACACGCATCACGATCACGCGATGTAGGAGAGGCCGGCACGATGCGGAACCTTCGCCTGGTCCTTTGGATCGCGGTCGCCATTGGGCTTTTCGCGCTTGGCGCGTTGACCGTCGGCGGATTCGCGGCGCGAAATGCACCGGTGGCCGCGGGCTCGGCAATGCAAGCCGGCGCGCCGCTCGGCGGCGCCTTCAGCCTTGTCGACCACAACGGCCAACCGGTTACCGAGTCGATCCTTCGCGGCAAACCGTCCGCCGTGTTCTTCGGTTTCACCCATTGCCCGGATGTCTGCCCGACCACGCTCATGGAGACCGCCGGCTGGATCAAGGCGCTCGGGTCCGACGCCGACAAGATGCGCTTCGTTTTCGTGACGGTGGACCCGGAGCGCGACACGCCGGACATCATGAACGACTATGTTTCCGCCTTCTCCGACCAGATCATCGGGGTCACCGGCACGCCGGAGAAGGTCCACGCCATGGTCACGGATTACAAGGTGTTCAGCCGGAAGGCGCCTCTGGAGGGCGGCGATTATACCATGGGCCACACGGCTTCCGTGCTGCTTCTCGACGCGTCGGGCAGCCTGGTCGGCACGATCGCGCGCGACGAAGGGCGCGAGACCGCGATGGCCAAGCTGCGCAATCTTGTGGCAGGATAAGCCATGTCCGCACACCCGCTTGATGCGACCACGAAATCGGCGCTCGCCGCCGCTGGGCTGCTCTTCTTCCTCGCCGGCGCGGGTTGGGCATACTGGGGCAGCGATATATTCCTCGCGACTGTTACGGGAGGGCTGCCGTACTGCTTTTGACCCCTCCGCCACCGACCCACATCGGGTGATACGACCATGAGGATGTCGACGCTTCGGACTCCCGAAGGCGCAAAGACCATTGTCGGCGCCGTCCTTGCCAGTTCTCTCGCCTGGTCGGCCGTGTGGGGGCTGATCTGCCTGAATTTTGGACCCAGCGCTGACTTCGAGTCCATCATTTTCCTGGTTTTCGCCGGATTCTGTCCGCCCTTACTTGGACTGACGCTCTACCGCCTCGCTCATCTGGGGATCCCGGAAGACGGGTATCTACACCCACTCCTCACGCATTATTTGGCCTGGGGGGTGCTCTGGACGCTTGCGCTCATAGTGTTCGAGCTCTTCGGCCATGGCGTGAGCGACACCGTCACCGTGATTGCGAGCGCGGCGATCATTCTGTTTGGGCCGCCTCTGATCGGCTGGGCGGGATTTCGCGCCGTCACGGCCGTATATCGCGCTCACCAGGGCGCCGCCAAACGGCGGCTCATGGTGCGGCGCTGACGGCCGCCGTCCCGACGGCAATGACCGAAACCGACCGCATGCGTCTCGACGAGGCGCTCGTGGCGACCGGCCTTGCCCCGAGCCGAAGCCGGGCGCGCGACATGGTTTTACGCGGCGCGGTTTCTGTCGACGGAGCGACGGATTCGAAGCCGGCGCGGAAAGTCGGCCACAGCCAGAAGCTGGAGGTTGACGACCCAGCCGCCCGCTATGTCTCGCGCGCGGCGCTGAAGCTGATTGCCGGGCTCGACGCCTTCCATTTCGATCCAGGCGGGCGCGATGCACTCGATCTCGGGGCGTCGACGGGCGGCTTCACGCAGGTGCTCCTGGAGCGCGGCGCGGCGCATGTGATCGCGGTCGATGTCGGCCACGGCCAGATCGATGCGGCGGTTGCCGCCGATCCGAGCGTGTGCTCGCTTGAGGGCCTGAATACGCGTGACTTGGCGGCCGAGCACCTGGATGGCCGCCACATCGACGCGGTCGTAGCGGATGTGAGCTTCATCTCGCTCCGGCTGGCGCTGCCGCCGGCGCTTGAGTTGGCGCAGCCGGGCGCGTGGGGCGTGTTTCTGGTCAAGCCGCAATTCGAAGTCGGCCGCGCGCTGATCGCCAAAGGCGGCATCGTCCGCGATGCGGCGGCGGCGAGCCGGGCGGCGGAGAGCCTTGCCGCCTGGCTCGAAGACGAGCACGGCTGGAGCGTAGTGGGGCTGCTCCCCTCGCCCATCTCGGGCGGCGATGGCAACAGGGAATTCCTGCTGGGCGCGCGGCGTGGCTGAGGTCGTCGCCATCGAGACGCTCGGCCACCGCGGCGATGGCGTCGCGCACGGGCCGGACGGGCCGATCTATGTGCCCTTCGCGCTGCCCGGCGAGCGCGTCTCGATCGAGCGCAACGGCGAGCGCGGCAAGCTCCTTGAAGTGCTGGCGCCGAGCGGCGAGCGCGTGCCGCCGCCTTGCCGGCATTTCGGCCGCTGCGGCGGCTGCGCGCTGCAGATGCTGCCGCTCCCGGCGACAAGGCGGCTCAAGCGCGATTTCGTCCTCGCCGCCTTGGCGCAGCAGGGCCTTTCGGCGGAGGTCGCCGCGACGGTCGGCGTCAGCCCGTCGAGCCGCCGCCGCGTTGTATTGACCGCGATTCGCGCCGGGAAGGAAATCCTGCTCGGCTATCATGAGCGGCTTTCCGACCGGGTGGTCGATATCGAGGAATGCCCGATCCTTTCGCCGCCTCTCCAGGCGCGTCTCAACAGCCTTCGGGCGTTGATCGGTTCGCTCGTCATTGAACGAAAGCCCGCCCGCCTTGCTGCGCTTATGTCGGAAAGCGGCATTGACCTCAATCTTGAGGGTGTTCGGCCGCCCTCCCCGCGCGCCGTCCCGGCCTTGGCGGAGCTGGCGCGGCATCATGGAGTGGCGCGGCTCTCCATCGGCGGCGAGCCCGTGCTGTCGCTGGCCGAGCCGGTCATCAATGTCGCCGGCGTCCCGCTGGCGCCGCCGCCCGGCGCTTTCGTCCAGGCCTCGGCGGAGGCGGAAGCGATCATGGCGGAGCTTGTCGTGGCGCACCTCGCCACGTCGCGCAACGTTGCCGACCTCTTCTCCGGCTTCGGCGCCTTTACGCTGGCTCTGGCCCGGCGCGCGTCGGTGCGGGCCGTGGACAGCAGCCAAGTGGCGCTTGACGCGCTCCAGGCCGCATCGCGGCGGGCCAAGGGCCTGAAGCGGGTCGTCACGGAGCGACGCGACCTCTTCGCCTTCCCGCTCTCGCCCGCCGAATTGAAGGGTTTTGAAGGCGTCGTCTTCGACCCGCCCCGCGCGGGCGCCAGGGCGCAGGCCGCCGCGCTTGCTGCCTCCAGCGTGGCGCAAATCGCGGCGGTGTCGTGCAATCCGGCGAGTTTTTCCAGGGACGCTCGCATCCTCGTCGATGGCGGCTACAAGCTGGACCGGGTCGTTCCGGTGGACCAGTTCGTCTATTCGGCGGAGACGGAGGTGGTGGGGCTATTCAGCCGCTAAGGGCGGGGCTGGACATCGGCGAATGCCCGCCCCAGTTCAGGGAATGGGCACGAGGAAAGCAGATGGCTGAGACCGCGCTGGGACGCTGGCGCACCCGCGTCGGCTACGCCGTCCGGCAATCGGGGCGGGTGGCCTGGTATGCCGGCCACGGCGCCGTCCTGCGGCGGATGGTCAATCGCCTGGAGGCCCGATCGCCCGGGCCGAAGCGGAAGATCAAGGCGTCGAAGGGCCCGAAGCCGTCCATGAGGCGGCTGCTTGCCGATGTCGCCCAGTTGCTATCGCGCGACCTCGCCAACGCGGAAAGGGGCCATTATCCGGTCCCGGAGGGCGAGGACGGCGCGTTGCCCAGGATGTTCGCCCGCAGCCGCGCGTTCTTCCGCGACGTGCCGGAAGTGGTGCGGCGGCAGCGGCGCGACCAAGGCCGCGAGGTCGCCGAGGAGGCGCCGGCGGCCAATCGGCCCGATTATTACATGCAGAACTTCCACTTCCAGTCCGGCGGCTGGATGACGGAGGATTCGGCGCGCCTCTACGACATGCAGGTCGAGGTGCTGTTCTCCGGCGCCGCGAACGCCATGCGGCGGCAAGCGCTCGTTCCGATGGCGGAGGAGCTTCGCGGCCGCGACCAGCGCCAGGTCGCCTATGCCGATATCGGCTGCGGGCCGGGCACGTTCCTCGCCCAGGTCCGCGGCGCCTTCCCGCGCCTTCCCGCGCTCGCCATCGACCTCTCCGAAGCCTATCTGCGCGAGGCCAAACGCGAGCTCGGCAAGCGGCCGCGACTGCAGCCCGTCGTCGCCAAGGCGGAAGCGCTGCCCTTGGCCGACGGCAGCCTTGAGCTCGCCACCTGCATCTTCCTGTTCCACGAGCTCCCGCCGGAAATCCGGCTGGAGGCGGCGCGGGAGATCGCCCGCGTCATGAAGCGGGGCGGACTGTTCATCCTGGTCGACTCGCTGCAATTGGGCGACGAGCCTGATTATGACGGCTTGCTGGAGGTCTTTCCCGAGCTGTTCCACGAGCCTTATTTCAGCGGCTATCTCGAGGACGACCTGGAACGGCTCTTCGCCGGCGCCGGCCTCATGAGCGAAGAGCGGACAACCGCGTTCTTGTCAAAGGTGCTCAGGCTAAGAAAACTTTAGGGTTGTTGCGGCTGAATGGGTGTGTTGACGCGACATCTCAGCTGCCAAATGACCCGAGCAAGCATCCCCATGTCCTCCAGGCGCTTGGCGGAAGAAGACCGCGCCAGGTCCGCGCTGACGCGCCTGACCGAGATCCGCGATGACGCGGAGATGTTCGAGCTGGCGCCCGTGTCGCTCTGGCTGGAGGATTTCGGCGCCGTCAAAGTGCTGTTCGAAGGATGGCGGAAGGAAGGTGTCATATCCCTACGGGATCACTTCCGCACGGATCCTGGCCGCGTCAAAATCTGCTCCGACCGGATTCGCCTCGTGAAGGTGAACCGCAAGACGCTGACCCTGTTCGAGGCCGACGATCTGACGCACTTGGCAACCAATCTCGGCAGCATTTTCCGCGATGACATGCTCACATCGCACATCGAGGAGCTTGCCCAGCTCTGGGAGGGGCGCACCGAGTTCTTCAGCCGCACCGTGAATTACACCCTGTCCGGCAAGCGGCTCGACATTCAGCTGAAGGGCAGCATCCTGCCGGGTTACGAGGAGAGCTGGGAGCGTATCCTGCTCGCAGTCGAGGATGTGACCGAACAGGAGACCGCGCGGCGGCGGCTCGCGGTCAGCGAGGATTATGCGCGTGGATTGTTCGAGCATTCTCCAGTCTCACTTTGGGTCGAGGATTTCAGCGCGGTGCGGCAGCTTCTCGACGAAGCACGCCAGCAGGGCATCAGCGACTTCCGTGTTTTCACAGACGTGCACCCTGAGTTCGTCGAACGCTGCATGAGCGAAATCCGCGTGCTCGACGTGAACCGGCACACGCTCGAACTTTTCGCCGCGCGCGACAAGCAGACGTTGCTTCAGCGCCTCGGCGAGGTTTTCCGCGACGACATGCGGCAGCACTTCCGCGAGCAGCTGATCGACCTGTCGCAGGGGAAGCTCTTCCAGCAGCGGGAAGTGATCAACTATTCGCTCGACGGCGCCGAGCTCAACCTGCACCTGCATTTCTCGGTGCTGCCCGGCTACGAACAGGACTGGTCGCTGGTACAGGTGGCGCTGACCGACATTACCGCGCGCAAGAAGGCCGAGTCTTATCTGGAATTCCTCGGCAAGCACGATGTCCTGACGAAGCTCTACAATCGCTCCTTCTATGTCGACGAGCTGAACCGGCTGGAACGCAAAGGCCCGCCGCCGGTCACCATCATCGTCGCTGACCTCAACGGTCTCAAAGCGGCGAACGACCAGCTTGGCCATGCCAGCGGCGACGCATTGCTGCGCCGGGCCGGCGAAGTGCTGATGAAATCGGTGGGGAAGCCTTGCACCGCGGCCCGCATCGGCGGCGACGAATTCGCGGTGCTGATGCCGGGAACGGACGAGCGCGGCGGCGGGGCCATGATGGAGAACATTCACAATCTGGTCGAAGTGAACAACCAGTTCTACGCTGGCGAGCTGCTGAGCCTGTCGCTGGGCGCCGCGACCAGCCAAACGGGAGAGCAGCTGGAAGCGGTCGTCAAGCGGGCGGACGCCCTGATGTACGAGGCGAAGCGCGCCTATTATGCGGCGGAAGGGCGCGAACGCCGGCTCGGACCCGAGACGGGCAGCGACAGCTAGACCCCTCCGGTCTGGCCTCGGTGGCGCAGGTAGTGATCGGCCAGGACCAGGGCGAGCATCGCCTCGCCGACGGGCACGGCGCGGATGCCGACGCAAGGGTCGTGGCGGCCCGTGGTGACCACGTCCACGTCCTCGCCTGAGCGCGTCACGCCGCGCACGGGCGTCAGGATCGAGGAGGTCGGCTTGACGGCGAAGCGGACCATGATCGGCTGGCCGGTGGAAATACCGCCCAGGATGCCGCCGGCGTGGTTGGACAGGAAGATCGGCCGGCCGTCGTTGCCGGCGCGCATCTCGTCCGCATTCTCCTCGCCACGGATGCGGGCAGCTTCGAAACCGTTGCCGATCTCGACGCCTTTGACCGCGTTGATCGACATCAAGGCGGCGGCGATCTCCGCGTCGAGCTTGCCATAAACTGGCGCGCCGAGGCCCGCGGGCACGCCGTCCGCCACAACCTCCACCACGGCGCCAACCGAGGAGCCGGCCTTGCGGATGCCGTCCAGGTAGCCTTCCCAGCTTTTCGCCGTTTCCGCGTCCGGGCAGAAGAACGGGTTCCGGTCGATTTCCGCCCAGTTCCAGCGCGCGCGCTCGATCCCGATCTCGCCGATGGAGACCAGCGCGCCGCGGATGTCGAGCCCCGGCACGATCTTGCGCGCGATCGCCCCGGCGGCGACACGCATGGCGGTCTCGCGGGCGGAGGATCGGCCGCCGCCGCGGTAGTCCCGGATGCCGTATTTGGCGTCGTAGGTGTAGTCGGCGTGGCCGGGGCGGTAGCGGTCGCGGATCTCCGAATAGTCCTTGGAGCGCTGGTCGACATTGTCGATCCGCAGCGCGATCGGCGTCCCGGTGGTGACGAGCCCGCCGGTGCGGTCGTCCTCGAAGACGCCGGAGAGGATCCGGACCCGGTCCGGCTCGCGTCGCTGTGTGGTGAAGCGCGACTGGCCCGGCCGGCGCTTGTCGAGATAGCGCTGGATCTCCGCCTCGGTGATCGGGATTCTCGGCGGGCAGCCGTCGACGACGCAGCCGATCGCCGGCCCGTGGCTCTCGCCCCAGGTGGTCACGCTGAAGAGATGGCCGAAGCTGTTATGGGACATGAAGGATGGGACGAGCTCGCGGCTTCTTAGGCGCGGCGCTGGGGCCGGTCAAATTCAGAGCTTGTGAATCGATCCCCGACCGCATCCCGCTCCCTTTCGTGGGTGGATTCCCCAGAACACATGCGCGTCCCATTTGCGCGATTGTCATCCCGGAAGGCGCGCAGCGCCTGTCCGGGACCCATAAACGCTGAAGCTCGCCGAAAGTGCTTCGACGTCGTCGCTCTCCGCGCATGCGCCGGCGTTTATGGGTCCCGGTCTTGGCCTCCGGCCAAACCGGGATGACAAACCTCGAGGTTGGTCAAACTCAGACTTGATTGCGGAACCTTGGAAACGATTCACAAGCTCTCAGATCGTGAACACCGCCGTCCGGGTGAAAAGGACCACGCGGTCCTGCGGCGTGGCGAGGTACGGGGCGTCATGCGATGGCAGCCCGGCCAGAAGGTGCAGCAGGATGCGCAGGATGCCGCCATGAGCGACGATCATGCTCGGGCCATCGAGGCTCTCAAGCCAGGCTGCGACGCGCTCGGCGCCGAGCGCGTAGCTTTCGCCGGCCGGCGGGACGAAACTCCATTTGTCGCGCTCGCGGGCGCGGGCGCCGTCCGCGTCGCGGAGAGCGACCTCGGCCAGAGTAAGCCCCTCCCAATCGCCGTAAGAGATCTCCTTCAGAATCGGGTCGATTTCAAAGCCAACATCCGGCCTGCCGGCGGCCGCGAGCAAGATGCGCATGGTCTCGGCGGCGCGTGACAGCGGCGAGGCGATGGCGCGCCAGTCGCCGGCGGCGAGCACTCCGGCGAGCGCGCGGCCGTTCCGCTCCGCCTGCCGGCGCCCGAGCCCGTTCAGCGGGATGTCCTGCTGCCCTTGCAGCCGCGCCTCCCGGTTCCAGTCGGTCTCGCCGTGGCGGATGAAGATGAGCGGCACGCGGCTGGCGACCTGCCGTCCTGCTGCCGCCGCCTTCGAAGCGGTCGCGTCATTCATCAAGGCGGAGCGCGAAAATGCTGCCCTCCATCGCATCGACGCCGCGGCCGATGGCCTCGATTCCACGAACCATCCGCCCGTCCCGCTTCAGGATTGCATCGGCGACCGCCACGATGCGGGCATTGGGCGTGGCTTCCGGCGAGCGGCCGCGGAGGCGGGTGGCGATCTCCGCCTCGTCGAGGTCGGGGCGGAGCGCGCAAAAGGCCGAATAGGCCGCCGCGGTGGAGCGGCTGATGCCGGCAAAGCAGTGCACGACAACCGGCGCCTGGCGATCCCAGCGGCGGGCGAAATCGAGGAACTCCTCCACATGCTCGTTGCCCGGACAGATCATGCCGTCCATCGGCTCGCAGATGTCGTTCACGCCGATGAAGAGGTGGTCCGGGGCAAGCACGTCCGTTGGCCTCGGCACCGGCGTGTCCTTGTCGATCAACGTCACGACATGGCGGGCGCCGGAGCGCGAAACCGTTTCCGCCAGCCGCGACAGCGGGCAGACATAGATGGCGGTCATGGGCGTCCCGTCCTTTTCTCTGCTTTCGGAGGCGAGTGCTGGGCGGCTTCGGCCTTGCCGGCCAGAACTTCGAAGCTCGCCAGATAGCGGGATTCGGCCTCCTTTGCAGGCCAAGGATCGAGAAAGCCAGCCAGCTGATCGCTGCCGATCCCGCCGGGCCGGCCAAAGAAGCGCAGCGCCTCCGCTTCCGCGAAGCCGGCGAGGCGCACGGCTTCCCAATAGGCGGACACCTGATCGGCCTTTTTGATCCGCCGCAGCACCGGCTCAGGCAGTTCGGCGGGCAAGCCGAAGCGCAGGTGCACGGCGGCGAGCAGGCGGCGCTCGACCGCCTTGTAGGCGCCGTCGAGAACCGACTTGAAGGGCGAGATCATGTCGCCGATCACATATTCCGGCGCGTCGTGCAGGAGCGCCGCCAAGCCGTCGCGGGCCGATGCGCCAAGCTGCTGGAGCTGAAAGATCCGCTGGACGAGGAGCGAGTGCTGGGCGACCGAGAAGGCGTGGTCGCCGACGGTCTGGCCGTTCCAGCGGGCGACGCGAGCCAGGCCGTGGGCGATGTCCTCCACCTCGATATCGAGCGGCGAGGGATCGAGCAGATCCAGCCGACGGCCGGACAGCATGCGCTGCCAGGCGCGGGGCGGCGCGCCAGCCTTGTCGGGCATCGCCGCTCAGTCCTCCCCGGCCGCCGCGTCGGCGGGCCAGCTATAGGTGGCCCAGGTAGGCAGCTCAACGCCGACCTCCTCGCCGCCGGCCAGGATAGGCACACCCGCATCAAGGGCGGCGCGGAGCCGGTCCAGGCGGACGAGACCGATGCCGCGCCCGTCCGCCGACGAGCCGAGCCGGCCGAGAGGGCGATCTCCGGCAGTAATCTCAGCGCCGGGCTCGGGCAGGATTCCGGCGGCGTGGAGCGCGACGATGCGGCGGCGCGCCGTGCCCCGATGGCGCATGCGGCTCACCACCTCCTGGCCGATGTAGCAGCCCTTGTCGAAAGCGATGCCGTGCAGGGAGTCCATGGCGGCGTCGTGCGGAAACGTGTCGCCGAAGACGAAATCGACGCCGCCCTCCGGGATGACGAGCGCGATCCGGTGGCGATGCCAATCGGCGGCGGCGGCGGTTGCGACCGAGCCGGCCGGCGCAAGCCAGCGGCTGCCGAGCAGCGCCAGCCGCGGATCCGCGGGATGCTCCGGCGACTCCGGCCACTCCACGAAGACCGCCAGGTCCGGCGCGGCGGCGATCTCCACTTTGGCGCGAAGCTTGTAAAGCGCCAGCCGCTTGGCGAAGGCTTCGGCCTGATCGGCGCGCAGGTCGGCGGCATAGCCGTCCGGAAGCCTATGAAGGACGAAATCCCACAGGATTTTCCCCTGCGGCGTCAGCAGCGCGCCATAGCCGCTGCCGTGACGATCAACGTCCGGCAGGTCGAGGGTGAGCACGTTGTGCAGAACCGCGCCGGAATCGGGGCCGGTGATCCGGACGACGGCGCGGTCATGGAGGGAGGCTTGAGGCATGCTTGTCAATTGCTGCGCAGGGCGAGTTCAATGTCCCGTCCTCCATACAAAACGTTGACGATCTCAACACTGTCCGAGGTTACGCGGAATACAATCGTTACCCGTCGCTCAATTCCAAAAGTGCGCAGACCCGGAAAGTCGGAGAGGGAATCAGCCCTCGTTCGTATCCGTTCTAGGAAACGCAACGCGTTTTCACGACTGTCCCGAGCTATATAATCGTAAATGGCTTTAAGATCAGCCTCGGCAGCAGGCCGGTAGATAACGTCGCGGCTCACGATTTATGCTTCTGAATCAACTCCTCGTGCCTCCGCAGGATCCGACCGAAAACCTCGTCGGCCGGAATGCTCGGACGCGGATCGTTAAGCGATTTCGCGACCTTTTCCCTAAGGTATCGGTCGAAATCCGCATCTTCGCGGTCCAGCGCCTCGATCCCGGCTCGGATCACGTCGCTGGCTGTTTCGAACTCGCCGGAATCAATCCTTGCCTGCACGCGGGGCCCGAACTCGCCGAGATCGACCATGATGGTTTGGCTGTCGCTCATCACATCCTCCTGACGGACAGATAGCAAAAAGCCAGGCTTCCTTACAGGCCTCGGCTCATCACCAGCACCATATCTGGCTCGTCACGCCAGCGCGCCGCCGTTGCCGTGCTCACCTTGCAACTGCGGCTGCTTGGATCGAGTCGATCCCAGCAAGGCCCGTGCGCGCACAAAGGCGCTCCACAAGGCCGGCGTCGTCTTCACGACGCCTTTGGCTTGCCGAAGCGCCTTCATCGTCACCACGACGGGGCCGCCTCGAACGGTGCTGGCGGAGAGGTAATCGAACAAAAGGACCTGCCGGTCCGACCATTCGAACTTGTAGGGCTCGTCGCCGATCGTGAGATCGAGCTCCGTGCAGCCGTTCTCGATGGCGAACCGGAAAAGCTCGTGAAGGTGGGCGCGCCCGGGGCCGAAGCGGGCCAGGTCCCCGTCCGTATAGCTTGAGAGGACGAGATAGAAGCGAGTGCCCCAGAGGAGGCCGAACCTGGTCGCCGCGATGGCCCTGCCGATGTCCAATCGGTGCAGGTGCACCATGTCCTGCATGCCGCGATCGGTCGCAAGCTCCCGGAAGAAGTCGCGATACCCCGGCCGGCCAAATATGTTCGCCACGCCTGTCCGGGCGAACCAGGCGGATTTCTGCCGGAACAAGGTCTCCAGCGTCGTTTCGATCTCCGCCGGTTCGCGCATCCGCACGAAGCGGACCTCGCCGTGGTCGGACATCTGCCGAAGCTGGCGCCTCTCCCGCTTCCGTGTCGAGCTGGAGCGCTTGGCGGCGTAGAAGCTGTCCCAGGTCGTCCCAAGCTCGACAAGATGGCCGCTGCTCGTGTGGGGGAAAACCGGCAGCGCCAGGAATGGGTTCTTCACGCCGTTGATGCAGTCCGGCATCTTCTGAAGATCGATCAGGTCAAAACGGTAACGTGGATCACTCCTCAGGAGCGCAATAACCTCCGCCCAGAGCAGATCGAAATTATCGGCGCAAAACTTAGTGAGGGATTCGGACGAGCAGATCGGCGCGTTGTAGTCGCAAAGGTCCGAACCGAGCCATACCAGGCTCCGGATCGGCCCCTTCTTCTCAATGGCGAAAGGAAAGACAAAGAGAAGCTCGCCGTCCAGGTCCCAGCCGCAGACGATAGCCTGTTTGATGTCGCGGCTCGGAGCAACATGCTGGATGAACGCGGCCAGCCAGTCGAAGCTCTGAAACGCCGTGCCCTCGGCGCTTATTTCGAGGCGTTTCCACTCGCGCTCGACGGCGAACAGATCGTCATAGACGCGGAGCCTTGCGCCGGAACGCGACATCCTCGCCGCCGAGTTGACAGACGAAGGCTGTGTTCGCGATC
>Ga0183260_10002400_pt1 | contig 15482 bp, 13 predicted proteins | sample AntDrymUQ4972206_2_FD_129768 | JGI IMG/M metagenome (GOLD analysis project Ga0183260, IMG submission 129768) | Polar desert sand microbial communities from Dry Valleys, Antarctica - metaG UQ497 (22.06) (version 2) (version 2) | ecosystem: Environmental > Terrestrial > Soil > Desert | place... | reverse complement strand
GCCGCCCGTGTCTTCGACGACATCGCCCGCACCGACGCCAAACCCGCGCGCCACGGGGAGGGCCGGTTCAAGTTCATGAACCGCTCCGCCTCCGCTTACTTCGGGTACGTCCGAGACCTGATCGAGGAGTGGTTCCGCCACGTCCCGCCGGAGCACCAGGCTTCGCTGCGCGGGGACTTGCGGGCGGAGGACCACCCCTTCGCGTCGGCCTTCTGGGAGCTGTACCTCCACGAGTCCTACCGTCGCTCCGGGTTCGAGATCGAGATCCACCCGGAGATTCCCGGTTGCTCCAAGCATCTTCCGTCTCGCCCGGGGCGGCGTGCACTTCTACTTGGAAGCCGTCGCCGTCGGCCGCTCCGACAACGAGGTGGCAGAGGACCATCGCCTCGATCAGGTCCATCGCGTACTGTCGGAGATGAAGGTTGAGGAGTTCGTGCTCAGCATGTGGGCGTACGGCATCGGTCCGAGACCACTGGCGACAAAGAAGCTCCGTCGGGAGCTCGAGGCCTGGCGCATGGCGCTCGATCCCGACAAGGTCACCGCTGCCGCCCTCTCCTCGCCACATCCCGGCTTCGATCAGTTGCCGGAGTTCGTTTGGGAGGACGATGAGTGGAGTCTTGTGTTCCACGCCATTCCCCTGGCCGAGTGGGCTCGGGGCACCCCACGATCCGCTCTCGGGATGATGGGTCCCGGCGAGGCGACGATCGTCGACAACGTGACCGGGATCCGACGTGTCCTCTCGTCGAAGCGCGGCAAGTACGGCCATCTGGATGCGCCCCTTGTGATCGCCATCCAGTCCAACACCGATCATCCGACAGACGACGACGATGTCGAGAATGCCGTCTACGGCGTCAGCCCGCTCCGCCCTGCAGCGAGAGCGCAGGGTACCGGCCACCTCGTCGAGGAGGGATTCTGGATCGCGCGCAACGGATGGCGCAACGCCAAGGTGCCCCAGGTCCTCACCATCTTCGACCTCTACCCGTGGACCGTCACCAAGGTTCAGCCCCGGTGCTGGAGCACTCTTGAGCCCGGGGTAGTCCCGCCCGAGCAGCCGGAGTGGCTCGCGCCGATGATCGTCGGAGCGCACTCGTTGCCTGGCGATGCGACACCGATCGCCGCACACCTCGGTCTCGCCGAGGACTGGCCCGGCATGGCCAAGCCGGACTTTGACCGCTCGTGCCAAGTTGGAGACGATCGACGCTGACCAGCCGGCCCCGGTCAGGGCGACCAGGAAGGCCTCGACGTGGCCGCGCCGCAGGGCCGAGGCCGAGCGCGTCACGGTTGACCTGGGCCTGGCAACCGGACGGGGCCTTCCTGGCAACCTTTCCGGCAACCTGGGCCGAGGAACCGGCAACCTTCGGGAGGTGGTCCGGGCAACCTCCCCGGCAGCCTCGATGGAGCCCTGTTGCCACAGACGTCCAAGAACCATGGGCTGACGCCCGAACAGCGGTCCCTCCGGGCCCGGATCGCCGCCTACACCCTCCACGCCAAGCGCGACCCAAAGTGACCACGGAGGCGGCCCGGCGGGCCTTCCTCGACCGCTTCGACCGTGAGGGTGATCCCGACGGCGTGCTGCCGGCGGAAGAGCGGGCCCGGCGGGCAGAGGCGGCCAGGCGCGCCTACTTCACCCGGCTGGCGCTGCGCTCCTCCCAGGCCCGGCGCCGCAGGAGCGCCGAGGCGGGCTGATCAGCCGGCCGCGGCGTGGCGAACGGTGGCCTCGGCCGCGGCAGCACCTCGAGGCGGATCGTGTCGCTGTCCTGGGCGACGACCCGTGCCGAGCGCTCGGTCCCGTCGTCGTCCCAGGCTCGGACGAGCTCACCGACGGCAACCGGCTGGGAGGCGTCGTCCTTGAAGGCCCGGACGAGGCCGCCGCGGTCCCACCCGAAGTCGACCCGCACGCTGGTCAGTCCTCGCAGGGGCACGGGTTCACCTCCGGTTCTGCGAACAGTCCATCACAGGCGGTCGCCGAGCCCGAGGCGGCGGTGGGCGGCTCGGGCCCGGTCGTCGGCGGCGGAGGCGCCGTAGCGGTTCAGCATCTCCCGGCTGCGCCAGCCGGCCAGGCGCATGAGGTCGCCCTCGTTGCCGCCCTCGGCCAGCCAGGTGTGGGCGAAGGTGTGGCGCAGCTGGTGGGGGTTGACCTTGCCGATCCCGGCCCGCTCGCCGCGGCGGCGCAGCATGGTGGCCAGCCCCGACTCGTTGAACGTCCCGGGCCCCGCCCCGTCGGCCCGCCGCAGCGTGCGGCGCCCCAGCCACAGTGGCGACGACCCACCGTGGGGGTGGCGGGCCCGGGCCCGCAGGTAGCGGTCGAGCGCCATGGCTGTCTTGTTGCCGTAGGGACAGGCTCTCCCCCGCCGGCCCTTGCCCAGCACGTAGCCGACCTGGAGGTCGCGGTCGAGGTCGGTGACGCCGAGGCTCAGCAGCTCGGCCCGGCGCATGCCGGTGTCGACCAGGAGGCGGATGATGGCGCCGTCGCGCACGTCTTCGAACGAGCGGCTGGTGCAGGTGGCCAGCAGGGCCCGCAGCTGCTCGTCGGTCAGGATGGCCACCGGCTGCTCGGGGACGATCGGCGGTTTCATCTTCTCCATGGGGTGGCTGCGCAGCTCGCCCTCCTCGACCAGGTAGGCGAAGAACTGTTGGAGGGCCCGGTAGCGGTTGGATACGGTCGACGCCGACCGACCGGCCCCGGCCAGCGCCACCAGGAACGCCTCGACGTGGCCCCGCCGCAGCGCCGACGCCGACCGGGGCCGCTCCCCCGCCGGCAGCCCGGCGACGAAGGCCTGGAGCTGGCCGACCGCCTCCAGGTAGGTGGCGACGGTGCGCTCGCTCTTGTTGGCGGCCCGCAACGAGCGGCGGAAGGAACCGGCCAGCTGGTCCAGGTCAGCCTGTACCGTCATGGCGTGACCCCAGGGCCCGTAGCGCACCTGCCGAGGCTCAGATGGCCTCGGGGAGTTATCTGCGCTACGTGCGCTGCGCTCACGGCGCTAGGCTACATCAACGACGGGAAACCGCAGGTCAGAGCATAGAAATCGTACCGGGGAGTGGCGCAGCGGTAGCGCACCTGCTTTGGGGGCAGGCGGTCGGGGGTTCGAATCCCCCCTCCCCGACGGGTAGCGTTCAGGCCACTCCGCGGCTGTAGCTCAATGGCAGAGCTCCTGCCTTCCAAGCAGGTGACGCGGGTTCGATCCCCGTCAGCCGCTCGCACCTCGACCCCATGGACGACCGCACCCACCACCTGCTGCACCGAGCCGGGGACATCGCCCCCTGGGTCATCGGCGTCCTCGCCGTAGGTGCCGTGCTCGTCCCGGTCGCCGGCGCCTGGGGTCGCGGCGACGGCGACGGCGAACAGGCGGTGTCCACCGAGGCGTCGGCCGCCCGCCGCATCAGCTTCCAGAGGCCGCTGCGGTCGGCGGTCCATCCCCCCCTGCAGCCTGCCGCGCCCGCACCGGCACCGGTCACCGCGCCGCCGGTGCCCGTACCGGCCGCCCCAGTGGTGGCGCCCAGGGACACCGCGGCGGCGGCTGCCGTCTCGGCCACCACCCGGCCGCCCAAGGGGAGCCGCCTCCCACCCGGGTTTCCGTCCCCGGGCCGGTCGTACGTCTTCGTCGACCAGCCCGCCCGCAAGGCCGGAGCGCGCACCGTCGCCGTCCTGGGTGACTCGCTCACCGTCGGCGCCAGCCCGGGGATCCAGGCCTTCCTCACCGACGTCAACCTCAAGCTCGACGCCCGGGTGAGCCGGCCCACGCTCGAGGGGGTCCAGGCGGCAGCCAGCACCAAGGCGTCCCGAGCCGACATCGTGGTCGTGGCCCTCGGGAGCAACGACTCGTGCGCCGTCGCCGAGTGCCGCCGGAGGGTCGACGCCGTCCTCGCCGCCGTGGGCCCGACCCCGAAGGTGGTCTGGATGCCGCCGGTCATGTTCCGGCCGAACATGCAGGCCATGCGCACGGCCATCACCGCCGCGGCCAAGGCCAGCCGTGGCCGGATGACGGTCCTCGACTGGCAGCCCTACGTGGACGACCACCCGGAGATCACCTCGTCCGACGGGATCCACCTCACGTCGGAGGGTTACCGCCTCCGGGCGCAGGTGACCGCCGACGACGTCCACCGCCTCGCCGCCGGCCGCTGAGCTCCGGCTGGCGCCCCCCAGCGACCGGGCCGGGAGACCCTGGCGGGTCAGGCAGGAGCAGCGGACGGCGTGGGCCCGCACCGCCGCCTGCTCCGCTGGTCGTAGCGGACCCGCAAGTGCGTCAGTAGATCGGCGGATCCGCTCCGACACTTGACCGCAGCCGCGCTGGAGAGCTTGGCGTCAGCAGCGCAGGGCGGCAACCAGCTGCTCCACCGTCGGGGTTCCGGCGAGACCGGCCGGCGTCTTGAACATCCGGCACGCCAACCCGACCGGCGAGGACGCGCTGGCGAACGGATCGACCCCGCCCACGAGCACGGTTGGCGAACCACGAAACCCCAGGCGATCGGCGTCCTCGGGGGTCGACACGATCTGCAGCGACAGCACCGTGGCCGGCGCCCCCACCAGCCGCAGCGCCTCCCGCACCCGCGTCTCGGTCTCCCGCCAGTTCGGGCAGCCATCGAAGTACTGCAGCGTCACCTCCACGGGACCATCCTGGCCGACATGGCGCAGACTCCGATCGTCGACGCCCCTCAGGGTCACGTTCCTCACTCCCCCTACCGGGAAGCCCCGGCGGAAGCGACGAACTGCCCGCTCGACGGCGGTGTTCGAAGAGCGTGTGCGCGATCTGGGATCCGGCGCTCCGCAGCCGGGTCGTCATCCTCACCACCTTCGAGCGGGACGACTACATCTTCGAGGCGCTGCAGGCCGGAGCCAGCGGCTTCCTCCTCAAGAACGCCCCACCCGAGGAGCTGGTGCACGCCGTGCGTGTGGTGGCCGCCGGCGACGCCCTGCTGGCGCCCTCGGTGACCCGCAGGATCCTGGAGGACTACCCGCGCCGGCCGGCGCCCCGTGGTACCGACACCGGGATCGAGCGCCTGACGGAGCGGGAGCTGGAGGTCCTCCGCCTCCTGGCCACCGGCAAGAGCAACATGGAGCTCGCCGCCGGCTTCTACGTCGGCGAGGGAAGGGTCAAGACCCACGTGTCCAACGTCCTCACCAAGCTCGGCCTGCGCGATCGGGTCCAGGCCGTCGTCTACGCCTACGAGACCGGCCTGGTCCGACCCGGGCCGCTGAACGGCCTGCACCGCATGTAGCGCTGCACGGGCGCAACCCCCCACGTGTACGGATCCGATGTGGTCGGCGTGACGGAGCCGAGGGTTCTAGCCTGATCGTGTGACCGTCGTGCTCACCCCCATCGACGCGGTGGCCGGGCTGGCCGAAGCCATCGAGGCGCGCCACGCGGCCGGCCTCGACCGCTACGACGAGTGGTGGGAAGGGGTGTACCGCATCGTGACCGGACCTTCTCCTGAGCATGGCCGCCTCGCCGCCTGGCTGGCGCGGACGCTGTGGTCCCCATCTGCTGCCGTGGGTCTCCACCTGGCCGCGCCCCTCAACATCGGCACCGACAAGGCGGAATGCCGGGTGCCCGACATCGGTGTTCATCGTCCGGACACCGAGCGGACCTCGCCCGCCTTTCTCGTCACCGCGGTGTTGGTGGTCGAGCTGCTGTCCCCCACCGAGGTCGCCGGGGCCAAGCTCGACTTCTACCAGTCCCATGGTGTCGAGGAGGTGCTGGAGATCGACGTCGCCACGGGCCGAGCTCGACTCCTCGCCCGACCCGACAGCACCACCGAGCCGGCCGACACTTGGGCCGAGGTTGGGGCGAGTCACGTCATCCCAGGCCTCGTTATCGTCGATGGCACGGTTGAGGTCAACGGCGAGCGCTACCCCTGAGAGAGGCGAGCTCCGGATAGTCATCCGGGGTGCCGTCGAAGTCCGCGCTGTCTCCGGTCTTCGATTCGTGTGCCCGAGGCCCTCCCGCCGACCCCTCCCGAGCGGTCTCAACGGTCAGAGGGGGTGCCCCCGGCAGGATTCGAACCTGCGACCGGCGGATTAGAAGTCCACTGCTCTATCCAGCTGAGCTACAGGGGCGCAGCGACCATGGTGGCAGACGAGGCGGTACCGTTCGGTGTGCGCGGCCTCGGGGTGCTCCGACGCCGGCCCGGCCCGGTTGGGTCGTTGCTGCCGATCGTGGCCGCCGGTCTCGCCATCACCGTCCTGGTGGGATGCGGCGGCGATGGGACGCCCCCCGCTGCCCGGACCGGCCGGAGCTCGCCCTCGACCGAGGCGGGCATCCAGGGGGCCGGGCTGAGCCCGGGGGCCACCTACTCGTTGCCGGACCTGGCGTCGACGGTCACCCAGCCGCCGGCCACGCTGGTACCGGTTCCGACGTCGCCTCCCGACGATCTGGCGGCGGCAACGAGCATCGCCCCCCTGGAGGGCTTCAGCGAGATCGCGGCCGGGTCGGGCCTCGGTCCCTTGGATCTGGCGTCAGCCGCTGGCGGCGACGCCCGGGAGCGGGAGGCCCTCAGCCGCTTCCGCTTCCGGGACGGCTACGCCCGTGGCTTCGCCAAGGGTGGGGAGGAGATGCTCGTGACGGTGCTGCGGTTCTCGTCGCCCGCCGACGCCGCCGCCTACCTCCAGGACACCATCGAGAGCTCGCTCGTCAGCAACGGCTCGTTCCTCTTCGCCGTGCCCGTGGCGAGTGGCACCGGCTACCGCGAGCAGGGTGCCCGCCAGGACGGCGAGCCGTACGTGACCTACGGGGCCCTCTTCACCCGGGGCGACCTGTGCTTCGAGCAGCTGGTGCGCAGCCCGGCCACCGGGCCCGAGCGGTCCGAGGCCGACGCCCAGCTCATGGCCCGGCGTCAGGCCGATCGCGTTGGCGCGTGACCACGGGCTGTGCCAGCATCGCCCCCCGCCCTGGTGGCTATAGCTCAGTCCGGTTAGAGCGTCGGCTTGTGGTGCCGAAGGTCGCGGGTTCGATCCCCGTTAGCCACCCCAGCGCAGCCCCGGGTAGCGTCCCAGGGCCGCACGCACCGGTACCCGCGCCCCTAGCTCAACGGCAGAGCAATGGACTCTTAATCCACAGGTTCTGGGTTCGAATCCCAGGGGGCGCACCAAAATGACCTGCCGCCCCTCGGAGCGTCACCCCCGAAGCAACGCCGGCAACACCACCACCGTCAGGCCAGCAGCGGTCAGGATCGGCGCCCATCGCGTGGTGATCGTCAGCAGCTTCTCGGCCGACATGGCCACCGCCACGGCAACGGTGAGGGCGATCGGGTGGCCGGCGACCACGACGAGGCCGCAGCCCGTCACCCGGGTCGGCGGCCATGCCGTGCACCTGGGTCTGGTAGCTCCAGTGCCAGCTCACCGGATCGGTCGCCAGCTGCTTCTTGAGCTCCCCGACGCCGAGCGCGTAGGCCAGGACGATGTCGTGCCACGGCGCACCCTCCGGCTGGAGCCGCCAGATGTCCCGGCGGAGGCGGACGATGGGGGTCGGTGCCGGGCGTTCGTGCTCAACCATGATGGCGTCGAGACGCAGCACGGTCTGGGGACCGACGTCCCGGATGACCTGTGCCTCGGGCACCCCGATCACCTCGATCTTGAACCGCTTGACCGCGTCGGCCGTCTCGGCGCCGCAGTTCCCGTCGGCGCCGTGGACCGGCAGGCACTCCGGCGTCCAGACCAAGAGGGCCTGTTGCTCCTTCAGCACGGCGGGATCACGGCTGTTCTGTTGTGGGGAGATGCGGTCGGACTGACCGGCAGCGATTTGCTCGAGCAGCGGGTCCCCCGAGAACAGCTGGGATTGCAGCGCCATGATTTCTTCCTCTCCGTCGTGTGGCTCTCTCTCATCCAGCGACCGCCGGGCGCCGTGGCCTCCGCGCCTGCTCTGGGTCCGGGTCACCGCTGTGCCGAGCCAGACCGCGGCCTCAGGCCGGGCATCGAACGGTGCTCCGAGGGCCTCCCCCATGACGACCCGTGCGCTCCCCCCCACCGAACGGGGCCTTGGCACCTCGCTTTTCGGCAATCTCCGAGGTGTCGGTTCCGCACCGGCGCCACGTCGAGTGCGTGGGAGGAGCATCATCCTTGACGCTTCCACCTGTCAAGGCGCAGGCCCTCACGCCGATGCTGTTCCCGCCTCGATCGCGGTGGCCTGCACCGCCCCAGGCTTGGTGGACGGGTCAGGTTGGCCCCCGAAGCCGGGATGGTCTGCCGGGTGAAGTCGTCTCAGCGGGCTCGGTTGGGGAAGGCTGAGGGGCCATGGTTCGCATCTGGCCCGGAAGGCCTTCCCCCCTCGGCGCCACCTTCGACGGGATCGGCACCAACGTCGCCGTCTTCTCCGAGGTGGCGGAGCAGGTCGAGGCGTGCCTGTTCGGCGACGACGGCAGCGAGACCCGCGTCGCCCTCCCCGAGAGCACCGGCCACGTGTGGCACGGCTACCTGCCCGACGTGGGGCCGGGGACCCGCTACGGGTTCCGGGTGCACGGCCCCTCTGGCGGGCCCCACCGGTGCAACCCGGCGAAGCTGCTGATCGACCCCTACGCCAAGGCGCTGGAGGGCCAGGTCGAGTGGGGCCAGGCGGTGTTCTCCTACCCCTTCGGCCAACCGGACGCCATCGACACCACCGACTCGGCGCCGTCGATGCCCAAGTCGGTGGTCTCGAACCCCTACTTCGACTGGGAGGGGGACGTCCTGCTCCACACCCCGTGGAACGACACCGTCATCTACGAGGTCCACGTGAAGGGCGCCACCATGCGCCACCCCGACATCGAGCCCGAGCTACGGGGCACCTACACCGGCCTGGCCGACCCGGCCTTCGTCGAGCACCTCACCGCCCTCGGCGTCACCGCCGTCGAGCTGCTCCCGATCCACGCGTTCGTCCACGACGCCCAACTCCTCGAGAAGGGCCTGCGCAACTACTGGGGCTACAACACCATCGGGTACTTCGCCCCGCACGCCGAGTACGCCCACCGTCACAGCCGGGGCGAGCAGCTGCAGGAGTTCAAGGCCATGGTGAAGGAGCTGCACCGGTCCGGCATCGAGGTGATCCTCGACGTCGTCTACAACCACACGGCCGAGGGCAACCACCTGGGCCCGACCCTGTCGATGAAGGGCATCGACAACGCCGCCTACTACCGGCTGATGCACGACGACCCGCGCTTCTACATGGACTACACGGGCACCGGCAACACCCTGAACGTGCGCCACCCCCACACCCTGCAGCTGCTGATGGACAGCCTCCGGTACTGGGTGAGCGAGTGCCACGTCGACGGCTTCCGCTTCGACCTGGCCTCCACCCTGGCCCGCGGCCTCCACGAGGTCGACCGGCTGTCCGCCTTCTTCGACCTGATCCAGCAGGACCCGGTCGTGAACCAGGTGAAGCTGATCGCCGAGCCGTGGGACATCGGCGAGGGCGGCTACCAGGTCGGCAACTTCCCGCCGGTGTGGGTGGAGTGGAACGGCAAGTACCGCGACTCGATCCGCGACCTCTGGCGGGGCGCCAGCCACACCATCGACGACTTCGGCTACCGCTTCACCGGCTCGTCCGACCTGTACGAGCGCAGCGGGCGCCGCCCCTTCGCCAGCGTCAACTTCATCACGGCCCACGACGGTTTCACGCTGAACGACCTGGTCTCCTACAACGACAAGCACAACGAGGAGAACGGCGAGGGCAACCGGGACGGCAGCGACGACAACCGCTCGTGGAACTGCGGGGTGGAGGGACCGACCGACGACCCTGACGTGCTCGCGTTGCGGGCCCGGCAGCGCCGGAACCTCCTGGCCACCCTCCTGCTCTCGCAGGGCGTGCCGATGCTCGTCGCCGGCGACGAGATGGGCCGCACCCAAGGCGGCAACAACAACGCCTACTGCCAGGACAACGTGATCTCGTGGCTCGACTGGAAGGGCGTCGACTACCACCTGCTGATGTTCACCCGGGCCCTCGTCACCCTGCGCACCGAGCACCGCACCTTCTGCCGTCGCAAGTTCTTCGGGGGGCGGCCGATCCACGGCAACGAGGTCAGCGACCTGCTGTGGTTCCGCCCGGACGGCCAGGACATGGGCGACGAGGAGTGGTCTCAGGGCCACGTGCGCAGCCTGGCCGTCTACCTGAACGGCGACCACTTCGACACCGACGGGCGGGGCCAGCCGCTGGAGGACGACGACTTCCTCGTGCTCGTGAACGCGTCGGGGAGCGAGATCCAGTTCACCGTCCCCGAGCGGCTGGGCGGCATGTGGGACGTGGTGCTCGACACCCAGCACCCGACCGGCGAGGGCGGCTGGCGAGAGGTCAAGGCGGGACACCTGATCGGCGCCGTCGCCCACTCCCTGGTGGTGCTGACCAAGCTCAGGACCCCCTCGTGATCGATCCGGTCGCCACCTACCGGCTGCAGCTGACCCCCGACTTCGGCTTCGCCGGGGCCGAGGCGCTGCTGCCCTATCTGGCCGACCTCGGGGTCTCGCACCTCTACCTCTCGCCGGTGTCCGAAGCCGTCCCCGGCAGCCGGCACGGCTACGACGCCACCGACCCCGGGCACGTCCGGGCCGAGCTCGGGGGCGAGGCGGCCTTCCGGTCCCTGGCGCAGGCGGCGGCGAGCGCCGGACTCGGCCTGCTCCTCGACGTGGTGCCCAACCACGTGGCCGCCGACGAGGCCAACCCGTGGTGGGACGAGGTTCTCGAGCTGGGCAAGGCCGCGCCCCACGCCGGGCACTTCGACGTCGACTGGGATCCCCCCGAGCGACGCCTCCGTGGCCAGCTGGCCCTCGGGGTGCTCGACGACCACTACGGGCGGGTGTTGTCGAGGGGTGTGCTGCGCCTCGAGCTCGACGGCGAGAGGGCCGTGCTGCGGTGGCCGGGCGGCCGCTTCCCGTTGGCCCCCCACACCGTCGGCGCCGCCGTCGAGGCCGCGGCGGCCACGGTCCGAGACGACGACCTGGCCTTCGCCGGCCGGGCCCTGTCGCGCTGCAACGGCCCCGGCCCGACCGTGGCGGCCGACGCCGCCGCCGCCAACCGGCTGCTCGCCCGCCTCCTGGCCGAGCGGCCCGCCTGCCGCGAGGCCCTGAGCCAGGAGCTCGCGGCGGTGAACGCCGACCGGTCCCGCCTGCACGCCGTCCTCGAGGGCCAGCACTACGAGCTGATGCGCTGGCAGCGCAGCGCCGACGACCTCGTCCACCGCCGCTTCTTCGACGTCTCCAACCTGGTGGGCCTGCGCCTCGAGGACCCGGCGGTGTTCGACGACGTCCTCGGCCTGCCCGTCCGCCTGCACCTCGAGGGGCTGATCGACGGGTTCAGACTTGATCACGTCGACGGGCTGGCCGACCCGACCGGCGCCCTGCGCCGCCTGGCCCAGCAGGCGCCCGACGCGTGGATCCTGGTGGAGAAGATCCTGATCGAGGACGAGCGCCTGACCGAGGGCTGGCCGGTGGCCGGCACCACCGGGTACGACGCCATGGCCCGCATCACCGGCGTGCAGGTCGACCCGGCCGGGGTGGCCGAGATCGAGGCCGCCTGGCGCAAGGTGACGGCGGTCGACCACAGCATCGAGGAGGAGGAGCTGGCCTGCCGTCGCCTGGTGCTCTCGACCAACCTGCACGCCGAGGTGGCCCGCCTGACCGGGCTGCTCGTCCGCACCTGCGAGGTCACGCCCGACTACTGCGACTTCACCCGGCGCGAGCTGCAGGCGGCGCTCGTGGCCGCCGCCACCGCCGCTCCCGCCTACCGCTGCTACGGGCGGGCCGCCGGCGACCAGGTCGAGATCGGGCCCGGCGACATCGACTTCGTCGACCGCTGCCTGACGCGGGCCGCCGACTGCGACCCGACCGTCGACCAGGACCTCTGGCAGTTCCTGCGGTCCGTCCTGCTGTTCGAGGTGCCCGGTCCGGGTCACGAGCTGGCCGTGCGGTTCCAGCAGCTGTGCGGTCCGGTGGCGGCCAAGGGCGACGAGGACACCCTCTCCTACCGCTGGACGGCGTTCGCCGGCGCCGCCGAGGTCGGCCACCCGATCGGCCGGCCCGCCCTCGATGTGCCGTCGTTCCACGAGTGGGGGCTCCATGCCCAGGAGGAGTGGCCCCGGGCGCTCGTGCCGCTCACCACCCACGACACCAAGCGGAGCGAGGACGTCCGGGCTCGCCTGGCCGTGCTGAGCCAGGAGCCGGCCGCCTTCCTGGGCTTCTGGGACGACGTGGTCGAACGGCACGGCTCGGGGCCCGACCCGGCGCTGGCCTGGCTGCTGGCCCAGACCGTGGTGGCCGCCCACCCCATCTCGTCTGAGCGGCTCGAGGCGTACTCGCTCAAGGCCGCACGCGAGGCGAAGACCGTCACCACCTGGATCGAGCCGGATGCCGAGGCCGAGGACGCCATCCGGGCCCTGGCCCGCGCCCTGGCCACCGACGGCGACAGCCAGGCCGCGGTGGCCTCGCTCCACGAGGTCCTGGGGCCGGCGTTCTCGGCCCAGATCCTGGTGCAGAAGGCGTTGGCGCTCACCGTCCCCGGCGTGCCCGACGTCTACCAGGGAGCCGAGCTGATCGACCTGCGCCTGGTCGACCCCGACAACCGCTCGCCGGTCGATTTCGCCGACCGCCGCCGGCGCCTGGCCGACGGCCATGACCCGAAGCTGGCGCTGGTCCACGCCGTGCTGGGCCTGCGGCGGCGCCGGGCCGAGGCGTTCGGCCCGGGTCCGGCCGGCGCCTACACCCCCTGCCCGTCCTCGTCCCCCGACGTCGTGGCGTTCGGGCGAGGCATCGACGTCGTCGTCGTTGCCCCCCGCTTCGCCTACCGGCACCTGGCCGGCGCCACCGAGCGGGCCACCGTGGCGCTGCCCCACGGCACGTGGCGCGACGTGGTGGCGGGCCACGAGGTCGAGGGCGGGAACCAGTGCCCGGTCACCGACGTGCTCGGCGGTCGGCCCGTCGCCGTCCTGGAACGGGACTGATGGACGCCGCCCTGCCGCTGCGGGTGTGGGCGCCGGTGGTCGACGGGCTCGACCTGGTCCTCGAGCCGGGTGGCGAGCACGCGCTCGAGGCCGTCGGCGACGGGTGGTTCCTGGGCCCCCTCCTGGCCCCGGGGATCCGCTACCGGCTGCGGGTGCACGGCGGGCCGGCGGACGGGCGCACCATCACCGACCCTGGCGCCCACTCGCTGCCCGACGGGGTGTTCGGGCCGGGCCAGACCGTGGACCACGACTCCTTCTGGTGGACCGACGCCGGCTGGGACGGCGGCCGGGGCGCCGATCGGCGGCGGGCCTCGATCTACGAGCTCCATGTGGGGACGTTCACGGCGCTCGGCAACTTCGACGGCGCCGTCGCCCGGCTGGGCCACCTCGCCGACCTCGGCGTCACCCACCTCGAGCTCCTCCCCTGCGCCAGCTTCATGGGCAACCGGGGCTGGGGCTACGACTCGGTCATGTGGTGGGCGCCCCACCACGCCTACGGCGGGGTCGCCGGCATGAAGCGCTTCGTCGACGCCGCCCACGGCCACGGCCTGGCCGTCCTGCTCGACGTCGTCTACAACCACCTCGGGCCTGAGGGCGACACCACGTGGGCGCTGTGGCCGATCAAGAACCCCCGCCACCAGACGCCCTGGGGCGACGCCATCAACCTGGACGGGGAGCACAGCGGCGGCGTCCGGCGCCTGATCCTGGACAACGCCCTCGGCTGGCTGCGCCGCTACCACCTCGACGGCCTGCGCCTCGACGCCGTGCACGCCCTGGTCGACCACTCACCGGTCCACCTGCTGACCGAGCTGTCCACCGCGGTCGACGAGCTGGCCGACGAGCTCGGCCGGCCCTTGTGGCTCACCGCCGAGTCCGAGCACCGGACGCCCGAGGAGGTGCTGCCCCGCGCCGCCGGGGGCCAGGGGCTCCACGCCTCGTGGGCCGACGACCTCCACCACAGCATCCACACCGTGCTCACCGGCGAGTCGGCCTCCTACTACGCCCCCTACGGCAGCCCCCAGCAGGTGGCGGCCACCCTCCTCGACCCCTACACCGGTCGGTCGCCGGGCAGTGCCGGTGAGGCCCCCGGAGACCGGTTCGTGGTGTGCACCCAGAACCACGACCAGGTCGGCAACCGGGCTCGGGGCGAGCGGCTGCACCACCTGGTCGGCGCCGAGGGGGCCATGGCCGCCGCCGCCCTGGTGATCTGCTCGCCGCAGGTCCCGCTGCTCTGGATGGGCGAGGAGTGGGCGGCGTCCACGCCGTGGCCGTTCTTCGCCAACCCGAGGGACCGCGACCTGGCCAGGGCCATCCGGGCCGGCCGCCGCCGCGAGTTCGCCGAGTTCGGCTGGGCGCCCGAGGACATCCCCGACCCGGTCGACCCTGCCACGTTCGAGTCGGCCGTGCTCCGCTGGAGCGAGGTCAGCGGCGACGAGCAGGCCACGACGCTGGCGTTCTACCGCCGCCTGCTCGCCCTCCTGGCCACCCATCCCGACCTGGGAGCCGGAGGACCCCCCACCGACGCCGAGGCCCGGGCGTCGGACGGCGGGACGGTGGTGCTGCGCCGGGGCCGCGTCCTCGTCGTCGCCCACCTCCGCCCCGAGGCGGCCGAGCACGAGGTGGGGGGAGGCTGGTCGGTGCTGGCGGCCACGCCGTCGGCCCGGCTCGACGGGACCGTCGTCCGCTTCCCCGGCGCCGGCGCCCTCGTCCTCGAGGTCGCCCTACCTGGCGAGGCGAGCGACCCTTCGGGTGCGGTGTCTCAGTAGCGGCCGGCTCAGTAGCGGCCGGCTCAGTAGCGGCCGAAGCCGAACGGGAGCAGGAACAGCGCCAGGGACAGGACGATCGCCACGGCGCCGCAGCACATCCCCCCGATCGCCATGGCCTTGCCCTCGCCCGACTGCTCCCTCGCCTGTGACAAGCCGATGATCCCCGTCACCAGGGCCACCACACCGAGCGGGATGCCGAACAACAGGCACCCGACCGATCCCAGGACGCCCAGGATCCCGCAGACCAGGCTGGTGATGCACACGGGATTCGGGCTGGACGCAGCCCGGGCGCCGTAGGGCTGGCTGGCGTACGGCGGCACCTGCCCCGCCGGCGGGGGCGCGACCCGCCAGCTGGGCGGTGGCGGCGGGGCCGCCTGCCAGCTGGGCGGTGGCGGCGGCGCTCCCGAGGGTGGCGGCGGGGGCGGCGCGCCGGGCGGCGGCCATCCGGGCGGAGCACCGCTCGGCTGGTCATCGGGAGTCGGCGGAGGGGGCCAGCTGCTCACGGCTGCAGGCTCGCACGTCGCGGCCAGGGCTGCGCTGGAAAGGGGGCGGCCCGACCGGGGACGCGCCTCGCCGCTACTCGGGAGGAGCGACGTGCTTGGTCTTCTCGATCACCTTGTCGATGAACCCGTAGGCCTGGGCGGCCTCGGCGGTGAACCAGCGGTCCCGGTCGGAGTCCTCGGTGATCCGCTCCAGGGTCTGGCCGGTGTGGTGGGCGATGCGCTCGGCCAGCTGGCGCTTCATGTAGATGATCTGCTCGGCCTGGATGGCGATGTCGGCCGCCGAGCCCTGGAAGCCGGCCGACGGCTGGTGCATCAG
>Ga0183260_10002398_pt1 | contig 15485 bp, 15 predicted proteins | sample AntDrymUQ4972206_2_FD_129768 | JGI IMG/M metagenome (GOLD analysis project Ga0183260, IMG submission 129768) | Polar desert sand microbial communities from Dry Valleys, Antarctica - metaG UQ497 (22.06) (version 2) (version 2) | ecosystem: Environmental > Terrestrial > Soil > Desert | place... | reverse complement strand
CTCGGGATCACCATGCAGGCGCCGACGTTCGGATAGACCTCGTCGGCGCCGGCGGCGAAGTGGATCTCCGCGGCGCGCGCGATCCCGAACTGGATGGTCTTCGCCTCGTCGGCCCTCAGGCGGTAGCTGAGCCGCAGGTCCCCGCTCCCCGCCAGCCCGACGCGACCCTCGGAATGGTCGTGCAGGTGGACGCCGATCGACGCGATGTTCCCGAAGTGCGCCACCCGGTCGGCGAATGCCTCGCCGATGCCCGGCAGCCACTGGGCGCCGAACGAGAGCGGGGTGAACGTGGCCTCCAACAGGATGCCCTGGGCCTGCCACTCGTCGACGTAGTAGCTCTGCATCACCCCGTCCCAGCCGCGGACCTCCTCGGGGTAGCGCGCGCCGATCCAGGCTGCGGGATGGACGTGAAGGTGGCGCCCGATGTGGGGGTTCGAGACCCCCGAGCGCAGGAGCAGCTCGGGGGTTCCGAACGCCCCGCCGGCGCTGATCACGGCCTTCGCGCGCACCCGCCAGGGCCGCCCGCCCGCGCGGTTGCCGTTGCGGGCGCGCTCCTCGGCAGCCGTCGTGGGAAACCCGGCGTGGCAATCCAGGCCCCGGGCCCTGCCGTCCTCGAACAGGACGCGCTGGACCTTGACCCCGGCGCGAACCCGCGCGCCCGCGGCGACCGCGCGCGGCAGGTAGGAGACGTGCGCAGCCCGCTTCGCGTCGATCTGGCACCCGAGGGGGCACGAGCTGCATTGCACACAGGCGCCGGCGTTCCGCGAGATCGGGCCGCCGCTGGCGCCCAGCGCCTCGGCGCCCTCGGCGCACAGCTGCCCGTTCCGCCCCAGGGTCTCGATGTCGAGCCGGCGGACCTGGAGCATCTCCTCGGCCGAGGCGAAGTCGGGCGCCAGGTCGGTCGCCCACGGGACCCCGGCCTCGTCGCGCCACTGGCGGAGGACCTCGTCGGGGGCTCGAAAGCAGGTACCGGAGTTGATCACCGTGGTGCCGCCGACGGTGCGACCGACCGGAATCGGGATCGCCGGGCGGCCCTGCGCGATCGTCAGGCCACCGTCGCGGTACATCATCGGGAGGCCCTCGAGCGGGTCGGTCGGGTAGTCGAGGTGGTTCACGTACGGGCCGGACTCCAAAAGCAGCACGTCGAGCCCGGCCTCGGCCAGGACGGCCGCCGCGACCGCTCCACCGGCGCCCGACCCGACGATCGCGACGTCGCATTCCTCGCCGTCCCCGCGGGGGACGATCTCGCCGATGCCCTCGACGTGCGGCGCGGGGGATCCCTCGCTGACCGCGCACGCCGTCCTTACCCCGACCACTTCGCTTACGCGCTCGTCGCGCGCGTAGCCGATCATCGCGAGCAGCTTCGCCAGCAGGGCCAGCTCCCGATAGATCCCGATGCGCGAGGTCTCCATCTTCGCCAGGTAGTCCGACCGCGCCTCGATTTCAAGTCGGCTGAAGCGCCACGGGAACGGGGTGAGCTCGAACACCCGCAGCGCCCACTTGACCAGCGTCACCGTCCTCGGCGGCAGCTTCGAGAGGAAGACGGCGACAGGCGCGGCGACCGGGACCTGCGCCTCAGGGGCGGGGAGGCCGTGGCGGCCGGGCACGACCGCCTCGGCGACCGCGCGCAGGGTCCTGAGCTCGGCGGCCCCGAGCCCCGGAGCGCGCCTTCAGCCGGGAGCCGCGGGCGCCCCGACGCGCCCGGCGAGCACGAACAGGAGAAGCGAGGCGAAGACGAGCGAGCCGTCGACGATGCCGTTGAGCAGGTAGGCGAAGACGTCGTCCTGGAAGAAGAAGATCAGGGAGGTGATCGAGGACGCCGCCTTCCCGGCCGCCAGCGCCAGGATCATCGGCCGGTAGCGGACGACGTCCGAGGCGGCGATCAGCGCCAGCCCGGTGATCACGACCATGTAGGCGAAGCCGAGCGAGAGCCAGAGGCGCTCGTCGGTCTCGGGCGCGGGAGTGAAGTCGCCGAAGTTGTCCCCGAACTCCGTCAGGCGCGCGAGCGTCCCGTCAGGCCAGGCGATGAAGAAGAACCCGACGACGGCGAAGCCGCCCGCCATCAGCAACAGGTTCAGCCTGACGAACCGCTCGGCCTTCTCGCCTCTCATCTCTGACCCTTCATCTCGCGCGGGATCATATTCCTAGACTCAGGCTCGATGATCGAACGCGACCAGGTCCTGCACGTCGCCCGCCTTGCCCGCCTGCGGCTCGACGAGGGCGAGCTCGAGAAGATGTCCGGCGAGCTGTCGGGGATCCTCGAGCACGTCGACCGCCTCTCCGAGCTCGACCTGGAGGGCGTGGAGCCCACAACCCACGTGATCGAGCTCGTGAACGTGCTCCGCCCCGACGAGCCACGGCCCAGCTGGCCGCCCGAAGAGGCCTTGAACCGGGCGCCGGACCCCGCCGACGGCGCGTTCCGGGTCCCCTCGCCGCAGGCGTGACGCGGGTTTCCTGATTTCCTGATGGCGGACGAGCTGCTCGAGCTGACGGTTGCTGAGGCGATCGGAAAGATCGACTCCGGAGAAATCTCCTCGGACGAGTACTGGCGCGCGTACCGCGGCGCGGCGGATGGCGACGAGCTCAACGCCTTTCTCTGGAACGCCGCCGAAGAGAGCCCCGTCGACGAGGGTGCCGCCGACCTCGGACTGCGCGGCGCACCGATCGCGGTCAAGGACATCTTCTGCACCGAGGGAGTCGATACGACCGCAGGCTCGAAGATCCTCGAAGGCCACGTGCCGATGTACGACGCGACCGCCGTCAAGCGGCTGCGCGAAGCCGGCGGACGAGTGCTGGGCAAGACCAACATGGACGAGTTCGCGATGGGCTCGTCGAACGAGAACTCCGCCTACGGCGACGTGCTCAATCCCTGGGACACCGGGCGGGTGCCCGGCGGGTCCTCGGGCGGCTCGGCGGCCGCTGTCGCCGGCGGGCTCGCTCCCGCGGCCATCGGCACCGACACGGGCGGCTCGATCCGCCAGCCGGCGTCGCTCTGCGGGATCGTGGGCGTGAAGCCCACCTACGGCGCGATCTCGCGCTACGGGATGATCGCGTTCGCCTCGTCGCTCGACCAGTGCGGTCCGCTGACCCGCGACGTCACGGACGCCGCGATTCTGCTCCGCGCGATGGAGGGACGCGACCCTTGCGACTCGACGTCCGTCGGGATCGAGGGCGGGGTCGAGCTCCCGTCCCGCGAGGATCTCAAGGGCGTCACGTTCGGCGTCCCGCGTGAGCTCGCGGGGGACGCCGAGGGGATCGAGCCCGGCGTCAGCGAAGTCTTCGAGCGCACCCTCGCCAAGATCGAGGAGCTGGGGGGCGAGGTCTCCGAGACCGAGCTTCCGCACGCCCCCCACGGCATCTCGGCCTATTACGTTCTTGCACCCGCTGAAGCGTCAGCGAACCTGGCCCGCTTCGACGGCGTCCGCTACGGCCACCGCAGCGAGGGCGCCGGTGACCTGACCGAGATGTACGAGTCCACCCGCAGCGAGGGGTTCGGCGACGAGGTCAAGCGGCGGATCATGCTCGGCACCTACGTGCTCTCCTCCGGCTACTACGACGCCTACTACGCGCAGGCCCAGAAGGTCCGGACGAGGATCGCCCAGGATTTCGCCAAGGCGTTCGAGAGCTTCGACTTCGTGCTCGCGCCAACCTCGCCGAGCGTCGCGTTCGAGCTCGGCTCGCGTACGGACGACCCGCTCGCGATGTACATGTCCGACTACTGCACGGTCCCGATGTCGTTGGCCGGCATCCCCGCGATCTCGATCCCGGCGGGCCTGGCTCAGCCCGACGGGGGCGGCCCCACCGCCCCCGGACGCGAAGCGGAGGAGGCGGGTCGCGGCCTGCCCGTCGGCTTCCAGATCGCCGGGCCCGCGTTCAGCGAGACAAGGCTGCTCGACGCGGCGCACGCGCTGGAGAAGGCGATCGCGTTCGACGGGTCGCCCGGTCGGGCGGGCTCCGGCTGATGCGCTACGCCTCTGACAACCCGCAGCTCAGCGACGAGGAGATGATCCAGGCGGTCCAGGACGCCCTCGACTCCCTGCCGCCCGAGATCGGCGAGGAGCTGACCAACGTCGCGGTCCTGGTCGAGGAGCGCCACCCCGACGGCGACCTGTTCGGCATCTACGACCCGACCGGCGGGCTGCAGCGGATCGTGATCTTCCGCGAGCTGCACCCGAGCGTCGAAGAGGTGCAGAAGACGGTCCTCCATGAGATCGGTCACTACTTCGGCGCCGACGAGCCCACCGTCAGCGGGTGGGGGCTCTAGTGGCTGCCGCGACGACGACCGAATGGGAGGCGGTGATCGGGCTCGAGATCCACGTCCAGCTCTCGACGAAGACGAAGATGTTCTGCGGCTGCGAGCTCAGCTTCGGCGACGAGCCGAACGTCCACACCTGCCCGGTCTGCCTCGGCCACCCCGGGACGCTGCCGACCGTCAACGAGCAGGCCGTCCACTACGGGCTGATGATCGCCCACGCCCTCGAGTGCGAGATCTCGCCGGTATCCGAATTCGCCCGCAAGAACTACTTCTACCCCGACCTGCCGAAGGGCTACCAGATCAGCCAGTTCGACCTTCCGCTCGCCGGGCGGGGCGAGTTCGGGGGAATCGGCATCACCCGCGCCCACCTGGAGGAGGACGCGGCCAAGCTCACCCACACGGGCGGCTCGGGCCGGATCCACGGGTCGGGTGCTTCTCTCGTCGACTTCAATCGCGGAGGGACGCCCCTCGTCGAGATCGTCACCGAGCCCGACATCCGCAGTGCCGCCGAGGCCCGCGAGTTCGCCCAGCTCCTTCGCGCGACGCTGCGCCGGCTCGGCGTCTCTGACGTCAACATGGAGGAGGGCAGCCTGCGGGTCGACGGCAACATCTCACTGCGCCCCGCCGGCAGCGACACGCTCGGCACGAAGACCGAGCTCAAGAACATGAACAGCTTCCGCTTCCTCGAGCGCGGAATCGAGGCCGAGCTCTCACGGCAGCGCGGACTGCTGGACGCGGGCGAGCCGGTCGAGCAGGAGACGCTCCACTACGACCCCGCCGACGGCTCGCTCACACCGCTGCGCTCGAAGGAGTACTCGCACGACTACCGCTACTTCCCCGAGCCCGACCTGGTCCCGGTCGCCCCGACTGAGGCGATGATCTCGGCCGCCCGCGATGCCCTCCCCGAGCTGCCCGCAGCGCGCCGCGACCGCTACATCGCGGAGGCCGGCATCCCCGAGGAGGCGGCGACCACCTTCGCCTTCCAGGAGGCGTGGGGCGACTACTTCGAGCGCGCGCTCGCGGCGGCGGAGGGCGACGGCGGGGCATCGCCCACGGCCATCGCCAACTGGATCAGCGGCGAGCTCGTCGCCGGGCTGCGCCAGGGCGGGGAGGAGGGCGACCCGCTCGCCTCCAAGGCCACGCCCGAGGCGCTCGCCGCGCTCGCGGCCCTGGTCGAGCGCAAGACCGTCTCGCACGGGGCCGGCAAGCAGGTCCTGGCGAAGCTGATCGCCGAGGGCGGCGACCCGGCGGCGATCGTCGAGAGCGAGGGCCTGGCGCAGATCTCCGACTCGGGCGAGCTGGAGTCCGCCGTCGAAGCGGCCATCGAGGCCGAGCCCGCCGCCGCCGAGGCGGTCCGGGGCGGCAACGCGAAGGCGGCCGGCCGCATCATGGGCCGCGTGATGAAGGAGACCCAGGGCCGCGCCGACGGCGGCGAGGTCAACCGCTTGATCAGGGAGAAGCTCGACGCGAAATAAGCACAAAGCGCCCGAGTCTCGCGTCGGCGATCCGTGGGAGAATTCGTTGCATGGATCCGGCTGAGTGGGAAGAGCTCGTGCGGCGCTGGGATGCGCGCGACGAGCGCTGGGAGGAGCGCGACAGGCGCTGGGAAGAGCGGGACCGCGAGCACTCCGAGTTCATGCGCGAGCTCTGGAAGCGCATCGAGATCTTCAACATCGAGTCCGCGGCACGCCACGACGAGCTCATGGGCCAGATGAAGGCGCTTACCGACGCTACCTGGAAGATGCTCGACCGGTTCGGCGAAGGACCGCAGCCGCAGAGCTGAGTTCGGGCCCAGGCCATACTGGGCCGATGGCCTGGAACGTCGTCATCGCCGGTGGTGGGTTCGCGGGCTCGACCTGCGCCCACGACCTGGAAAGACTGCTGCCGGTGCAGTCTGCGCGGCTCTCGCTCGTCAACGACGTCAACTTCATGCTCTACACGCCGTTCCTGCCCGAGGCGGCGGCCGGGCTGCTGGAGCCTCGCCACGTGGTGACTCCGCTGCGCGAGATCCTCAAGCGGACTTACCTGCGGCTGGGCGCAATCGACGCCCACGACCCGGCGGCCCGCACCGTCGAGCTGCGCAGCCACGACGGCGAGGCCGAGGAGCTCCGCTACGACCATCTGGTGCTGGCGGTCGGTTCGGTCTCGCGCACGGTGCCGGTGCCCGGCCTCGATGAGCACGCGATCGGCTTCAAGGGGCTCGCCGACGCGATCTGGCTGCGGAACCACGTCATCGAGACGCTCGAGTCGGCCAACGCGAGCGAGGACCCCGCCCGGCGCGAGCAGCTCCTCACCTACGTATTCGTCGGCGGCGGCTACGCGGGGCTCGAGGCCCTGGCCGAGCTTCAGGACTTCGCGGCCGACGCGATGGACCGCTACCCCCGCGCGCGCCTGCACGGGATGCGCTGGATCCTGGTCGAGGCGATGGACCGCGTGCTGCCCGAGATCGACCTGAAGCTCGCCGACTATGCCGTCTCCGAGCTGCGCGGGCGGGGGATCGAGATCCGCCTCGGCACGACGCTGGAAGAGGTCGGTGCCACCTCGGCCCGGCTCTCAACCGGCGAGAGCGTGCCGACCCGGACGGTGGTCTGGACGGCGGGCGTCAGGCCGCACCCGAGCCTCGCCAACCTGTCGGTGCCGCTCGACGACCGGGGTCGTGTGCTCGTCGACGACCATCTGGGGGTCCAGGGGATGCAGGGTGTCTGGGCGATCGGGGACTGCGCGGCGGTCCGGGACCCGTCGGGGAGCTTCGCTCCGCCGACGGCCCAGCACGGGATCAGGCAGGCGCATCTGGTCGCCCGCAACGTCTCGGCCGCGCTCAGCGGCGAGCCGCCCAAGCGCTACACCTACTCGAGCAAGACGGCATTCGTGAACCTCGGGCGCTACAAGGCGGTCGGGCGGATCGGGAACCGCACCATCTCGGGCTTCCTGGCGTGGTGGATGGCCCGCAGCTACCACCTGAGCCAGATCCCCGGCCTGTTCCGCAAGGTGCGGGCGGTGATCGACTGGACCGTCAGCCTTCCCTTCGCCCGCGACACGGCCGAGGTCGGCTCGATCGGCCACCCGCGCCCGCTGAGCGAGAAGCAGTACGAGTCCGGCGGCAGCCACCGCCCGGTCGGCAAGCCCTAGCGCATGGGCCTCGAGTACGGCGTGATCGCTCTCAGCTTCGGCCTCGCGACGGGGATCATCGGCAGAGGGAAGGGCTCCTCATTCTTGATCTGGTTCGCGGTCGGCACGGTCCTTCCCCTCGTCGGCCTGATCGCCGTGATCCTGTTCCGCTCCGAGAAGCACGAGCCCGAGCGGCGCTGCACGACCTGCAACAACATCGTGAAGCTCTACGTCCAGGTCTGCCCGCGGTGCGGCACGGACCTGGACTTCCCTCGGGACGACGAGCCGGTGCGGTATCCCCAGTAGGGGCTCTCGTGTGGTGGTCGGCGGGCTCGGGGGTGCCGTCCCAGGTCCGAACAGGTCAAAGGAAGATGCGACGGCCCTGGGCCGGCACCCCCGACCCCGCCAACGACCGCAAGGGAGCACCGACTGCGGAAGGCGCACAGCGCGAACTCCCGAGGGACGCCACGGCCGCGGCATCCCGGACAGACCGTTCTCACCTGGTTGGGATCGCTCCGCGCGTGTCGTCGGTGGGGCCGGGGATGGTGGGCCGGGGCAGTCCTGTTCGGTTGCCGTGCGGTTCTCTGACCCGGAACGCCATCCCCGGTCCCGCCCCCGACGCCCTCCGGTCTATCGGAGCCACGTACGCACGATGGCGTTCGTGAACCCCAGGCCGTAGCGGACGACGGCCGGCTTCTTGGAGTGCCCGTGCAACCTCTTCTGGACGGTGATCGGCACCTCCTTGGCCGGGATGCCGCGCTTGATCGCCTCGATCATGAGCTCCGATGTGTGGAACTGCTCCTGGCGAAGGACGAGCTGGGGGAGGACCGTGGTGCGAACCGCGCGGTAGCCGTTGGAGCAGTCCGAGACCTTCGTGCGGGTGATGAACGAAACGACCTTGTTGAAGAACACGATGCCCAGCTCCCGCGAGCGAGAATTGGGGTCTGCGTCTCCTAGGACCCTCGAGCCGTGCGCCATGTCGACCTCGCCGTCGACGATGGGCTTGACGAGCCGCTCCATCTCGGCGGGGATGTGCTGCCCGTCGGCGTCGAGGGTCACGACGATCCTGGCGCCGGACTCCGACATCAGGCGGTAGCCCGTTCGCAGGGCCGCGCCACCGCCACGGTTGATGACGTGCCTGGCGACGACGGCTCCTGATCCAGCGGCGACGTCGGCCGTTCCGTCTCGCGACCCGTCGTCGACCACGAGCACCGCGGTCTCGATCCCGCAGGCCTGCGGCGGGATCAGCTTGATCACCGAGGCGACGTTGTCGGCCTCGTTGTAGGCAGGCACCACGATCGCGACCTTGTCCACGAAGAGCTTGGGAAGCCCCGCGCTCCGGAACTCCTCCCACGCGAGACCCTCGAGCAGCGCCTGCAGCTGGGCGCCCTGGCGGGCGTTGACGCTGAGCGCGCGCATCACCAGGAGAAACAGGATCGCGATCGCGAACACCGCGAGGCCGAGGATCCGCTCGCCGTTGCCCCGCTCGAAGGCGAAGACCTCGAGCACCGCGTCGACCAGCTGGGTGCCCGACACGATCGCCAGCCCGAGCGCACCGAGGATTCCCAGGAGCACCGCTCCGTTGGAGAGGTCGCGCCGGCGCCAGACCACGAACGCGAGCAGGCCCGCCGCGAACACGAGCCCCCCCGCGCGCAGGGCCGTGAGTTCAGACGGGAAGAGGGCCGCGATCGACATGGGCTCGCTCATCGGGGCGGCACGATAGCCCGGTGCAGCGAACCGCTACCCTGCCGCGCCTATGCGCGTCCTCATCCTCGGGGGCGACGGATACCTCGGCTGGCCGACAGCGATGCGCTTCTCCGAGCGCGGCCACGACGTAGCCGTCGTCGACAACTACTCGCGGCGCCGCTGGGTCGAGGCCCAGGGGTCCGATTCCCTCACGCCGATTCACCCGCTGGACGAGCGGATCGCCGCATGGAAGGAGGTCTCCGGCAAGGAGATCGCCATGCACGAGGGAGCGATCGAGGACGCCGACTTCCTCGAGGGCGTCGTCACCGGGTTCAAGCCCGAGGCGATCGTGCACTACGGCGAGCAGCCGTCAGCTCCGTATTCGATGCAGAGTCGCGAGACTGCGGTCGAGACGCAGCAGACCAACGTGATCGGCAACCTCAACCTTCTGTTCGCGATGCGCGACCACGTTCCCGATGCCCACCTGGTCAAGCTCGGGACGATGGGCGAGTACGGCACGCCCAACATCGATATCGAAGAGGGCTATATCGAGATCGAGCACAAGGGCCGCAAGGACCTGTTGCCCTTCCCGAAGCTGCCCGGGTCGCTCTATCACCTCTCCAAGGTGCACGACTCTCACAACATCCACTTCGCCTGCCGCATCTGGGGCCTGCGCGCCACCGACCTGAACCAGGGGGTCGTCTACGGCATCTAGACCGACGAGACGCTCCGGGACCCGCGCCTCGCGACGCGCTTCGACTACGACGAGGTCTTCGGCACCGTCCTGAACCGCTTCTGCGTCCAGGCCGTGCTCGGCCGGCCCCTCACGGTCTACGGCAAGGGCGGCCAGACCCGCGGCTTCCTGAACATCCGCGACACGCTCCAGTGCGTCGAGCTGGCGGTCGAGACGCCGGCCGACGCCGGTGACTTCAGGGTCTTCAACCAGTTCACCGAGCAGTTCTCGGTCGGTCAGCTCGCCGACCTCGTCGTGGCCTCCGCCGCCGAGCTCGACCTCGAGGTCGAGATCGAGCACATGGAGAACCCGCGCGTCGAGCTCGAGGAGCACTACTACAACGCGGTCCACGACAAGCTCTTGGCGCTCGGCCTGGAGCCAGCGCTGCTTGGGGACGAGCTGGTTCGCTCGATGCTGAAGGCAATCGAGTCGAACCGCGATCGCATCGACCCCTCTGTCATCGAGCCCCACACCAGCTGGAAGTCGGGGCGCGAAGCGGACGCGGTCGGCGCGAGCTGACCCCGCCCTCCCCCCGTCGGCGAGCCCAGCGCCGCCAGGCTCTGCTGCGCCGCAGGCGCCGCAGGCTTGGATTCCTCGGCGCCATCGCCCTCGGGGCGTTCGTCGTGGGCCTCTTCATCGGCGCGGGGAACGACGGCGGGAGCGAGGGCGCCGGGGAGCCCGAGATCGAGGACGTCTTCGCCGAGAGCGACCGGATCTTCCCCGAGCGCCGTGTGGTCGCCTTCTACGGCGCCCCGCAGGACGAGGCGCTGGGCGCGCTCGGCGACGGCAAGCCCGGCGAGGTGGCCCTGAGGCTGCGCCAGCAGGCCGACGACTACGACCGTGCGGGCAGGCCGGTCATCCCGGCATTCGAGTTGATCGCGACCATCGCCAACGCCGATCCCGGCGAGAACGGGCTCTACAACACCCCGCAGCCCGACGACGTAATCAGCGAGTACCTGAAGCTCGCGCGCGCGAACGGCGGCCTGTTGCTGCTGGACATCCAGCCCGGCCGAGGCGACTTCATCGAGGAGGTCGAGAGGCTGGAGGAGTTCCTTGTCGAGCCTGACGTCGGCCTGGCACTCGACCCCGAATGGAATGTGGGCCCGGAGGGGATCCCGGGCGAGGTGATCGGCTCGGTCGATGCGGACGTCGTGAACGAGGTATCGGATTACCTGCAGACGCTGGTGGACGAAAACGACCTGCCCCAGAAGCTGCTGGTGGTGCACCAGTTCACCGACGACATGATCGCGAACAAGGAGGACCTGCTTTCGCGCCCGGACGTGGCGGTGACGCTGAACGTCGACGGTTTCGGGGACCGCCCGAACAAGGTCGCCAAGTACGAAGATCTGCGCTCCCCGGCCCCGCCGGAGGAGCTTTCCGCGGGCTTCAAGCTCTTCTACGAAGAGGACACCGGCCTGATGACGCCCCAGCAGGACCTCGGGCTCCGCCCGCAGCCGGACCTGGTCATATACGAGTGACCTGACAAGCAAGGGCGACGGGGGCGGGACCGGGGATGGCGTCCCGGGTCAGAGAACCGCACGGCAACCGAACAGGACTGCCCCGGCCCACCATCCCCGGCCCCACCCACGACACGCTCGGTTGCCTCGGCAGCCGAGTACCTACCCAAACGCCAACGGATGGCGCCCCGGCGCTTGCAGGCGCGACCGCAGGCAATGGCTACTCTTGCCTCATGCGCGCCGCAGACGCACTGATGGAGGCCCTGAAGGCCGAGGGAGTCGAGCATGTGTTCGGGATCCCCGGCGGCGCCAACCTGCCGACGTACGACGCCCTGTATGACGCGGAGCTGATGCACGTGCAGGCGCGCCACGAGCAGGGTGCGGGCCACATGGCGGAGGGGTACGCCAAGTCCTCGGGCAGGGTCGGGGTCGCGATGGCCACCTCGGGGCCCGGGGCCACCAACCTCGTCACCGCGATCGCCGACGCGATGATGGATTCCGTCCCGACCGTCTTCATCACGGGCCAGGTCCGGACCGACCTGCTCGGCACCGACGGCTTCCAGGAGGCCGACGTGAACGGCATCACGATGCCGATCGTCAAGCACTCCTTCATGGTCCAGGATCCCCGCTACATCCCCGACTACGTCCACGCGGCCTTCCACATCGCCTCCACCGGCCGGCCCGGGCCCGTCCTCGTCGACATCCCCCAGGACCTCTCGCGCGCCGACATCGACTACGAGCCGAGCACGGACCCGCCCGACCTGCCCGGCTACAAGCCCTCGACCGAAGGCAACATCAAGCAGATCAGGCTCGCCGCGAAGGCGATCGCCAACGCCGCTCGCCCGGTGCTCTACACGGGCGGGGGCGTCATCAACGCGAACGCCTCCGAGGAGCTTCGCGAGTTCGCTCGCGCCGACCGCTTCCCGGTCACCAGCACGCTGATGGGCCTGGGCGCATTCCCCGCTCCCGACGACCAGTGGCTGGGGATGCTCGGCATGCACGGCACCCGCGCCGCCAACTACGCGATGGACGAGGCCGACCTGATCGTCTGCATCGGGGCGCGGTTCGACGATCGCATCACGGGCAAGCTCAGCGAGTTCGCCCCGCGCGCCAAGTTCATCCACATCGACATCGACCCTGCCGAGATCTCGAAGAACGTCCCGGCTCACATACCGATCGTCGGCGACGCCAAGCAGGTCCTGCCGAAGCTGACCAAGGAATACCGGGCCGTGCAGGCCGACTCATCGCGCCTCGACGAATGGCTGGAGCGGATCGCGGCATGGCAGAAGGAGTACCCGCTCGACTACGAGCGCTCCGAGCAGGGCGAAATCAAGCCCCAGGCGATGGTCGAGGCGATGCACAAGGCCACGGGCGGCGAGGCGATCGTCACCTCGGACGTCGGCCAGCACCAGATGTGGGCCGCGCAGTACTACGACTTCGCCGATCCCCGCCGCTGGATCAACTCGGGTGGCCTGGGGACGATGGGCTTCGGCCTGCCGGCGGCGATCGGCGCCAAGGTGGCGAACCCGGGCGACAGCGTGGTCTGCCTCGCCGGCGACGGCAGCCTGATCATGAACGTCCAGGAGTTCGCCACCGCGGTCCACCACGAGATCCCGGTCAAGGTCTTCCTGATGAACAACGGCTACTTCGGCATGGTCCGCCAATGGCAGGAGCTCTTCTGGGAGAAGCGCTACTCGTCGGTCGAGATGGGCGCGAGCCCCGACTGGGTCAAGCTCGCCGACGCCTTCGGCGCCAAGGGGATGCTCGTCGATGAGCAGGCCGAGGTCGAGGGCGCGATGCGCGACGCCCTCGCCGAGGAGGGACCGGTGCTTCTGGACGTCCGCGTCACGCCCGAAGAGAACTGCTACCCGATGATCCCGGCCGGAGCGGCGGCAAGGGACATGGTGGGTTAGGTCATGGAAGCGGGCACTCCTGACCTGATCAAGCTCGAGGACCTGGACGCCGCCGCCGGGCGGCTGACCGGTCGCAAGCACATCCTCTCGATCATGGTCGAGAACCGGCCTGGAGTCCTCGCCCGCATCGCCGGCCTCTTCAGCCGCCGCGGCTTCAACATCGACACGCTCGCGGTCGGCCCGACCGACGACCCGTCGGTCTCGCGCATCACGCTGACGCTCGACGGCGCGGTTCACCCGATCGACCAGGTCACCAAGCAGCTCCACAAGCTCGTCAACGTGATCAAGATCCGCGACATGGAGCCGGGTGAGACCATCGCCCGCGAGATGGCGCTGTTCAAGGTCTCCGCGCCCGTCGAGAGCCGCGCCGAGATCATGCAGTTCGCCGAGATCTTCCGCGCGACCATCGTCGACGTCTCGCGGCGCTCGATGACGATCGAGCTCACCGGCTCCGCCGACAAGATCGAGGCCTTCGAGCGCATGATCCGCCCGCACGGACTGATCGAGATGGTCCGCACGGGCGAGGTGGCGATCGCCCGCACGAAGTCCGACTCGTAGCCGCCCGATGACCCTCAACGCGGCCGCCGACGAGCTCCTGGAGGGCCTCGGCGGTGCTCTCGAGCGCGCCGCGCGCCGCGGGCGGCGGACGCTCGCGAGCGCGACGATCGAAGTCGAGGGCATGGACCCTTCGGCCCTTGTGCTGGCCTCCAGGCTCGCTTCGGACCGCTGGTTCTGCTGGGAGCAGCCCGACGCCGGCGGCTTCGCGCTTGCAACCCTCGGCAGCGTGCGAGAGGTCGTTTCTCGCGGGGACGAGCGCTTCGCCGATCTGGAGCGCGACTGCACCGAGCTGATTCGCGACGCCGAGTCCTCCGAGCCGGCTGGGCTGGTGCCCGGCGCGGGCCCGGTCTGGACGGGAGGGTTCGCATTCGACCCGGACGGCGGCGCGGCGAGCCAGTGGTCGTCGCTGCCGCCGGCGTTGATGGTGATGCCCGAGCTGTCCCTCGTGCGGGCTGACGGACGCTGCTTTCTCACCGCCAATGCCATCCTCGAGGACGGTGAGGGCCCCGACCGGGCGCGGCAGGCGATTCGCCGGCGGCTGGCCTCGCTCTCGGATCGCCCCATCGGGCCGCTCGACCCCGACCCGGTGGCGGGCACGAAGATCAGCGCTCCGCACGCCCCGGGCCGCTACGAGGCCCTGGTTGCCGACGCCCGCAAGCGGATCAGGGCGAGCGAGCTCGAGAAGGTGGTGCTTGCTCGCGAGGTGGTCGTGACGGCGCCATCCGCCCACGACCCGGCGCCGGTGTTCGGCGCCCTCCGCGAAGCGTTCCCCTCGTGCTTCAGCTTCGCCTGCGGCACCCCCGAGGCCGTCTTCATCGGGGCGAGCCCAGAGCTCCTGATCCGCCGCCGAGGAGCGGTCGCTGCGACGGTGGCGCTGGCGGGCTCGACCAGGCGCAGCGCGGACCCGGCTGTCGACGACCATCTGGGTCAGCAGCTTCTGACCAGCGGCAAGGAGCGCTCCGAGCACGAAATCGTGATCAGGAGGATCGAGAAGGCGCTGCGCCCGCACTCCGTCTGGGTGCAGGCGGAGCCCGATCCCTCCCTCGTCCAGATCGCCAACATCCAGCACCTCGCGACCCCGGTGCGCGCGCAACTCGCCGATTCGCGCTCGGCGATCGCGCTCGCGGGCGCCCTCCATCCGACCCCCGCGGTCGGGGGAGAACCCGGCGACGTGGCGCTCGACCTGATTGCCGAGCTCGAAGGAATGGACCGCGGCTGGTACGCGGCGCCCGTCGGCTGGATGGACGCGACCGAGGACGGGGAGTTCTGCGTCGCGCTGCGCTCGGGCCTGCTGCGAGACCGGGACGCCCATCTGTTCGCCGGCGCCGGCATCGTCGCCGACTCCGATCCGGCCGCCGAGCTGGCCGAGACCGAGATCAAGCTCCAGGCGCTGCTGCCGCTGCTCACGGGTTAAGTCGGTAGATTCCGCCGATCGACTTCCTGGGGAACATCTCGCTGAAGGTCGTGGGGATGCTGTGCACCGTCGGCGTGCTGGCCGCGAGCTACTTCTTCATCGTCAAGCCGACCCTCGACACCACGAGCAACGCGATCGACTCGGTCTCCGGGCCGCTGCGCGAGGTCAATGAGCAGGTCAAGGAGGCCCAGACACAGGCCCAACAGCAGGCGAACGGCCAGGGCGACAGCGGCAAGGCAGCGCAGATAAACCTTCAGGGACTTCAGCGCTGCGTCCAGAGAGCCGGCCAGGACGTCAACGCGCTCCAGCGCTGCACCTCGCGGTTCTCGCCCTAGCGCGCGTTACTCGGCGGCCTCGTCGG
>Ga0183260_10002397_pt1 | contig 15485 bp, 17 predicted proteins | sample AntDrymUQ4972206_2_FD_129768 | JGI IMG/M metagenome (GOLD analysis project Ga0183260, IMG submission 129768) | Polar desert sand microbial communities from Dry Valleys, Antarctica - metaG UQ497 (22.06) (version 2) (version 2) | ecosystem: Environmental > Terrestrial > Soil > Desert | place... | reverse complement strand
CGCATGATGAGAGGTGCCTCCACCAGGTCGTCGGTTGATGGGTCGCACCCGGCATCAAAACCGGGCCATCACGACGACCGGTGGATGGTCACCTCACCACCTATCCGCGCGAGTCCTTAGCCTCGATCCACCGACCGGCCTGGGGTGATCGCTCGTCGGGGTCGTCGCTGTAGCGGCGCGGGTGGCGGCCCGGCAGCGCGCCACCGACACGGCCCCGAAGCCGCGTTATGCGCCCCCACTGGTCGAGCCTGAAAAGCGTGAGGTCACCGGATCGACGCCGGTCCCGACCACTCCAGCATCAGCGAGCGAGGACCTGTCCGGGACCCTCGTCCCACGGGGCCGCTGGTAACCTTCCCCGGTGGCAGACACAAAGCCGGAGCTCGCAGCGAGAGTCGATGCACTCAGAAGTCATTGGTTTCACTCGATAGATCTCGGCGGCGGCGTCGTCACGCCGGGCCAAAAGTCACCTGAGCAGCTGCAGGCCGAACTTACGTCGATGCACCTTCCGAACCTCGTCAGCAAGAGCGTGCTCGACATCGGGTCGTGGGACGGCTACTTCTCCTTCGCGGCCGAACGCCTCGGCGCGCGAAAGGTCATCTCCCTTGACCACTACGTGTGGTCGCTCGACTTCACCGCTCGCTACCGGTACGAGATGGCGTGCCGGAGCCAGAACGTCACCCCGGCGCCGTGGGAAACCGTGCCGGAGATCTGGAAGCCCGACGAGCTGCCGGGCAAGGCTTGCTACGACCTGGCCCACGTGGCGCTCGGCAGCAAGTGCGAGGCCGTCGTCGGCGACTTCATGGCCCTCGACGCCAAGGCGATCGGCAAGGCCGACGTGGTGTTCTTTCTCGGCGTGCTCTATCACGTGCGCGATCCGTTCGGTGCCATAGAGCGGGTAGCCGCGCTGACCAACGAGCTGGCCGTAATCGAGACCGTCATCGTCTATGTCGCCGGCTACGACCGGTTCCCGCTCTGGCGCTTCTACCAGGGCGACGAGCTGGCCGACGATCCCACGAACTACTGGGTGCCGAACCTGCAGGCGCTGAAGGCGATGTGCCTGGCGGCGGGCTTCACGCGCGTCGAGGCCAATCCCACACCGCTCAAAACGCGAGCGCGGCAGGCGACCAAGCCCGGAAGCGTGGTGGGAAGCCGCGGCGTTGTGCGGGCCTGGAAGTAGGCCCTCAGGTAGCGCTCTCGATGACGACCTCGTGCACCGGACGCGAGTGGAGGACCTTGAAGTCGGCGTAGAGGGGCAGCTCCTGCATGGTGCGTTCGAGCGCCTCGGCCGAGCCGTAAGGCCGGTCAGGGTCGGCGTAGTCCTCGATCGGGTCGAACATCTCACTGACGACTGCGTTAACTTTGGGCTCACGACTGGGCGAGGTTGGCCGCTTCGATCCGGTCGAGGAGGGCTAGGCCGAAGATGGCGATGGCGGTGCCGTAGGCGGCGCCGCCGATGCCGTAGACGGCGTACCCGAGGAGGGCGGTCACCCAGGGGACGAGCAGGCCGAGGTCCACCGAGCGGGCCGCCGCGCGGGGGCGTACGACCATGGAATCGACCAGCTGCACGGCGATCACCACCGCGAGCAGGGCCAGGCTGGTGGGGAGCGATCGGAAGGCGAGGGCGAGCAGGAGCAGCGGGATGGCGCCGATGGTGATGCCCACATAGGGGAACAGGGCCAGCACGCCAGCGGCGAACCCCACGGCCGAGGGGGCCGGGAGATCGAGGGCAGTGGCCACTCCGCCGACGATGAGCCCGACCACCAGCCCCTCCGCCACGGCCAAGACGATCGCGGAGCGGGCTCGCTGGACCGCTGGGCCGACGATGTGGGCGAGGCGCGCTCGCCGGACGAGATCGCCCTCCTGCTCGAGGGCGGACCGCGCCATCCGGGGGCCGTAGGTGAGAAGGAAGACGGTGAGGATGGCGCACACGAAGTAGGTGGGGGCCGTGCCGGCGGTGGAGCGCAGCACGTCTCCGCCGCCGGTGACCCGATCATCGAGCGCCGCGACCGCGCTGGTCACCCGATCCCCGAGGCCGAAGTCCCGAGCCAGCCCCCCCACTCGGTCCGTGCGGCCCTCGATGGCGGCGGCGGCGTCGGGGGCGGCCGTCTCGAGTCGGCTGAGGGCACCCTCCAGCTCGTCGAACACCAGGTAGGCAGTGCCCACGCCCACGGCGCCGAGGACGACGAAGGTGAGCAGGACGGCCGGCACCCGCCGGATGTGCACCGCGAGCCGGTCCACCACCGGATCGAGGAGCACCGCGGCCACGGCCGCGGCGGCCGCCCACGACAGCGGTCGGTGGGCGGCTACGAACATGCGCCTGGCCACCACCAGACCCACCAGGGTGCCGACGAGGGCCAGCGCGGCGGTGGGAGAGATCCGCACCAACCGTCGTTCCACGGTCCCCGTCGGGCTGGCCATCCCGCCGTACCGTACCGAGGGTGACCATCCAGGCCGGGGAGGGTCGACCCAACCGAGATCCGCCCATCCGCATCGTCGACGTGCACCCGGCGTCCGTGGTGGCGCTCGCCGGGGCGGCCGCCTTGGGCGCCGCTCTCTGGGCCATCGTCACCATCGCTCCCGACACGGTCACCGGCATCGCCGTAGGTGTCGTTCTGGGCGTCGCGCTCTCACCGCTGTCGAGCGGCGTGCAGCGCCGATTCGGCCGGTCGCGCGTCAGTGCCGCCGCGATCGTCGGCGGCGGGATGGTGCTGTTCTTCACCGGCGTGGTGCTCCTGGTGGCTCCCGCCGCGGTGGACCAGGGCCGAGAGTTCAGCGACGAGCTGCCCGCCACCGTGCGCGACCTCTACAGCTGGCCGATCCTCGGCGATCGGCTGGCAGAGGCCGACGCCGCCGGGCAGGTCGAGGAAGCCATCCGGGAGCTGCCGACCCGTATCGATGATGAGACCATCGCAAACCTCGGCGAGCGACTGCTCGGCGGCGCTCTGTCCACCATCGTCGTCGTGATCACCGCCATCGCAGTGCTCGTCGATGGCCCGGTGATGGTCCGACGCATCAGGGCCATCGTGCCGCCGTTGCGCCAACAGCGCGCCGACGAGGTAGGGCAGATCGTCTACCACTCCTTCGGCAGCTACTTCGCCGGCTCGTTGCTTGTCGCTGTCCTCAATGGCCTCGTGACGCTCACCTTCGGTCTGGCCCTGGGCGTGCCCCTCGCCCCGATCGCGGCGCTGTGGTCCACGCTCACGAACTTCATCCCGCAGATCGGTGGCTTCCTCGGGGGCTCGTTCTTCGTCGTGCTGGCTCTGACCCAGAGTCCGCTCAAGGCCGCCATCGCCGCCGTCGTGTTCCTCGGCTACCAGCAGTTCGAGAACAACGTGGTGGGCCCGGCCATCGTGGGCAGCGCGGTGAACCTCACCCCCCCGGCGACCATGCTGGCGGCCCTCGTGGGCGGGGCAGCGGCCGGGGTGCCGGGTGCACTGGTGGCGACGCCGCTCGTCGGTGCCGCCAAGGCGCTCTACCTCGAACGGCGCGGCATGCTGCCACCGCGGAAGGAGGCGGCCCTCACCCGCAAGATCAGAGCTCGCGTGGCGCGCGTCAAGGAGATGGCGGAGACCGTCAGGAGCTGACGGGTGGCAGGGGAAGCTCGACCCGGATGGTGGTGCCCTCGCCCGGTGCGGAGGTGAGGGAGGTCGTGCCCCCGTGGGCCCGAACCGTGGCTTCCACGATGGCCAGGCCGAGGCCGCTGCCGCCCTGGTGACGGCTGCGAGAGGCGTCGGCTCGGTAGAAGCGCTCGAAGGCGCGGGCGGCCTCGGCCTCCGACATACCAGGGCCCTCGTCGGCCACCTCGATCACCGCGGAGGTGCCTTCGGCCCGCACCCGTACCTCGAGCGGTGCCCCGGGCGCGTGCACGAGCGCGTTCGAGACGAGGCTGGCCACCACCTGGTGGAGCCGCGCCTGGTCGCCGAGCACGATGACCGAGTTGGGGACCAGCGCCCGAACGTCGCGCCCGGGATCGACGGCCAGTGCATCCTTGACCGTGTCCGCGGCCAGCGGCCGCAGGTCGACGGGTGATCGTTCCATCGGGCGGCCCTGGTCGAGGCGGGCCAGGTGCAGCAGGTCGTCCACCAACGCACCCATCCGAACCGCTTCCTGCTCGGTTCGCCGCATGGCGTCGTCGAGCTCGGCGGGCTGTCCGAGGGCGCCTGTTCGGTAGAGCTCGGCGTACCCGCGGATGGTGGACACCGGGGTGCGGAGCTCATGCGACGCGTCGGCCACGAACTGGCGGAGCCGCGCCTCGGAGGCGGCGCGCTGGTCGAAGGCCTCCTCGATGCGCCCGAGCATGCTGTTGAGGGCCACGCCGAGGTCGCCGGCTTCGGTGCCGGCGGTGCCCTCGGGCACCCGGCGGGAGAGGTCGCCAGCGGCGATGGCGCCGGCGGTCTCAGTCATGCGCTGCACGGGTCGCACGCCCAGCCGGATCACCCACCACGTCACCAGGGCCAGCACCGCCAGCACGGCGAGCACGGCCGCGGCCTCCACGGCCACCAGCCGGCGTACGGCCTCGTCCACCCCGTCGAGAGGCAGGGCCAGCACGGCGGTGGCGCCCGTGCGTCGCTCGTTCCGGGCCTGCACGCGGTAGTCGAGGTCCGGGTCGTTGCTCGGCACAGTGACGGTCCGGCCGAGGCGCAGGGCGTCGATCGCCCGTGCGTCGAGGACGGGTTCCGGGGCGACGTCCCCGATCAGGTCGGGAGCCGACACCGTGACGAGCTCACCGTCAGCCGAGAGGAACCCGACGTAGATCGTGCTCAGGCGGGGTCGGCCCGCCTCGGTGCCGCCCGGGCCGCCCACTCGCCCGCCCGGTCCCACGTTGATCTGGGGGCCGGCGCTGCGGAGCTGGGCGTCCACCTGCTCGACGAGGTGGGCGCGCGTGGTGCGGGCGATGGCGACGGCCGCCACCGCCAGCACCAGCGCGATCAAGGCGGTCCCGATGAGCAGCCGAGACCGGAGCGACACGGTGCTACTGCGGCACGCGCAGTGTGTAGCCCACGCCCCGGATGGTCTGGATGAGGCGGGGGTTGGCGGTGTCGAGCTTGCGGCGCAGGTAGCCGATGTAGGTCTCCACCACGCCGCCGTCACCCCCGAAGTCGTAGTTCCACACGTGGTCGAGGATCTGTGCCTTCGACACGACCCGACCGCGGTTCACGAGCAGGTACCGCAGCAGGTTGTACTCGGTGGGCGACAGGGCCACGTCTCGCCCCGCCTTGGTGACGAGGTGGGCGTCGTCGTCCATGATCAGGTCGCGGCAGCGCAGCTCCTTCGCGGCGGGATCGAGCCCGGCCCGTCGGAGCACGGCTGTGATGCGAGCCACCAGCTCCTCGAGGCTGAAGGGCTTCACGAGGTAGTCGTCACCGCCGAGGGTGAGTCCCCGCACCTTGTCCTCGGTGGCGTCGCGAGCCGTGAGGAACAGCACCGGGGTGCGGTCACCAGTGGCGCGGAGGCGCTTGCACACGTCGAACCCGTCGAGATCAGGGAGCATGACGTCGAGGACGATGACGTCGGGCTGCACGGTGGGCACGGCGGCGATGGCATCACGGCCGTTGGCCACGGGGTGGACGTCGAACCCAGAATGCCGTAGGGCGGCGTCGAGCATCGAGCGCAGGTTGTCCTCGTCGTCAACGAGCAGCAGGCGAGCAGCCACGGGTCGAGCATGGCACCGCTTCCTGAGGGCCGCCTGTGAGCCGCCTGGGAAGCCTGACAGCCACCTCCCAGCGCGCCCGAGCGCCTCACCCTGGCTTGACGGCAGCACCTTCGCAGTCGACGGAGGCCTCGTGGTCACCTTCGCCGACTACGGCATCGACGACCCCAGCGGCGGTCCCGCCTCGGTGGGCGAAGATGGCGAGCTCGAGGTGCTGCTGGTCTTCAGTCGGCCACCGGTTCGGCGGTCAGCGTGGCTCGGCCGCCGCGGCGAGCGCTCCCGCCGCCAACACGTGGAACACGGCATGACCCTGGAGCGGGCTGTGGCATGAGCAGAGCGGACCGCCGGTTCGGCTGAGCGCGTGCAGCGCCACCGCGGCGACGGCCAGCCCCGTGGTGCGGGGGCGGTGGTGGACTGGAGTTCCCTCGGCGGCCACCGCCACGGCCATCGTCGCCACGATGGCCACGATACCGGCGTCGTGCAGTCGCTTCGATCGCGGCCCTCCGGGACCGTGGTAGGCAGCGCTGCCGACGCCCTCCACCGCCGTGGCGAGGGCGACGGCCAGCCATGCTGGGCGGCGTCGGCGGCGAGCGGCCCGCACGATCGATACGGCGGCGACCACAAAGGCCAGGCTGCTGATCGTGTTGGCCGGCTGCCCGATGCGACCTGTGCGGACCCGCTCGCAGTCGGACGCCGCCACATGCGCCACGGCCTCACCGGTTCTGTGTGCGCTGCGCACCGCATGCCGGTTGTCAGCGCACACAGAACGATCCGGCGACGGCGCGCACCGTGTCCACCACCTCGGCCCGCACCTCGGCGGCCACCGCCACCGTGCCGATGCGCTCGCGCTGGGCCTGCCAGCGGAGCAGCATCTGGGTCAGCGCCATCGCTCGCTCCACGAGCCAGATGGCCGCCAGGGCCCCGACGGCGGCGGTGAGCACCACGAGGGTCACCCGCACCGCCCCGTCGGTCGTGAGCACCCCTGCGGTGATCCACGCCACCGGGAAGGCCAGCACCCCCACGAGGACGCGAGCGGTGCCCTTGGAGACCGGTGCCTTCACCGAGAGGCTGATGAGGGCCACCAGGACGGCCGGCCAGATGTTGATGAGGGCGGTGGCGGCCACCACGCCGCCGAGCAGGACGACCAGGACCGCGATCCCGAGGGCTGAGCGTACCAACCGAGTGGGGCTGGTCGGGGCGATGAGGTCACCGTCGGTGAGGTGCAACCCCCGCAGCAAGGTGGCGTAGCGACCGATGTCGCGACGAACGGCCGTCTGCTCGTCCGGGCTGCTGCGCCCGAGCCGTCGGGCCAGGTCGTAGCGCGCCTCCAGCGGGGGATCGGGGTCGGTCGGGCTGCTCAGGGCCACCTGGGCCGCCTGCTCGAGGGCCAGGGCCGTCTCCACATCCGGGAAGTCAGGGCTCACGGCCCGGAGGCCCCGATCGATGACGGCGGTGAGCCGCCGGACGGCATCCATGTCGGTTGGGCCCGCTGGCGCGGGGCTGGCCACATCGAGCTCGATCGGCACCCCGAACTGGACCAGTGCCGACGACCGCAGGGCCACCTTGTCCGGGAAGGTGAGCCCGACCGGCACGATGGCCAAGCCGGCGGCGCCGGCCGCTCTCGCCCCGAGGGCGATGCGGGCGGCGCCGGTCTTCAGCGGGTCGATCCGGGGACGATCGTGGGTGGTCCCCTCGGGAAAGATCGCCACCACGTCACCGTCGGCCAGGGCGGCGTGGCACTCGGCGAAGGCGTCGTCGTTGCCCCCCGCGCCGCCGACGTCGCTCTGGCGGCCCACGAACACAACACCGAGCCCGCGCAGGAGCAAGCCGGCCAGCGGCACCCTGCGCAGGGAGGCCTTGGCGATGAAGCGAGGGGTCCGGCCCAGCGCCGCCGTGATCACCACCGGGTCCACGAGCCCGTTGAAGTGGTTGGCCACCAGCAGCACCGGGCGGTCCCTCGGGTACCGCTCCTCGCCCGCCACCTCCACCCGCCGGAACAGCAGGGAGGCGGCGAACCGTCCCACCCACGCCATCACCCGCCGCACGGCCCCACCTCCATCGGTGACAGCCTGGCAGGACCGCGAGCGATGATGGCGCCATGGCCATCGTCGCTCCGGTCGGTCAGGTGCCGGGCCTGGACGGCGCCCGGGCACTGGCCACGCTCAGCGTCTTCCTGTTCCATGCTCGGTCGCGCACCCCCGCGCTCGATCCGTTCAACCCGGTTCTCGCTCACGCGGACCTGGGGGTCGAGGTCTTCTTCATCCTGTCCGGGTTCCTCGTCGCCCGCCCCCTCATCGCCCATGCCGTAGGTGGTGCGCCCAAGGTCGGCTTCTTCGACTTCTGGCGTCGGCGCATCGCTCGCATCTGGCCCGCCTACCTCGTCGCCCTGATCGGAGCGGTGGCGGTCGGCATCGGTGAGATCGACGGACTCGCCGGCTGGGTCAAGCACGGCCTGCTGATCGATTCCTGGTTCGACGATGGTGGCGGCTTAGGCCTGCGGCCGTCGTGGACCCTGGTGGTGGAGGTCGCCTTCTACGCCCTCATCCTCCCGGCGGCGGCGCTGATCGCGCTCACCCGACGCCGGTCGCACGACGCCTGGGCGACCTTATGCATCGCGATGGTGGCGTTCGGCTCCTGGGCCATCCTGCAGGTCTCCTACGGAGAGACGGAGCGCGCCCTGCGCGTGCTCCCGCCCTTCCTCCCGGCCTTCGCGGTTGGGATCCTCCTGGCCGTTGCAGAGATCACGCCGGGCGTAGGAACGCGCTCGGGGCCGCTCCTGCGAGGCGTCCGACGCCTGGCCGCGCGTCCGGCGGTGTGCCTCGGCCTGGCCGCCGGGATCTTCCTCGCCATGGTCGTGCTCCTGACGCCGCGATCGACCGCGCCGGCCTTCGGGTTCGGACGTGAACGTGCCTGGCAGTCCGTCGGCCAGATCGCCGTCGGCTTCTTCGCCCTCGCTCCGCTGGCCCTGGGGGCGGTGCGGGCGGGTTGGCTCGAGCACCGCGCCCTCCTCGCCCTCGGAGCCGCATCCTTCGGCTTCTACCTCTGGCACCTCCAGGTGCTGCGGCTCGTGCGCCCGCTCTTGCAGAGCTCGGACCTGGCCGCCGGCGGGGGGATCGCCCTGGCCATCGTCGGGTCCTGGGTGGCCGGGGAGGCCAGCCGCCGCATCATCGAGCGACCGGCCCGACGCCTCCTGGTGCGGGGACGAGCGCCCCAACCACCGAAGGTCACCTGACGGGGCACTAGCGCGACATCATGCGGCCGACCGCGCCCATGAGCTCCTGCACCTGGTCGTCAGGGTGGGTGGGCCCACCGCCGCCACCGATGAGGCAGTGGCGGGCGTGGCCGTCGAGAAGCCCGAGGGCGACCTTGTCGAGGGCGGCCCGCACGGCGTTGATCTGGCTGAGGACGTCGAGGCAGTAGCGGTCGTCGTCGACCATCCGGGCGATGCCCCGCACCTGGCCTTCGATGCGGGCGAGACGGTCGCCCAGCTGGTCCTTGGTGGCCGTGTACCCGCGAGCTGGAGCCATGCCGCATCCCCTTCGAACCTGTCGCCGTATTGGTTGCCCACCATACCCGCCCCCGGTATGGTGGGCATACCCCCAGTGGGTATCGGGCAAGAAGCGGGCAGACCCGCGTGGAGGATCTGATGCAGGAGACGACGACCACCTACACCGTCGGCGGGATGACGTGCGGCCACTGCGTCCGAGCGGTGACCGACGAGCTGACGGCACTGCCCGGTGTGACGGGCGTGGACATCGACCTGGCCTCCGGGAGGGTCTCGCTGTCGAGCGACCGGCCAGCGGACGACGCCGCGGTGCGGGCGGCCGTCGATGAAGCCGGCTACGAGGTCACCTCGTGAGGCGGCTCCGCTCCTTCAAGCGGACCGCCGGGCGGGACGGCCGGTAGGAGCGGCGTTCGTACAGGGGGTTACTTCGTGGTGGTCGGGACCGGCGTCGATCCGGTGACCTCACGCTTTTCAGGCGCGCGCTCTGCCAACTGAGCTACCCGACCTCGATCTTGCGCGGTCCCGACGGGATTTGAACCCGCGACCTCCGGCGTGACAGGCCGGCGTGCACTCCAAGCTGCACCACGGGACCATGGTGACTGACTGACTGACTCACTACCTTCTTGCTGCACCCCCAACGGGATTCGAACCCGTGCTGCCGGCGTGAAAGGCCGGTGTCCTAGGCCGCTAGACGATGGGGGCAGGGTCCCCGTTGTGGGTAGGGCGTGACCCTAGCAGCGCGGTCCTGAGTGCCCATCCTGGTTGCAGGGCTCAGGGCCCATGGTGGCCAGCACCATCGTGGTGATCGTGGTCGTGGGGTCCGTGGTCGCTCCCCACGTGGTGCACGCAACGCCCCGTCCGGGCCACGGCGGCCGTGGCGGCCGCCAAGGCGGCCAGGGCGGCGGCCGGGGCGAGGGTGGGCGCCCCGCCGGTGGCGGGGAGCCGGCCACCCGAGCCGGAGCCGGCCCCCGGGCCGGCGGCGGCACCCGGGCCGGGGCTCGGCGCGCCAGCGGGCCGCCGGGGCCCGCCGGAGGCGGGCGGCCCGTCGACGGGCGCGGCGTCGTCCGGGATGGGACCCACCGCGAAGAAGATCGGGTTGGTGAAGGCCTCCATGTCGGTGCGGCCGGCGATCGGGTTGGTCGGGTCGACCTCCGGCACCCCCCGGGCCTCCACCCGCACGTAGCCACCGACGCCGATGGGCAGGGTGACCGTGATCCGCTGCTCCTCGGCGTCGATGACGGTCACGGAGATGGGCACGCCGTCGACGAGGAGCAGCACCCGCATGCCGGACGCCCGGCGCACGAGCACCTCGACGTCGACGGTGTCGGTGGGCGCGCCGAAGATGGTGCCGCCCACGATCTGGCGCTGCCCACCGGGGCCCTCGGCGCGCAGGTACAACTCCACGCCGTCGGGGAGGCGGGTCACGAAGCAGCGGCCGGCCTTGAGGGCCCGCACGATGGCGGTCTTCGACAGCTGGTCGGCGTAGACGACCGTGGTCGGGGTGCCGGCGGCGAACCCGTTGGTGTTCTCGACCCCGTGGAGATCGGTCCCCCCGTTGGCCCACACCCGCCAGCCCCGCCGGAGCCGCTCGTCCCACATCAGCAGGGCCGCCTCGTCGTCGGGCTGGAACGGCCCGGTCCACACCTCGAAGGAGTCCGGTCGGGCCAGGGGATCGAGGTCGCCGTCGGCCAGGAACTGCCAGGAGAGGTGCAGGCCCAGCGGATGGGCGGCGGCGACGAACGCACCCATCTCCCTCGCCTCGGCCAGGAAGCGCTGGATCCGCGCACCGGGCTCCCCGCTGGGCAGGGGGAGACCGATCGGCGTCTGTCGCCAGTCCAGCCAGTCGCCCACGTCGATGCCGGTGACGGTGGCATGACCGTGGAACCAGTTGGTCATCTCCTCCCCGGCCATGAGCAGCACATCCGACCCGGCCGCCCGCCCGAGGTCGAAGTTCTGGGAGATGACGTTGTGGTCGGTCATGGCGAGGAAGTCGAGGCCGAGGCGCCGGGCGGTATCGGCCCAGGCGGTCGGCGTGAGGGCCGAGTCGGAACTCCACGCGTCACTGCTCTCAGGCGTGTGGCAGTGCAGGTCGCCCCGGTACCAGCCCGGCTCGTCGAGCACGACGTCCGGGGGAGCGCCGTACTCGAAGGCCGCCGGCTGAGCACCGAAGGTGAGGACGACGGTGACGGTGACGACGGTCGGGACGGTGGCCCGGAAGACGGGGATGATCACCGTCCAGGTGCCGGGCTGGATCACCCCGGGGATGAAGGCCTGCGACGCCGAGTCGGCGGCCACGAAGAGCTGCGAGCGCTCCTCCCCGTAGATGCCCCGGAACCCGGCCGACTGGTAGCCCGCCCCCCGCTGGTCGAAGAGCCCGACGCCCGTGATGGCGTCGCCCTGCTTGGTGACGCTGATGTCGATGCGGTTCACCTCGCCGGGCACCTCGAAGGGGAGGTAGAGGTACTGCCCGAGGTGCATGGCGGTGGCGGTGAGGACGATGGTCTGCGTGGCGCCGGCGCCGCGGCTGTGGGCCAACCGGGGCGAGTAGACCGCCGTGGCCATGCCGGCCCCGGCCCCCAGCAGGAACTGGCGCCGCGAGAGCATGCCCGAGCATGCCACCTCCCGCCGGTGGCGTGGGCCTCAGGTCTCGTCGGTGGGGGGCGGGAGGTCTTCGGCCAGGGCGTCGACGATGTCGTTGAGGAGCACGCTGAGGTAGCCGTACACCGCCATGGCCGGGGCATCGGGGTGGTGCTCGTCGATGGCGTCCTGGTCCTCGGAGACGTCGAGGCGGGTGCCGAGGACGAGGCGGAGGTCGTTGAGGGCGGTGAGCCAGGCGGTGAGCTGGGCCTCGTCCAGCTCTGCGGCACCTGCGCTGTCCTCCACGGTGGAGAGCGCCGTGAGGCGGCGCTCGAGGAGCTCGTCCCGCACCAGCTGCTGGTACTCCCGGTCCCGCTCGGCGTCGTCGTGGTAGGCGGTGGGGAACAGGCGGCGCAGGCTCGGATCGTCGGTGGTGAGCTCGAGCAGCTCCCGGAGCTGGTCCACGAGGCTGGCCAGCAGCTCCCGCTCCTCGGAGGGCAGGCGCACGGCGTAGGCGCCGTGGCGCGTGCGGCTGATGCGCCGTCGGAACAGGGGGGCCATCAGGTGTCGTGCTGCATGGTCGCCCACAGCCCGTGCTCGTGGAGGCGGAACACGTGCAGCTCGCACGTCTCCCGGGGACCGTTGGCGACCACCGCCCGCCCCTCCTGGTGCACCTGCATCATCAGGCGGTCGGCCTTCTCCTTGGGGTAGCCGAACAGCTTCTGGAGCACGAAGGCCACATACGACATCAGGTTGATGGGGTCGTTCCACACCAGCACGATCCATGGCGCGTCGGGCTCCGTGCGGGTGTCGTCGACCGGCTCGTCGATCTCGACCGGCGCCGGCGCGGGCGCGGGGTTGGTCATCAGGGTGCCACGAAGGCGACGGCGCCTCGCGGGGCGGGCGGGGTGGGGGGCTCATCGGTCGGGATCGGCTCGGTGAGCCCGAGGTGGAACCGCAGGGCGGCCACCCAGACGAGCACCGACCCGAGCACGTGGGCGCCGACGAGGAGCTCTGGTACGCCGGCGGCGTACTGCACGTAGCCGATCGTGCCCTGGGCGACGATGGCCCCGGCCAGCACCCGGCCCCGGCCGACGGTTTCGGGGGCGACGTCGCCCCTCGTGGCCCGGCGGAGCACGAGCAGCACGACGGCGAGGAAGAGCCACACGGTGGCGCTGTGCACCCGGGCCACGGTGACCACCGCCAACGGAAGCCGGTCGGCGGCGTCGTCGCCGCTGTGAGGGCCGCTGCCCGTGACGAGGGTGCCCGTCACGAGGACGGCGCTGGCCAGCCCGACGAGCAGCCTCGAGCGCTGGAGGAGCTCGGGCGTGGCGCGTGGCCGCCGGAGGCCCTCGGGCTCGCTGGCCTTGTGGTGCAGGAGCACGGCGTTGGCTACGAGGACGGCGGAGAGGAGGTAGTGACCGGCCACCGCCATCGGCGCGACGTGGAGGATGACGACGAGGCCGCCGAGCAGGGCCTGAGCGAAGACACCGGCCACGAGGCCCCACGACCAGCGGGTGAGGTCGGGGCGTCGCGGTCGTCGGCGACGGGAGCCGAGCACGGCGAGGGCCACCGCCACGGACACCGCCCCGGTGAAGGTGCGGTTCACGAACTCGATCCAGCCGTGGTCGCCGGTGGCCCCCCGCGGCACCAGCGAGCCGCCCTCACACGTCGGCCAGGTGGGGCAGCCCATGCCGGAGCCCGTCAGCCGAACAGCCGCCCCCGACACCACGATGGCCCCGAGCGCCACCAGGGCGACGGCGATGATGGTGCGGTAGGTCCTGGGCTCGATCGGTCCGCGCCAGAGGCGCACCAGACGGGCTCGAGGGCGGGACATCGGACCCAGGGTACGGAGCACCGGGCCGGCCGCTCCAACCGCCCCGGCGCCGGTTCGCCACCCGCCCGAAGGCGGACGTACCCTCTCCCGTCGTGTCCGCTGTCGTGCTGCACCCGCCCCGTGCCCGGATCGCGGCCTACGTGGCGCTCACGAAGCCGAGGATCATCGAGCTCCTCCTGGTCACCACCGTCCCCACCATGATCGTGGCCGAGCGGGGCCTGCCGCCGGTGTGGCTCATGGTGTGCACGGTGCTCGGCGGCACCTTCGCGGCGGGAGGCGCCAACGCCATCAACATGTACGTGGACCGCGACATCGACCGCCTGATGGAGCGCACCAAGAAGCGCCCGCTGGTCACCGGAGCCCTCACGCCTCGGGCGGCGCTCACCTTCGCCATCGCCCTCGAGACCTTTGCCTTCGCCTTCCTCTGGGCCACCGTCAACCTGCTCAGCGCGGTGCTGGCCGTGTCGGCGTGCCTGTTCTACGTGTTCGTCTACACGCTCTGGCTCAAGCGCACCTCCACCCGCAACATCGTGATCGGCGGGGCGGCCGGTGCGGCGCCGGTGCTCATCGGGTGGAGCTCGGTCACCGGCACCCTCGACTGGGCACCCGTGCTCTTGTTCGGGATCATGTTCTATTGGACGCCGCCGCACTTCTGGGCCCTCGCCATCCGCTACAGGGACGACTACGCGGCGGCCGACGTGCCCATGCTGCCGGTCGTCGTCAGCCTGCGCCGCACCTCGGAGCGCATCCTGGCCTACACCCTGCTGCTGTGGGTGCTGACGGTGGCCTTCTCCCCGGTCGCCGGCATGGGCCACCTGTACCTCGGCTCGGCCATCGTGCTCGGCGGCATCTTCACCTGGTTCGCTGTGCGGCTCCTGCGGATGCCCGATCCGGGTGTCGGTCTGGCCGTGTCGGGGGGCGCCGCCGAGCTGGCGGTGCGGGCCACCGCCATGCGCCTGTTCGCGTGGTCGATCACCTACATCACGCTGCTCTTCGGCGCCATGGCCGTGGACCAGCTGCTGCGGTCGGGCTGGTGAACCCGACCCGTGCCCACGGTTCGAAGCGGGACCAGCCACGTGACTAGATTCCCGAGCACCACCCGCCCCGTCCCCCAGGTGCCTGCATGACCCTCACGGAAGACGCCCCCGCCGCCGCGCCGGTGTCCTCAGAGCCGCCGACGGCTCCCGCGCCAGCCGCCGTGGGGCTCGCATCCGTGCTCGGCTCCGGCGACCACAAGGTCGTCGGCCGCCTCTGGTTGGTGGCCTCCCTCGTGCACCTCGTCCTGGCCGGCGCCGCCGCCCTGTGGGTGGCCGCCCTCCGGGTCGACTCGGAGGCACTGTCCACCGACGCCCCGGCCTTCTTCGCGCAGGCCTTCACCTTCCGCTCCATCGGCGGCGCCTTCCTCTTCCTTCTCCCCCTCACCATCGGGATCGCCACCCTCGTCGTCCCGCTGCAGGTGGGGGCGCCGACGTTGGCCTTCCCCCGCGCCGCCGCCGCGGCCGCCTGGACGTACCTGCTCGGTGGCGGCCTCGTCATCGGCGCCTACGCCATCGACGGGGGTCCCTACGGGGACGACACCGATGGCGTGCGGCTGTTCATCGTCGCCTTCCTGCTGGTCGTGGTGGCCCTCACCGTGGCCTGGATCTGCATCGGCACCACGGTCATCGCGCTGCGCACCGCCGGCCTGTCGCTGAAGCGAACGCCCCTGTTCTCCTGGTCCTCGCTGGTGGCCGCCGCCGTCTGGGTGGTCACCCTGCCCGTGCTGGGCGCCATGGTCCTCATCGCCTACATCGACCTCCGCTACGGCGGCGCTGGCGGCTTCATCAGCGGCGGCGGGGCGGCCACCCTCTACAGCCGCATCTCGTGGAGCTTCAGCCAGCCCGCCGTCTACGCCTTCGCCATCCCGGTGCTCGGCT
>Ga0183260_10002396_pt1 | contig 15486 bp, 13 predicted proteins | sample AntDrymUQ4972206_2_FD_129768 | JGI IMG/M metagenome (GOLD analysis project Ga0183260, IMG submission 129768) | Polar desert sand microbial communities from Dry Valleys, Antarctica - metaG UQ497 (22.06) (version 2) (version 2) | ecosystem: Environmental > Terrestrial > Soil > Desert | place... | reverse complement strand
GGCTGCGGTGTCCCTGACACCTGATTCGAGTGTCAGCATCGATGCGGTGACGGGCAATGTCGTAGTCGATTGTGCGGCGAGTCCCGGGAATTCCACGCAATGCGTCGATGCCCTTGGGGCGGGCAATCCACCCCCGGCTTTCACGCTCGGCGGAGGAGGCTATTCGCAACCGCAGACCGATGGGCGCTATCCGGCCCTCACGACGTTCTCGCTCGCACCTGTGGGTCTTCAGGCGGAGTACGAGGCGTGCCAGCGGATTTCCACCGGCGGCGGCGCAACCAACTGGAACGGCTTCGTGCCCGCTGCCGCTGCGGCCAGTTCAACCGTGACGGTACCCAACCCGAATACTTCATACGACTTCTCGTTGCGTTGTTTCGCCGCGACCGGCGCACGCACGTCCAACGTCCTCACCGTATTGACGGCGGCAGGCCCTCCGCCGATCGAAGGCTGCAACTTTACGGGGCAGCCCTTTGCGAACTTCACCCGCACCGCGGAGCGGCGTTTCACCGACGTTCGAGCTCAAAACGGCGGATTCTCGGGCGAGTTCCCCCGATTGGGTGGGCTGATCGTCTTCGCGGCCAACAGGGGCGAATACGTGTCGGTGCAGTTCAACGCATCGGATCCGCAAAATTTCGCCGACATGCTCAAGTTTTTCAACTGGATCGAAGCCCAAGGCGGTGGCGCCGGCTCCGCACAGGTGAACGGCGTTTACTTCACCATTTCGCGCTGCCCGGGCGATTTCCGTTTACCGGCAGACGTGCCCGATCAGGCCGAGCCGACGCTGAGTCTCGGGTGCCGCAACATCACGCTCTCCGGCGGTCAGCGATACATCACCAGCGGAATCACCTACGTCCTCAACCAGCCGCCGAGCAACACGGACTGCGCGCTGGTCCAGGGTCAGAATTACTACCTCAACTTCATGACGGTGAATCCGCTCGACGGTTACCAGCCCAACGAGCACAACTGCCTCGACACCACGATATCCCGGTGCGGCGTGGCGTTCCAATCACAGTAGCGCCCAGCGGTTTTCGATCGACCATCAGGGGCGACTTGTCGCCCCTGATGCTTTCTGGGCGTGACCGTTTTCGGATTCCAGGTAACCGGACCAGGTAACTTGACATGTTGAACTCAGGAGCAGGTCAAGGGTCGCACTTCGCTCATCGCGTTCCCCAGCTTCCCCTCACGGACCTCTCAAATGCTCCCGTTTACTCGACTCTGCATCGCCCTCGCTCTTGTCGCTACGCTCCTGATCGCCGCACCGCTCCCGTCTGCCGAGATTGCTTCCACCTCCAATGTATTGGCCAGGCGTGGTGGAGCCGAGATCACCGAGTCCGAGGTCGATGCGCGGATGCAGGAGATTCCCGAGCAGCAGCGCGCCGGTTTCATCGACAACGGCGAGCGGATCGACACGATGTTGAACCAGATGCTCCTCGTGGAGCAGATGGCGAGTGAGGCGCGCCGGCTGGGACTCGAAAAAACCGCCCGGTTCCAGGCTGCGCGCAAGCTGGCCGAAGACCGGCAACTCGCACTGATGTACCAGGAACACCTGTTCGAGAATGGTCCCAAAGTGGACGCGGAGGCTCTGGCGGCCGAGGCATTCGCGGCTTCGCCCAAGGATTTCCTGATGGGCGATGTAGTGGACGTGCGCCATGTGCTGATCAAGACCGATTGCCGATCCCCTGAAAGCGCCAAAGCCCTCGCCGAAAAGCTTCGCGAGCGCGCCGCCCGTGGCGAGCCGGTCGCGGAGCTGGCCCGCAAGTATTCCGAAGACGATTCGTCCGCGGCCGACGGCGGGCTGTTCCGGAGTGTGCCCCGGGGCAAGACGGTCAAGCTCTTCGAAGACGCGGCGTTCGCGATGCAGACACCCGGTGAGTTGTCCCCCGTGATCGAGACCCCGTACGGTTATCACTTCATCGAAATGGTGGAACACCGCACTGGCCGCGCCGCAAAGTTCGAGGAAATCCGCGAGGATCTCGCGCGCCAGATGCGGCAAAGGCAGCAGGCGAAGTATCTGGAAGATCAGAGCGATCGGATGCTCAGCATGCCGCTCGAGGGCAATCCCGAACGTCTGCAGGCGCTGCGGAAGCGATATGGCGACGCGGAGGTGGCCAACGCGACGGTTGGCGCGGAAAAATTGCCGGCACCGCTGACCCGCCCAAGCAAGTCGCCCAAGTATTGAGAGGCAAGCGCCGAACCCGTGGACCGTCCGTACGGAACATGAGCCGGCACGTGGCGTCCCGGCGCCTCGTGCTCGCTGTCGCCTGAGGGCCTGATCCCGTCCACCGGCCCCGCGCCGATTACACTTCTCGCCGGCGGATGCGCAGGCGCGGGAATGACTTTGCGGGTATCAACGCAAGAGGTGGCTCTGCTGCGGCACTTCACGGTGCGGGCATTGCGGCAGCGGTTCGAGGGAACGCTCACGGGACTCGGCTGGGCAGTGGCGCAGCCGCTGGTGATGCTCGCGGTCTACAGCCTCATGTTCGTCACGGTGTTGCAGGCGCGCCTGCCACCAGCGGTCGATCTTGCGTTCGTGCCGTTCCTCGCCGTCGGCTTGTGGCCATGGACCGCGTTCGCGGAAAGCCTGGTGCAGGGCACGACCTCGATCCAGGACAACGCCGCACTGCTCTCCAAGGTCGCGCTGCCGCGTGCGGTGCTGGTGCTTTCGCGCGTCGCGGCGGCGTTCGCGTTGCACGGACTCGGATTCTTGTTGATCCTCATGGCGCTGGCCGCGTTTGGCCAGCCATTGAAGTGGCAAGGGGTGCCGCTCGCGCTCGGTATCTTCGCGTTGATGGGCATTGCCGCCGCCGGACTCGCGCTTGCGCTTGCCGCCATCCAGGTGTTCGTTCGCGATCTTGCCCAGGTCACCGGCCAGTTGCTGACTGCGTGGTTCTTCCTCACGCCGATCTTCTACGCGCGCGAAATGCTGCCTGCACGCTTCCAGCCGTTGCTCGATGCCAACCCGATGACCGCTTTCGTCGAAGCTCTGCGCTGGAGCCTATTCGGAGTGGGAACACCGAGCATGGGATGGTTGGCATTGCTCTGGTTTCCGCTGGCGGCACTGGCGATCGGCGCTTTCGTCTTCAGGCGCCTGTCGCGGCACTTCGAGGATTTCCTGTGACCGCCGCGCTCGACACTGCGCCCGTGCTAGTTCGAATGCACGAAGTCGGCAAGGACTATCCCCAAGTCGCGCGGCCCTCCGACCGGCTGCGCGCGATGGCACGACTGCTGCGCAACGCGCCGCATCGCGATCCCATCACCGTGCTCGACGGCGTGTCGCTGGAGATCCGCCCCGGAGAATCGCTCGGCGTCATCGGCGAGAACGGCGCCGGCAAGTCCACGTTGCTCAAGATCCTCAGCGGCGTACTGGCGCCCACGCGAGGAACGGTCCACGTCGGCGCTTCGATCGGTGCCTTGCTCGAACTCGGCGCCGGATTCAATCCGGAGTTGAGTGGCCGCGACAATATCGAGATGGCCGGCCCGCTCATGGGTTTCAGCGCACGCGAACTCGCCGCCAGGATGGACGAGATCGTCGAGTTCGCGGATATCGGCCGCTGGATCGAGGAGCCCGTCAAGCACTACTCCAGCGGCATGGTGGTGCGGCTCGGCTTCGCGCTGGTCGCGGCCCGACGGCCGCAACTGCTCATCACCGACGAGGTGCTCGCGGTGGGCGATGAGGCATTCCAGCGCAAGTGCATCCGCTGGATCGAGGAATATCTGGCCGGAGGCGGCACGCTGATGCTGGTATCACACAGCATGTTCCACGTGCAGAAACTCTGCCGGCGTGCGCTGTGGCTCGATCACGGTCGGCAGCGCGGCTATGGTGAGGTGTACGAAGTCACGCAGCAGTACCTGGCGTTCCAGGAACGCCGCATCGCAGCCCAGGAAGAAACGGCAACGGTGACCCGGTCTGGACAGGAATTCGAGGTGCGGGATCTGGCGTTGAACGGCGCGACTCAACAGACGGCGCTTTCCATCGAGGCGGGCAGCGCGCTCGAGCTGCGCATCGACGTACGTTCGCGGGACGGACGCATTCCGGCTCTCGCTATCGGTATCGTGAGGGCGGATGGCACGGCCGTGTACGGTTTCACCAGCACCATGGATGCCGCGTTGCCCCACCGCCTCGACACCGACACGTGGCAGTTCCTGGTGCGCTTCGACGCGCTGCCCCTGCTGCCCGGGGGCTATCTGGCCCGCGCGCACGCCATGGATTCAGAGGAATTGCGTTTGTTCGACACGATGGAGCGTGGCTTCGCGGTTCGGGGCAGTACGCGCGAACTGGGAATGGTCCGCTTGTCGCACGAATGGTTGACCGGCGCATGAGTGCGCAAGACGTCCGACTGCCGACCGTCATCGTGCCGGTGTTCAACGGGGCGCAGGTCCTGAGGGCGTGTCTCGACAGTCTGCTGCGCACGATGCCCGACGACGCATGTATTCGCATCGTGGACGATGCGTCGCCCGATCCGGCCGTAGCTCCCCTCATCGACGAGTTCGTGCGCGGTTCGCGTTGTCGAGTCGATGTCTCACGTCAGTCGCAAAATCTCGGGTTTGTCGAGACGGTGAATCATGCGATGGCCAATGCGACTGGCGATGTCGTATTGCTCAACAGCGACACCGTCACCACGCCAGGCTGGCTGCAAGCTCTCGCGCGTTGCGCGGCTTCGGACCCGTCCATCGCGACGGCCACGCCGTGGTCGAACAACGCAGAGATCTGTTCGGTTCCCGGATTCTGCAAGGCCAATCCCGTGCCCGCGGACGTCGACCGGGTGGCTGCGGCCGTAGCGCACTCAGCGAGCGGGTCCTACCCCGATCTGCCCACGGGTGTCGGCTTCTGCATGCTGATCAGGCGCGCAGTGCTTGTCGGCCTGGGAAACTTCGACTCCGCGACTTTTGGCCGTGGCTACGGTGAGGAAAACGACTTCTGTCGGCGCGCAGCCGGCCACGGTTGGCGCAACGTGCTGTGCCACGACACCTATGTCGCGCATGTGGGCCACGCGAGCTTCGTGGGAGAAAATCTCGCGCCCGGCGGCGTCAACCAGCAGCGCCTCGAAGCGCGCTATCCGCAGTACGCAGGTTTGGTCGCCGCGTTCATCGCAAACGATCCGCTTGCGCCGCTGCGCGCCCGTATCGCGCAACAACTGGACGTGGCGCCGACGAGGAGCGTGGTGGCATGAGCGACGAACTCGAGTTCACCGGGGAACGCTTCACGCCGGAATGCGTGCGCGAAATCTGGTACGAACATTTCCATCGCTACGCGTTCGCGTGCCCCGCTGCGCGCGGTCGCCGCGTGCTGGACGCGGCCTGCGGCGAGGGATACGGATCGGCCTTGCTGGCGCAAGGCGCGCAAACGGTGCAGGGCGTCGATATCGACCCGCAGGCCGTGGCGCATGCACACGCGCGCTATGCGCACCAGGCGAACCTGAGTTTCGAAGTGTGCGATGCGACGACGCTGAACGCCCTGCCGGACGCGTCCTTCGATCTCATCACCAGTTTCGAAACCCTCGAACACGTCGAGGCGCAGGAGCGCATGCTCGCGGGATTCCGTCGCCTGCTGGCGCCCGGCGGCGTGCTGCTGGTGTCGTCGCCGGACAAGGCGCAGTACAGCGATGCAACCGGACACGCCAATCCCTTCCACGTGCGCGAGCTTTATCGCGATGAATTCGAGGCGCTGCTCGCGGCCCGGTTTCCCGCCAGACGGCTGTTCGCGCAGAAGCTGTTGTTCCAGGGCGCACTGTGGCGCGTCGATGGCGGAGGCGCGCGCTATGCAGCGAGCTCGATGGACGCTGGCGACGAACAGCCGCAGCCGAACCTGCGCTATCCACCGCTCTACTACGTCGCGGCCTGTGCCGCGGACGAAGCCGCCATCGATGCATTGGACTTGCCGGACCTGCATCTGTTCGGAGACCGCGCGGAATCGCTGTACACGCACTACAACCGCGAAGTTGCGCGCGTCATCGAAGCCGGGCATGTGCTGGTCGAACGCGACGCACGCATCGCGGAGCTTGAGGCGCAGTGCGCGCGCCTCGAACGGTCCGGTTCCGCGGCACCTGCTACCGAACATCGGCAGTCGTGGTGGCAGCGGCTACGGGCGTGGTGAACACGGTCGCGAGCGACTCCGCGATCGCTGTGGTGGTGGTGTCTTATCGCAGCGGCGCGACGCTCGACGAATGTTTGACTCGACTGCGCGCGAGCGAGGGAGCGCGAGAGATCGTCGTCGTGGACAATGCATCCGACGACAACAGCGTGGAACTGACCGCTCGTCATGCAAACGAAGACGCCCGCATCATCCCGCTGCGCAATGCGGACAACGTGGGGTTCGGTCGTGCCTGCAACCTCGGCGGCCGGCGCTGCACCGCCCCGTTCATCGCGTTTGTGAATCCTGACTGCTGGGTCGAGCCCGATTCGCTGTCGCGGCTGCGGGAACACCTCGGTCGTACAGCCGGGGGTTTGATAGGGGCGGATCTGGTCGATTGCCACGGCGTGCGCGACCCCGCCGCGCGGCGGCGCGAACCGACCATCGCACGCATGCTGAAGGGCATGGGCACCCGCGTGAGCGTCGCGATCCAGATTGACCCGCATGCCGACGTTCAGCCGGTCGATGCGGTGTCCGGCGCGCTGATGCTGATGCCGTACGCGCTGTTCGCGTCGCTCGGCGGTTTCGATGAAGCCTATCGATTGCACGCCGAAGATCTGGATCTATGCCGGCGCGTTCGAGACGGTGGCCATGCAGTGCTGGTGGCCAACGACGTGCGCGTCGTGCATGTGCGAGGCGTGTCGAGTCGCACGCGCCCGGTCTTCGTTGAATGGCACAAGCACAAGGGCCTGTGGCATTACTTCCGGAAGTTCGAGGGACGCAGCGCTGGACTGCTCATGCGGACTATCGCGTTTGCGGCCATGTGGGCGCATTTCCTTTTCGCGGCACCGCGCGCATGGCTTGGGACTCTCGGTCAGCGGTAGCGATTGATCTCGTCGCGCAGCGCTCGCGCCACTCCACGCGCTGCATCCGCGAAGTCATCTTCCGCGGATGCGCAGAGGATCGCGCGTGACGCGCTGACAACGAGGCCGGCGCCGTCCGGCGCCCTGCCGTTGCGCACGAGCGCCTCGACATCGCCGCCTTGCGCCCCGACTCCCGGCACGAGCAGCGGCACGTTGCCGACGATGGCGCGTACCTCGGCAAGTTGCGCCGGCCACGTCGCACCGACCACCAGCATGCAGTTGCCGTGGGCGTTCCAGTCGCGCGCGACCGTCGCGGCGATGTGCTGGTAGAGCGGACGCGATTGCCCGCCGGGCGTGTTCACCACGAGATCCTGCAGGTCAGCCGCGCCCGGATTCGACGTGCGGCACAGCACCACGACGCCGCGATCGGTACGGTCCAGGAATGGCTGCACCGAATCCTTGCCGAGATAAGGATTTACGGTGACCGCGTCCGCGCGATACCTGTCGAAGGCCTCGGTCGCGTAGTGCTGCGCGGAACTGCCGATGTCGCCGCGCTTTGCATCGAGGATCACCGGCACCGACGGATGCCGCTCGTGAATGTGCGAGATCAGGCGTTCGAGCGAGCCTTCGGCGCCGAGCGCGGCGAAGTGCGCGATCTGCGGCTTGAACGCGCAGGCGTACTCGGCAGTAGCGTCCACGATGTCCCTGCAAAAAGCGAACACCGCGTCATCCTCGTTCCCGAACCTGGCCGGAAACTTCGCCGGCTCGGGATCGAGGCCGACACAAACCAGCGAGTTAGCCTCGTGCCAGCGTTGCCGCAATCCCTCAACGAAGTTCATAAGTTAAGCCCCTCTCCCCCCGGGAGAGGGGTTGGGGGAGAGGGTACGATCTTGCCGCGCGTTTGAATAACTCTTGCGCAGAATCACTGAGTGCGCACCCTCGAACCCTCTCCCTCGGTCCCTCCCCCGGAGGGGGAGGAAAGAAGTGCAGCGCAGCGCGTACTCGACTCGTCCGCAAGATGCTACTTCAGGGCCTTGAAGCGCAGGCGATGGGGCTTGGCGCCTTCCTCGCCGAGGCGGCGACGCTTGTCCTCTTCATATTCCCGGTAGTTGCCCTGGAAGAATTCCACGTGCGAGTCGCCTTCGAACGACAGGATGTGCGTGGCGATGCGATCGAGGAACCAGCGATCATGCGAGATCACCATGACGCAACCCGGGAACTCGAGGAGCGCGTCTTCGAGCGCACGCAGGGTTTCCACATCGAGGTCATTGGACGGCTCGTCGAGCAGCAACACGTTGCCGCCCTGCAGCAGCGTCTTGGCGAGATGTAACCGCCCACGCTCGCCGCCCGAAAGCGTACCCACCAGCTTCTGCTGGTCCTGGCCCTTGAAGTTGAAGCGGCCGAGGTACGCGCGCGACTGGATCTCGATGCCGTTGATGTTGAGGATGTCGAGGCCGCCCGATACTCCCTGGAACACGTTGTGGTTGCCGGTGAGCGCGTCGCGGCTCTGGTCGACATAGGCCAGTTTCACCGTCTGCCCGATCGCGACTTCGCCGGAATCCGGCTTCTCCTTGCCGATCACCATCTTGAACAGCGTCGACTTGCCCGCGCCGTTCGGCCCGATGATGCCGACGATGGCGCCGGGCGGTACGGTGAAGTTCAAGTCATCGATCAGCAGGCGATCGCCGAAACTCTTGCTCACGCCCTTGAACTCGATGACGCGATCGCCGAGCCGCTCGCCCGGCGGGATGAAGATCTCGTTGGTCTCGTTGCGCCGCTGGTACTCGACCGAGTTGAGCTCCTCGAATCGAGCCAGTCGCGCCTTGCCCTTGGAGCGGCCACCCTTGGCGTTGCTGCGCACCCATTCGAGCTCGCGCGCAAGCGCCCGCAGCCGGCCTTTCTCCTGCGACTCTTCCTGTTTGAGTCGGTCGGTCTTCTGCTCGAGCCACGACGTGTAGTTGCCCTTCCAGGGGATGCCGCGCCCGCGGTCGAGCTCGAGGATCCATTCGGCGGCATTCTCGAGAAAGTATCGATCATGGGTAACCGCCACCACGGTGCCGGGAAAGCGCGCAAGGAATTGTTCGAGCCATTCGACCGACTCCGCGTCGAGATGGTTGGTGGGCTCGTCGAGCAGCAGCATGTCGGGTTTGGACAGCAGCAGGCGGCAGAGCGCCACGCGGCGCTTCTCTCCACCCGACAGGGTGGAGATCTTCGCGTCCCACGCCGGCAGGCGCAGCGCGTCGGCAGCGATATCGAGCTGCTGTGTCAGGGTGCTGGCGTCACCCGCCGCAAGGATCCCTTCGAGGCGCTGCTGTTCTGCGGCGAGCTTGTCGAAATCCGCGTCGGGCTCGGCGTACGCGGCGTACACGGCGTCGAGTGCGGTCTGCGCGCCGAGCACTTCGCCCACCCCTTCCTCGACCGCTTCGCGCACCGTCATCCCGGCATCGAGCTTCGGTTCCTGCTCCAGGAATCCGACTTTGATGCCGGCCTGGGGCCGCGACTCGCCGTGGAAGTCCGTGTCGACGCCCGCCATGATCCGAAGCACCGTCGACTTGCCCGCGCCGTTGAGACCGAGCAGGCCGATCTTGGCGCCGGGGAAAAACGACAACGAGATGTCCTTGATGATCTCGCGCTTCGGCGGCACGATCTTGCTGACGCCGATCATGGTGTAGATGTATTGCATAGGCTTCGATTCCGGAATCTTGGGAGCGGGACTGGAACGCGGCAGGACGGGCAGGCGCGATCACAGCCGCGAGCGCTACGCAGCTCGCGCGATAAAGTCGGCAAAGGCCCGGTGGACGGGGCCGGTATTGTAGAGCCGTTCGCGGTGCGCGACGATGCGCTCGCGCAACGCCTGGCGGAGGGAGGAGTCCGCAATGAGCGCCAGTGCCCGGTCGCAGTAGTCCGCCAGGTCGCGCGAGATCAGTTCCGGTACGTCGAGCCTTTGTAGCAGGGCCGAAGTCTGCCGGCTGCGCATCGAGTCACCGGGGACGCTCAGCACCGGCAGCCCCTCACCCAGCTGGTCGAGGGCACTCATGCCTCCCGACCAGCCGCAAGTATCCAGCCCCAGGTCGCAATGCGCGGCAAGCCCGCGGAATTCGTCGAGCGGGAGCAGGGGATGCAGCACCAGTTGCGATTCGGGATCACCGCCCGCCGATCGCAGCCGCGACCCTAGTTGCTTGCCCCACGCCACGCGCGCCAGCGCATCGGCGTGCGGCGTCAGGTGCAGGCGGGCATTGGGGGCCGCCGCCAGGATCGAGATCATGGCGTCGACCTGAGTCGGCAGCTGCTTGAAAACACTCTGGGCGCAAAGCAGCTCCACGAAGTCGCGCGCGCCACGGGCGGGCCACGAGCGCGGCACCCTGGTCGGCGACGTTGGACCCACGAGGCCTGCGCCAAGTCCCGGCAAGCGCACCAAGCGCTCGGAATACTGGCGTTCCGCGCCGGGTGGTTCGAACCATTCACTGGACAGAAAGAAGTCCACCGTTGGCAGTCCCGTCGTGACCGGGTGCCCCCACAGCACCGCCTGCACCGGCGCCAGCCGCAGTGCGGCGAGGCCTTGCGTAAGGGGGTGCATACCGACATCCGAATATACGATCAGATCCGGGGCGAGTGCGACGATCAGCTCGCACCAGGCGCGGGCTTCGCGCGGACCTTTGTGCACCTGTGCGACGCCCGCCAACAATGACTGGGTATGCGCATCGGTCGCCGGTTCGAGTTGCAGCAGATGGGTCTCGACAACGTCCGGGTCGAGGCGCGTGAGCAACGGTCCGAACAACCGGGTGACGGTGTGTTCGTAGGTGTAGGCACTGACGTAGACGACGCGCTTGCGGCTTCGTTTCGGTGGTGCAGGGCCGGGCCGTTCGCCGGTGAGCGCTCGCATCATCCTGCCGACAAGCGCGCCATATGCCCGTTGGTCTGCCGTGACGTCGTCGCCGAGATAGTGCCGATAGAACGCTGTGCACTGGCCGACGCAGCCCCAGATCTGCTCGCGCTGTCGCGGCTCTTCCCAATCGATCGTCGCGAACTCGGATACTCCGTCACGCCATCCGGCCCGGAACGATTCCACCGATTCCGCGTCGCGATGGGCGAGTGCCGGGGGAAGCTGAAACCGTGCCCAGCGCGCCGGCAGAAAATCGGGATCGATCGCGAGTGTGCGTTCCAGGGCAGCGTGGCCCGCGACAAAGTCGAAGCCGCTGAACGATGCGTGCGCGCGCGCCATCCAGCTGAGTGCGTCGGGGTCGATTGCACCTTGTCCTGCATTCACTTGAGGCGCGCTCCGTCGGGGGCAGGGGCTAAGATAGCGGGCCGCTCCAGCCGGGTTCCCGCATGTTCCAGCATTTTTCCGATCTCGCCACCTTCGACCCGGCACTGGGCGACGCGATTGCCGCGGAACGGCAGCGCCAGGAAGATCATGTCGAGCTCATCGCGTCGGAAAATTATGCAAGCCCGCGGGTGCTCGCGGCGCAGGGCACGGTGCTGACCAACAAGTACGCCGAAGGCTATCCCGGCAAGCGCTATTACGGCGGCTGCGAATACGTCGACATCGCGGAGCAGCTGGCGATCGACCGGGTCAAACAGCTGTTTGGCGCCGACTACGCGAACGTGCAGCCGCACTCGGGCTCGCAGGCCAACGCCGCAGTGTACCTCGCGCTGCTGAAGCCAGGCGACACGATCCTCGGCATGAGCCTTGCGCACGGAGGACATCTCACGCACGGCGCCAAGGTGAACTTCTCGGGCAAGCTGTTCAACGCGGTGCAGTACGGCATCGACGTGGCCACCGGGCTCATCGACTACGACGAGATCGCGCGGCTTGCGCAGGAGCATCGCCCGAAGATGCTGGTGGGCGGTTTCAGCGCCTATTCGCGCGCGATCGACTGGGCGCGCATGGCGGCCATCGCGAAATCGGTGGGGGCGTACTTTTTCGTCGATATGGCGCACGTTGCAGGTCTCGTGGCGGCGGGCGAGTATCCCAATCCGTTGCCACACGCCGACGTCGTCACCTCGACCACGCACAAGACCCTGCGCGGTCCGCGCGGCGGCGTGATCCTGGCGCGCAGCAATCCCGACATCGAGAAGAAGCTGCAATCAATGGTGTTTCCGGGCACGCAGGGCGGACCCCTGATGCACGTGATCGCCGCCAAGGCCGTGGCGTTCAAGGAAGCGCTCGACCCCTCGTTCAAGTCCTACCAGCAACAGGTCGTGCGCAACGCGCGGGCCATGGCGGCGACTCTCATGGAGCGCGGCTTTCGCATCGTTTCAGGCGGTACCGACAATCACCTCATGCTGATTGACATGATCGGTCGCGACGCCACCGGCAAGGAAGCGGAAGAGGCGCTCGGGCGCGCCCACATCACCGTCAACAAGAACGCGGTGCCCAACGACCCGCGCTCGCCGTTCGTGACGTCGGGGTTGCGCATCGGCACGCCAGCCGTCACCACGCGCGGCTATGGCGAGGGCGAATGCCGCGATCTCGCGAACTGGCTGGCCGACGTGGTCGACGCCACAGGTGACTCTGCGGTCATCGACCGCGTGCGCGCCTTGGTCACCGCGCAATGCCGCGCCTTTCCCGTCTACGCCTGACGCCTGCTACCGCACCGGATGCATTGCCCGTTCTGCCAGCACGACGACACGCGCGTCATCGACTCGCGCGAGACGGAAGATGGCACCGCGATCCGGCGCCGTCGCGAATGTCCGCAATGCAGCGAGCGCTTCAACACCTTCGAAACAGCGGAAATTCGACTGCCTGCGGTGATCAAGAGCGACGATCGTCGTGAGCCCTTCGACGAGCGCAAACTGAGGACGAGCTTCGAGCGCTCGCTGCAGAAGCGTCCCGTGTCCGCCGAGCAGGTCGACGGGGCAGTGCGCGCGGTGCTGCATGCCGTGCGAATGACCGGAGATCGCGAACTTCCGAGCCTCAAGGTGGGTGAATTCGTGATGCACGAGCTCAAGGCGCTTGACCAGGTCGCCTACGTGCGCTTTGCGTCCGTGTACCGGCGCTTCGAGGACGTGCACGCCTTCCGGGAGGAGATCGAACGGCTCGAACGCGACCTGCCCGCGATCGGCAACATGCAACTTTCGCTGCTCGCGGAAGAACTCGTTGCGCCCAAGCGGTCCAGGCGCTGAACCCGGGTCGCGCAAGCAGAAAATACGTGACGCCGCGCCAGCCATTTTGAATAACACGCCGTTGTCGTACGCTTCGTGCGATGGAATTCTCGGCCCTTGATCACCGTTTCATGAGTCGCGCGCTCGAACTCGCCGAGCGAGGCGCCTTCACGACCAGACCCAATCCCATGGTGGGCTGCGTGCTCGCGCAGGACGACACCGTCGTCGGCGAGGGCTGGCATGAGCGCGCGGGAGCCGACCACGCGGAGATCATCGCACTCGGTGCTGCGGGCGACCGCGCGCGCGGAGTTACTGCGTATGTCACGCTCGAACCTTGCGCCCACACCGGGCGCACGCCGCCATGCGTCGATAGCTTGATCTCTGCCGGCGTGAAACGCGTGGTGGCCGCCACGGGCGACCCTAATCCGCGTGTTTCCGGAAAGGGCTTCGACGCGTTGCGTGCCACGGGCATCCAGGTCGAGACGGGGCTAATGGCGCTTGCCGCGCGCGAGCAGAATCGCGGATTCTTTTCCCGCATCGAACGCGGTCGTCCCTGGGTGCGGGTCAAGCTCGCGATGAGCCTGGACGGCCGCACTGCGCTGGCGAGCGGCGAGTCGCGGTGGATCACTTCGGACGCGTCCCGAGAGGACGTGCATCGCTGGCGCGCGCGCAGCGGCGCATTGCTCACTGCCAGTGGCACCGTGCTCGCCGACAATCCCCGATTGACCGTGCGATTGAACGACGACGCGGCTTTCGTCCCACCGCTGCGCGTCGTGCTCGATCCCGGTCTCGCGATCCCGGAGCGCTCTCACCTGCTGGACGAATCGGCCCCCACCTTGCTCGTGCACGACGATGCCGCGCGGGTCGCGCACCATCAGCGCGGACACGAGCGTGCGGTCGTGCCCAGTGCCGCCGGTCGCCTCGACCTCGCCGCGGTGCTGGCGAACCTCGCACGGCACGGCATCAATGAAGTGCAGACCGAAGCAGGCGCAACATTGTCCGGTGCGCTGCTGGAACAGGGTCTGCTCGACGAATTGCTGTTGTACGTCGCTCCCTGCGTGCTCGGCGAAAAAGGCTTGCCCCTGATGGCCGGGTTCGATCTCGCGTCCATGACGGAGCGCCATGCCTTCGCGTGGATCGATCAACGACGAGTGGGGCCGGACCTGCGGCTCCTGCTCAGGCCCGTGCGTTGAAAGGCCCGACGAGTTTCGCTGACCACTTCTCCGCGCTCGCGGCGCAGTATGCGACGTGGCGACCGCATTACCCGCCCGCGTTGTTCGATGCGATCGCGGCGCACCTGCCGTCACCGCCGCTGCAAGTCTGGGAAGCGGGCTGCGGGAGCGGCCAGGCGACGCTCGATTTGGCCCGGCGCTTCGGGCGTGTCTTCGCCACCGATCCCAGCGCCGCGCAAATAGACGCGCATGCCGCGCGGCAAACCCCCGATCACGACGTGGTGCTGGCAGTGGAACCGGCCGAGGTGTGTTCGCTCCCCGATGCCAGCGTCGACCTCGTCGCGGTCGGCCAGGCCTTGCACTGGTTCGACCGGGAGCGTTTCTTTGCCGAATGCGAGCGCGTACTCCGCGCCGGAGGCGTGCTGGCTGCGTGGTGCTATCAGGATTTCATGGCGCCGCCCGATGTGGCCGCGGCGATCGGCGATTTTCGCGATCGCATCGCCCCGCACTGGCCGCCTGAGCGCATCGACGTGGATAGCGGCTACGCCGACTATGCGTGGCCGTTCGCGCCCGGGTCGGTCATCGACCTCGACATGACGGCGGACTGGACACTGCCGCACCTTCTCGGCTATCTGTCCAGCCTGTCCGCAACCGCCTGCGCGACTCGCGCGACGGGAACCGATCCCCTCGAGCACCACGCGCCGGCCATCGCTGCCGCGTGGGGCGCAGCCGAAATCTCCAGATCGATCGTCTGGCCCGTCAAACTGATCGTGCGCAAATCCAGTTGAGGAAGCGATGTTCACAGGATTGATCCAGGGTGTGGGTTACGTCGCTGCGACCGAACGCCGCGAGGGCGACGTGCGCCTGCGCATCGCGGTCGGCACCCTGCCGTTCGCGGATGTCGCGCTGGGCGAGAGCATCGCGGTCAACGGCGTGTGTCTTTCCGTCGTTGCGTTCGACCGTCAGCACTTCGATGCCGATGTGTCGCTCGAGACACTGGAAGTGAGCACGCTCGGTCATCTGCGCGACGGCGCGGCGGTGAATCTGGAGCGCGCCCTGCGGGTCAGTGACCGACTCGGCGGACACTGGCTGCTTGGACATGTCGACGGCGTGGGCAGCGTGCTCGACCGCGCAGTCGACGCACGTGGCGAGCGCTGGCGCCTGCGCATGCCCCGTTCTCTCTCGCGTTTCGTCGCCGGCAAGGGGTCGATCGCGGTCGACGGTGTCAGTCTCACGGTCAACGACATCGGCGACAACTGGTTTGAAGTGATGCTGG
>Ga0183260_10002395_pt1 | contig 15486 bp, 15 predicted proteins | sample AntDrymUQ4972206_2_FD_129768 | JGI IMG/M metagenome (GOLD analysis project Ga0183260, IMG submission 129768) | Polar desert sand microbial communities from Dry Valleys, Antarctica - metaG UQ497 (22.06) (version 2) (version 2) | ecosystem: Environmental > Terrestrial > Soil > Desert | place... | reverse complement strand
GGTCAACCGGATCATCCTCACCCGCCCGGCGGTCGAGGCGGGCGAACGGCTCGGCTTCCTGCCGGGCACGCTGAGCGAGAAGATCGACCCCTACCTGCGGCCGCTGTACGACGCGCTGCACGACATGCTCGACCCCGAGTCGATCCCCAAGCTGCTCACCGCCGGCACCATCGAGGTGGCGCCACTCGCGTACATGCGCGGCCGCACCCTCAACGACGCGTTCATCATTCTCGACGAGGCGCAGAACACCTCGCCCGAGCAGATGAAGATGTTCCTCACCCGGCTCGGTTTCGGCTCCCGGATGGTCGTCACCGGCGACGTCACCCAGGTGGACCTGCCCGAGGGCACCCGCTCGGGTCTGCGGGTCGTACGCGACATCCTCGGCGACGTCCGCGACGTGCACTTCTCGCTGCTGGGCGCCAACGACGTCGTACGCCACCGGCTGGTCGGTCGGATCGTGGCGGCCTACGACACCTACGAGGAGCAGCGGCGGTTCGGCTCCGGCGACCTGCCGGGCCACGGGCCGCACCGCGGCCAGGCTCGATGAGCGTCGAGGTCCTCGACGAGTCCGGCACGGGCGCCGACGTGGCCGAGCTGGCCCGGCTGTCGCGGTTCGTCCTGGACCGGATGCGCCTGCACCCGCAGACCGAGCTGTGCCTGCGGCTGGTCGACGAGGACACCATCGGCCAGCTCAACGAGCGGTGGATGGACACCCGGGGGCCGACCGACGTGCTCGCCTTCCCCATGGACGAGCTCACCCCCGGCAGCCTCACCGACGTGCTCCACGGCGCCGACGACGGGGACGACGACGGGGACGAGCCGCCCGAGGCCGAGGCCTACCTCGGCGACCTCGCGCTGTGCCCCGCCGTCGCCGCCCGCCAGGCGGGCGAGCACGGCCACTCCACCGCCGACGAGACCGACCTGCTCACCGTGCACGGCATCTTGCACCTGCTCGGCTACGACCACGCCGAGCCCGACGGGCACCGCGAGATGTTCGCCCTGCAGGAGCGGCTGCTCACCGAGTGGCGAGACGTACGCGCCGACCGCGGGGACGCCCCCGGCACCGATCGGATCGACGGGAGCCCGTCGCCGTGACCGCGGGCACCGACGCCTGGACCACGGCCGACGCCTGGCTGCTCGGGCTCGGTGCGGTGCTCGTCGTTGTCGCGGGCCTGCTCGCCGGCGCCGAGGCGGCGCTGTCGACGTTCTCCCGGGCCCGAGCGGAGGAGCTCGTCGCCGCGGAGCGGCGCGGGGCCGTCCGGCTGCGGACGGTGGCCGGGGACCCGCCGCGCTACCTCAACACCGTGCTGCTGGTGCGGATGGCGACCGAGACCTCCGCGGTGGTGCTGGTCGCCCTGGTCGTGGCCGACGCGTTCGGACCCTGGTGGCAGCGGATCCCGATCGCCGCCGGGGTGATGGTGGTGATCTCCTACGTCGTGATCGGCGTCGCCCCCCGGACGCTCGGCCGCCAGCACGCCGAGTCGGTGGCGCTGTCGGCCGCCGGTCCCGCGCTGGCGATGGCCACCGTGCTGGGGCCGGTCGCCCGGGTGCTGATCCTCGTCGGCAACGCGCTGACCCCCGGCAAGGGTTTCGCCGAGGGGCCGTTCGCGTCCGAGGCCGAGCTGCGCGAGATGGTCGACCTCGCCGAGCAGAGCGCGCTCATCGAGTCCGGCGAGCGGCAGATGATCCACTCGGTCTTCGAGCTCGGCGACACCCTGGCCCGCGAGGTGATGGTGCCGCGTACAGACATGGTCGTGATCGAGCGGCACAAGACGCTGCGGCAGACGATGTCGCTGGCGCTCCGCTCGGGGTTCAGCCGGATCCCCGTGGTGGGCGACAACCTCGACGACGTGGTGGGTGTGGCCTACCTCAAGGACGTCATCCGCCGGGTCCTCGACAACCACGATGCCGAGACGACCGAGCGCATCGAGCAGGTGATGCGTACGTCCATGTTCGTCCCCGACTCCAAGCCGGTGGACGCGCTGCTGCGCGAGATGCAGACCCAGCGCATGCACGTCGCCGTCGTCGTCGACGAGTACGGCGGCACCGCGGGCCTGGTGACGATCGAAGACATCCTCGAGGAGATCGTCGGCGAGATCACCGACGAGTACGACGTGGAGCCCGATGACGTCGAGCACCTCGCCGACGGCGTGGTCCGGGTGAGCGCCCGCTTCCCGGTCGACGACCTGGTCGACCTGTTCGGCATCCGCGTCGACGACGAGGACGTCGACAGTGTGGGCGGTCTGCTCGCCAAGCACCTCGGCAAGGTCCCCATCGCGGGCAGCGTCGTGCAGGTCGAGGGGTTGCGCTTCGAGGCGCAGGCGCCCGCGGGCCGGCGCAACCGGATCGGCGCCGTGCACGTGCAGCGGGCCGCGTCGCCGGGCTCCGGCGAGCCGGCGGTTCCGGTCCGGGACGACCCGGCGGACGGTGCCGTGGCGGTCGAGGCCCGCGACGGTTCCCCCGGCTCCGGGGTCCGCGACGGCTCAGCCGGCGCGGACCGCGCCGACGAGTCGCCCCGTCGCGGCGGCGACTCCGAGGGCTCGCCGGTCTGACGCGGGCGTTAGCGTGCGGCGGGTGAGCGTGGACGTGGCCGACCCCGACGACGCCAAGCTGCTGGTCCTCGCCCGCAGCACCCGCGCCCGCACCGGTGCGCCCGAGGGCGCCGCGGTGCGCGACGTCGACGGGCGGACGTACGCCGCCGCCTCCGTCACGCTGCCGTCGCTGCGGGTGTCGGCGCTGGCCCTGGCGACGGCGATGGCCGTCTCGTCCGGCGCCGGGGGCCTCGAGGCGGCCGCCGTGGTCACCGACTCCGAGACGGTCCCCGCCGACGACCTCGCCGTGCTGCGCGACCTGGCCGGGGCCGGGGTGCCGGTGTGGCGCGGCGACGGGTCGGGGCAGGCCGTGGCGCGCGTCGACACGTGAGCCCCGAACGTCTCGGCGCCCTGATGGTGCTCGGTGGGACCGCGCTGTTCGGCACCATCGGCACCGCCCGCGTCCTCGGCCCCGACGACGCTCCCGCGCCGGCCGTGGCGTTCGCCCGCATGGCGGTGGCCTCGTCGCTCATGGTCGCCATCGCGGTCGCGACCGCCTCCCGCCGCCGGCCCGCGTCGGTGCCGGCGCTGCTGGGCTCCCCGACGCTGTGGGTGGCCGGGATCGGGCAGGCCTGCTTCCAGGCCAGCTTCCTCGCCGCGGTGACCCGCGTCGGCGTGGCCACCGGGACGCTGGTCGCGATCGGCGCCACCCCGCTGCTGACCGGCCTGGTCGCCACCGTACGCACGCGCCGGCCCACCCGGGCGTGGCTGACCTCCACCGGCCTCGGCGTACTCGGGCTCGTCCTGCTCGTCGGCGTGGGCGGCCGGGCCGACCCGGTCGGCCTGCTCGTCGCGTTCGGCGCCGCCGTGTCGTACGCGACGTTCATCCTGGCCGGCGGGGCGCTGACCCGGCACGAGCATCCCCTCGGGACCACGCTGCCTGCGGTGTTCTGCATCGCCACCGTGGTGCTGGCGCCGGCCGCGATGGTCTCCGAGTGGGCCTGGATCGGCACCGGGGAAGGGGCCGTGATGCTGCTGTGGCTCGCGACGGTGCCGACCGTCGTCGCCTACGGGTTGTTCAACCGGGGCCTGGCGTGGGTGGACGCGCCGGTCGCCGCGACCCTCGGGCTGATCGAACCGCTGGTGGCCACGGGGCTGGCGCTGCTCCTGCTCGGCGAGTCGCTCGCCGTCGTCCAGGTGGTGGGGGCGCTGTTGGTGGCCTCCGCGATGGTCCTCGCGGCCCGCGTGCCGGCACCGGCCGCGGTACCGCCCGCGCCCGTGACGCGATGATGGGCCGATGAGCAGCGGTCAGCCCGCCTCGGGCGGCGGCGCCACCAGCACGGGCGACGGCTTTCGCAGCGGCTTCGCGTGCTTCGTCGGTCGGCCCAACGCCGGCAAGTCGACGCTCACCAACGCACTGGTCGGCGCCAAGGTGGCCATCACGTCGTCGCGTCCGCAGACGACGCGGCACGCCGTCCGTGGCCTCGTGCACCGCGTGGACAGCCAGCTCGTCGTGGTCGACACCCCCGGTCTGCACCGGCCCCGGACGCTGCTCGGTGAGCGGCTCAACGACCTAGTGCGCAGCACCTGGACCCAGGTCGACGTCATCGGCGTGTGCCTGCCGTGCGACCAGCGCATCGGCCCCGGCGACCGCTACCTGGTCGGTGAGGTGGCCCGGCTGCGCCGCCGCCCCGTCCTCGCGCTGGCGACCAAGACCGACCTCGTACGCGCCGCCCGGATCGCCGAGCACCTGACGGCGATCGCGGCGCTGGGCGAGCAGACCGGCGTGGAGTGGGCCGAGGTGGTGCCGGTGTCGGCGACGACCGACACCAACGTCGCCCTGCTCGCCGACCTCCTCGCCGCCCGGCTCCCCGAGGGTCCCGCGCTGTACCCCGACGGCGAGCTCACCGACGAGCCCGAGGAGACGCTGGTGGCCGAGCTCATCCGCGAGGCCGCGCTCGAGGGCGTACGCGACGAGCTGCCGCACTCGATCGCCGTGGTCGTCGAGGAGATGGGTCTGCGCGAGGACCGGTCCGCCGACCGGCCGCTGCTCGACGTCCGGGCGCGGGTGTTCGTCGAGCGGGACAGCCAGAAGGGCATCGTCATCGGGCACCAGGGGTCCCGGCTGAAGCAGATCGGGTCGGTCGCGCGCGAGCAGATCGAGCGCATCCTCGGCACGCCGGTCTACCTCGACCTGCACGTCAAGGTCGCCAAGGACTGGCAGCGCGACCCGCGCCAGCTCCGCCGCCTCGGCTTCTGACCCGTCGGCACGAAAAGCGTCACATCGTGCACACATCCGGTGTGACTCACACCGGATGTGTGCAGGATGTTACACGTTCCCGAGCGGTCCCTGGGTCCCCCCGCGGATGCAGCCCGCCGGGGGCATACCGGGTGAGCGCTCGGCGTCCGCCCCCGGGCCCTGCCGTCGCCGACTGGAGCACTGCGGCTGTCGATGCCGCCTCCCGGCAGCCGCAGTGCGCCAGTCGAGCCGGCGCGGCGGTCCGGGGTGCGCATCGACCCGTCGGGGGCGTACGCAGGAGGTTCCCGCCGTTGCCTCAGCGCTCCGGGGCGTCGCGCTGCACCTCGACGCCGCGGCCCACCACGACGCACCCGAGCGCCTCGTTGACCGCGATCATGTGCCGGTTGGACTCGGCGTTCCACGTGTCGACGTGGCGCACCTGCGGCTCCCGCTCGGCGAGCCGGCGCAGCATGGCGACCTTGAGCCGCAGCCCGAGCCGGTGGCCCCGGTGCGCGTAGGCCACGGCGGTGTCCTCCTGGAAGCCCAGCCACGGCCGGTCCTCCTCCACGACCACGTCGGTGTAGCCGGCGAGCGCGCCGTCGTCGCGTCGGCGCGCCAGCAGTGCGTGCGTACGCATGCCCCGCTGGGGCAACGCCTGCTCGAAGGCCCGGAGCCGTTCCACCGACCACACGTCGTCCTCGATGTCGAGGTCGTCGAGCGGGGCATCGTTCATCACGGTGTGCAGGCCCACCAGGCCGGGCACCATCTCGTCCGGTGCGGGGCTCGGCAGCTCCACGACCTCGTAGTCCGGTGAGGCGGCCTCGGCCTCCGCGAGGAGCCGGCTCAGGTGCTCGTGGTCGAGGTCGGCCAGGACGAGCCGGCGCTGCGCCGCCACTGACGCGACCGGCCAGCCGTGCCGCTCCCAGAACCTCGCCCGGTGGCTGCCCACCCACGCGTCACCGAGCAGCGACGTCCGGCCTCCGTCCCGGGCGTGCGCCACGGCCGCGTCGAGCAGCGCGTCGCCGACACCGCGTCCGCGGTGGGCGGGCGCGGTCTGCAGGTCGAGGATCGCCAGCGTGGGGTTGTCCCAGGCGCTGACGTGGACCTCGCAGTAGCCGACACACTCGCCGCCGTCGGCATGCGCGACCAGCAGCCCGTACGTCGGCTGCAGGTCCCAGCCGTACGCGTGCCGCCGGCGTACGTGCGCGGCGTCGACCGGGTCGCGGTGCGGGGCGTCGACGGCCTGGGCGGCGTTGGCGACCGCGGCCAGCGCGCCGGCGTCCTCGTCGGACAGGGTCGCCGGGTCCAGCGCGTCGATCGTGACGGTCGCGGCGACGGTGTCCATGTCGGTCAGCGAAGCACCGACGGGCACCCACGTCGACCGAGTTTCCGCGTCCGGGCGCGCCTGCGTTAGTCTCGTCGGGTCATGCATGCACAGCTGCTCCTCCTTGCGCGCCGCGGCGAGGCCTGACCAGGCCGGATCCTCGCCGCGGAGTCGTGCGCTGCCGGTCGTCCGACCGCCCCCGGTGCGCCCGCACCGACCCGCCACCCGAGGAGCCCGCCGTGGCCATCCACCCCCAGCAGCCCAGCGGCATGCCGTACCAGCGCTACCGCGCCTTCCCGCCCGTCCCCCTGCCCGACCGCACCTGGCCCGACCAGCAGGCGCTGCGCGTCCCGCGCTGGCTGTCCACCGACCTCCGCGACGGCAACCAGGCGCTGATCGACCCGATGACCCCGGCCCGCAAGCGGCGGATGTTCGAGCTGCTGGTGCGGATGGGCTACAAGGAGATCGAGGTCGGCTTCCCGTCCGCGAGCCAGACCGACTTCGACTTCGTCCGTCAGCTCGTCGAGGACGGCCTGGTCCCCGACGACGTGACGATCTCGGTGCTCACCCAGGCCCGCGAGGACCTCATCGAGCGCACCGTCCAGTCCGTCGTCGGAGCGGCGAACGCCAACGTGCACCTCTACAACGCGACCGCGCCGATGTTCCGGCGGGTGGTCTTCGGCGTGGACCGCGACGAGTGCCGCGCGATCGCTGTACGCGGCACCGAGCTGGTCGCGAAGTACGCCGACGAGCACCTGTCCGGGACGTCGTTCGGCTACCAGTACTCCCCGGAGATCTTCACCGGCACCGAGCTCGACTTCGCCGTCGACGTCTGCGAGGCGGTCTCGGACGTGTGGCAGCCCGGTCCGGGCCGCGAGATCATCCTCAACCTGCCCGCGACGGTGGAGATGTCGACGCCCAACGTCTACGCCGACCAGATCGAGTGGTTCGGCCGGCAGCTGACCCGCCGCGAGCACTCGGTCGTCTCGCTGCACCCGCACAACGACCGCGGCACCGCCGTCGCCGCCACCGAGCTCGCCGTGATGGCCGGCGCGGACCGGGTCGAGGGCTGCCTGTTCGGCCACGGCGAGCGCACCGGCAACGTGTGCCTGGTCACGCTGGCGATGAACCTGTTCGGCCAGGGCGTCGACCCGATGGTCGACCTGTCCGACATCGACGAGGTCCGCCGCACGGTCGAGTACTGCACCCAGCTGCCCGTGCACCCGCGCCACCCGTACGCCGGGGACCTGGTCTACACGGCGTTCTCGGGCTCGCACCAGGACGCGATCAAGAAGGGGCTCGAGGCGCTCGAGCGCGAGGCGGCCGCCGCCGGCGTGCCGGTCTCCGAGCACCCGTGGGAGGCGCCGTACCTGCCGATCGACCCGCACGACGTCGGGCGTTCGTACGAGGCCGTCATCCGGGTCAACAGCCAGTCCGGCAAGGGCGGCGTGGCGTACGTGATGAAGGCCGAGCACAAGCTCGACCTGCCCCGCCGGCTGCAGATCGAGTTCAGCCGGGTGGTCCAGGACCGCACCGACGCCGAGGGCGGGGAGGTGTCGCCGGAGACGATCTGGCGGATCTTCACCGACGAGTACCTCGCGCCGTCGAAGCGGTTGCGGCTGAACAGCGTGCACACCTCGGCGGCGGCGGGGGAGCGGGACGCGCTGAGCGTCAACGTCTACGTCGACGGCGAGTCGCACACGCTCACCGGCGAGGGCAACGGCCCGATCGCGGCGTTTGTCGACGCGCTGGGCGACGTCGACATCGACGTGCGGGTCCTCGACTACGCCGAGCACGCGCTGTCGTCCGGCGGCGACGCGCGGGCCGCGGCGTACGTGGAGTGCGCCGTCGGCGACCACGTGGTGTGGGGCGTCGGGGTCGACCCGAACATCGTCACCGCGTCGCTGCGTGCCGTGCTGTCCGCGGTCAACCGCGCGCCGTAGGCCCCGCCGCACACGCCCTGCCGCCGCCACCCCTGGTCGCGTCGGTCGACGTGTCACCGGCACGTCGAGCCAGGACTCAACGTCGCGGTGACAGCTCCGGGGCGGAGGAGCCGGGCGCGTGCCCGGGTCAGGGGCGGGTGCCGACGTGGACGGTGGTCGCGGCGAGCAGGTGCAGGTCGTCGCGGCGGCCGAGGTGGTCCGGGCGGTCGGGGTCGAGCAGCCGCTCCCAGGCGTCGCGGTCGTCCGCACCCAGGCGGTCACCCACCCGTTCGACGCGGACCGCGAGCGAGTCGACCACATGCGTACGCGTCCCCGCGTCGAGCGGCGCCGGTCGGTCGAGCAGGAAGCTGCGTGCCGTCACGTCGGTGAGCCCGGCCGCGGTCAGCACCGACGCCCAGCCGTACGGCGTGCGGCGGGCGCCGGCGAGGTCGGCCCGCATGTCGGCGAACCACGCCTCCTCGGCCGCGCCCAGCCGCGACTCGAGCCCCGGCCGGCCGACGCCGAGGTCCCACGGCAGGCACCGGCTGGCCAGTCCGCCCTCGGCCAGCGCCAGCCGGCCCGCGGACGCCAGCGCGGCGGCCAGCCGGTCGACGGCGGCCTGCTGGTCCGGGATGTGGTGCACCACGCCGGCGGCCCACAGCAGATCGAGCCGCTCGACCGGCAGGGCACCCTCGGCGACGTCGTGCTGCACGGTGCTGACCCGGTCGCCGACGCCGGCGTGCCCGCAGCGCTGCGCGGTGGCCGCGAGCAGCGCCGGTTCCCCGTCCATGGCCACGACCCGGCCACGTGGTCCCACGGCCTCGGCGAGCAGCACCGTCATGCCGCCGGCGCCACAGCCGACGTCGGCGACCGGGGCACCGGGCGGCGGGGTCAGCCAGGCGACGACCTGCTCGTTGGTGGGCCGGTTGACCGCGGCGGAGCGGTCGAGGTCGTCGACCACCGCGGCCCAGTCCACGTCCGGGGTGTGGGTGTGGTTCACGACTGGCTCGCCCTCTCGTCGGCTCGACCTGTCACCGGCACACCGTGCTAGAGCACGTTCTCCCGGTGACAACTCTGCGGTGCACGCGCCGGAGCCCCGGCCCCGTGCGGGGGTCCGGGGCTCCGGCGTGGGTGCGGCCCCTGGGTGAGCGTGACGATCGGCCCGGAGTACGCCGAGATGCTGCGGCCGGACGTCAGAGCCCAGGGGTACGCGGGGCTCAGACCCCGTCGGTCCCCTGCGGCGCGATGCTGAACTGCACTGCCCCGCCGTCGTCGATGACCGCGTCGAGGACCTTGTCGTCGAGCGTGTCGGACGCGGGCTCGTCGAGGAAGACGCGGGCGCCCTCGTCCTCGAGGACCCGGTCGCCCGGCTGCGGGGCGTCGGCCGGCGTCACGGCCAGCGCGCCGGTGTCGGTGCCGTCCTGGCTGATTCGCAGACCGGCGTCGTCGCTCTGGGTGGTCTGGTCGGTGATCGTCTTGACCACGGTGCTGGCGTTCTCGGTCAGGGTGAGCACGTCGCTCCTCCGTCGGGGGGATCGCTTGCTTGCTCGGACTCCTCCACCGTGTCTCAGCCGGGCGCACGAGGCAAACGTGGCGGCACCTCCGCGTGCCGCCACGCGTGTCGCCGGACTCCCACCAACCTGTCGCCGGGACGACGGGATGCATGCTCGCCCGGCGCGCCGGGCGGCGTGGGATGCCCGGTTCGCGGTTGGTGACCTGGGATGCTGCCCCGATGGCCGTCCTGGTGTCCGAACGCGTCGGCGACCTGACGTACGAGGGTCACCGGCTCGAGTACACCGACTTCGGCGCCGGCGACGAGCCGGTGGTGCTGCTGCACGGACAGCTGATGTCGCGCCGGATGCACCACCCCCTCGCCCGCCGGATCGCTGCGTCGGGACACCGCGTCGTCACGCTGGACCTGCTCGGTCACGGGCGGTCCGACCGGCCGCACGACCCCGCGACGTACGCCATCGGCGCGTACGCCGCGCAGGTGCTCGCCCTGCTGGACCATCTCGGCGCGGAGCAGGCGGTCGTCGGCGGGACCTCCCTCGGTGCCAACACCGCCCTCGAGGTGGCGTGCGCCGCCCCCGGCCGCGTCCGCGGGCTGCTGCTGGAGATGCCGGTCCTCGTCCAGACGGTCGAGGTCGGGATCCTCGTGGCCGCACCCCTGCTGGCGGCCGCCCGCCTCGCGCCGTGGACGGTGACGGTGACCGGCGCGGCGAGCCGCGCGGTGCCCCGCTCGGCCGTCCCGTTCTGGGCGGGCATCGCCCTCGACACCCTGGACCAGGAACCGGCGGCGATGGCCGCGGTCGTGCAGGGGATGTTCCTCGGCCGGATCGCCCCGCCGCGCGCGGAGCGGCTGCGCACCCAGACGCCGGCCCTGGTCGTGGGGCACCCCGACGACCCGATCCACCCGGCGGCCGACGCGGCGACGCTCGCCGACGAGCTGCCCCGGGGCCGGTTCGTGCCGGCCCGGTCGGTCCTCGAGTGGCGGCTGCAGCCGGACCGGCTGGACGCCGAGGCGGTCGCGTTCGTCCGCCGCTGCTGGCGGGCACAGCCGGCACGGCCGTCCCGGGCCGCCCGGCCCGCCAGGCCCGGCACAATGCGAGGGTGAGTCTCTACCGCGACGAGGCGATCGTGCTGCGTACCCAGAAGCTGGGCGAGGCCGACCGCATCGTCACGGTCCTGTCCCGCCGGCACGGCCGGGTCCGCGCGGTCGCCCGGGGCGTACGCCGCACCACCTCGCGCTTCGGCGCCCGGCTCGAGCCGTTCAGCCACGTGGACCTGCAGCTCGCGGAGGGCAGGACGCTGCACGTCGTCACACAGGCCGAGACGCTGGACGCGCTGGCGATGCCGATCAGCGCCGACTACCGCGCGTACACCGCCGGGACGGCGATGCTGGAGGCGGCCGACCGGCTGGCCGGCGAGGAGCACGACCCGGCGGTCCAGCAGTTCCTGCTCCTGGTCGGCGGGCTGCGCACCCTGGCCGCCGGGCAGCGCGAGCCCTCGCTGGTCCTCGACGCGTTCCTGCTCCGGTCGCTGTCGGTGGCCGGCTACGCCCCGAGCTTCGACGCGTGCGCGCGGTGCGGCGCGCCGGGACCGCACCGCGCGTTCAGCCCGCCCGCCGGCGGGATGGCCTGCGCGGGATGTCGTCCACCCGGCTCCGCCGCGCCCGCGCCCGAGACCGTGACGCTGCTGTCGGCGCTGCTCAGCGGCGACTGGGACGTCGCCACCGCGAGCGACCAGCGCACCCGGCGCGAGGGCTCCGGCCTGGTCGCTGCCTACCTCGCCTGGCAGCTCGAGCGCGGGCTGCGCTCGTTGACCCACGTGGACCGGTGACGTGACCGGGCACCGACGCGCCGACGCCCCGGCCCCGCGGCGGCCGACGCCGCACCCGTCGGGCGCCCGCCCCCCACGGTTGGCGCCGGAGGTCGTGCCCGGTCACGTCGCGGTGGTGATGGACGGCAACGGTCGGTGGGCACGGGCGCGCGGGCTGCCGCGTACGGCGGGGCACGAGGCCGGCGAGGCGGCGCTGTTCGACGTGGTGGAGGGCGCGATCGAGGTCGGGGTGCGGCACCTGTCGGCGTACGCGTTCTCGACCGAGAACTGGAAGCGCTCGCCGGACGAGGTCCGCTTCCTCATGGGTTTCAACCGCGAAGTCATCCGGCGCCGCCGCGACGAGATGCACGCCCTCGGCGTGCGGGTGCGGTGGGCCGGGCGCCGGCCTCGGCTGTGGCGCAGCGTCGTCACCGAGCTCGAGGCCGCCGAGGAGCTGACCCGGCACAACGACGTGCTGGACCTGACGATGTGCGTCAACTACGGCGGTCGCGCCGAGCTCGTCGACGCCGCTCGTACGTTGGCGGAGGCGGTCGCGGCGGGGCGGCTGCGTCCCGACCAGGTGACCGAGCGGGTGTTCGCCCGGGCGCTCGACGAGCCGGACGTGCCCGACGTCGACCTGTTCTGGCGTACGTCGGGGGAGCAGCGGGTCTCGAACTTCCTCATCTGGCAGTCTGCGTACGCCGAGCTGGTGTTCGACGACACCGCCTGGCCCGACGTCGACCGGCGGCACCTGTGGGCCGCGGTGGAGGAGTACGCCCGGCGCGGCCGCCGCTACGGCTCGGCCTGACGCGGCGCCGTCGGCCGCGCGCCGCCGGCTGGCCTCCGCGTCACGACTGGCGCACCGCGGCTGTCGTACGGGGTTCCGGGCAGCCGCATTGCGCCAGTCGCGAGCCACCCCCGGCCGCAGTGCGCCAGTCGTACGGTCTGCGCCGCGCCGCGAGCTCAGGCGCAGTCGGCGCAGGTGCCGAAGATCTCCAGCGTGTGCGAGACCTCGCCGAACCCGTGCGCGGCGGCCACCCGCTCGGCCCACCGCTCCACGGTCGGACCCTCCACCTCGACGGTGCGCCCGCACGACCGGCAGACCAGATGGTGATGATGCCCGGTGCTGCACCGGCGGTAGCGCGCCTCGCCGTCGTCGATGCGCAGCACGTCGACGTGTCCTGCGTCGGCCAGCGCCTGCAGGGTGCGGTAGACCGTCGACAGCCCGACCCGTTCGCCGCGACCGCGCAGCACCTCGTGGATGTCCTGGGCGCTGCGGAAGTCGTCGATCTGCGCCAGCGCCGCGCTCACCGCACGGCGCTGCCGAGTCGGGCGCTGCCCGGCCGCCGTGGAGGTCTCGGTCTCACTCATCGCGTCCGCCTCCGCGGTCGTCCGTGTCGTCGTGTGCTCATCGGTCGGGGCTGGTCGGTCAATGCTCGTCGTAGTGGTCGTCGTGCTCGACGTGCCGGTGCCCGTCGTGCACGTAGTCCACGTGGTCGCCGTGCCCGACGGCCGGGTGGCCGCAGCCGGCACCGTGCACGTGCGGGTGCTGCTCGGCCACCGCGTGAGCGTCGGGCATCGTCGCGTGCCGGTGCTCGGCAAGGTCCTCGAACGGCTCGTGCACCCGGCGCCGCCGTCGCAGCACCGCACCCACCGGGCTCGCGACCGCGAAGCCCGCGAGTGCGAGCAGCACGATCGTCGGACCGGGCGCGGTGTCGGTGTAGAAGCTGGTCCAGACCCCGCTCAGCGACGCGACGACGCCGAGTCCCATGGCGAACGCCAGCGTGACCCGAAAGCCCCGGGTCAGCTGCTGCGCGGTCGCCACCGGCACCACCATCAACGCGCTCACGAGCAGCAGCCCGACGGTGCGCATCGCGACCGTGACCGTGACCGCGGCCAGCACGCTCACCAGCACCCCGTACGCCGCGACCGGCAGGCCGGACACCCGCGCGTGCTCCTCGTCCTGGCACACGGCGAACAGCTGCGGCGCCAGCCCCACCGAGACCACGAGGACGAGCACGGTGAGGGCGACGACCAGCACGAGGTCGGTGTCGGAGACCGTGGTGATGGCGCCGAACAGGTAGCTGTTGAGGGTCGCGGCCGAGCCGCCGGCGATCCCGGTGAGCAGCACCCCGCCGGCGATGCCGCCGTAGAAGAACAGCGCCAGCGCGACGTCCCCGCTGGCCCTGCCGCGCAGGCGCAGCACCTCGATGAGGGTCGCGCCCACCACGGCGACGACGACCGCGGTCACCAGCGGCGCCTGCCCGGTGAGCAGCCCGAGGGCGACCCCGGTGAGCGCGATGTGGCCGATGCCGTCGCCGAGCAGCGCGAGCCGCTTCTGCACGAGGTACGTGCCGATGGCCGGCGCCGCCAGCCCCGTCAGGAGCGCGGCGAGCAGCGCACGCTGCATGAAGTCGTACGACAGCAGGCTCACCGGTGCCCGCTCACGGCTCGTCGAGGCGTCTCGGGGACGCCCAGCTCGGTCCCGGCACGCCCCGACCGGCGCCTCCGGGGGCCGACCACTCGGCGGACACGTGGTGGTGGTCGTGGTCGTGGTCGAACGCGGCCGCCTCCTCGTCCGGGGTGCCGTCGAAGCGCACCCGTCCGTCGCGCAGGACGACCGCCCGGTCGACCAGCCGCGCGAGCGGGCCGAGCTCGTGCGCGACCAGCACGATGGCGACGCCGCGGCTGGAGTGCGCGGCGAGCACGTCGGTGAGCAGGTCCTGGTGCACGCGGTCGACGCCGGCGGTCGGCTCGTCGAGGACGAGCAGCTCGGGCTCGGTGGCCAGCGCGCGGGCGATGAGCACCCGCTGCTGCTGGCCACCGGACAGCTCGGCCACGGAGTCTCGGTGCCGGTCGGTGAGGTCGACCGCCTCGAGCGCGGCGTCGACCGCGGCGTGGTCGCCCGGACCGAGCCGGGCCAGCGGCCGGCGCCGGGCGAGCCGGCCGGCCGCGACCACCTCGCGGACCGTGGCCGGGACGCCGGATGCGGCCGAGGACCGCTGCGGGACGTACCCGATCCGCTCCCACGCCCGGAAGCTGGGCAGGGGGACGCCGAGTAGCTCGACTGTGCCCGACGTCGCGGGGACCAGCCCCGTCGCGGCCCGGACGAGGGTCGACTTGCCCGACCCGTTGCCGCCGAGGACGGTCACGAACTCGCCGCGCCGGACGCCGAGGTCGACGCGGCGGACGACCGGTCGACCGCCCAACGTCACCGTCAGGTCGGCGATCTGCAGGGCGGACAGGCTCAACAGCCGCCCGCTCGGACGAGGGCGTCGAGGTTGGCCCGCATGAGGGAAAGGTAGTCCTCGTCGGCGGTCTCGTCGGTGAGGCCCTCGAGCGGGTCGAGCACGGCCACCTCCACCCCGGCCTCGTCCGCCAGTGTCTCGGCGACCGCGGGGCTGACCAGGGTCTCGGTGAACACCGTCGTCACGTCCTCCTCGCCGACCAGCTCGGTCAGCTCGGCGAGCCGCTCGGGCGTCGGTTCGTTGCCCGGGTCGAGCCCGGCGATCGGCAACAGCTCCAGCCCGTACGCCTCGGCGAGGTAGCCGAACGCGTCATGGCTGGTCACCACCGTGGTGGTCCGACAGTCCGACAAGGACTCGCGGTAGTCGGCGTCGAGCCGCCCGAGGCCGGCGACCAGGTCGTCGGTGGCGTCGGCGTACGCGGCGGCGTTCGCGGGGTCGGCCTCGGCGTACGTGCGTCCCACGGCGTCGGCCAGCGTCGCCATCCGCATCGGGTCCTGCCAGAAGTGCGGGTCCAGCTCCCCGTGGTCGTCCGCGTGCTCCTCGTCCGCGTGCTCCGCGGAGTGCTCGTCGGCCGTGGCCGGGAGCAGGTCCACGACCTCCGCGGCGTCGAGCACGGTGCCACTGGCCTCCTTCTCGACCGCGGCGTCGACGGCCGGCTGGAAGCCGCTCTCGAGCAGGACCACGTCGGCCTCGGCGACGGCGACGATCTGCTGGGGATCGAGATCGAGGTCGTGCGGCTCGACGCCCGGCTCGGTGAGCAGGTCGACCTGCACGCGGTCGCCGCCGATCTGTTCGGCCACGAAGCCCAGCGGGTAGAACGCCGCGACCGTCGAGGTCCCCTCGGCGCCGGCGCCGGCGCCCCCGCAGCCGGTCAGCGCGAGCGCGAGCGTGGCGGCGACCGCGG
>Ga0183260_10002393_pt1 | contig 15491 bp, 15 predicted proteins | sample AntDrymUQ4972206_2_FD_129768 | JGI IMG/M metagenome (GOLD analysis project Ga0183260, IMG submission 129768) | Polar desert sand microbial communities from Dry Valleys, Antarctica - metaG UQ497 (22.06) (version 2) (version 2) | ecosystem: Environmental > Terrestrial > Soil > Desert | place... | reverse complement strand
CTCGCGGTCGTCGTGATCGTGGTGCTGGTCGCGGTGCTGGCGCCGCTCATCGCGCCGCAAAATCCCTACGATCTCGCCAATCTCACGCTGCGGGATGCGCGCCGTCCGCCGGGCTTTGTGGGCGCTGCCGGATACGTCCACTGGCTGGGAACGGATGCACAGGGGCGCGACGTGCTTTCGGCCATTTTCTTCGGGCTCAAGATCTCGCTGCAGATCAGCGTCACTGCGGGCGCCATCGCGCTCACGGTCGGCGCCGTTCTGGGCGCCGGCGCCGCCTTCATGGGCGGGCGAACCGAGGCGCTGATCATGCGGGTCATCGACCTGCAGCTCTCCTTTCCCGCGATCCTGTTAGCGCTCGTTCTTGCCGCCAGCCTCGGCCAGGGCAAGACCCAGTTGGCGATCGCGCTGATCGCTGCGCAATATGCGTACTTCGCGCGGACTGCCCACGGCGCGGCCGTCGCCGAGCGCGGCAAGGAGTACGTCGAGGCGGCGCTGTCCGTGCCGCTGCCGGCGCGCACCGTGGTCCTGCGCCACATCCTTCCGAACTGTCTGCCGCCGCTGATCGTCGTGGCCACCGTCCAGATCGCCAATGCCATCGCCCTCGAGGCGACGCTGTCGTTTCTCGGCCTCGGACTGCCACCGACCGAGCCGTCGCTCGGCCTGCTGATCGCGAACGGCTTCCAGTACATGATGTCGGGCCGCTACTGGATCTCGATCTACCCCGGCATCGCGCTGGTCGCGTTGATCATCGCCGTCAACCTGGTCGGTGACCAGATCCGCGATCAGTTCAACCCTAGGCTCAAGCGATGACCGGCCCGCTGCTCGAGGTCCGCGATCTCGCGACGCACTTTTTCACGCGCGCCGGAATTGTAAAGGCGGTCGATGGCATTTCCTTCACGCTTCATCCGGGCGAAGTGCTCGGGCTCGTCGGCGAAAGCGGCTCAGGGAAGACTGTCACCGGCTTCTCGCTGCTGGGGCTGGTCGATCCGCCCGGCCGCATCGTGCGCGGCTCGATCCGCTTCGAAGGCCGGGAGCTTGTCGGCATGCACCCGATTGAGCTGCGCCGGATGCGCGGCCGGCGGCTCGCGATGGTGTTCCAGGACCCGACGACCACACTCAACCCGGTCCTGACCATCGCCGAACAGATGCGCCTCGCGCTGACAGCGCACGAGCGCCTCCCCGAAGCCGCGCTGCGCAAGCGTTGCATCGAGGTCCTGACCATCGCCGGGATGCCCGACGCCGCGCGGCGGCTCGATGCCTATCCGCACCAGTTTTCCGGCGGCATGCGGCAGCGCGTGGCGATCGCGATTGCGCTCTTACATCGGCCGCCGCTGATCGTCGCCGATGAGCCGACGACCGCGCTCGACGTGTCGATCCAGGCGCAGATTCTGACGGAGATGAAAAGCCTCGTGCGCGAGATGGGCACGTCGCTCATCTGGATCAGTCACGACCTCGCGACCGTGTCGTCGCTCGCCGATCGGATTGCCGTCATGTACGCCGGCCGGATCGTCGAGGACGGGCCGACCGTCGCGGTACTGCGCAACCCCCGGCATCCCTACACGGGTGGCTTGCTGGAATCCCTGCCGGCGCACACCGCACCCGGCCGCGAGCTCGCCCAGATCAGAGGAATGACACCGTCGCTGCTCAATCTGCCGCAAGGGTGCCCCTTCGCTCCGCGCTGCGACCGGGCCGATGCGATCTGCGGCAGCGCGCCCGATGTCGTCCAAGCCGCCGGACGCTCGCTCCGCTGCCACCATCCGCTGCAGTGGGTCGCCGCATGAGTGCGCCGTTGGTGGTGGCCGATGCCGTCTCGAAGCGCTTCACGCCGCGCCTTTCGCTCGGCGAGCGGCTCGCCGTCCGCCTCGGCAGCCCCGTGGAATCGCGGACGGTTCACGCGGTCGACCGGGTGTCCCTGACGATTCAGAAGGGCGAGGTGCTCGGCCTCGTCGGCGAGAGCGGCTGCGGCAAGTCGACGCTCGGCCGGATTCTGACGGGAATTTTGCCGCCGAGCGAAGGCCATGTGCTACTCGACGGACGGCCGATCATGACCGGCGGGCGGCGGCCCGCGAAAATCGACCGGCGCATCCAGATGGTGTTCCAGAATCCCTTCGCGTCGCTCAATCCGCGCATGCCGATCGGCAAGGCCATCAGCGAAGGTCCGATCGCCCATGGTCTCGTCAGGCGCGACCGCGCCACGACCTATGTCGCGGATTGGCTCGCGCGCGTCGGGCTCGATGCCGATTACGCGGAGCGCTATCCGCACCAATTCTCGGGCGGGCAGCGGCAGCGCATCGCCGTTGCGCGCGCGCTCGCGATGCAGCCGGACGTGATCGTCTGCGACGAACCGGTGGCGTCGCTCGACGTCTCGATCCAGGCGCAGATCATCAATCTCTTCCTTGAGCTGCGGCGCGAACTGGCGCTGACGATGCTGTTCATCAGCCATGACTTGAGCGTCGTCAAACACCTCTGCGACCGGGTTGCTGTGATGTATCTCGGGCGCATCGTCGAAGTCGCGCAGGCGGCTGCGCTCTACGCGGCGCCGCAGCATCCCTATACGCGCGGGCTGCTGGACAGCATTCCGAAACTGCGCCTCGACGAGACCCCCGTGACTTTCTATCCGATCGCGGGCGAGCTCCCCACGCCGCTGGCGCCGCCCTCCGGGTGTCATTTCCACACCCGCTGCCCGATCGCTGAGGAGCGCTGCCGCGTCACGGCGCCGCCACTCGTCCAGGTTGGGGACCGGCGGGAGGCTGCCTGCCTTCTCGTGCCGGCGACGGACGCGCGCGGCTATGCTGTCCCGTCATGCATGCCTGGCGGCCCGCCGGCCGCGTCGCCCACACCAGGGCTTCCCCTGTCGTGAACTGGAGTGACCGATGATCGAACCAACCATGCCCTAACCTTGGCTGTAGTGACCGATGTCCGAACAACTATGACCCAACCTCGGCTGGAGTGACCGATGATCGAACCAGGAACGCTAGAACCTTGGCAATGGCCCGACGATTACTGGCAGAAGCTGGTCGGCCATGTCCGCGCCGGCCGCGCCTACCGGCCGAAACAATGGAAGGGCGGGGCGCGTTGCGCCGTCGCGCTTTCCTTCGACTCGGATCACGAAACCAACGAGCTGCGCGACGGCGGCAAGTCGATCGGGCGTTTGTCCTGGGGCCAGTTCGGCAATCGCGTGGGCGTGCCGCGGATCCTGAAGCTGCTCGCGCGGTACGGCGTCCACGCCACTTTCTACGTGCCGGCGGTCGCTGCGCTCTTGTATCCGGACGAGCAGCGCCGCGTGGTCGCCGAAGGTCACGAGATCGGCATCCACGGCTGGATCCACGAGCTCAATTCGGTTCTGCCCTATGCAGCGGAGCGCGACCTGCTGCTGCGCGCCGGCGACACTCTGGAGAAGATCACCGGCGCGCGTCCGGTCGGCATCCGTACGCCCTCGTGGGACTTCAGCCCGAATACCCTGGCGATCGAACAGGAGATGGGGCTGCTCTACGACAGTTCGCTGATGGCCGACGAGGATTGCTACGAGCTGCTACTCGACGAAGTGCCGACCGGCGTCGTCGAATTGCCGGTCGAATGGGTGCGCGACGACGCGGTCTATTTCATGATGCACCGCTTCCAGTCGCTCCGGCCGCATACCCCTCCGCGCGAGGTGCTCGACATTTTCCGGCGCGAGTTCGACATGGCGTATGAGGAGGGCGGCATCTGCCAGCTCACGATGCACCCGCACGTCATCGGCTATCGCTCGCGCATCTTCATCGTCGAGGAGATCATCCGCCACGCCAAGGCCAAGGGCGATGTGTGGTTCGCGACCCACCGCGAGGTCGTCGAGTGGGCGAAGGCGAACGCCGAGTGAGCCGACAACTATGTTGGGCCTTGCGATCCTGATCGGCACGCGGCCCAGCCGTGCGCGCGAGCAGAAGCTCGCCGCGCGCCACCTGAGGGTGGGCGGGCTGCTGCTCTATGATCTGAGCTCGAGTTATTTCGAAGGCAGCTGCTGCCCGTTGGCCACGCGCGGCTACAGTCGCGACGGCAAGAAGGGCAAGCTGCAGGTGAACTCCCAGCTCGAAGGGTGCCCGCGTACAGGTTTCGCGAGGAAACTTGTCGGTGAGCGAAGGACCACCGAGGGTCAGACGCGATCACGTCGGCCAGACTCCGCGCAGGCGCGATAGTCCTTCCACGATTTCACATTCTTCAATGGCGCCATAGCCGAAAGCCAGTCCCTGCTTGCCAGGCCTGCCGAGATAGTAGGGGCGCAGAGGATAGACCCCGACATCCAGCTCGAGGGCTCGCTCGGCAAGCGCGTCCAGATCGACGGGGGACTTTGCGACCGCGGTGACGTGCAGGCCGGCGACGGAGGGAATCGGTTCCAGCCAGCGGCTGAAATCGTTCCGCAGGCTCGTTAGCAGCGCGCTCAGGCGTGCGCCGTAGATCACGCGCATCCTGCGCACATGACGCGCCATGTGACCCTCCGAGATGAACGCCGCGAGCGTCTCCTGCTCGATCACCGCGCAATGCACGTCGGCGCAGTGCTTCGCCGCGATGAGCGCACGTTGCGCCCAGGGCGGCGCAACCACGTAACCAAGACGGATTCCAGGGAACAAGCTCTTCGAAAAAGTCGCGACGTAGAAGACCGAGTCCGTGCGATCAAGCGATTGCAGCGCATCGAGTGGGCGACCGCCAAAGCGGAACTCGCCGTCATAGTCGTCTTCGATGACGACGGCGTTTCTCGCCTGCGCGAACTCGAGCAGGGCCGTGCGGCGCCGCATGGACATCGCGGCACCGAGCGGGAACTGGTGAGATGGCGTCACGCAGACCACCTGCGCATCGGTTGGCAGCTTTTTGACGATCATCCCTTCGTTGTCGACGGGCACGGGGACGATCTTCGCGCCAACGGCCGCGAGCGCCACGCGCAGCGCGGGGTACCCGGGGTTCTCGATCGCAACCACGGTGCGGCCGGATGTGACCAGAATCCGTGCAAGCAAATCGGACCCTTGTTGCGAGCCCGCGGCGACGATGATGTCGGACGCTTGACACGCGACCGCGCGGGCAAACGAAACATGTTTCGCGATGGCGTCGCGCAGTGCCTGCTGCCCTTGTGGTGCTGCATAGACCGCGGCTTGGCCCGCGAACACGCGCAGCGCCCTTGCCGATAGACGCCGCCAGATATCGAACGGAAAGAGGCGCTTGTCGGTGACACCGAGCTTGAAGTCGAACCGCGCCCTCAAGGGCACATGGCTGGGCATCATCATGGGTGGGTCGCGCCAGAATGCATTGAGCCGCCGATCGATCCCGCGATCTCCAGTCGGTGCCTTGCGATTGCGCAGCTGCGGAAGCACATCTGCGACATAGGCGCCGGACCCTACGCGAGTGACGATATAGCCTTCGCTCAACAGCAAGTCGTAGGCCGCAACGGCGGTGTTTCGCGACAGACCGTACGCGGTGGCGAGCGCGCGCGTCGCCGGCAGCCGCAATCCGGGATGCAATCGGCCATCGAGAATCGCGGCTCTCAATTGCTCGTGCAGCGCGCGAAGCAACGTGCGTGAGCCCTCGGGCGGGAGGCTGATCGGGAACGCTAAAACTGGACCCATAACCCTACCCCTATGTGGATCTTTTATCATACCAGTTTACGCCGTAAACTGCGGTCATCAACGGAATGGCGCGATGTCGCTGATCATCACCGACGAATGCATCAACTGCGACGTCTGCGAGCCGGAGTGCCCGAACGCGGCCATCTCGCAAGGCGTGGAGGTCTACGTGATCGACCCCGCCAAGTGCACCGAATGCATCGGCCATTTTGACGTGCCGCAGGGCCGCGAGGTGTGTCCGGTCGACTGCATTCCGGTGAGTCCGGGCCACGTCGAGACGAAGGTCCAGCTCCGCCTCAAGTACGAGGGGTTGATGGAGGCGAAGGTCGCGACCGACCTACCGCCCGCGTCCTAACGCGGCGCGGCAGTGTTGCGTGGGATGCGGTGAGAGGAAAAGTGGTCCTAAATAGTCGGCCGAATTGGCCCTTTAGTTAAGGCCAATATCGGAACATCTTGTAAGGTGTGAAGGCGACCCACAGAACCATCCACTCGGGTCGCGCAGCGGCCCTCAACCGGAGGAGGCGGGTCGTGGCCTTGATCTTCCATAGCAATGTCGCGAGTCCGGCGCCGTGGATCGCGGCGTTGCAGGCGCTGATGCCTGACCTCGAGATTCGCGTGTGGCCCGAGATCGGTGACCCCGCGGATGCCGAGGTCATGCTTGCCTGGCTGCCGCCCCGAGGATCGCTCGCCCGGCTCCCCAACCTCAAGCTGCTGCAATGCATGGGCGCTGGCGTCGACCAGTTGCTGGCCGACGAAAGTATCCCGCCGGGGCTCCCGGTCGCCCGCTTGGTCAACGACAACCAGACCGCCGGCATGACCGAGTACGTCCTCGCGGCGGTTCTTCGCTACCACCGCCGGCTGGACGAGTACGCTCGCTTCCAGCGAGACCGACATTGGGAGCGCCTGCCCCATGTCGACGCGTGCGACCGCTGCATCGGCGTCATGGGCCTGGGCGATCTGGGCCGCGCCGTCGCCGACAAGCTCGCGCTGCTCGGCTTCCCGCTCGTCGGCTGGTCGCGTCATCCCAAAGAGCTGGCTGGGATCGACACGTTCCACGGACCCGACGGGCTGCAGCTTTTCCTGCCGCGCTGCGAGATCCTGGTGTGCCTGCTGCCCTTCACGCCGTCGACCGCCGACATTCTCTGCCGCGACCTGTTCGATCGGTTGCCGCGGGGGGCCCATCTCATCAACGCCGGGCGCGGACCCCTCCTGGTCGAGGAGGATCTGCTTCGGGCGCTCGACGACGGGCGCATTGCCGGCGCAACGCTCGACGTGTTCCGGCGCGAACCGCTTCCGGTCGACGATCTGTTATGGGCTCATCCCAAGCTCACCATCACGCCGCACATCGCGACCATCGTCACGCCGCAAAGCACGGCGCCGCAGATCGTCGAGAACATCCGCCGCGTTCGCGCCGGACTGCCGCCGCGGCACCTGATCGACCGAAGCGTCGGGTATTGACGCGCACCAGGACGAAAACTTGTGAGCCCACGCATGGATCGATCGAAATCGAGATTCTGAACCGTTCCGCCTAAACCTTCTGCGCACGGAAATTCATCGCGGTTTAAAAGGGAGAGAGCTTCGTGGCCGATTCGAATGAAGCACTGAAGATTCGTCCGGAGCGGTCGTCCCGGATCAGGGTGCGACGCGTGCCCGAGCGGGCGGTGTACGACCGCGACGCGATCTATGCCGTGCTCGACGCCGGATTGTTGTGTCACGTCGGCTACCAAATCGACGGCCAACCCTACGTGACGCCGACCTCCTACTGGCGAGAGGGCGACGTTCTCTACTGGCACGGGTCCTCGGCGAGCCGCATGCTGCGCCACCTTGCGGAAGGCACGTCAGTCTGCGTGACGGTGACCCATCTCGACGGTCTGGTGCTGGCCCGATCCGGCTTCCATCACACGGTGAACTACCGTTCGGTGATGGCCCTCGGTATCGCCACGCCACTCGCCAACGACGAGCGCAAGATCGCGGCACTGAAAAACTTCATGGAGCGTCTCTTTCCCGGGCGCTGGGACGAAGTTCGTCCGCCGACGAACCTGGAGCTGAAGGCGACGACCGTGCTCACGATGAAGCTGGATGAGGTTTCCGTCAAGATCCGCAACGCGCCGCCGACCTCGGATGACGCCGACTATCTGCTGCCGTGCTGGGCCGGCGTCATCCCACTCGGACTTGACGCACGCGTGCCTGTCGCCGATCCGAAGCGCCTGAAGGATGAGCCAATACCGAGCTATGCCGAGACGATCAACCGGCGTTTCGCGATTTCGCTGCCCCATCCGCTAAGGACCGACTGAAAGATGACGCACCAAGTTGCTGTTTTCGCCGGACACGATGCCGGTAACGTCGTGAGACCACGCATTGCGCGCATCGCTGGGAATGCGAATCCGTCTCGTATTTCTGCCGAAGGAAGCGGATGCGATCCACACTGAGGAAAAGGCCCATGGAAGCGAAGCAATCCGGATCTCGCATGTCCCGACGCTGCGCAATGATGTTGCTCGCGCTGCTCTTGTGCGTGCTGCCGTACGTGCCGATGGGGGCGGAGGCCAAAAACCTCGCCGCGGTCACGGTTGCAATTCACAACGAATTGTCGACGCTCGATCCGCACAAGATCCGCGGCGCGTTCGACCAAGCGTTCTTCTCGAACGTCTTCGAAGGCCTTTACGGACGCGACGCGAGCGGCAAGCCAGTGCCGCTGCTGGCGACGGGCCACACCGTCGCCCCGGACGGCCTCACCTACGATTTCACGCTGCGCCAGAACGTCTTCTTCCATAACGGCGACCCGATGACGGCGCAGGACGTGCGCTTCAGCTGGGTCCGAGCCGGCGATCCTGCGATCGGTAATCCGCGCGCGGCGGTCCTGGTCGGCAACATCGCCGACGTGGAGATAGTCAATCCTCATCGCGTGCGCGTGAAGCTGAAGCAGAAAGACGCTGCCTTGATCGCCAATCTTTCCGAGTACTGGTACATCGTTCCGAAGGAGCACATCGAGCGGGTCGGCAACAAGGGCTTCGAAGCAGCACCGGTCGGAACCGGCCCGTTCAAATTCGCCAAATACACGATCCGCGAATCGTTCGATCTGGAAGGGTTCACGAAATATTGGGGTGCACGACCCGCGGTGGATAAGTTGCGGCTGCGCTTCATCACCGATGACCAAACGCGGATGGCTTCGCTGCAGACCGGCGAATCCGACATCGTGACCAACGTCCCCGCCTTCATGGTCCCTGTCCTCCAGCGAACGGGAAAGATCGACATCATTCAGAGTCCCAGCCTGCGCAATGTCTTCCTCGCATTCAACACCCATCCACGCTCGCGGTTGGCCGACCGCCGCGTGCGTGAGGCGATCAATCTCGCGATCGACCGCAAAGCTCTGGCGAAATCGGTCATGCAAGGGCTCGTCGAGGTGCAAACGGTCGTCTGCTACCGCGCCGTCCTCGGGTGCGACATTCCCCGCGACGCCTATCCGTTTGATCCAGCCAACGCGCGGCGGCTCTTGCGAGAAGCGAATTTCGACACCGCCAAGCCCCTGCGGATCGTCGCGCCGATCGGCCTCGTGCCGCAGGCGAAAGAAACGCTGGAAGGCGTGCTTCATTTTCTCCATCAGGTGGGTTTCAAGACGGAGGTGACCCGACTCGAGCTTGGCGCTTTTCGCGGCGCGTATGGCGGCAAGGACAAGGAAAAGTCCGACACCGAGATTTTCCTCACGACCTTCTCGGACTATCACCCCGACCCATCGGGCCGGCTCCTCCGAATGCTCAAGACAAACGAGGGGTTTTCCTGGTTCAATGACCCGGCACTCGACGCGATGTTGGACCAGATGAACGAGTTCACCGATCCGAGGCTCCGCGAGGACCACCTGCGCAAGATATTTCTGAAAACGTACGACGATCACGCACTCGGCCCGCTGTGGACGATCAACAACATCTACGGCGTACGCAAGCACATCGGGTGGAAGCCTGAGCCTTACGTCGATTGGCCGGTGTTCCAAACGCTCGGCCCGGCGAACTGACGACGGCAGCGAACGAGGATGGCGAGCTATCTACTCAAGCGATTCTTGCAGGTGCTCGTGACGCTCGCTCTCTTGACGCTCCTCATCTTCGTTCTCGCTCGGTTGAGTGGCGACCCTGCGCCACTCGTCATGCCGTCCGAGGCGACCGCCGCCGACTACGAGTTCTTCCGGCGCCAATACGGGCTCGACCAGCCGTTTCACCTCCAATACCTGACCTTCCTTAGAAATGTGCTCGTTGGCGATTTTGGAGCCTCGTTCCGCTACAACGTCGCAGCGATCGAAGTCGTCGGCACCGCCCTTCCGGCGACGCTGCAGCTCGCCGCAGCCTCGCTCCTGACCGCCATCCTCATCGGCGTGCCGCTGGGCATCGTCGGCGCAACGACGAAAAGCCCAGCCGTGAAGCTTGCGATCGACAGTTATTCGGCGCTCGGTCAAGCAGCGCCGATGTTTTGGGTCGGTCTGATGCTGATGATGGCGTTTGCGGTGCGACTACCATGGTTCCCGTCATCGGGCCGCGGCACGCTCGCACACCTCGTGTTGCCGGTAGTCACGCTGGCGATCTACGTCTCGGCTTCGGTTGTCAAGCTCACCACGGCGAACATGCAGGAGGCGATGCGCAGTGATTTCGTCAAAATGGCGCGGCTCATGGGGTTGCCGCGGCGACTCATCCTCCTGAAGCATTGCCTTCGCAACGCGTCACTCCCGATCATCACGTTTCTCGGCCTGCAGCTGGGCGCATTGCTGAGCGGCGCGGTAGTGACCGAGCGCGTCTTTGCGTGGCCCGGCCTCGGCAACGTGATCGTCGAAGCGATCCTCAACCGCGACTATCCCGTCATCCAGGCAGCGGTACTGGTCTCGGGCCTGACCTTCATGGGCATCAACCTCGCGGTGGACCTGCTCTACCGCGTCTTCGACCCGCGCGTCGAGGCGGCTTGATGGCGGTCGTCGACACCGCCTTCCTCCGGCCGCGCCGAAGGCGACGGACGGACGCGCCGGTGGTGGCCGCGCTCTTCTGCGCGGTGCTGGTCGCGTGGGCGATCGCAGCGCCGCTGCTGATGCCGTTCGACCCTAACGCCCCGAACTTCGAGAGTGTATTGCGACCGCCGTTCTGGGAAGAAGACGGCAGCCGCGCCCATCTCCTCGGCACGGACCAGCTCGGCCGCGACATCCTCAGCCGCATCATGCTTGGCGCCCAGGTTTCGCTCCTGACAGCATTCGTCGCCACGGTCTGTGCCGGGACTTTCGGCATAGCGCTCGGGATTGTCGGCGGGTACGCGGGCGGGCTCATCGACATGGCGTTGATGCGCCTCGTGGACACGTTCCTGGCGCTCCCGTTCATTCTTATGGCCCTGGCGCTGGTCGCGGCGCTCGGCGCGGGTCTTGGCAACATCATCGTCGTCATCGCACTGACCAACTGGGCGCGCTATGCAAGGCTGGTGCGCAGCGAAGTGCTGAGCGTCAAGTCGCGCCCCTTCGTCGACCTCGCAAAGGTGAGCGGGCTGTCGGAAACCGCGATCGTGCTGCGGCACATCCTGCCGAACGTCCTCAACAGTGTCCTCGTCCTGGCGGTTCTCGACATCGCGCGGACCATCATTCTCGAATCCTCGCTGTCGTTCCTGGGCTTGGGCGTGCAGCCCCCGGATGTCTCCTGGGGACTGATGCTTGCCGATGGTCGCAACTACATGCTCGTGGCTTGGTGGCTCACGGCGCTACCCGGCGCCTTCATCGCCCTGGCCGTTCTCAGCTTCAACGCTGTCGGCGAGTGGGCCAAGCGACACTTCGACCCGCGCGGCAGCGTCGAGACCGCGATATGAACGCGGAGCTGCTGAAGATCGAAGGCTTGTCGGTGACTTTCCGTGGAGCGCGCAACGACCTTTACGCGCTGCGCGACGTCAGCTTCTCGATCGGTGGTGGCGAGATGGTGGGCATCGTCGGCGAATCAGGCTGCGGCAAGTCGACCCTCCTCGCCGCGGTTTCCCGGACGTTGCCGGCATCGGCGAAGATCGATGGGCGCATCGTCTTCGAAGGCACCGATCTGACCGCGCTGTCCGAGACGGCGATGCGGCAGATGCGCGGCCGCAAAATCGGCACGATCGTGCAGAACCCGATGACCGCTCTCGACCCCCTCTTTACGATCGGCAACCAGATCGAAGAGGTCTTGAAGCACCGGGCGGGCGCCGCGCGCGAGAGCGTCGGCCGGCTCGCGCTCGATGCGCTGCAGTCGGTCCAAATCGCGGCGCCGAAAAGCCGGCTGAAGCAGTATCCCCATCAGCTGAGCGGCGGCATGCGCCAGCGCGTGCTGATCGCGATGAACGCATGCTGCCGTCCGAAGCTCCTCCTCGCCGACGAGCCCACAACGGCACTCGACGTGACGGTGCAGGAGAGCATCCTTCAACTGTTTCAGGCCATCCGTCACGAGCAGGGCGCCAGCATTATCCTCGTGACGCACGATCTCGGCGTGGTCCGGAAGTTGTGTGATCGCGTGCTCGTCATGTACGCCGGCCGGATTGTCGAGCAAGGCCAGGTTCCGGACGTCTTCGATGCGCCGATGCATCCCTACACGCGCGCCCTCGTACGGTCGATCCCGTCTGGCAACGACCACCCGGACGAGCTCTATGCCATCCCCGGGCAGGTTCCCGACCTCACGCGAAACATCGTCGGATGCGCCTTCGCTCAGCGCTGCGAGATAGCGACCTCGCGCTGCCACCAACACACGCCCGATCTGACCGGCCCGGACCTTCGGCGCGTTGCCTGCTGGGAGCAGCCCCGGCATGACTGATGAGACGACTGTCGTCGAGTTCAAGGGGGTGACGAAGCGTTTTAAGCTGCCCCGAGCAGGCTTTTTCGGGGGCAGCCGCTGCGTCACCGCCCTCGACGACGTATCGTTCAAGGTCGCTCGGGGAACGACACTCGGTGTCGTCGGCGAATCCGGGAGTGGAAAATCGACGCTTGCGAGGATTCTGCTGCGCCTCGAGACGCCGAGCGCTGGCACCGTCGAGGTTGTAGGGCAGGATCTTTTCGCGCTCTCCCTTGACGAGTTGCGCGCGCTCCGGCGCCGAGTCCAAGCAGTGTTCCAGGACCCTTACGGCTCGTTGAATCCGCGCCAGCGGGTTGGCAGCATCGTAGTTGAACCGCTGGTCGCCCAGGGCCAGCGCGATAAGCTGGCGCTGCGGTCGCGCGCGCAAGAACTCCTCGCGATGGTCGGCCTGCCCGAGCGAGCACTCGGCCAGCCGGTGCACGAGTTCAGTGGCGGACAGCGTCAGCGCATCGCCATTGCGCGCGCCCTTTCGGTCAAGCCGGAGCTCATCGTGCTCGACGAACCGACCTCGTCACTGGACGTATCGATCCGCGCCCAGATCCTCAACATCCTGAAGACGCTGCAGCGCGAGCTACGAATCAGCTACGTCTTCATCGGCCATGATCTTCAGACCGTGCGGTTCATGAGCACCACGCTTTGCGTCATGTATTTCGGCCGCATCGTCGAGATCGGCCCCGCGGCGGAAGTCTTCGCCTGCCCCGCGCATCCGTACACCGGAATGCTACTGCGTATCGCGCGCAGCAGGGACGCGATCGTCCCGGCGCCGGTCGGCGAGCCGCCCGATCCGGTCACGCCGCCGCAGGGCTGCGCCTTCCGCTCGCGCTGTCAGCGGGCGACCTCCGTGTGCGAGACGCTCGAGCCCCCGCTGCGCGGGGTTGGCGGCGCTCACCACTATGCCGCGTGCCACAATGCTGGCGCTCGCGTGAACTCGCTCGCGAGATAGGAGAGGACCGACATGTCGCAATGGAAGGGCGTCTACGCCTTCATCGTCACACCGACGAAGCACGACGGCGAAGCGATCGATGCCGACGGACTCGGTCGACTGATCGACCACCAGATCGCGGAGGGCGTGCACGGCATTGTCGTCTTCGGCAGCACCGGCGGGATCGGCTCCTTCAGCGAGCCCGAGCGCGAGAGCGTGATCGACGCGGCGGTGAGGGCGGCGGCGGGCCGCCTCCCGGTCGTCGCCGGCACCGGCGCCATGACCACCGCTGAAGCGGTGCGGCTCTCGAAATTCGCCGAGAAGGCGGGCGCGGCCGGCATCCTGGTCGTGCCGATCACTTATTGGAAGCCGACTGACGACGAGCTGTTCGAGCATTATCGCCGGGTCGCCGCGGCGGTCAGCGTGCCGGTCGCGGTCTACAACAACCCGGGCCTGACGGGCGTCGAGATCCTGCCGCCGCTGCTGCGACGCCTCTCCGAGATCGACAACATTCTTTACTTGAAGGACAGCAACAAGGATATCTCGCGCCTCGCCGCGGTGCGGGAAGCGACGGACGACAAGATCAAGGTGTTCCACGGGGTCGATGCGACGAGCTTCTACGGTCTGATCGGGGGTGCGCAGGGATGGATGGCGGGCTCGTCGAACATCGCGCCGCGGCTCTGCGCCGAGATCTACGACGCGGCGGTGACGGCACGCGACCCCGATCGGGCGGCAGCGCTCTTCGAGCGCTTTCGTCCAGTCGGCGAGTTCATGGGCGCGAAAGGCTATATTCGCGTCGCCTATGCGGCGCTGGAGCTGCTCGGCATGCCGATGGGCGTGCCGCGCCGGCCGCTGCGTCCACTCGGCGAGGCCGACCGCGAAAGCCTTCGCTTGGTGCTCGAAAAGGCGCGTCTCCTTGATCGAGGCAGGCACGACGAGGCAAGGAGGACGGGATGAGAGAGGCGCGGAAGGCGAGCACGGTTCCGAGGACCGGCCAGCAATCGTCCGGCACAGGGACAGGAACTGGTCGAGCGCCGCCTGGCCGCGCTGCCAGCCTGCTGGTCCAACCGCTCGCTGCTAGCCTATCCGCTTCTAGCTGCGCGAACGGCGCGGCGGACGAACCGAGCGCGCAACCGCGCGCGCTGCTTTGTCCAGGTCGAATCGCTCCGGATCGAAATTCCCCGCCCATTCGCGCATCTCGGCGTGCTCCGGATGGGTCGGATCCGCAAGCGTTTCGCAAAGCTCGACATAGCCGTAAGGTCCGCCGCAATCCTCCGGCGGGCATGCCCGGGCTCCCGCAAGCAGGCGCGCACTCGTGCCGTCGTCCGGCACGCGTTCCTCGACCACAATTTCGTGCCACCAATCGTCGCCGAAATCGTACCAGTAGCGGAACGTCCGTCGCCCATCGAGCGCATTGGCAAGGCGAACAAAACGTTCGTCCTCAATGACCTCCGTCGGATCGAACCCGTCGGGGTCCAGCATGCCGATATTCCGATCACCCGCCTCGAACTGATGCAGGTGGCAGTCCTCCCACCCGAAGGCTGCCTGGATCACCCGGTGCAGTTGGGCGAACGTGAGATTGTCGGGTACGACGAGCTGGCGCCAGACCGGGGGCGTGATCCCGTCGAGCGCGACGCGGACGTGGAGCAGCTGCTGCGCTGCAGGCGCAGGAGTTTCCGAGGCTGCTCCGGGGCGGGCTGCCGTGCGGGCCGGCGACGCGCGCCTTGCGGGAGTTCGTTTTCTTGAGGTGCGCATTTCGTATACCTACGCCTTCGAATAGATCTCCGCACCCTTCTGCACAAACTCGACGGCCTTCACCTCCATGCCCTTTTGGAGGGCGGCTTCGTCCGAGACTCCAAGTTTCGCAGCGTATTCCCGCACGTCCTGCGTGATTTTCATCGAGCAGAAGTGCGGCCCGCACATCGAGCAGAAATGCGCGAGCTTGGCGCCGTGCTGCGGCAGCGTCTCGTCGTGGAATTCGCGTGCCTTGTCCGGATCGAGGCCTAAGTTGAATTGATCCTCCCAGCGGAATTCGAACCGCGCCTTGGAGAGCGCGTTGTCGCGCATCTGCGCGCCCGGATGGCCCTTGGCAAGATCCGCGGCGTGCGCCGCCAATTTGTACGCCATGATGCCGTCCTTGACGTCGGCCTTGTTCGG
>Ga0183260_10002392_pt1 | contig 15495 bp, 19 predicted proteins | sample AntDrymUQ4972206_2_FD_129768 | JGI IMG/M metagenome (GOLD analysis project Ga0183260, IMG submission 129768) | Polar desert sand microbial communities from Dry Valleys, Antarctica - metaG UQ497 (22.06) (version 2) (version 2) | ecosystem: Environmental > Terrestrial > Soil > Desert | place... | reverse complement strand
CAACCTTATCTCTAGGTCAGCGGCAGCTATTATCTTTTATTAGAGCATTATTGTACAATCCTTCTATTTTGATTTTGGATGAAGCCACATCGTCTATAGATACTGAAAGTGAAATATTAATTCAGCAGGCAATTGATAAACTAATTTATGGAAGAACGTCCATTGTTATTGCCCACCGTCTTTCTACCATAAGGAAAGCAAATAAGATATTGGTATTGGATAAGGGCGAAATAAAGGAAATGGGAACCCACAATGAGCTTTTAGCGAAACAGGGGTTTTATTACCAGTTGCATAAAATGCAATTTGAAAAGAAGGAAGAATTGGTTTAGGCATGTAAGATTCTGTTGCAGGGTTAACAATTATCGATTTTATTTTAAGGAACTAAAACTGTTAGAATAATCATTAGAATTGTGGCAATTGATATAATTGCTGCATAAAGTAATTGCTTACGATTTTCATAACTCCTTTTATCCAATATAAATATAACTATAGGTAATAAAATTTGAATAAGATAGCAAAACATAAAGGCTCCGAGAATTTTTCCGATCAGAGGAGTTACAATATCCAGATAATCTAATAATATAAATGGAAAGAAGGTAAAAGGCAAAACGATACTTACCGCAAGAATAATTTTCCTTGTATTCCAGACGCTGTTTTTCATAAACTTTGTTTTATTAAAATTGTTTAATGATAGTTGTGTTCTACTCTGCCATGTAACATCACCCTTACAGTTTAACCACGAGGCGTAAAATTCAGTATACCTTTTTAAAGGAAGGAGTGAGCAGGTTATTTTCTATCGTCCATTCATCTTTTCAAGCCTTCAAACTTTGATAGCCTTCTTTATATAGATACGGATTAACCTTAAGAACACTGCAAAAGGAATTAAAAATTACAACCAATGTCAATTATTCCCAGCTAAGCCGTATGTCAATATTTTAACTCGTTAGGATTGCTTTTATCCTTTGCAGAATATTTCTTCCAGGGACGAATTTTAGTAAATGGCAATTTGAAAAGATTTCCAATGGTTAATTCTTTTTCATCTGCATAAGCCGGTACGCCTGTTACGATTTCATTCTGATGAATGTTTATTCTTACTGTTTTATGTATCCTGTCCCAGAAAGAAAAAATGATTGAGTAATTGCTATCTGTTTCTCTCTTTACCATTGAGTGATGAATGCCATGCATCCTTGGCGTTACAATTAATTTATTTAAAAGTTTCTCAAAATGAAATGGAAGTTTGGTATTGCTGTGATGAAATTGAGTGGCTGCTTCAAAAATAATTTCATAAATAAGAACAAGTGTCATTGGAGCTCCTGTTAATAACACTGCAGCGCCACGAAAGAATACAGAGCCGATCATTTCACCAAAATGAAAACGGAATGCTGTAGTTACATCCAAATCAAGGTCTGTGTGATGTACCAAATGAAAACGCCATAAAAAAGGAAGCTTGTGTAAAAGTATATGCCAGATATAATTGCTATAATCAAGCAATAAAAAAACAATGGCAGCTTTTAACCATACAGGTACATCCAATAAATAAGTCAATCCAAAATGCCAACTCTGATTTTTTAATGCCAGCCAAACCATAGTGGGAATAAAAAGAATACGTAACAAAGCAAAAGCAGGAATAGATACAATGAAATTGATAAGTATTCTTTTCCATCTGCTCTGTACTCGTTTTCTTAATTGAAGTTTAGTTTCAAGAATAAAAAAAATGATAAATAGCACTATTAGTATAGGTGTACCATAACTATCAAAAATGGTTTTAGTCATTATCTCTTAATTTTTCACCTTATCTGTTTTTGTTATCTCTAAATACATTTTACTCTTCCCCAAAGATTAGGGTTGTGCCTAAGTTTTTTATGCATGCCTTCATCTTTCTTCATAGCTGTGTTTTCCTGCGCTCCATCCTCTTTTTGACAGATAAGTTTTCCCTGAGGCAATGGCTTCTTTTTCCAGCGGTGTGCCCATAGAGTCGTTCCATCGGTTGAGATAGCCAAACAAACTGATAACGCCAAGAATTTCTACAATCTCACCTTCGTCCCAGTGCTTACGAAGATTATCTGCAACTTCATCTGAAACAGCATTGGGAATGGCGCTGGCAGCAATAGCAAAGTCAAAAGCTGCTCTTTCAGCATCAGTAAATGAATGATGTTTTTTATATTCCCAAATGTTTTGCAGTTTATCCGCTTCGCTTCCGTAACGTTTCGCTGCACGTATGGTATGTGCCTGGCAATACCTGCAGCCTGAAGTATAGCTGGAGAGATAACCAATTAAACGTTTTAATGCACTGCTTACTCTGCCTTCGTTTTTCATTACAGCCATATTGAGATTTACAAATGCTTTTGCAATATGTGGCCGTCGCTGCATGGTGAGCACACTGTTGGGGCAAAAACCCAGGGTTTCGTTGAAGAATTTTACCAGTTCTTCCAGTTCAGTATTTCCAACGGTGGGTAAAGGTTCTACCAATGGGGTTTTCATAATTTTACTTTATTAGGTAAATGATTAATCATCGTCTCTTAATTTTTCGCCTTCTCCTTTTTTAGTATGCCATGTTGCATCTTTATTCAAACCAAGTTCTTGTTGAATTTTTGGTGAAGATTTTTTTGGTGGTTTTCCTACCATCATTTTAAAATAACGAATACCATCCTGTACACTTGCCCAAATATGCTTTGGCGGTTGGTATCCATAAGCTCTGTATTTATTTGGTTTTACTTTCCCTTTTTGTTGAATGAAGATTTTAAATTGATTTACCCATTCATTAAAAGCTTGCATAAATTCATTTTCCTCAATCACATCCTCTGCCTGGTTATCACTGTACTTTTTTCCTTTACCGGAGGTAGCATGTGCCCATAAATTATCAGGCACCTCTACCCCTCCATAACGGCATTGCCAAACCAGCGGCGCATAAGCATTCCTTTCATGTTCAAAAGGTTCTGCTGCTCCTTCAAAATAATTTTTATGCTGTAATATTTTAGGAACATTGTTCTCATCCATCTCATCGCCCCCTTCATCTCCATAGCAAAAGAAGGCTGCGGTTTTACCTTCAAGGTGGTTCACACTCATCTCCTTCCACTGCTCTGTATGTTCAAGCGCCATTGCTTTTTCAGGATTTTTATGATCGATAGTTTCTTCATCAGGATTACCACCGTTCATACAAACCAACCTATCGAACATGAGCTTTAAATTGGAGCTGCAGCTATACCAATTTATCGGACCAATGATAGCCCATGCATCAGCCATATCTAATCTTGAATACAAATCTAAATTCCACATAAGGTCAGGTTCTTTGCTGCTGTTTTTTTCATAACAGTTACAGGGCCATACACATAAAGCCATTGAGGTAGACACACAGGCATTGCAGCTTTGAATATGTTCTCTTGCATATACGTTTCCCAGATCTTCGTAATCAATCTCCCAATCCTGCGGCAGCATTTCTGCCATCTTTAACATTAACATTCTTGATTTGCTGTCAACGCCGGGGCAATTATATTGCCTCCTGTCAGAGCCGGAAATAATTAATATTCTGAAAGGTCTTTGAGATGTTGGAAGCTTTGCATTATCATCGTTTGGTTTCATAATTAAGTTAAAGTACTTTGATGAAAAATTTCAAACCGGTTTCCTTATTTTTTTCTGACTTATTTATTCTTCAATTGTTCCAATGCTTTAGACACTTCAGTTACCGGACGCTTGCATGACTTATCCCGGCAAACATAAATGGTGGTTTTACCTTCTACCAGTTTGTTTTCAAGAAGCTTCAATTCACCTTCCTGCCGGCCGCCAGAAAGAAGTACATTGGGCAAATAATTTTTATCTATTTCTTTTCTCATTTCCCTGTACTCATTTCCCATGATGGCAACTTCATACGGCGATGCAACAAATGCTATTTGAAGTGAACCCCAGTTGGAATAGAAAGAAACATTTTTTTGAACGTCATCCTTTACATTTACAAGCATCTGTTTGGCTTTACTAACATAATCATCTTTATAAAAATATTGTCCCAATACAAACAGGTTTTTTGCCATTTCAGAATTGGAAGCGGGTATTACATTATCACCCACTTCCATTTTTCTGGAGATAAGGTTAGAATGTTCATTGTGCGTATAAAAAAACATTCCTGATTTTGCATCATAAAAATGTTCCAGTGCGTAAGAGGTAATTTTATCTGCCTGGATTAGCCATTTCTCATCAAAAGTAGCCTGGTACAATTCAATAAAAGCAGAAATTGTAAATGCATAATCATCCAGCAAACCATTAATTGATGATTTACTTTTTTTGTAATTCCGGGTAATTTCCTGGCTGGGTCCGATAGCATTTTTTTCAAGAAAATCTGCATTCTTAATAGCGGCATTTAAAAAATTTTCATCGCCGAATACACGGTAGGCTAGTGCGTAACCTTTCAGCATTAAGGCATTCCATGATGTGAGGATTTTATCATCTAAACCTGGCTTTATTCTTTTACTTCTGATCACCATTAATTTTTGTTTTGCCTCATCTATTTTATTTTTTAGTGCAGCTAAGGAGAGGTTATATTTTTTGGCTATTACTTCATCTGCTTCATTTCTGAATAAAATATTTTTATGGTGTTCCCAATTGCCCGCCTTTGTTATGTTGTAATACTCTTTAAAAAGTGAAGCATCATTGGTTAATTCAGTGTCTATTTCTTCATTTGTCCATACATAATATTTCCCTTCTTCTCCATCACTGTCGGCATCAAGAGATGAATAGAAACCGCCTTCCGGTGAGGTTATTTCACGGCTTACAAAATCTAGCGTTTCGTACACTACTTTTTTGTACAAAGGATTTTTTAGAAGCTGGTATGCATGCGAGTATAAGCCCACCAGTTGTGCATTATCATAGAGCATCTTTTCAAAATGGGGCACGTGCCAGTTAGCATCAGTGGAATACCGGGCAAAGCCACCGCCAAGATGATCGTAAATACCGCCGAATGCCATATTATCCAGGGTTACTGTTACAGCCTTTAAAGCATCAGCGTTTTTGGATAAATAATAATACTGGATCAAATATTCCCAATTTGAAGGCATAGGAAATTTGGGTGCCCGGTTAGCCCCGCCTTTTTTAAAATCTATTCCAGGTTTCATACTGGTGAATTGTATGTCAAGGTCATTCGCTGTAAAAGTTTTATCTTCTGCTTTAAATGATACGTTTTCAGCAGAATGAATCCCCTTTGTTATTTCTGATGCCTGCTTTACCAGTTCAGCAGGATTTGTTCTATTCATCTCAACAAAATAATTCAGCATTTTCAACCAGTCATTTTTAGTAAAGTATGTCCCTGCATAAAATGGCTTGCCATCTGCTAAGGCTATTGCGTTGAGCGGCCAGCCTCCTCTGCCGGTTATCAGTTGAGCCGCTGTCATGTAAACCTGGTCTACATCAGGGCGTTCTTCCCTGTCAACTTTGACGGCTATAAAATTTTCATTCATAAGCCGTGCCACCAGAGTATCTTCAAAACTTTCATGCTCCATTACATGGCACCAGTGACAAGCAGAATAACCGATACTTATGATAAGCATTTTATTTTCATCCTTAGCTTTTTTCAGCGCCTTGTCTCCCCATGGATACCAGTTAACAGGATTGTGTGCATGCTGCAGCAAATAAGGGCTGCTTTCATGTATAAGTTCATTGGTGTAAGTATGATTCTTGTTCATTTTTTCATTTTTATTATTTTGAGTTTGACCGCAGGATGAGTTAAATAAGGTTAATATACTGAGAAAAGCTAAGGACATTTTATTCTTCATAATTAATTTTAATTTTATCAATCAGAGTTATGAAACAAAAGTTATAAGCTTACCCATTACCAACCTATGTAAGCTGGTGGTTTGATGTTTTTCAAACGCATATAAACAATAATTTGTCCTACATGATGAGTTTGGTGGTCATGCAACAGAAGTAATATTTGTCTTCGGCTCATTGGTCCGGCAAAGAAGGATACAACTTCATCCAGTTGTTTTAAATTAAGATTATGATGGGTTTCCATTGCCATGTCATAAGCATTTTTCAGAATGTGGATAACAGCATCTTTATGCTTCACTGCAGTATCTTCAGGTATTATTTTCTTATTTGATAATAGGTAAGAAGACGAAAGCCATTGAATGTTTTGTGCTATATGCAAGAGCTGTTGTTTAAAACTCATTTCTTCCGGCACTGGCTTAAAGTCGTAAAATTCTTCCGGCATCAATTCAGCTATTTTTATTGTATAAGCTTTGGCATTCGACCACTTCCGGGTTAATTGTGTTAGCAGGCTGTCGTTTGCCTGCGCAAACGTTTTATGAGGAATGCTGTAAAGGATCAATACAATAAATAATGTCTTAAACTTTAATTTTATCATGGTACTCTTTCTTTTAAAAATTAATTTGAAAATGAAATTCCTCTTTTAAACATATTATTTTGCTATGATTTTTTTTTATTATTAATTGTTTTTACAGATGAATAAATGCCATACACAATCATCACTCCAATAAAAACATACACCCATACCGGGATATTTTTGCCTACAATAATTAGATACAAATAAGCCGAAATAAAACAAAAGCCTGTAAGCAATAAAGGCAGCACAAAAGATTTTTTATGCTTAATATTTTTGATAGTCCATCTGAGACATAGAAAAAATAAAGGTATGGCACCAATATAAATGCCTCCAAATATGTAAGGATTTACATTGTATTTCCCCCCCAAACTTAAAAACCATTCTTTAAAAGTTTCCCACCATGCCATAATTTATCTATTTCTAAAGTTTATGTTTATGTATTAGTTTTCTATGCAGTTTCAATAACCGTTCCTGCGAATATCCGAGATAATATAAAATCCAGATACGAAAGAAAATTGCCTGCAACCTGTAAATACCATTGTCTAAATATTTTCTTGCTGAAGTTTTTATTTCAGCATGCATAACTGTAAATTTTCCATACTTTTTAATACGATGAATTATTTCCTGATCTTCCATCATTAACAGATCTTCTCTAAATCCACCGCTCTTTTCAAATATATCTTTTGTTACAAACAAACTTTGATCGCCAAATCTAACAGCGTTTACATTAAACCTGGTAAGCCAGCTATTGGCTTTTAAAAACCAGTGAGAATGATCGAAGCTAAGCCTGAAACAACCACTGCCGAAGCCTTTATCAACAGCCTCCTTTATATAGGTTGTAAAGTTTTTTGGTGGAATACTATCAGCATGAAGAAAGTAAAGAATGTCTCCCGTGGCAATGGATGCACCTTTATTCATTTGGGCTGCTCTTCCTTTTATCTCACTTGATATTGTTATTGCGCATTTAGAAGCTATTTCTAATGTATCATCCGTGCTTCCCCCATCTGCAACAATTATTTCAACAGGAAACTGCCCATTGGCTGCATGGGTTTTATTTATTGTTTCAGCTATCTGCTGCCCTTCATTATACGCAGGAATTATAATGCTTATCATAGATTATAGACAAGGATCATTTGCCGTTTATTTATTAGTCAGAGCAAATTTTGTTTTAATCAAATCTTTTTCTTCATCTACATCTGACAATTGCTGCAGTAGATGATAGGTTAGACTTCCTTTACAGCAAACAGCAATAGTTTGCAGTAATACATTTTCTGTGCTCCAGTAAATATTTTGAAACAATTCAGGATATAATTTTTTCATGCCTAATAAATAATAGCCACCATCTTCAGCAGGACCTATAACAATTTCATGATCTTTTAAAAATGAGAAGGCATCATTAATTATTGATGAAGTAAGTTCAAAGCAATCCGTACCTATAATAACCACTTCTTCATATCCATTTTTGAAAGCATATTCAAAAGCATTTAGCATTCTTTCTCCTAAATCATTTCCTTTTTGCATTTGTTTTTTATATGTTTCATGTGCCCAAATGTCTTTCTCGTCTATGTTGTTTGAATAAAAAACAATTTTAGCCGCATCTATATTTTTGGTTATATCATTTGTATGCTGCAAAAGTTCCTTGTAAACCTTAAAGGCTCTATCATCTCCTATAGTTTCTGCAAGCCTTGTTTTTACTTCACCATGTATTAAATTCTTCGCAAAAATTAAAACTGCCTGCTTCATTGTAATGACTTGATAGTTTCATATAAGAGATTAGAAAGCTTTGCATCTGCTTTACCTGCCACTTCAATTATTTCATCAATGTTTACAGGTTGCAAATTAGCAGGATCGCATTCATCCGTTATTACTGAAATGGCTGAACAAGGTAGTTGCATATGATTGGCAGCAATCACTTCCGGCACCGTTGACATTCCAACCATATCTGCACCAATAATTTTTAAATAGCGATATTCTGCTCTTGTTTCTAAGTTCGGTCCGTTCACTGCAGCATACACGCCATTCTTTAATTTAATTTTTAATTCATTTGCTGTCTCAATTAATTTATTTGAAAGTTCTTTACTGTAAGGCTGGCTCATATCAGGAAAACGACTGCCTAATTTATCTGTATTTTTTCCTGTCAACGGATTTCCTGATTGAAGATTTATATGGTCATCAATTAAAACCAAATCTCCTTTTTTGAAATTACGATTAATTCCACCGGCAGCATTTGACAAGAAAAGTTTTTGCACTCCCAGTAGTTTCATCACCCTTATTGGAAAAACAATTTGTTGCATAGAATAACCTTCATAAGCATGAAAGCGGCCTTGCATTACAATCACTTTTTTATTTTCTATATCACCATAAATAAGATTCCCCTTATGAAATTCAACTGTTGATAAAGGGAAGCCCGGGATTTCAGCATAAGGTACAGTGTTGGTCACATTAATTAAATTTAAAAGTTCATTAAGCCCCGTGCCCAGCACAATGCCAATTTCAGCATTTAAAAAACCATGTGATAATAAAAAATCTTTTGCTTTATTTAGTTGCTCCATACTTATAGATTAACAACATCCTCCTCCATCATAAAAAAAGGTACTTTCAGAAATGAAAATAACATTCCTGTTTGATGCCTTTAAATTGCCTGCTGTTTTATCACAAACTGATAATGGTTGATTGGGCAACAGCACATGCCCTTTTTCATCATCAAAACTTTCTGCCGTTCCATAATAGATTGCTGTTTTTCCTGTGAACACACAGGGACCATCAACAGGCATAGGATCTTTAATGGCACATACCTCCACACTTTCAATAAATATCAATTCATCAGTATCATAATTCACCGGATCTAAAATTCTGTAGGGACGTTTGGCTCTTATTTCCACTGTTCCAAAGCCAACATCAGTAATCATTTTGATGTATTCTTTTAATGGAACGGAACCGCTTAAACATAAAGCCCTGAGGCGTTCATCTTCTTTTAAATTTTGCGGCATTAGCTGCTCACAAGTGGGGTCAGATAATACCAATCTACCACGAGGCTTAAGCACCCTGTACATTTCCTGCAAAGCTTTTTTCAAATCATCATGCTTGAAAATATTGAACAAACAATTTTGAGCGGCTATATCAATGCTATTGTCTTCGATAGGTAAATGCAAGGCATCGCCTTTTACAAGCTTTATAAACTCTGAATGAAACCATTGATTTTGTTTTTCTGCTTCTACAAAATTTTCTTTGCAAGCCTGCAGCATTTCGTCAACAACATCTACACCTATAATGTTACCAATTTGACGGCTGAAATAAGAAAATTGCAATAGCTCCATTCCTCCTCCAACACCTACATACAATACCTTTGGATTATTTACTAAGTCTCTGGGGTTAACAGTGCTGCCACAACCATAATTCATTTCCAGCATTTTGTTAGGAATACTTAACCCCGGTAATTGCCAAACAGGTGTGGTGGTACAACACAAACCAACCTGCGGATTTTTTGCTGCTTCTTTATAAACGTTCTTTGTTGTTTCTAGATATGACATAACAAATTTTTAAGTCACTGCCCCTCCACAGCTGGAACCTGCGCCGGCGGTGCATCCGTAACAATGTTGCCCTATAACAATATTTCTTTGACTTAATTCAGCTGTATTAAAATCGCTGATATGTCTGGTGTTGCAGCTTACTTTTAATTCCAGCATCTGGTTAAAATCACAGTCGTATAAATAGCCATCCCAACCAATAGAAATTGTATTGCGGCACATAACATTTGGAACGGCTACAGAATTATAAGCATCCACAAGCTTTTCCATATACGTTTCATAATTGCCGCTTGTTAGCAAATAATCTAAAAAACGACTGATAGGAAGATTTGTAATGGCAAATAAATTATTAAACTCAATGCTGTATCGCTCCATCAATACCTGCTTATATTCTTTTTTTAACGATTGCTGAGATGGAGGCAAAAAAGCGCCGGCGGGATTGTAAACAAGATTTAAAATCAACCCTGTTTCTTCCTTTCCGTACCCAACTTCATTGAGCATTTGAAGCGCTTTAATACTGTCTTCAAACACACCATTACCACGTTGTCGGTCTGTTCTGTCTTGCGTATAAAAGGGAAGAGAAGAAACAACTTCGATTTTATGTTGTTTGTAGAATTGTGGCAGATCATGATATTTTTTATTTGCCAAAATAATGGTGAGATTACATCGAACCATTACATGCCTGTCAAGTTTTTTTATTTCTTCTACAAACCAGCGGAAGTCTGGATTCATTTCAGGAGCGCCGCCGGTAAGGTCAACTGTTTTTAACTGTGAATTGGTTTTTAAAACATCAATGCATTGCCGCATAGTTTCTCTTGTCATAATCTCTTTCCTGTCAGGACCTGCATCCACATGGCAATGCCTGCAGGTTTGATTGCACATCTTACCAATATTCACCTGGAAGATATCTATGCCAATAGGTTTCAAAGGATACAAGCCAATCATTTCCAGCTTTTGCTGAAAAGGGACAAGAGAAAATTCACCGGATTTCCCATGCTCAAGAATTACAATTTGTTCATGAGCATCGGCAAGAAAACTGTTTTGTGCTTTTAATGATTTCATTGATTCTATTTACATCGCTATCTCCTTTACCTTGTTCATCATTTGCACACCATGCACCAGGGAAGCACCGCCACGAATAGCACAGGCAACATGTACCGCTTCCATCATCTGGGCTTCACTCCATCCTTTTTCAAAAGCGTCACTGCTGTAGGCATCAATACAATATGGACATTGCACTGCATGGGAAACTGCTAAAGCTATCAATGATTTTTCTCTAGCCGTTAATTCGCTGTCCTTAAAGACTTCGCCATAATATGAAAAGAATTTATCCGCAAGGGGTTTCTGAAATTCAGCAATGTTGGCAAATTTTCCCAGGTCTGCGGAATTGTAATAAGAATTGCTCATGAATTTAATTTGAATAATTATTAAGATATAATGTCCAGTCGTATTTTTTGAAATTTATTTTTGGATATGCTTCCGCCGGAATGATACTGTGTTTTTTTAAAATGTTTATCATTCCTTTTTTACCCCCAAAATCCGCACGAAACCAGCTCATTAATTTTGGGAGTTTAATGATGTTATTAGTGCTGTCATAATCAGCTTCGCCTGTGAGATATGCATTAGTTGCCAACTCCAATTGTGTATCCAGGGTTTCAGGAGTGTAAAATGCAATTGGCGGACAACTTTTAGCACCATAGTTTAAGGCAAAATGAATACGGTAGTCTAATTTATCTGCACGTAAATGTTTTTCAGTTTTAGAAGGAAATAATTTATTAAAATATCCCAAGCTCCATTTTACTTTTGAATGTCTCAGAATGCCATGCTCAATTTTATCCATGCTCAATTTCTTGCCTGCTACATCTATATTTTTAGATCTAAAAAATGTATTTCTGTTTTTATACTTATCGGGATTACCTTTTAATGCAACCTGGGTGTAGCCATTATAAAGATTTATCCAAAATGCTTTTTTTGTTTTATCACTATTCAAGGAAGATAATAAAGTTTGATAGTCTAAGTTTTTAAGTTGATTTGAGATATCATCAATTGCATCACCGGCTTTAGCTGCATAAATGAAATCCTGCGAAAGCTGCGCGGTTTTATCAGCGCTTTTCCTGGTTGTGCTTTTTGCACTCAAATTGCTTTCTGTTTTTACAACAATCATATCTGTTGAAATTACGAAGCCTGTATCTGACAGCCAATTTTTAATGTCAGTTTCTGTAATTAATTCTTCTTCTGCAATGGAAATTATTTTACCAGATTTATTTATAACAACTGTTTAAGGCAACGATGGTGGTTGAAATAGATAGTTCCATTGGTGGTTTTCATCTACAATAATCGGGAAAGAAAAACCAGACTGGGCTTTAATAAATTTCGTTAGTTGAGCTTCGCTTTCGTCAGAAACTAACACAATACGTATATCATTTCTAAACTTTTGTTTTATTTTAGTAAGATGAGGCAACGCCCTAAGACAGCGGACAAACCACGTACCAAAGAAATCAACTATGGTTATTTTATTCTGTAAGTCTTTAAAGGAAGCTTTAGCCGATGGATAATTCAATACTTTGTTTACTTCGATATTAGGAGGAACGCTGCCCACTTTTAAACCATTTTGGATGATAGCGTTCCGTAAATCAAAAAAAATGATAATAAGATGAATACCGGTTTTTTCATTCTGCAAGCTATGTATTACAATATACGTCTATGAAGTACTAAAAGTTTGAAATTTAAAGTACGCGAAGATCCTACAGGAAACTCTGGGTTTTCCATTCTAATTTTTAATTTTACCCTTCCAGCCTTATCTTTGCGCAAAAATCAGGATTGGATATGATGGCAAAGAGCATAAAAACTATATTGGTAGCCGTTTTCAGCGTATTTTTCTTACTTTTTATCAATATCTCTTTTGGTCAGGAAAAGCAGATTACCAAACCTGAAATTGAAAAGAAAGAAAAAAAGGGTTTTGATGCCAATAAAGTTATTTTCGGCCACGTATTAGATGCCCACGAATTCCACTTTTTATCCTATAAAGGAAATGATGGCCAGGAGCACCATGCTACCATTCCTTTACCCGTTATTTTATATTCAAAAGAAAAAGGTTTAGATGTATTTATGTCATCAAAGTTTCATCATGGTGAGGATACTTATAAAGGCTATGATTTGATAACCAATGACAAAATCACTCAACAAAAAGTAGATCCAAAACAATATGCAGCAGAACAAATTGTTGCCGTAAAAGAGAATGGAGAGATTGATCAGTCTGTAAAAGTTTATGACCTTTCTCTTACCCGAAATGTAGTTCAAATGATTATTGCACTTGCCTTATTGGTTTGGGTAATGGTGTATATGGCTAAAAAATACAAAAGTGGCCAGGGTGTTACAACTGCACCCAAAGGCATTCAAAATTTAATAGAGCCTATTATTGCGTTTGTGCGTGATGAAGTTGCAAAGCCAAACCTGGGTCAGAAATACAAAAGGTATTTGCCTTACCTGCTTACAATCTTCTTTTTTATTTTGATAAACAACCTCGTTGGTTTAACTCCCGGGTCGGCTAACGTTACAGGTAACATTGCATTTACTTTAGTATTATCAATTGTATCTTTTATAGTTATACTTATAAGCACCAACAAGCATTATTGGGCGCATATTATTAATCCCCCTGTTCCGGTGGGAGTAAAGCTTATCTTAATTCCTGTAGAAATTTTAGGGGTATTTACCAAGCCTTTTGCATTAATGATAAGGCTTTTTGCAAACATGATAGCAGGGCATATAATTATAATCTGTTTAATATCTCTGATATTCATATTTGGTTCATTGAGTACATATATTGGCTGGGGATTTTCACCTTTGTCCATTGCGTTTGTTGTGTTCATTTATTTTATAGAATTGTTGGTAGCGTTTTTACAAGCGTACATTTTTACAAACCTCACCGCAGTATTTATTGGCCAGGCGTTTGAGGGCGGGCATGAAGATGTTGATGGCCATCACGAAGCAGTAATCGTTTAGTTTTTTTTTAATTATATAAAACAAGTATTATGGATTTATTAATGGTTTTATTGAGTGAAATTCCCTGGGCAAACGCAGGTGGTGCTATTGGTGCCGGTTTAGGTGCAATGGGTGCTGGCATTGGTATTGGTCAGATAGGTAAAGGCGCTTTAGAAGCTATTGCCCGTCAGCCGGAAGCGTCAAACGACATTCGTGCAAACATGATTCTTACAGCTGCATTAGTAGAAGGGGTTGCCCTTTTTGCGGTTATCGCAGGTATTCTTGCAATGTTTGTGTAAAACAAGTTACTGCACTCAAAGCACAGGGCGGAGAGTGTAGTATTTTTATCCTGAATCCTTGAGTGGATCTTAGAGAGTTCTTTTAATTATATTTTAATTTTTTTGGTTAGCCGGCTTCAGTAATGCTATTATGCTTCATTGGCGTCGCACTCTTGTACTGAATAACATTATTCAGCAACATTAATAATTTAAAAACTCCCTTTAGGGAGATGGAGGGTTTCATTATGCAATTATTAACACCCGGTTTTGGTTTGATCATCTGGACGTTATTGGCTTTCATTATTGTACTTATTATTCTTAAAAAATATGCATGGAAGCCGATTCTTAATTCAATGAATGAGCGTGAACAAGGAATCGCTGATTCTCTTGCTACAGCAGAGAAAATTAAGCTTGAAATGACACAAATGAAGAGTGAGCATGAAGAGTTGCTGGTAAAAGCTCGTGAAGAAAGAGGACAAATGCTACGAGACGCTAAAGACACAAAAGATAAAATTATCAGTGAAGCAAAAGAGCAGGCAAAAATTGAGACAAATAAAATTATTGCAGACGCTCAATCGGTAATTAATCAGCAAAAGATGGCTGCTTTAACCGACCTTAAGAACCAGGTAGGAAATTTAGTTGTTGAAGTAAGTGAGAAAATATTACGCAGAGAATTAAGCAATAAGCAAGAGCAGGAAAATTATATTAAAGAGCTTGCTGAAAATGTAAAGATGAATTAGAAATATGCAGATATGCTGATGTGCAGAACATCAGCAGATCAGCTAATTTGCACATTATGACAAACCCACGTTTAGCAATACGATACGCAAAAAGCCTACTTGATCTGGCCCAGGAAAAAGGGCAGTTGGAAGAAGCTTTTAATGATATGAAGTTGCTTGATACCATTTGTAAAAGCAGCCGTGAGTTTAGGAACGTTCTTAATAGCCCAATAATTAAAGAAGATAAAAAAAATAAAATTATTGAAGCGGTAACTGACGGTAAGATCAGCAAATTAACTGCTTCATTTATTAAATTATTAGGGAATAAAAACAGGGAGTCAAATCTTCCTGAAATAATATCAGCATTTCTTGAACAATATAATGTTGTTAAAGGCATTCATAAAGTAAAGCTTACCACCGCAGTTGCAATAAGCGATGAAATAAAAAACGATTTTATAAATAAAATAAAAGTTTCAGAAGAGATAGAAAATATTGAATTAGAAACTGTAGTTGATGAAAGTATTGTGGGCGGTTTTGTTTTGGAGATGGAAGGCTATTTAGCAGATGCAAGCATTCGCAGAGACCTTAATGATGTGCAGAAGCAATTTATGAACAACGATTATATTCAAAAACTAAGATAAATTTTTTATATGGTGGATATT
>Ga0183260_10002391_pt1 | contig 15496 bp, 12 predicted proteins | sample AntDrymUQ4972206_2_FD_129768 | JGI IMG/M metagenome (GOLD analysis project Ga0183260, IMG submission 129768) | Polar desert sand microbial communities from Dry Valleys, Antarctica - metaG UQ497 (22.06) (version 2) (version 2) | ecosystem: Environmental > Terrestrial > Soil > Desert | place... | reverse complement strand
GGCGGCTACCTCCACGTCGCGGCGGCGGCGACCGTCACCGTCGACGACTCGGGCAGCTGCACCGGCGTCGAGCTCGTCCTGCTTCGCGTCGCACCGACGCCGCATCGGGTCGACACGGGCTCGCTCCATGGGACGAAGGTCGATCCCGAGGCGATCCGCGCGCTCGACGGCGAGCTCGAGAGCCTTGAGCCGCCGGACGACTTCGAGGTCTCGGGCCGCTACAGGAAGCGGGTCGCTCGGGCGCTCGCCCGCCGGGCGCTCCTCGACGCGTACGCAGGAGCGACGGCGGCATGAGCGAGAGCTTCCGAGTCGAGGTCGAGGTGAACGGCACCCGGCGGGAGGCCACCGTCGAGCCGAGGCTGACCCTCGCCGACTTCCTCCGGGACGAGCTCGCGCTGAAGGGCACCCACGTGGCCTGCGAGCACGGCTTCTGCGGCAACTGCAACGTCCTGCTCGACGGGGAGACGGTGCGCTCCTGCCTGATGTTCGCCGTGCAGGCCGACGGCCGCTCGCTGACGACCGTCGAGGGCCTCGCCGGCGACGTGGGCGCGCTCGGCCAGCTCCAGCAGGCGTTCCACGAGAACGGCGGCCTGCAGTGCGGCTTCTGCACCCCTGCGATGCTGCTCACGGCGCACGAGTACCTCGAGGCGCATCCCGACGGCGGCACCGACGAGGAGATCCGCGAGGCGATCAACGGCGTCCTCTGCCGCTGCACCGGCTACCAGCACATCGTCGACTCGATCCGGTCGGCGGCCGGCGGGCGCGACGGAGTCACGGCGCAGGCGCCAACGCCGGAGCTCGTGCGCCAGGAGAGCCAGGCGTGAGTGGCATCGCTGAGCAGGATCCGAATGCCGCCAAGATCGCGCGCGAAACGGCCGCGGGCTCGACGCCGCGGCGCTGGCTCGGCAAGAGCGTGAACCGCGTTGAGGATCCGCGCTTCCTGCGCGGTCAGGGGCGCTATCTCGACGACCTCGAGCTCCCCGGGATGCTCCACGCAGCCGTCGTCAGGAGCCCGCATGCGCACGCGCGAATCGTCTCGATCGACACGTCGAAGGCGGAGGCGCTCGCAGGCGTCGTCCGCGTCGTGACGGGCAAGGACGTCGCCGAGCACGCGGCGCCCCTCCCGTCGTTCGGAGCCGGCCCGATCGTGCAGGACATGATCGCGATCGAGAAGGTGCGCCACTACGGCGAGACGGTCGCCGCGGTGATCGCGGACAGCCGGTACGTCGCCGAGGACGCCTGCGACCTGATCGAGGTCTCCTACGAGCCGCTGCCGGTCGTGCTCGATCCGGTCGCCGCGCGGGAGGAAGGCGCGCCGCTCGTCCACGAGGCGCTCGAGACGAACACCGCGTACGAGCGGACGTTCTCGTTCGGCCAGGTCGACAAAGCGTTCGCCGAGGCCGACCGCTCCGTCTCGGCGGAGCTCTACTGGCCCCGCTCGACCGGCATGCCGATGGACACGAACGGCGCGATCGGCGACTACGACCCCGGGACGGGCGTCATCACGATTCACGCGAACTCGATGAACTTCACGTACTTCCTCTGGCTGATCGCCGCGTCGCTCAAGGTGCCCGCGAGCAAGCTGCGGATCGTGCCCGTCGTCGCAGGCGGCAGTTTCGGCTCGAAGTTCTTCATGCACAAGGTGCCGGCCTTCGCCGGCTTCCTCTCGAAGCTCGTCGGGCGCCCGGTGAAGTACGTCGAGGATCGGATCACGCACATCACCGCGAACGACCACTGCGGCTCCGACCGGCGCTACGAGGCGTCGCTCGCCTTCGACGACGACGGGACGTTTCACGCGCTGCGGATCTCCTGCGTCGACGACTACGGCGCCTACCTCCAGTTTGGGACAGGCACGCACGGGAACGCGCTTTCGCAGATCGTCGGGCCCTACCGGATCCAGCACGTCGAGTACTCGCTCGCCGCCGTCCTCACGAACAAGAACCAGCAGGGCGCCTACCGCGGCTTTGGGGCGGAGGTCTCGAACTGGGTACTCGAGCGGCTGGTTGACATGGCCGCGCGTGAGCTCGAGCTCGACCGGGTCGAGATCCGGCGCCGCAACCTGATCCCCGCAGACTCGTTCCCGTACCGAACGCCGACCGGAAACATTTACGACAGCGGCAACTACCAGGGCGTGCTCGCGCAGATCCTCGAGGAGTCGGAGTACGAGCACTGGGTCGCCTACCGAGACGAGGCGCGCGCGGAGGGACGCCATGTCGGCATCGGCGTCGTGGCCTCGCAGGAGCGGAGCGTCTTCAGCTCGACGGAGTTCTGGTTTTGGTTCGACGACCCGCAGTTCACGCCCACGTCGAGTCCCGAGAGCGCGACCGTGCGCATCGACCCGACGGGAGAGATCGTCGTCACGTTGCACTCGCAGTCGATGTGGGGCAACAGCCCCGAGACCGTCGTCTCGCAGGTCGTCGCCGAGGAGTTCGACGTCGATCCGGCCTCCATCGTCGTCAACTACGCGGACTCGCAGAACGCCCTCCCAGGAACGGGGCCGGGCGGCTCGCGCTACACGGTCATGGTCTCCGGTGCAGTCGCGGGCGCCTCGGCGGAGCTGAAGGACAAGATCCGCCGGATCGCGAGCGACAAGCTCGAGGTGGCGGAAGCCGATCTCGAGTTCCGTGGCGGAGCCGTCGGTGTCGTCGGCGTGCCCGACCGGCAACTGACGCTCGCCGAGGTCGCGCTGACGGCGTACATGTTCCGGCTCGACCTCCCCGCCGACATGACGAGCGGTCTCGCAGCGGCTTCGGTCTACGACCATCCGCTGACGACGCTGCCGAACGACGACCGATCCGACCTCGGGATCTTCTATCCGTTCGTCGGCCATGCCTGGCACATCGCTGTCGTCGAGGTGGACGTCGAGACGGGCGCCGTCTCGTTCCTCCGCTACGCGGCCGTCCACGACGCGGGCACGGTGGTCAACCCGCGGACGCTCGACGGTCAGGTGATCGGTGGCACGGTGCAGGGACTCGGCACCGCCCTCTTCGAGGAGATCCTCTACGACGACGCCGGCCGCGTCCTCAACGAGACCTTCGAGCACTACCACCTGCCGACCGCGCTCGACGCGCCGACGATGACCGTCGGTCACCACGAGACCCCGTCCCCGTACACCGCCTACGGGATCAAGGGAGCGGGGGAGGGCGGCAGGATGCTGACGCCGGCGATCATGAGCGCGGCGATCGAGGACGCGCTCTCGCCCTACGGCGTCACGGTCACGTCGCTCCCGATTCGGGCCGAGCAGATCGTGGAGTGGGTCGCGGCGGCGAAGGGCGAGTAGCCCGTCTACATCCGGAAGACGCCGAAGGTCGTCTCGGGCACAGGCGCGTTCGCGGCGGCCGCGAGACCGAGCGCGAGCACGCGGCGGGTGTCGCGCGGGTCGATGATCCCGTCGTCCCAGAGACGCGCGGTCGAGTAGTAGGGCGAGCCCTCGTGCTCGTACTTCGCGCGGATCTCGTCGGGGTCGGCGTCGCCAACCATCGTCAGCACCGTCGCAGCCTGCTCGCCGCCCATCACGCTGATCCGCGCGTTGGGCCACATCCAGAGCTGTCGCGGCCCGTAGGCGCGACCGCACATCGCGTAGTTCCCGGCGCCGAACGAGCCACCGGTGACGACCGTGAACTTCGGCACGTCCGCACAGGCGACGGCCATCACGAGCTTCGCGCCGTCGCGTGCGATGCCCGCCTCCTCGTACTCGCGGCCGACCATGAAGCCGGTGATGTTCTGGAGGAAGACGAGCGGGATCCGCCGCTTGCAGGCGAGCTCGACGAAATGGGCGCCCTTTTGCGACGACTCGGGGAAGAGGATCCCGCGGTTTGCGAGGATCCCGACCGGGAACCCCTCGATCCGCGCGAACCCGCAGACGAGCGTCTGGCCGTAGAGCGCCTTGAACTCGTGGAAGCGGCTCCCGTCGACGATCCGCGCGATCGTCTCGAGTGGATCGAGCTCGTGGCGGAAGTCCTCCGGGACGAGCCCGTGGAGGTCGGCCGGGTCGACGAGGGGCGCCTCGGGTGGTGCCAGCTGCCAGGGCACGGGAGGCGCGTCGCCGAGATGACGCACGATCTGCCGCGCGAGGGCCAGGGCATGCTCGTCGGACGCCGCGTAGTGGTCGGCAACCCCGGAGCGACGGGTGTGGACGTCGGCGCCGCCGAGCTCCTCGGCGGTGACCTCCTCGCCGGTCGCCGCCTTCACGAGCGGCGGGCCGCCGATGAAGATCGTGCCCGTGCCGCGGACGATGATCGTCTCGTCCGACATAGCCGGCACGTACGCGCCGCCTGCGGTGCACGAGCCCATCACGACGGCGATCTGGGGGATGCCCTTCGCCGACATGCGTGCCTGGTTGAAGAAGATCCGGCCGAAGTGCTCGCGGTCGGGGAACACCTCGTCCTGGAGCGGGAGGAAGGCGCCGCCCGAGTCGACGAGGTAGAGGCACGGCAGGTGATTCTGCTCGGCGACCTCCTGCGCGCGGAGGTGCTTCTTCACGGTGAGCGGGAAGTACGTGCCTCCCTTCACGGTCGCGTCGTTCGCGACGATCACGCACGCCCGTCCCTCGACGATCCCGATGCCGGTGACGATTCCGGCGGAGGGGGCCTGCCCCTCGTAGACGTCCCATGCGGCGAGCGCGTTCAGCTCGAGAAACGCGGTGCCGGGATCGACGAGGCGGTCGATCCGCTCGCGGGCGGGCAGCTTGCCGCGGGAGCGGTGACGCTCGAGCGAGCGTTCACCGCCACCCGCCGCGACGAGCGCCGTGCGCTCCCGGAGCTCGGCGACGAGCTCGGTCATCCGGGCGGCGCGCCGGTCGAAGGCATCGTCGCGGGCGACGTGGGTGCCGAGGATCGTCACCCGGTCTCCAGCTCGACGAGGAGCGCGCCGGTCGTCACCTGGTCTCCCACCTTGACGTCGACCGAGCGCACGCCCCCACCGTACGGGGCCGCCACGACCTGCTCCATCTTCATCGCCTCGATCACGACGAGCGGCTGGCGCGGCTCGACGTGCTCGCCGGCGGCGACCCGCACGTCGATCACCTTCCCGGGCATCGGCGCCGTCACGCGGCCGTCGCCGCTCGCGGTCGCGGTCGCGGCGGAACTGCCTCCGTCCGTCGACGGCGCGGGCACGATCGCCGCGGGTGGGAGGTTGAGCCGGAAGCCGCCGTGCCAGGGGCCCGACGGCGCGGGTGCTGGCGGCGCCGAGAGTGATGGGAACCGCTCGAGGAAGTCGATCGAGAGCTCGGCCGCGCGGAACGCCGGGTGGGAGACGAGCCACCGCAGGAACGGGAGATTCGTCGTCACCCCTTCGACGACGGTCTCGTCGAGAGCGCGCGCGAGCCGGGCAAGCGCCTCGTCTCGCGTCGCCCCATGGGCGATCAGCTTCGCGATCATAGGGTCGTACGAGCCACCGACCTCGTCGCCCGACTCGACCCCTGAGTCGACGCGGACACCGTCGGGCAGCCCGAGACGGGTGAGCCGACCCGGCTGCGGCAGGAACGTCCGCGGGTCCTCGGCGTAGAGCCGCGCCTCGATCGCGTGGCCGTTCGTCGCCGGTGCCAGCTGACCGAGCCCCTCGCCGTCTGCGACGCGGATCTGGAGCTCGACGAGATCGAGCCCGGTGACCGCCTCGGTGACGGGGTGCTCGACCTGGATTCGAGCGTTGAGCTCGAGGAAGAACACCTCGTCACCGTCGACGAGGAACTCGGCGGTGCCGGCGCTCTCGTAGCCGATCTCCCGCGCGAAGGCGACCGCGTGGGCCGAGATCGCGTCGAGGAGCTCGCGCGAGAGGCCGGGTGGGGGAGCCTCCTCGACGACTTTCTGGTGACGGCGCTGGACCGAGCAATCGCGGGTTCCGAGCGCGAGCACGGTGCCGTGCCGGTCACCAATGAGCTGTGCCTCGACGTGGCGCGGCCGGGCGAGGTAGCGCTCCAGGTACACGGTACCGTCGCCGAACGCGGCCTCCGCTTCCCGGGCGGCCGCCTCGCGTGCCTCCTCGAGCTCCTCGGCGCGCTCGACGAGCCGCATGCCGCGCCCGCCACCACCCGCCGCCGCCTTGACGAGCAGCGGGAAGCCGAGCTCCTCGGCCGTCCCGGTCGGCAACGTCGGCACGCCGGCGGCCGCAGCGAGCCGCTTCGCCTCGACCTTGTCGCCACCCTGCCTCAGGGCTGCGGGTGGCGGACCGACCCAGGTGAGCCCGGCGTCGAGGACAGCCTCGGCGAACGTCGCGCTCTCGGCGAGGAATCCGTAGCCGGGATGAACCAGCTCCGCTCCCGTCTCCCGCGCGGCCGCGACGAGCGCGTCGGCGTCGAGGTAGGACGTGACGGGAACCGAGGCGTCGGCGACGCGCGTATGGAGCGCGCCTTCGTCACCGGGGCCGGCCACGGCCGCCGTCCGCAGGCCGAGGCGGCGGCACGTCGCGAAGATGCGAACGGCGATCTCGCCGCGGTTCGCGACCAGGAGCGTCCTCGCCTCGGCCATCGAGACGAGACTAGTGCGACGAGCGGCTTACGTCTCGTCGGGGTCGCGTGGCCGCGGCGGCCGCACGACCTCTGCATCGGGCGCCGGCTTGCGCGGCGGACGTTCCTCGTCCGAATCGAGCATCCGGCGGGGATCGACCTCGCCGACCGCGTCCTTGAGCTCGCGCATCCCGATACCCAGCTTCCGCGCCACATCGGGAACGCCCTTCGCGCCGAAGAGCAGCGCGAGGATGCCGAGCAGGATCACGATCTCCCAGACGCCGATACCGAACGGCATGCGTTGAGTCTACGGCAGCGACCAGTCGACCGGCTGGAGCCCGCCCTCCTCGAGCAGGGCGTTCGCCCGCGAGAAGTGCCCGCAGCCTCTGAAGCGATCGACGCTGAACGGGGAAGGGTGCGCCGCCGTCAAGACGTGGTGTCGCGCCCCGTCGACGACCTCGCCCTTCTGCTGTGCGTAGCGGCCCCAGAGCAGGAAGACGATGCCGCTCCGCCGGTCGGAGAGCTCGCGGATCGCACGTGTCGTGAAGAGCTCCCAGCCCTTGCCCGCGTGCGAGGCGGGCTTGGCCGGCGCGACCGTGAGTACCGCGTTCAGGAGGAGGACGCCTCGCTCGGCCCAGGGCGTCAGGTCGCCGGTCGTCGGCCGCTCGATCCCGAGGTCGCGCACGAGCTCGTCGTAGATGTTCCGGAGAGAGGGAGGAAGTGGCAGGCCCGCCGGTACGGAGAAGCAGAGACCCATCGCCTGCCCCGCCCCGTGGTAGGGATCCTGGCCGAGGACTACGGCACGCACCTCGTCGAACGGGGTCGTCCAGAGCGCGTTGAAGACGAGTGACGACGGTGGGTAGAACGAGCGGCCGGCGTCCTTCTCGGCCCGGAGGAACGCCCGCAGCTCCTGCATGTGCGGCGCCTCGAGCTCGTCGCCCAGCACCTCGAGCCAGGTCGGGTGGATGCGCGGCTCGCTCACCGTCGCTATCAGACCAGATGGCGGCGAAGCCGACGGGTTGAAATCGGCCCGGAGAGGCTTCATCCTCGCGCGGTGCGGGCGCACGAGGCGCCGGCGTCGACGAGGAGTCGGGATGACCGAGACCGAGCTGCACCGCGGCGAGACGCTGGGGGACAAAAACCTGACGACGATCCACGCGGTCGCGCAGTCGCTCGCGATCGGGCCGATGTTCTCGGTTGCGCTGATCCTCGGCGGGATCTCGCGGCCCGACATCGGCGCGGGGTGGAACGCGACGCTCGCCGTGCTGATCGCGACCCTCGGCGTGCTCGCGATCGGCTACGTCGTCGCCCTCTACGCGAGGCGCTTCGCCGGCGCCGGTGCCGTCTACGAGTACCTCACCCACGGCGCGCACCCGTGGATCGGCGTGCTCGTCGCCGGGTTCTTCTTCGTTGGCGTCCTCTTCCTCGGCGGCGGCGGGATCTATCTCGGGCTCGGCATCCTGCTCGACGGCTTCTGGACGGCGCACATCTCGGATTCCGGGCCGGCCTGGTGGATCTGGGGCAGTCTCGCGCTCGGCCTCGTCCTGCTCCTCAACTACATCGGAATCCGGATCGCCGTCCGCGCGATGCTCGCGTTCGCGCTCCTCTCGTTCGTGCCGATGCTGATTCTCGCTCTCATCATCATCGGCAAGGGCGGTATGGACGGGATCACGTTCTCGATGTTCGACCCGAGCGAGACATCGGTCTTCGGCGTCACCGGCGGCGGCGTGCTCGGCGGGGTGCTGCTCGGGATCCTGCTCTTCGTCGGCTTCGAGGCGGCGGCCTCGCTCGGCGAGGAGGCGCACGACCCGCACCACTCGATCCCACGCGCGGTGCTCTGGACGGTCGGCGCGGCGGGCGCGTTCTTCGTGCTGATGGCGTTCGCGTTCTCGATCGGCTACGGCAAGGCCTCGGTCTCGGGGGGCGCCTGGGCGTTCTCGCCGGGGCCGGTGAGCGAGATGGCGACGCTGTACGTCGGCTCGTGGTTCGCGACGCTGCTCGAGCTCGTGATCATCCTCGACGCGATGGCGCTCGCGCTCGCGATCTGCGTGCTGATCGGGCGCGGCTTCTTCGCGCTTGGCCGCGACGGTCTCCTCCCGAGCGCGTTCGCACGCGTCTCGCGCTACGACACGCCGTGGGTCGGGAATCTTGTCGTCGCATTCGGCGGGATCGGGCTCTTCCTCCTGGTGGGGCTCGCGGACTACTCCGGACGCTTCACGATCGCGACGCCCGACGGGGTCGTCCCGCTCTTCCCGAACGACCAGTTCGCGACGTTCCTCCTCTCGGCGACGATCGGCTCGTTCGCGGTCGAGCTCGTCTACCTGATCCTCGCGGTGTTCGCGTTCCGTCTCGTCCCCGCAGCGGGAGGGAAGTGGTGGCAGTACGCAATCGTCGCGGTCGCCGTCGTGACCCCGATCCTCGGGTTCTACGGAGCGCTCAACCCCGACCCGCACGACCGCTCGAACTACAACTGGGAGGCGATCTACTGGACGCTCGGGCTGATCGTGCTCGCGCTCGTCTGGTTCGGGATCCTCCTCGCGACGCGTCGTGACCGCGTCGACGGCGCTGCCGCTCACGCAGCCCCGCAGCACGACGTGCGTGCCGACTACCGTCCCGCGTAGTGGTCGAATGGCACGACGTCGGCGAAGCGGACAACCCGCCTGACGGAGCCCTCAGGCGGGTCGAGGCAGGCGGTCGGGCGGTCTGCGTCGCCCGGGTCGAGCGCGCGTGGGTTGCCTTCGACGACACCTGCACGCACGAGGAATGCTCGCTCGCGGGGGGAGAGCTGGACGGGGCGGTTGTCGTCTGTCCGTGCCACGGCTCGGAGTTCGACGTGCGGACGGGCGATGTGCTCAGGCCGCCGGCGCTCGAGTCGTTGCCGATCTACGAGGCCCGGGTCGAGGGTGGCGCGCTCCAGGTGCGGCTCGCGCCGCCTCCGGCCGCCGACGAGGCCGCCCGCGCGCGCGACGATCACGTCTCCGAGGCGGTCGCCGCCTCCGCGACCGTCGCCGGGCCGTCGCTCGAGGGGCTCTCGCTCGACGACGTCGAACTGAACGACCTCGACACCTGGGAGCGCGGTGTGCCGTACGACTGGCTCGCCCTGCTCCGACGGGACGCACCGGTCTTCTGGCAGCCGGAGGTGGAGGGGCGCGGCTACTGGGCGATCACCCGGTACGACGACGTCGTCGCGATCTCGAAGGACTGGGAGACCTTCTCGAACGAGCTGGGCGGCACCTCGCTCCAAGACCTGACGCCCGAGGAGCTCGAGGCCCGGAAGTCGATGCTCGACACGGACCCGCCGCCGCACACCCGGATGCGCGCGATCGTCAACAAGGGATTCACGCCGCGCGTGATCAACGAGTACGAGGCGCGGATCCGCGAGCTCGCGCGCGGGATTCTCGAGCAGGCGTTCCAGCAGGACGCGTTCGACTTCGTCGACGACGTCGCCGCCGAGATTCCGATGTGGGTCTTCTCCGAGATCATGGGTCTCCCCGTCGACGACCGGAAGCTCATCATCGAGCTCGGCGACAAGATCCTCGGGAACACGGACCCGGACGTCGTCGGCGAAACGTTCGTCGTCGAGCGCGCGCTGCGCGACCCGAAGCTGCGCATGCTCCCCTTCTCGAGCCCATTTTCACTCGAGCTGATCGACTACGGCCGCAAGCTCGGCGAGGCACGCCGCCGAGAACCCCGGGAGGACGTGACGACGCGGCTCGTCGAGGCCGAGCTCGACGGCTCACGGCTCTCCGAGCAGGAGTTCGGGACGTTCTTCATCCTCCTCACCACTGCGGGCAACGAGACGACGCGCCACACGATCAGCCTCGGCCTCGTCGACCTCCTGGCGCACCCCGACGAGCTGGAGCGGCTCGTCGCCGACCCGTCGCTCGCCGGGACGGCGGCGGACGAGCTCCTCCGCCGCGCGCACCCCGTCCACCACTTCCGGCGCACCGCGACCCGCGACGTCGAGCTTCACGGGACGACAATCGCAAAGGGGGACAAGGTCGCGATCTGGTACGCCGGCGCGAACTACGACGAGAGCAAGTTTGCGGATCCGTATCGGCTGGACGTCGGGCGCGCGCCGAACCGTCACGTCACGTTCGGCCTCGGCGGCCCGCACTTCTGCCTGGGAGCGCACCTCGCGAAGCTCGAGATCCAGATCTGGCTCGAGGAGATGGCGAGGTACCTGCGGCGCCTCGAGCTCGCCGGCGACCCCGTGCGGCTACGCTCGAACTTCTTCAACGGGGTGAAGCGGTTGCCGGTCAAGGTCGTCGGGTGACGGAGCAAAAAGGCGAGGCGGAGGCGGCGCTCGCGGCGCTCGACGCGCCGGGTGTTCGCGCCGTGCGCGTTCTCTATCCCGACCTGCACGGCGTCGCGCGGGGGAAGGACATCCCGGTCCGGCACTTTCCGGGGATGGCCGGGGAAGGGGTCACATTCTGCGCGGCCGTGATGGGAACCGACCTCAGGCATACGCCCGTCGTGGGTGGCGAGGAGGGCTACGTCGATCTTGCCGTGCGGCCGGATCTGACGACGCTTCGGGTCGTGCCGTGGCAGCCCGAGGTCGCCTGGTGCCTCGGGGAGGCGCGCACCCTCGACGGCACCGAGCCGTGGCCCGTCTGTCCACGCTCGCTCCTGCGACGCGTCGTCGAGGCCTACGGCGAGCGCGATCTCCGTCCGATCGTCGCGCCGGAGCTCGAGTTCTTCCTCGTCGAGCGGACGGGCGACGGTCTGCGGCGCTACGTCGACGAGCTCTCGCGCGTCTACACGGTCGGGTCAGTCTCCGATCCGCGGGACATCGTGCTGAAGATGCTTCTCTGGTGTGACGAGCTGGGGCTCGAGGCGTTCGCCGCGAACCACGAGTTCATGAGCTCGCAGTACGAGATCAACGTCAAGCACTCGGCCGCGCTCGACGCTGCCGACCGCGCGTTCATGCTCAAGGCGGCAGTCAAGGAGATCGCGGTGAAGGAAGGTCTGCTGGCGACTTTCATGGGGCGGCCGTTCGCCGACCAGGGCGGCTCGGGCTTCCACCTCCACCTCTCGCTCGGCTCAAGCGTCGGCGGGAACGCCTTCGCCGACGAGGACGGCCCCGCCGGACTGAGTGCCGTGGCCACGCAGTTCATCGCGGGCGTGCTCGAGCATGCGCAGGGCCTCCAGGCGCTGCTCGGCCCGACCGTGAACGCATACAAGCGCCTGCTCCCCGACAGCCTCGCGCCGACGCACGGGAACTGGGGCCACGACAACCGCACGGCGTTCTGTCGTGTCCCGAACGAGCGCGGCCCTCGGGCGCGCGTGGAGATCCGCACGGGCGACGGCTCGGCGAACGCGCATCTGATCACGGCCGCGATCCTGCTCGCGGGGCTCGACGGGATCGAGCGCGAGCTCGACCCGCCCGCGCCCGTCGTGGGCGATGCCTACCGAATGGACGACGCCCACGCCGGCTCGCGGCTCCCGAGCGACCTCGGCGCGGCGCTCGACGCGCTCGAGGCGGACGTGGTGCTCGTCGAGAAGCTCGGCACGCAGCTCGTCTCGACGTTCCTCGCGATGAAGCGGTTCGAGGTCGAGCGGTTCGCGGAGAGCGTCGGTGAGCTCGACGTCGAGACGATCACCGCCTGGGAGGTCGAGGAGTATGCCGCCCATCTCTGACCTCGTCGTCGAGGCACGGCGGGTCAGGGTCGAGCTCGACGGCGAGCCTGCCTGGGGTCGTCGTGAACGAGACGAAGTCCTTCTCGACGATGGAGGGTCGGTCGCCGAGGCAGACGCGCGCTACCTCGCCCCGGCCGAGCCGACGAAGATTCTCGCCGTCCACCTGACCTACCGCTCGCGGGTCGAGGAGTACGCGGCGCGCACGCCTCCGGAGCCGTCGTACTTCGTCAAGCCGCCGTCGACGCTCAACGGCCACGGGCGGCCGATCCTGATGGCGAAAGGCGCCCGCTTCCTCAACTACGAGGGCGAGCTCGCGGTCGTCGTAGGGAGGCGCATGAAGGGCGTCCCCCGCGACGAGGTGCTCTCGCACGTCGCGGGCTACACGTGCGCGAACGACGTCGGAATGCACGACTTCCGGCACGCCGACCGCGGCTCGATGCTGCGCGTGAAGGGCCAGGACGGCTTCCTCCCGCTCGGCCCCGAGCTCGTGCCAGCGGGCGAGTTCGACCCGGCGAGCTTCGCGCTGCGCACGATCCTGAACGGCGAGGTCGTACAGGAGACGACCGCGGCCGACCTGCTGTTCGACGTCGCGTACCAGCTCGCCGATCTCTGCCGGACGATCACCCTCGAGCCCGGTGACGTCCTTCTGACGGGGACGCCGGCGAACTCCCGCCCGATGCGGCCAGGTGACGTCGTTGAGGTGGAGATCGAGGGCCTCGGACGACTGCGCAACACGGTCGAGGAGTGGGACGTCGACCTCGCGGGGCCGGGTGAGCAGCTCCAGGTCTCCGCGCAGACCCTCCATGTCGCGCTCGCGATCCCCGAGGACGAGGCGAAGCGCCGGGTCGCCGCGGGCGCCGGCGCGTGATCCGGCTCGGGCGGATCGACCACGTCGCTCTGCGGGTGGCCGACCTCGACGAGGCGGCTGCACGGTGGTGTCGCCAGCTCGGGCTCGTCGAGCGTGCGCGCGTCGACGGTCGGGCGTTCCTCGCGTGCGACGACGAGCCGTACTCGCTGGAGCTCGTCCCTAACGGGGAGCCCGGCTTCGACCATGTCGCGTTCGCGCTCCGACGCGGGTGTTCGCTCGCTGGCGCGATCGACCACCTGGAGAAACACGGAGTCGAGCAGGAAGAGCGCGGTGATGGGCTCTGGATAGCCGATCCCGACGGGCGCGCGGTTCAGCTGATCGAGTATCGGCCACCGGCGACCGAGCAGGGACGCTGGCCGCAGCACGCCCGCGCGTCGTCGACGGTCCGCGTCGGTGGGCCTCGCCGGCTCGGGCACGTGAACTACCTGACCGGGTCGCTCGCGGTCAACGAGGCGTTCTATGTGGACGTGCTCGGCCTCGAGGTCTCCGATCGGCTCGGTGACGCAGGTGTCTGGCTGCACCTCGATGCGGAGCACCACGTGCTCGCGCTCGTCGAGACGGGCGCGGCGCACTTTCACCATCTCGCGTTCGATGTGGTCGACATCGGGAAGATGCGCGACCTGCTCGACCATCTCGCCCGCCACGGACGCTGGGTTTCCTGGGGGCCGACGCGTCACGGCATCGCGGGGAACATCGCGACCTACGTGCGGATCACCGAGGAGCCGTGCCACGTCGAGCTTTATTGCGACATGGAGCAGCTCGCACCCGACCACGAGCCCCGCACGTACCCGGACGACCGCTACTCGTCGAACACGTGGGGGCCGCTGCCGCCGCGCTCCTACTTCCGCTTCGACCCGGTCGCGGTCGAGTTCGAGCGGGGGAGTTGGGAGACGCGGGGGCGAGTCCTTCCGCCGCCGGAGGACACTGCGTGAGTCTCTGGGGCTACTCGTTGCCGCGCACGCCCGAGGGACGCTCGTCGATCGTCCCGTACCCACCCTGGCACTACGTCGGCGCGTTCCTCGTCGTCGATTACTGGGCCGACCCCGAGAAGGCGGTCGCGTTCCTGCCCGAGGGGATCGAGCCACACTCCGATCCTGGGCGGTGCGCGTTCGTCGCCGCGGACTGGCAGTCGTGCTCGGAGCAGGGCGACGAGCTAGTCGACCCGTCGCGCTCGCAGTACAAGGAGGTCTTCGTCGTCCTCAACGGGTTGCTCGACGGCGACGAGGTGACCGTCTGCGCCTACATCTGGGTCGACCGCGACTTCGCGCTGACGCGCGGCTGGATCCAGGGCTTCCCGAAGAAGCTCGGCTCGATCTGGATCACGCGGAGCTTCGGGCTCGGCGGGCCGGCCGATCCCGGTATGGCGGCAGGCGCGCGCTTCGGTGCGACATGCGCTGCGTACGAGCGCCGCGTCGCCGAGGCGACGGTCGCGCTCGAGCATCCGTCGAAGGGTGGCCCCTTTCACAACGCCCCACCGATCGTCAACGTCCGCTACTTCCCGCGGCTCGCCGCGGGTCGCCACGACGAGCCGGCGGTGCACGAGCTCGTGCGCGCCGTCTCGCGCGACCGCGCCGTCTCGGAGGTGTGGGAGGGCTCGGCCACCCTCGACCTGTACGGCGCCGGGCACGAGGAGGTTGATGCGCTCGCGCCGATCCGCATCGGCCGCGGGTACCGCTTCACGTTCGGCTACACGGTGGACGATCTCGAGACGGTGCGCGAGCTGGCCGGCTGACAACGCTTGTGTTGAGTCAACACAAAGTCGCCCACGTTGCGGGGGTCGAAGTCTCGACCGAGCACTTCATCGGCGGCGAGCGTGTCGGGAGCGAGGCGACGTTCACCGATCTGAGCCCAATCGACGGGCAGCCGCTTGCCAAGGTCGCGCGCGGCGGCGAGGGTGAAGCCGATCTCGCACTGGCCGCTGCGGCACGTGCGTTCCCCGAATGGGCCGCGTTCGGCCCGGCTGGCAGGGCAGAGGTCATGCACCGGCTCGCCGACCTGATCGACGCACACGTCGAGCAGCTCGCCGCCGTCGAGTGCGCCGACATGGCGATGCTGCTCCGCTCGTTGCGGGCGCGCGTGATCGCGCGTGGCGCCCGGAACTTCCGGGCCTATGCCGACCTCGCCGTCGCGCACGAGGAACGCGTCTGGGAGTCGAACGGAACGCGGAACCGCGTCGTGCGGATGCCGAGCGGGCCGGCGGTCGTGATCACCCCGTGGAACGCGCCGTTCATGTTGTCTACATGGAAAACTGCGCCGGCACTGGCAGCCGGCTCGACCATCGTCCTGAAGCCGGCAGAGTGGTCGCCGCTCTCGTGCTCGCTCCTCTGCGACCTCGTCGCCGAAGCAGGCTTCCCGCCGGGCGTCTTCAACGTCGTGCAGGGGATCGGGGAGGAGATCGGCGCGGCGCTCACGCGGCATCCGGCTGCACGGCGGATCTCGTTCACCGGCTCGCCGGAGACGGCCGTCCACATCGGCACGGCCGCGGCGCGGAACGTCGTCCCGTTCACGGGCGAGCTCGGCGGCAAGGGGCCGCTCCTCGTCTTCGC
>Ga0183260_10002390_pt1 | contig 15505 bp, 18 predicted proteins | sample AntDrymUQ4972206_2_FD_129768 | JGI IMG/M metagenome (GOLD analysis project Ga0183260, IMG submission 129768) | Polar desert sand microbial communities from Dry Valleys, Antarctica - metaG UQ497 (22.06) (version 2) (version 2) | ecosystem: Environmental > Terrestrial > Soil > Desert | place... | reverse complement strand
GCGAGCTCGTCCATCGCCGACTCCAGCGCGTACATGCCCGGGCATTCGCCCGGCGCGCGCATCCACGAGGGCGTCGGCACGTCGAGGGCCGCGACGCGGTGGGCGGTGCGGCGGTGCGGCGCCGCGTACATCACGCGCGTGGCGACCGCCGTCTGCTCGGCGAACTCGCGCACTGTCGACGTTTGCTCGGCGACCTCGTGGACGATCGCCTGCAGGCGGCCGCCGGCGTCCGCGCCGAGGCGCAGGCGCTGGATGGTCGGCGTCCGGTAGCCGACGAAGGCGAACATCTGCTGGCGCGTCACCGCGACCTTGACCGCGCGATCGGTGACGCGCGCGGCCAGCGCGGCGAGCACCAGGCTCGGGCGAGGCGTGCCCTTGGACCCGAAGCCGCCGCCCACGTGCGGCGAGATGACGCGCACCTGCTCGGGCTGGAGCTCGAACAGCGTGGCCAGCGTCTTCTGCACCGACGAGGCGCCCTGGTTGGAGTCGTGGACCGTGAGTCCGCCGTCCTCCCACGCCGCCACGCTGGCGTGCGGCTCCATCGGGTTGTTGTGGAACGCGGGCGTGCGGTAGGTGACGTCGACGCCCGCCGCGGCCGCGGCCAGCGCGCCCTCGGGATTGCCCTGCTCCGTGTCCGTCGGGAAGCTCGGGTTGACCACGTCGGGCTTGTAGAGCTTCGGGTGGTCCTCGCGCAGGATGACGTCGTGCGGCTGCTCGTCGTAGTCGACGCGGACCAGCCCCGCCGCCTCGCGCGCGCCTTCCAGCGTCTCCGCCACCACCGCCGCGACGATCTGGCCGCGGTAGGCGACGGCCCGCGACTGGAACAGCGCCAGCTCGCCGTCGCCGGCGTCGGCCAGCGCCGGCGCGTTGCCGGCCCAGATCACTTCGAGGACGCCGGAGCGCGCGAGCGCGGCGCCCGCGTCCACGCCGCGGATCTCGCCGCGCGCGACCGTCGCCGGGACGGGGCTGCAGTACGCGAGGCGATCGGGGGTGTGCTCGTAGGCGTAGCGGGCCTCGCCCGTGACCTTCTCGCGAGCCTCGACTCGCGCCAGCGGGCTGCCCACGGCGCGCGGGAGCACGGGCGCGGTCACGCCCGCCTCCCGCCGAGGGCGGTCGCTCGACGCGCGGTCACGGCGCGCACACCTCGGCCAGCGTGCGCGCGAGCAGGTTGCCGGCCAGCGGCACCTTGAAGGCGTTGTCGCGCAGCGGCTCGGCGGCCGCCAGCTCGGCGTCCGCGGCCGCGCGGAAGCTCTCCTCGCCGGCCGGGGCGCCGCGCAGCGCCGCCTCCGCGCGCTCCGCCCGCCACGGCACGTGGGCGAGGCCGCCGAAGGCGATCCGGCAGTCGCGCACCGTCGAGCCGTCGAGGTCGACCGCGACGGCCACCGACACGACGGCGAACGCGTAGGAGGCGCGGTCGCGCACCTTGCGATAGGCCGAGTGCGCCGCGAAGCCCAGCGGCGGCAGCTCCACCGCCGTGATCAGCTCGCCGGGCTCGAGCACGGTGTCGCGCTGCGGCTCCTCGCCGGGCAGCCGGTGCAGCCCCGGCATCGGCACCGTCCGCTCGCCGGCGGGGCCCTGGACGTGCACGAGCGCGCCGAGCGCCGCCATGGCCACGGCCATGTCGGAGGGATGGGTGGCCACGCACGCCTCCGAGTGCCCGAGGATCGCGAGGTTGCGGTGATCGCCCTCGCGTGCCGGGCAGCCGGAGCCCGGCCGCCGCTTGTTGCACGGCTTCGAGACGTCCTGGAAGTACGCGCAGCGCGTGCGCTGGAGCAGGTTGCCGCCCACGGTCGCGAGGTTGCGCAGCTGGCCCGACGCGCCCGCCAGCAGCGCCTGCGCCAGCACGGGGTAGCGCTCGCGCACCGTGCGGTCGGCCGCCAGGTCGCTGTTGGAGACCGCCGCCCCGATCCGCAGGCCGCCCTCCTCGGTCGGCTCGACCGCGTCGTGGCCGAGGTCGCCGATGTCGACCAGCAGCTCGGGCGTCTCGACCTCGAGCTTCATCAGGTCGACGAGGTTGGTGCCGCCGGCCAGGTAGCGCGCCGCCGGGGCGCCCGCCACGAGCGCCAGCGCGCCGGGCGCGTCGGCCGCCCGCTCGTAGGCGAACGGCTTCACCGCGCCGCCTGGGCGACCGCGGGCACGATGTTGGCGTAGGCCCCGCAGCGGCAGAGGTTGCCGCTCATGCGCTCGCGGATCTCGCGCTCGTCGAGCGGCGGCTCGCCCGCCAGGTCCTCGGTCACGAAGCTCGGCCGGCCCTCGCGCAGCTCCTCGATCGCGCCGACCGCCGAGCAGATCTGCCCCGGCGTGCAGTAGCCGCACTGGAAGGCGTCGTGCTCGACGAACGCCGCCTGCACCGGGTGCAGCTCGCCGCCGGCCGCCAGCCCCTCGATCGTGACCACCTCGCCGCGCACGGCGACGGCGAGCAGCAGGCACGCGTTGGCGCGCCGGCCGCCGACCAGCACGGTGCAGGCCCCGCACTGCCCGTGGTCGCAGCCCTTCTTGGCGCCCGTGAGGTCGAGCTGCTCGCGCAGCACGTCGAGCAGCGTGGAGCGAGTGTCCACCGCGATCCTGTGCGCTTCGCCGTTGATCCGCAGCGTGATGTCGGCCTGCTGCATCTCCACCGGCCAGGACGCTACCCGTTCGCGTCGGACGGCACCGCCGTGAGCAGCTCCGCGACCTGCCGCGGATCGTCCCACATCGGCAGGTGCCCGCAGCCGCGCAGGATCACGAACCGGACGCCGTCGGGCACGCGCGCCGGCCGCGCGACCATGCGGTCGTGCTCGGGCCACGCGAGGGTCACCGGCACCGGGATGCGTTCGAGCCCGGAGAACGTGCCCGCGCGCATCGCCGCGTTGACCTCCGGGAAGCCCGGCGCGAGCGCGTAGCCGCGGATCAGGTCGCGCGCCGCGCGCGCCGGCACCCGCTCGGGATGGGCCACGAACATCGCCAGCACGAAGCGGCGCAGCGCCGGGCTGCGCGTGAGCAGCCCGGCGACGGGCAGCACGAGCCGCGCCGCCGTGCGCGCGAGCCCGCGCTTGGGCTCCAGCGGCTCCGGCCACAGGCCGGCCGGCCCGATCGCGACCACGCTGCGCGCGCGGCCCGACAGCCCGAGCTCCAGCGCGACCCAGCCGCCGAGCGAGTTGCCCGCCACGTCGTAGTCGCGCACGCCGAGCGCCTCGAGCCCCGCGTCGACCGCCCGCGCCAGCGCCGCCGGCGACGGCTCGCCGGGCCCCTCGAGCGGCGGCGAGGAGCCGAAGCCGGGCAGGTCGACGGCGATCACGTCGCGCTCGCCCGCGAGCAGCTCGGTCACCGGCGCCCACACGCGCCGATCGGCGCCCAGCGGGTGCAGCAGCACCAGCGTGGGCCCGCTCCCGGTGCGGTCGAACCCGAGCGAGGGGGTCAGACCCCTCACTTCATTTCGCTGCAGAAAAGGGTCAGACCCCTCCTGTGTGGCGCTCACCCGGTCGCCACCGAGCGCAGCGGCAGCCGCGCGGGCGTGGCGGCACGCCAGTTCGGCTTGGCGAACAGCGCCTGGGCGAGGCCGATGCGGTGCTCGGCGAAGCCAGCCTCGCAGTAGCAGAGGTACATCCGCCACAGGCGCTGGAAGCGCTCGTCGTAGCCGCGCGCCTCGAGCTCGTCCGCGTTCGCGTCAAGGTTCTCGCGCCAGCGCAGCAGCGTCTCGGCGTAGTGCGGCGTGAGGTCCTCCATGTGGACGGCGCGCATGTCGGTGTCGCGCGCGATGCACTCGGCGATGACCTGCTGGGAGGGCAGGGCGCCGTTGGGGAAGATCATCGTCCGGATGAAGCTGCGCGAGACGCGCTCGATCCGGTAGGCGCGGTCGTCCATCGTGATCGCCTGCAGCAGCATCGCGCCGTCGGGCTCGAGCAGGTCCGAGCAGCGCGCGAAGAAGGTGTCGAAGTCCTTCCAGCCGACCGCCTCGATCATCTCGACGGAGACGAGCTTGTCGTAGGTCCCGCGCAGGTCGCGGTAGTCCTCGAGCAGCACGGTCACCCGGTCCTCGAGCCCGGCCTCGCGCACGCGCGCGACCGCGGTCGCGTGCTGGTCGCGCGAGATGGTGGTCGTGGTCACCCGGCAGCCGCGCGTGCGGGCGGCGTGCACGGCGAGCGAGCCCCACCCCGTGCCGATCTCCAGCAGGTGGTCCGTCGGCTGCAGGTCCAGCTTGTCGAAGATCAGCTCGAGCTTCGCCGTCGACGCCTGCTCGAGCGTCATGCCGGGCTCGTCGAACAGCGCGCAGGAGTACATCATCGTCGGGTCCAGCATGCGCTCGAAGAGGTCGTCGCCGAGGTCGTAGTGGGCGGCGATGTCCTTGCGGCTGCGCGTCGGGGTGTTGCGCACGAACGCCTGGCGGGCGCGCAGGTAGGGCTCGCGCACCGGGGCGAGCCTGCGGCGGGCGGCGTCGAGCCGGGTGACGTTGCGCGCGGCCACGCGCAGCACCGCGGTCGGGTCGGGCGAGTCCCACAGCTTCTCGGCGTAGGCCTCCGCCATCCCGCGGCCGCCGTGGATCAGGTGCGGCCACAGCTCCGGCGAGCGGACGTGCACGATCGCGCTCGGGGCGCCGGAGCCGAACACGAAGCGGCGGCCGTCCTCGACGAGCGTGAGCTGGCCCTCGCGGATGCGGCCGAGCAGGCCGAAGGAGATCCGGCGCGCGAGCGTGGGGTTCATCGCGCCACCTCCGGGCGCCGGTGCACCGGCACGCCCTTGAGCTTGAGCACGACGGCGTGCGAGTAGATCAGCGCGAGCACGCGCAGCGTGGCGGCGGGGTAGCGGGCGGTCGAGCGCGCGAGCGTGCGGCGCGTGAGCGGCACCCGCTCGAGCTTGAGCGTGGCGTCGAACACGCGCTCGGCACCCTCGCGGCTCTCGATGTTCACCGACAGCGTCGGCCCCGGGTCGGTCGCGCGCCAGACGTAGCGCTGGTCCATGCCCATGAACGGGGACACGTGCATCGCCTTGTCCATGCCGCCGGTGAGCACCTGCTCCGCGTCGCCGCGCGGGAGCACGTAGGCGTGGCGCTCGCCCCAGGGCGTGCTGGTGACCTCGGCCACCACCGCGCCCAGGCTGCCGTCGCGCTCGTGGCAGTAGAAGAACGACACCGGGTTGAAGTGATGGCCCAGCGTGCGCAGGTGCGTGAGGATCCGCACCGGCCCCTCGGGCGCGCGGCCGTGCTCGGAGGCCACGATCTCGCGGATCGTCTGCGACAGCGTGCGGGCCGGGTCGCCGAGGTGGTCGGTGCGGCGGAAGCGGGCGAGGCCCGGGCGCGCGGACACCAGCCGGCCGCCGAGCAGCCGCGGCAGCTCGTCGAGGTCGAGATAGGCCATGCTCACGCGGTGGTGGAAGGCGTGCTCCTTGACCGAGAAGCGCCGGTGGGAGATCGTGCCCTCGTAGAGCGCGCTCACGGTCATGCCGGCACCGCCTCGCGGCCGCGCAGGGCCTCGACGGCGCGGAACGCGCTCTCGACGCCGTCCTCGTGGAAGCCCCAGCCCCAGTAGGCGCCGCAGTAGTGCGTGCGGTTGTGGCCGCTGACCTGGGCGTGGCGGCGCTGCGCCGCATGGCCCTCGCGCGTGTAGACCGGGTGGGCGTAGGCGATCGTGCGGATGATCGCGGCCGGGTCGATCGCCTCGGTGCGGTTGAGCGTCACGCAGAACTCGCGGTCGGCGCGCAGCGACTGGAGGCGGTTCATGTGGTAGGTGACGGACACCGGTCCCGCCGGCCCGGACGGCTCGTCGAGCAGGTGGTAGTTCCAGCTCGCCCATGCCCGGCGGCGGCGCGGGAGCAAACTCCGATCGGTGTGCAGCACCGCCTCGTTGGCCTGATAGGGGAACGAGCCGAGGACCTCGCGCTCGAGCGCCGTGGCGTCCGGCAGCATCGCCAGCGACTGGTCGGCGTGCGCCGCGAGCACGACCTCGTCGAAGCGCTCGGGCTCGCCGCCCGCCGGGGTCACCTCGACCCCGTCCTCGAAGCGCTCGACCGTGCGGATCGGGGTCGACAGCCGCAGGCGGTCACCGAACGGCGCCACCAGCGCCTCGACGTAGCGCCGCGAGCCGCCCTGCACGGTCCGCCAGCGCGGGCGCCCGCCGAGCCCGAGCATGCCGTGGTTGTCGAAGAACTGGACGAGGAAGCGCGCGGGGAAGGTCCACATCCGATCCGGGTCCGAGGACCACACTGCGGCCGCCTGCGGCACGATGACCCGCTCGACGAACGGCTCGGTCAGGCCGAGCCCGCCCAGCCACTCGCGCAGCGACGGCTCGGCGCTGGAGCGCAGCAGCTCGCGCGCCGCGCGCTGGAAGCGCGGGACGTCGGCGATCATCCGGTAGAAGGAGGGCGTTACGAGGTGGGAGCGCTTGGCGAACAGCCCGCTCGGCGACGTGCTCGCGTACTCGAAGTCGCCTGTGGCGTCCGTGACGCTGAACGACATCTCCGACGGCTGGAAGGCCACCCCGAGCTCGCCGAGCAGGCGCTCGAAGCGCGGGTAGTTGCGGTCGTTGAAGACGATGAACCCGGTGTCGACCTCGTGGCGCGCGTACTCGGTCTCGACCGTGACGGTGTTCGTGTGGCCGCCGGCGTAGGCGCCGGCCTCGAACACGGTGACGTCGTGGTGCGGGTGCAGCAGGTGTGCGGCGACGAGGCCGCTCACGCCGGCGCCGACGACGGCGATCCTCATGGGCTCGTGATCTGACGCGCGGTGGTCACGAACTCAGATTCGAGTGCAAGGCCCCGATCGGATCAGTCGGAGGTCACAACGCGCGCAGCAGCGCGGTGACGGTCGCCGCCGTCAGCACGCAGCCGATGATGGAACCGGTACGCCACGCGACGACGCCGCCGGCCACGACGCCGGCGGTGTCCGTGCCCACGGCCAGGCGCTGCCCGTCGGCGAGCGCCTGGGTGACCACGAGCGCGGCCAGCAGCGCCGGGGCGAGCAGGGCGATGACGGCCGCGAAGCGCTCGGGCAGCTCGCGGCCGCCGAGCGCGATCGGCCCGAAGGCCTTGATCGCCGCGGTCACCACCGCGCAGCTCGCGATCAGGGCGCCGCTCGTGCTCATGCGCCGGCTCCCGCAGCCTCGGCCCGGGCGCGCCGGGTCAGGCCGACCGCCGCGCCGAGGCTCGCCAGCAGGACCGGTACGCCGGCCGGCGCGAACGGGACGAGCACGAGCGCGATCAGCGCGCCGAGCGCGGCGGCGCTGCGCCCGCGCCGGCTGCGGAGCTCGCTCAGCAGCAGCACGCCGGATACAGCGCGTCGAGCCCCAGCGCTTCGGGGTCGCCGAGCACGTCGCCGGCGAGCGCGCCGAGCGTGGTCCCGCCGACCCAGGTCACGTATTGCACCGCGCTCGAGCCGAACAGCATCCAGCGGTCGAACGTGCCGTCGTCGCGCGCGGCCAGGACCCACGAGGCGTCGACGACGGTCTGGCCCTGCGCCGCTCGCTTCAGCGGCCCGCCGGGCAGCGAGGGCGCGAGCGCCACGCCCATCGGCAGGAAGCGCGAGTTCATCAGCGCGGCGGCGCCGACGGCGGCTCCGACGCCGCCGCCCTGCGCGACGATCGCGATCGCCGTGACCTGCGCCGAGCCGGCGTAGACGATCGCCGACATCACGATCGCCGCGACGGGCGACAGGCCCGCCTGGCGGGCGACGACGCCGAAGGAGATCGCCAGCAGCCCGCCCGCGATGGCGAACGGGACGCCCGCGCGCAGACCCTCGCGCAGGCGTGCACGCGAGTCCGCGACGGGGGCGGGCGCGACGGAGGCGGGCGGCGGCACCCCGGCAGGTTCGCAGCTTCGGCTCTGCGGCCGGGTACGGGCTCCTAAGCGGCCGGGTGCACGGTGACGATGGAGCCGACGAGCTGGGAGTTGGGCACGCGCATCCGGTCCCCGCCGGCCGTCTCGAGGATCGTGCTCGTCGCCTCGATGGCGGCGATCCTCCCGCGCACGTCGCCGAGCGAGATGTCCTGCCCGACGGCGTAGGCGCCCTCGACGTAGCGCCGCGCGCTGACCTCGCGCGCCATCGTCTGGCCGCCGATGCCGAACGCCAGCGAGAACGTGAGCCCCACGGCGGCCAGGACGATCGCGACGACCAGCAGCAGGACGGAGACGGGCACGCCGAGCTGGGCGAGCGCCGTAACGGCGAAGATGGCGAGGATGCCCACCTCGGCGAGGACGCCCAGCGGGCCGGGCAGGTCCATCTGCTCGGCGAGCCGGTCGACCTGTCGGCGCGCGAGCTCGGCGACCACCAGGCCGGCCAGCATCAGCACCATCGCGACCAGCAGGCGCGGGAGGAACAGCACGCCGGCGTTCAGCGAGGTGGACAGGAACTCGAGGCCGAGCAGCGACAGGGCGGCGAAGACGACGACCACGAGCAGCGCGAGCCGCACGGCGTTCGCGACGACCCGCGAGGGCGAGCGCCCCAGGCCGAAGCGCTCGAGCACGGTGCTCACGCCCCAGCGCTCGCCGAGGTCGTCCAGACCGGCCGCGCGCAGGCCGCGGCCGAGCAGGCGCCTTATGAGTGCCACGACGACGAAGCCGACCAGCAGCAGCACGATCCCGCCGGCCAGCCGCGGCAGGAAGCCGCCGAGGCTCTCGCCGGCCTGCTGCAGGATCGTCGCGAGGGTCATCGCCGACGGTATGCCCGCAACGCCGTCCCCGCACCCGCCGCCAGTGCGCCGGCCGAGGTTCCGAACGCGAGCAGCACCCGGCGCACCGGTCGCTGCCAGCGCGCCGTGCGCACCACCGACCGGGTCAGCCGCTCGCCCTCGGGCGCGGGCTCTCCGCCCAGCTCGGAGAGCAGCGTGCGGACGCGGCGCTCGGCGGGGCTCAGGGCCTCCGGCTCATCGCTCACCGGGCAGCTCCCAGTCGTAGGTGTTGCGGCGCAGGAGGTCGATCAGCTCGCCGCGGGCGCGGTGCAGCCGGGCCTTGACGCTGCCGACCGGAGAGTCGGTGATGCTGGCGATCTCCTCGTAGGTGAAGCCCTCGATGTCGCGCAGCACCAGCACGGCGCGGTGCTGCGGACTGAGGCCCTTGACCTTCACGTCGAGCCGGCGCCGGCGCTCGCGGGCCTCCAGCAGGTCGGCCGGCGTCCCGGCCCCGGCGGCGGGCGCCTCGTCCTCGAGCCGGCTGAGCGGCACGGCGCCCACGGTCCGCCTGCCCGCGCTCGAGAGCGCGCTGTTCTGCGCGATCTGCAGCAGCCACGCCCGGAAGGCGCCGTCGCCGCGATAGCGATCGAGACGGTGGTAGGCCCGCAGGAACGTGTCCTGGGTCACGTCTTCGGCGTCATCGTCGCCGGCCACCCGGGCGGCGACCCGGAAGACGACGTCGCGATGGCGCTCCACCAGGTGCTCGAACGCGCGGAGGTCGCCGTCCAGCGCACGCGCGACCAGCCGGTCGTCGGGGCCCGGGTCCAATGCGCGTATGACCTTCGACACCGGCGAAAAGTTACAAGTTATTTCGTTGTCCGCGCGGTGAACCCTCCAGAGGACCAACCCCTTCCTGGAGGTATCCATGTACTTCGCCGCCGTCAACATCGGCGACTCGCTGCAGCAGGGACTCGACGAGTTCTTCGCGTTCCTGCCCCGGCTGATCGGTTTCCTGGTCGTCCTCGTCATCGGCTACATCATCGCCCGCATCGTCAAGGGCATCCTCGTCAAGCTGCTCGGCCGCGTCGGCATCGACCGCGCGCTGCACTCGGGTTCAACGGGGCAGTACGTGAACAAGGTCGCGCCCGATGTCCAGCCGAGCCGCGTGATCGGCGGCCTGGCGTTCTGGTTCCTGTTCCTCGGCGCGATCTCGATCGCCGTCTCCCAGCTCGGCATCCCCGCCCTGAACAACTTCGTCCAGGCGATCGGCGCCTACATCCCCAACATCGTCGCGGCGGTGCTGATCTTCGTCATCGCCGGCGTCATCGCGGCGGCCGTCGGCGGGCTCGTGGCGCGCACGATGGGCGACACCCCGACCGGCAAGGTCGTCGGTTCTGTCGTGCCCGTGCTGGTGATGGCGATCGCGACGTTCATGATCCTCAACCAGCTCAAGATCGCTCCGGATATCGTCGTGATCACGTACGCCGCGCTGATCGGCGGCGTGTTCCTCGCCATGGCGCTCGCCTTCGGCCTCGGCGGCCGCGACGTCGCCGGGCGGATGCTCAACGACGCCTACCAGAAGGGCCAGGAGCAGCGCGGCCAGGTCAAGGACGACATGCGCCTCGGCAAGGAGCGCGGCCAGCAGGATGCCGAGCGGGCCAAGGCCAAGGCCGAGGAGAAGACCAACGGCGCGCCCGCTGACGAGCAGGCCAGCCCGGCCACCGGGCCGGCCGGCCCCGGCACCCCGGGCTCCAGGAGCGCGCGCTGATGGCCCGCGGCGAGACCAAGGAGCGCGGGGCGACCCGCGCCGACAGCTCGCGCGGGGACGGAGCCCCGTCCTCACGCGACGTCATCGGCCGCCAGCGCGAGGAGTTCGGCGGCCTGAACTGGGGCGCCGCGTTCTTCGGCTGGCTGGTGGCCATCGGCGTCGCCTCGCTGCTGACCGCCATCCTCAGCGCCGCCGGCGCGGCGATCGGGCTCACGAGCACGAGCCCGTCGCAGGCCGGCAGCCAGGCCTCCGAGTCGGCCGGTACCGTCAGCATCGTCGGCGGCATCGTGCTGCTCGTGATCCTGATGCTCGCGTACTACGCGGGCGGCTACGTCGCGGGCAGGATGTCCCGCTTCGACGGTCCCCGCCAGGGCCTCGGCGTGTGGCTGATCGGACTGATCGTCACCGTCGTCCTGGCCGTGGCCGGAGTGCTGCTGGGCTCGGAATACAACGTGCTCAGCCAGCTGAACCTCCCCCGCATCCCGGTCGACGAGGGCAGCCTCGCCACCGGCGGCCTGATCGCCCTCGTGGCGATCATGGTCGGAACGGTCCTGGCCGCCATGGCCGGCGGCAAGCAGGGCACCCACTACCACCGCAAGATCGATCGCACAGGAGGCATCGACAGATGACCACGCTCCAGAAGGACCAGCTGCTCCAGAAGCGCGGAGAGGACCTCTACGACCGCGACGGCGACAAGATCGGGTCGATCGAGGAGATCTACCTGGACGCCGAGACCGGCGAGCCCGAATGGGCGCTGGTGAACACCGGCATGTTCGGCACGAAGTCGACCTTCGTGCCGCTCAAGGAGGCCGACGAGGCAGAGGGCTCGCTGCGGGTCCCCTACGAGAAGGCCCAGGTCAAGGACGCGCCGAAGATGGACGCGATTGGCGAGCTCTCCCAGGACGCCGAGGGCGAGCTGTACCGGCACTACGGGCTCAACTACACCGAGTCGAAGTCGGACTCGGGACTGCCCGAGGGCGGCAGCGGCGCCGGCACGCGCACGGACGCCGGCGAGCGCACGAGCGGCGAGAGCTTCGGAGGCGCGCCGCCGGTCGGCGACGACACCTCCGGGCCCGAGACCGACAACGCCATGACCCGCTCGGAGGAGGAGCTGCGCGTCGGCAAGACCGAGCGCGAGACCGGCCGGGCGCGCCTGCGCAAGTACGTCGTCGAGGACGAGGTCACGCAGACCGTCCCGGTGAAGCGCGAGGAGGTCCGCATCGAGCGCGAGCCGATCACGGACGCCAACCGCGATGACGCCACCTCCGGCGCCGACATCACCGAGGAGGAGCACGAGGTCGTGCTCCACGAGGAGGAGGCCGTCGTCGACAAGCAGACGGTCGCCAAGGAGCGGATCCGCATGGACAAGGACGTCACCACGGACGAGCAGCAGGTCTCCGAGACCGTCCGCAAGGAAGAGGTCGACGTCGACGACGAGGGCCGCGGCGCGCGCTAGGCGCTCGCGGTAGCGCACGCCGAGCACCGTGGGCGCAAAGTGGTTCGCGCTCGCGGTGCTCGTCGCGACCCTGGCGGTCGCGGCGCGCGTCGCGACGATCGACGGCAAGGCCGTCCTGACCCACGACGAGACGGTCTCCTACCTGGCCGCCACGTGCCACCAGGGGGAGTACGGGCGGATGCTCGCCCGCGGCGCGGCGCCGGTCGGCACCTGGGTGCCCGCCCGCACGTGGCAGCGCTTCCTGGAGCCCGAGCCGCGCTGGTGCCTCGGGACGATCCGGGCGGACCTCGCCCACTGGGACATCCACCCGCCGGCGTACTTCTGGCTGCTGCACGCCTGGACCCGGGCGTTCGGCACCGGCCTCGGCACCGGCGCCGCGCTCGGGTTCCTGATCGACGTCCTGACGGCGCTGGCGCTGTTCGGCCTCGCCCGTGAGGTGACGCGCCGTGCATCGGCGGCCATCGCGGTGAGCGCCGTCTGGGCGCTCAGCCCGGCGGTCGTGCCGATCGCCGCCGAAGCGCGCCAGTACCCGCTGCTCGCCCTCGCCGCCGTGCTCCTCGCCTGGGCGGTCACGCGCCTGCTGGGCCGGGGAGCGAGCGCACGGCGCTGCCTCGCGCTCGCGGCGGTCACGTGCCTCGGGCTGCTCACCCACTTCCAGTTCCCGGTCGTCGCGGCCGGGGCCGGCCTGCTGCTGCTCGGGCCGATGCTGCGGCGACCGCGCGGCAGCGCGACCGCCGGCGTCGCCGCCATGGCCGCCGGTGCGCTCTTGGCCCTGTTGGTGCAGCCGGGGTTCGCGGAGTCCCTGCGGCGGCAGCAGGAGCAGGCGGCGGGCGCCAACGACGTGCTCGCCCGGCTCGGCCACACGGTGCGGACGCTCGCGAACTTCCTCCTGCCGGGCAGCGTCATGCCGACGGCGCTCGCGGTGGTGATCGTCGCGGCGGGTGCCGTGCTCCTGCTGCTCGTGGTCAGGGACCGGCGGCGCGAGCGCGACGAGAGCGCGCTGCGCGTCGTCTTCCTGTTCGGCTGGATCGCCGCGGTGACCTGTGCGTCCTACCTGGCGGGGCGCAGCCACGGCCAGGCGATGGCCGGCAAGTACCTCGCCGCCGCGTGGCCGTTCGCGGCCTTCGTGCCGGTGCTCGCGCTGCACCTCATCGCCCGCCGCGCACGGCCGTTCGCCGCCGTGGCCGGAGCGGCTTCGCTCGCCGCGCTCGGCCTGCTGGCCGGCGTCGCGTGGTACCCGGACCGGGCGCCCCCGCCCTCGATGACGCTCGCGCGCGGTGACGGGGCCGTGGTCGACGTCACCCGCCGCGGCGAGCTCCCCCGGCTGGCCTTCCTGCTTCCCGCCGGCATGCCGGTCTTCGCGGCGGACCAGCGCTCGCTCGCCTCCCCCGGCTTCTGGCGGCGACTGCCCGAGCGCCGGCTGGTGTACCTGAGCAACACCTTCGGCACCAACACGCCCGCGGAGCAGGATCGGGTCCTGGACGCCGCGGCCCACCGCCGCTGGCGCGTCCGCAGCGCCCGCCGCGGGCTGTGGCAGGCCGCCGACGCCTTCGTCCTCACCCGCGCCCGCGCCCGCAGGCGCGGCTGACCCGCGCTACCCGAAGAGCGGGAACGCGCGGCGCCGGGCCAGTGCGTCCATGCCGCTCTGGATGCTGCGCCGGACCTCGCGGTACTTGCGGTTGACGTAGTCGTCGTCGCTCGCGCGCTCCGGGTCGTGCTCGAGCTCGATGGGCTCCTGGAAGGCCGTGCGGATCTTGGTCGGCAGCGGGATCTCGGGCAGCATCGCCGGGCTGATGCCCCAGGGCGCCTGGAGGGCGATCGGGAACATCTTCAGCCGCGCGATCTTGTCGAGCTGCAGCGCGCTGGCGAGCCGCCTGCCCTTCAGCAGGACCGGCATCGAGTCCGGCCCGCCGACGGTCGCGATCGGCACGATCGGCACGCCGGCCTGGATCGCCATCCGGATGAAGCCCGTGCGCCCGGCGAGGGTCGCGCGGTCGCGCTCGGTCCACGGCCGCAGCGAGTCGATCTCACCGCCCGGCCACAGCGCGACGTCGCGCCCTGCGGCGAGCGCGCCCGCGATGCTGTCCGGCGCGGCGGGCAGCACGCCCATCTTGCGGAAGTACGCGCCGACCAGCGGCGCCGCCATCAGCGCGTCGTGCGCCGTGCCGTGCAGCGGGCGGTCGTCGCCGAAGTGGCGCCACCACTGGATGCCGACCGTCCAGGCGTCCCACACGAACGGAGCGCCGGAGTGGACCCCGATCAGCAGCGCGGGCGGCTTCGGGAGGCGGTCGAAGCCCTCGATCTCCATCCGGAACCAGTAGTCCATGAGCGGGTTCCAGAAGTACTGCTGACGCTGCATCCAGCCGTAGTCCTGCTCGTCCAGCGACCAGTCGCCGGCCCGCTCGGCGACCCAGCCCGCCGCGCCGGTCGCCTTCTCCCGCCGGTCGTCGGCCTTCTGCTTGGTGCGCTCGGCGTGGCGGGCCGCCTGGCGCTCGCGCGCCTTCGTCCCGCCCTTCCCGCTGCTGCCGTTGGAGCCTGCCATGCGGTCGTCTCCTCGCTCGTCTTCCTCCGTCTCGCGTACCCACCACGTGGGCGGGCGACACGGGGCGGCTCAGCGCACGCCGGCGAGGCGGAGCTCGCGGCGGAGCGCGCCCCGGCTGCGAGCCGTCGTGACGGCCACCCAGCGCACGCGGCCCTTGCGGACGCCGACGGCGATCCGCCGGCCGCCGCCGAGCCTGCGCGCGCGGACGCCGCGGCCGAACGGCTTCGTCCGGGCCCTGGCGCGCTTGGCCTTCGCGCCCGGGGCGACGCGCAGCGCGCGGTGCGAGCCGGCCGTGCTCAGCACGGTCGAGACCCGTCCCGCCCGCGTCAAGACGGCGGCCACCCGGCCCGAGCGCTTCTTGCCGCGCTTCGGGACGCACCAGCTCCACGAGCGCCCCGGGCGCTTCCCCGGCTGGCCGGCGCGGCGCAGCAGCGCGTCGCTGGAGGCGCCGAGCCGGACGCGCCCGAGCCCGCGGCGCGTGACGCGCCCCTTCGCCGGCTGGCAGCGGGTCGGCGGCACGCCCTCCGCGCGCTCCCACATCTGCAGGTAGGCCTCCGCGCCGCGGCCGAGATCGCCGATGACCTCGTCGCCGCCGATGTGGCGGAGGTCCTCGACCCAGTCGGGGAAGAGGCCGTAGTGGGCGACGCCGTCGACGTTGATGTCGTAGACGCGCTGGCCGCTGCGCTGCCGGTCGATCGTGAGCTTGCCGTCGAAGGACTTGAACGGGTAGGTGACCGGGTCCGGCCCGCTGCGCGGGTCCCCCTGGTGGGCGAAGCCGTTCATGTCCGCCCCCCAGCCGATGCCAAAGTAGTAGCGGGCGTCGCGCTCGGGCTTGGTCTCCCGCCAGGCCTCCAGGAACTCCGTCGTGGAGCCGGCCATCGGCGTCACGACGCCGCCGAGGCGGAAGATGCGCGGGATCGCGTCCGGGGAGCTCCAGCTGTGGCTGGAGACGATGCCCGAGTAGCCGCGCCGCTCGACCACGTCGAGCAGCTGCTGGCGCGCGACCACGCCCAGGTGGTCGGGGTCGATGATCATGCCCTTGTCCATCATCCGGTTCACGAGGTGCTCGCCGAGCGGGACAGGCCGAGCCCGTTGCAGTGCGGCGGCGGGCCGTAGAGCGGGGCGGCGCCGGGCGGGAGCAGGGCGTTGAGCACGTTGCCGGC
>Ga0183260_10002389_pt1 | contig 15513 bp, 12 predicted proteins | sample AntDrymUQ4972206_2_FD_129768 | JGI IMG/M metagenome (GOLD analysis project Ga0183260, IMG submission 129768) | Polar desert sand microbial communities from Dry Valleys, Antarctica - metaG UQ497 (22.06) (version 2) (version 2) | ecosystem: Environmental > Terrestrial > Soil > Desert | place... | reverse complement strand
GGCACCCCCGCGTCCCCCCCCCCGCCCCCCGCCCACCACCCCCACGACCCCCCCGCGCACAACCCCCCCCCCCACGGCCCCACCGCCCACGACCCCACCCCCCACGACCCCCCCGCCCACCACCCCACCGCCCACGACCCCACCGCCCACAACCCCACCGCCCACAACCCCACCCGCCGACAACCCCCCGGGCGGTGACGGCGGACTGCCCCGTGGCGGACTGCCCCGTAGCGGTCTGCCCCGTGGCGGCCTGGCGGGTGGCCGCGGCACTCTGCCGGGTGGCGGCGGAACTGTGCCGGGCGACAGCCTGCGACTTCGCGGCATCGCCGGGAACTCGGCGCCGGGTCTGGCGATTGCACCGGTCCGCACGCCCGCACTCGTGCCCGCGTCGGTGGCCGCGCCCGTGATTACGAAGGCCGCCGACACCACGCCGAAAAGGGCAGTTGTCGGTGGCGCGTTCTCAACGTCGACCCGCGACTCCGATGCTGGCACCGCAACGTCAGGGCGCGCTTCGGAGTTGGCACGGACGGGAGCCGCGACGACAACCTCGGCGATCCTGGGTCTCATCACGATGGCGATCGGCGCCCTGTTAGTGCGCCTCGCTCGTCGGCGAGCGTCCACGCAAACCGTCTGACGCCGAGGGCAACAGCGGCCACCGATCGATCACCGACCACCGAGTGACGTCGGCGTCGCTGGTGTCGACGAGAGCAACCGAGTCGATCGCGACGCGGGTGGGCAACGGAATCGTGACGCTGCGCCGTTGCCGCTCGCGCTCGACCGCATCCAGCTCCGCATAAAGCAGGCTGAGGTGCGGCCGGTAAGGCGCGGCGTCAACCGCGCACACCGCGGCGAGCTGGTTGTGCAGCGTGACGATCGGGCTCCCGGCGCGCGCGACGAGCACGACGCACCGGAACCGTTCCGGGTTGTCGGCGACCTCGACGAGATCGACCGCGAACCGGGCCGTTCCCACCACGATCCGCGCGATCCGGGCGCGCGGTGGCTCAGTCGTGATCGAACCGACGAGCGTGAGATGCGGCTCAAACGAGCACGTGTCGGCGGCGTGCGCCAGCCGCTCGATCCACTCGCGGTAGACGTCGCCATCGTCGGCCGCGGGCATCGCCCACAGCGACAGTCGGCCGGTGGCGGGCATCGGAAAATCCTCGGCCGGCGGTGGCGCGTTACAGAGACACGTCGCGGAGTGTCGCGACCCGCTCGATGCCGTCGGGAAAATCGCAGTGCGCGCTCACGACTGACGGGCAGGCAATGACGCGCATACCTGCGGCGAGCGCGGCTTGGCAGCCGGGAACCGAGTCTTCGAGTACGAGGCAGTCCGCTGGTGCGACGTCGAGTCGCCGCGCCACCTCCAGGTAGATGTCGGGCGCGGGCTTGCCATGCTCGACCTCGGCGCGCGTCACCACCGCGTCGAAGCGATCGAACACGCCGTGGCGACCCAGCCGTCGCTCGAGCACCTCGCGCCGGTTGCCGGTGCCGAGCCCGACCCGAAGCCCAAGCGTCGCGGCGGCGTCGAGCAGCTCCCGCACACCGGGCAACAGCGGAAGCGTCTCCTTGACACCGGACCCGCGGGGATGCAGCTCGGTTTCGAGCTCCCTGACGGTCCGCCCGCACCAGCCCCCGAGCAGCTCTTCCCAAAGGTGGTCTGCGTCGACGCTGCCGAACAGGTGACCGAAGTCGGCATAGGTGATCGCGGTGCCCCATTGCCCGACGATGTCGATGACCAGGTCGGCCTCGACGCGCTCGCTGTCGACAATCAGCCCGTCGTAGTCGAAGATCAGAGCTCGCACTTCCGGCGCCATGACCCATTGTTGCCTCGGCGGCAGGCCCGGTCGCCGTAGTCGACCGTCTTGGGGTGCTGTCCGTACTATGCCCGGATGGCGGGGACCCGACTCGTGGTGCTGTTCACCGACGTCTCGTGACGAGCCCGCGTGCAGACGACGCGCCCCACGCCTGCGTTCCCGCCGGCAGCCAACCGACTCGACGTCGCGACCGCGAACGTCGCGCGACTTAAGGTGTCCGTGGCCGACAGCGGCCTCGATCCACTGGTTCCGTTGACGGTGGCGACGACCGGAGGCGCTCTCGATCTGCGCCTCGCGACGGCCGTCGGTGCTCAGCAGTGGACCGTGTCCATCGACGGAGGCGAGCCCATTCCGGTGACAACCGACGCCACCGGTCTTCTGCTTCGGGTGCCCGCGGGTACCCACAAGTTGGTGATCTCCCCAGCGCGCCCGGCGGCGGCGTGAGCGTCGTCGAATCCGACCCTGACGTCGCGGTGGGCGGTCGCCAGCCAGTGAGATACGCGGCGTCGGTATTCAGAGCGGTCGCGCCGGCTCCATGTCCGCATCGGCCGCGACGGTGTCTGCTGGGACGGTGTCTGCCCGGACGCGGGGGAACCGCACGGTAAAGGTCGTGCCGCCGGAATCGCTGGTGTAGGCGATGGCGCCCCCGTGCGCCTCCACCAGCCGCTTGGCGACCGCGAGGCCGAGCCCTGTGCTGGGATCACCGTGCTGCCCAGCCCCTGACACGACGTAATACGGCTCGAACACGCGGTCCCCCACCTCGGCGGCAATGCCCGCCCCGGTGTCGGCGACGGCGATCTCGACGGCGTCGTCGACCTCGCGCGCGGAGATCGTCACGCGCCCGCCTGACGGCGTGTACTTCACCGCGTTCGAACCGAGGTTCAGCAGGATCTGAACCACGCGGTCGCGGTCGATCTCCAGCGGTGGCAACGACGCCGGCACGCGCAGCGCGACGTCCACGTCGTCGCGGCGACCGAGCGCCTGGACGCTGGCGGTCACCTCGCCCAGCAGGGCGCCGAGATCGACCTTCCCAAGGTTCAGGCGAACGGCGACGGCATCCGCTCGTGCGAGGTCGAGGATGTCGTTGACGTTCGTGACGAGCTGCTGCGCGCTGAGGTGGATCGTGCCCAGGAACTCCGCTTGCTCCTTGGGATCGTCGGGCGCGAGAGCGGGGTCGGTGAGCAGTTCGCTGGTGGCAAGAATCGCGAACAACGGCGTGCGCAGCTCGTGGCTCACACTGGCAAAGAACTCCTCACGGGCGCGGTACAGATGTTGCAGCTCCTCGGTGCGCTCGGCCACGCGCCGTTCGAGCTGCTGGTAGCTCGCTTCCAGCTGGCCGGCCATCTGGTTGAAGCCCTGCGCGAGCTCGCCGAGCTCGTCGTTTCCGTGGACCGGCGCACGCGCGGTCAGCTCGCCACGACCGAGCGCGCGGTTTGTGGCCAGCAGCGGGCGAACGGTCTGGAGGATGTTGCGCGACAGCAACGCACCGATGGCGACGATCGCGGCCAGACCGAGCGCCACCAGCGCGGCCAGGCGGAACGCCGTCTGCCGCACGGCGTCGGAGGCCGAGCCGAGCGGCACCGTTACCGACAGCGTGCCCACGCGGCGATCGCGTACGTCGAGCCCGGTCACGAGTCGGCCGATGTCGGCATCGCCGGCCACGTCTCGCTCGCGGCGACTCTCGCCCTGCGCCACCGGGCGGATGCGGTCGGGCACCGAATTATCCGAGGCGGCGATACGCGCCGACGATCCGTCGTAGAGGGCGACCGCCGCGCCGCTGCGCTGCGCCGCCTCGTCGACGATCTTGCCGGCGCGCCGGCCGACCAGGACCGCACCCACGAGGGTGCCGTTGGCGCGTACCGGCGCCGCGACGACCAGTACAGCGCTGCCGTCGGCGAGGCGCAGCAGCCCGGCGTGCTTGTCGCCACCCCCGTCGGCGACTCCGGTAAGCACCGCCCGCACGGGCGGGGCGTCGCCCCACCGCTCACCCGCGTGCGGCGTGATGCCGTCCGCTGTGCGGCTCAGAGTGGAGAGACTGCGGCCGTCCGGTCCGACCGCAGCGATCACGTCGAGGTCCTCGTTCACGGCGGCAACCGAGGCGAGCGCCCGCTCCGCCGCCGCCGCGTCCGACGACGCCATCGCTTCGGGCACGCCCTGGACGTTCGCGGCGAAGCGCGTCGCGTCGAGCAGCGTGAACTCCTGGTCGCGCAAGTAGCCGGCGGCAGCGGCGTTGCCCTGCACGAGGCGCCGCGCCAGTTCGCTGTCGGCGCGGTCAGCCAGGTAGCGGGCAGTGACAAACGTGCCGACGACGCCGACCACCAGGATCACGACCACGAACGGCGCCATCAGCTTCCAGAACAGGCGCAGATCACGGAACCACGCGCCGCCGCCGGACCGGGCGCGCGACGCGCGCCACGATGCGACGGCGACGACCGCCAGCAGGAGTGCGGCCCCGGCGACCAGCGCTCCGGCGACACCGTCGAACCCACGCCCCGCGCTCGACGCCGCCGGCACTCCGACCGCGCCGTCATAGCGGGGATCGGCATCTCGGCTGCGGCCCTCGACCGGCGCGCCGCTCGACCCGGCTCCTGCGACCGCCTTCGTCGTGTCCGCCTCGGCACCCGCCTTGACGAGGCCGCCACTCACGGCGGCGATTTCTGGCGCGGCGACGCCACGCGCCGCGTGCCGGGTGAGCTGCGCGACCAGTGCGTACCCCTTGTTCTCCCCCGCGCTGTTGCTGACGGTCAGCGCATACCCGCCCGACCGCGGGTTGGCGGCGCGCAGCACGAGCGAGCCGTCGCGGCCACCGGAGGTCCATTTCAGCAAGCCCGGCTTTTCGTTGCGGCCGGCGTTGCCTTGCGAAGCCGGAGCGTCGTCGGAGAACAGCGCCGCGTTCAGCACGTTGCCGTCATCCGCCTTCCAAGTGATCGTGAGCGTCACGAGCACATCGCCCGCGTCCGCGGGCGGCGCCTCGATCGTCAGGGGGATGACGTCGCAACCCGCGACTGTCCCGCACTGCGCGCGCTCGGCGGGGCCGTGCACCGGGTAGACGCCGATGATCGCCTGGTAGCGAGCGGACACCTTGTCCTCCCCCACGAGGAGCCGCGGATGCTCGCGCGCCGAGGCCGTCCCCGGCGTCGCCACAACCGCGAGCGCGGCCGCGAGCACGATTGCGGCGCTCCGCACGCAAGCGTTCACAGCCGCCCCACCGTGACCGCTTCGCGCGTCACATGCTGCTGGTCGTAGGTGCACGGATCGTCAGGCCGGAACTGGGCGTCGACGTTGCCCGCGGGCCACTGGCCGGGCAGGTACCGCCGCCCGCGCTCTACGGCTCGCCAGCACGAAGCGGGCGCGTACGGAAGCTCACTGTCGAGCCCGGGCGCGAGCTCGAACTCGGCGACGCCATGGCGCACGTCGAACAGCAGCGCCTGCGCGTCCTTGATGCAGGCGGCGTCACCTTCCTCGTACGAGCAGGCCGGCACCTGCGGGTCCGGCGACGACGACACGCGAAGCCGGCGGAACCCGCCCGACAGCGCGTTCGGCGTAAGCCGCGGTCCGGCGAGTTGGATCCCCGCAAACACTTGCTGGATGGCGCCGAACCACTCGCACACCGAGTACCGGCCGGCCAGCTCGTCTTCGTCGGGATCGACCTCGTCCATCGCCGCCCAGCACCGTGTCCGCCACAGCGGCGGCTGGTACGGACGCGAGCTGACCATCACGGCGTGGCGATCCCACACGGCCACCGCTCCAGCGAAGGTCCCTGCTAGCGCCGCCTGTGACATGTGCGCGTCTCCAAGCAGCACCCATTCCGGCAGCCACCCGTCGATCGACGCCGCGAGCGGGTGCGCGGACGTGGGGCACCCTGGCCAGAGCACCGTCGTGACCCCGGCGTCGCGGAAGCGCTTCAAGTCGGCTCGCGCCCGGGCGATGTCATCGTCGTCCTGCTCGTACGGCAGGTTCGTGCACTGCTCGCCGTTGGTGCGATACGTCGCCTCCTCCACGACGGGCGCGCCACACGCGTCGAGCCGTTGACGGATCAGGCGCGCGAGCTCGCGGTAGTCGCCGAGGGACGGGTTGCTCGTGTGCAGGAGCCCCAGTCGGCGCGGGCGCCCCTGCGCCTTGAGGTCGCCGGAGATCGCCACCGGCCAGCGCGCCATCTTCTGACACACGTACGTGCCGTACAGCTCGGCCTGCTGCTCGATGGTGGCGTGGTAACCCCACAGAAAATTGGACTGGCGATCGAAGAACCGTTGCGAGCGGATCTGCGCGCCGTCGAAGGTTACGATGCCGCGCCCCGCGAGCTCCTCGAGATACGAGTCCATGAACGGGATGTCGCGGTTAGCTGACAGCGCCGCGAACGGCTGCGCGAGGATGCCGTTCTCGACGGCCAGTTGTCGGTTGCCTTCAGGCGGACGCGAGTAGCCGTCGTCGAAGTACAGGATCAGTCGCACCGACCGACCGAAGGTCTGGTAGCGCCGGTTGAAGTACGTCTGGAGGTCACGGGCCGCTCTGGCGACTATCGGTTCGTCAGCCTTCTCCGGGCGTCCGAGGTCGATGTAGGCGTCGGCGGGCGGCGCGCCTGCTTCGGGAATCGAACGCACCGGCGCCGGCGGGAGGTACAGGTCGCCGCCTTTTACGCGCACGAAGACCCGGACCTCGTCGCGTGACACGCCGCTCCACGTCGCCCCGCCGTTGTCACCGTCGAACGCCGAATCGTCACAAGGGGGCGACAGTGGATCCTCGGTCTGGCGACCGTTCACGCAGCGGAAGTTCTTCGCGGTTCCGGAAGCGCCCGCGGCGATCTCTGTTCGTGCCGCCCCGGACGTCGTCGCTGCCGCGGCCGCGGCGCCCGCCCTGGCCGGCGCGGCGAAGACGTCGCCGAGCTGGTCGGCAATGAACTCGGCGCGCACGGGGGCGAGCCTCGCTGAAGGATCGCGCCGGTAGTCGAGCGGCTCGGACTGCGGCGGTGACGCTGAGCTCTGCGACGCGGGCACCTGCGCGCCCGCGGTGGCGACCGCCGTGAACAGCGCCAGCGTCAGGAGCGCGGCGATGGGCGCCGCCGCGTAGCGGGTCCCCGCTGCTCTCTCCACCGATGATCGTTGTTCCACTCGCGTGCATCCCTCTGTCGTCGCGCCTGCCACCTGATCCCGAGCCGGTTGGCGGGCCGCTGCGAGCAGCGTCCCACAGCGGTGTTGCATCTGCGCTTCACCATTATTTCGCCCCGCACCGGCTGAAATCCCCCTGAAATCGCGTTGTGGCAACCTGCAATGACCATGGCCCCGACCATCCGTGTCCTGATCGTCGACGACGAACCCATCGTGCGCCTCACCCTGAGTCGCGCCATTGCGCGGCAGGCCGACATGGCGGTCGTCGGCGAAGCAGCCGATGGCGCCGCCGCCGTGACGATCGTGGAGAGGCTCCGACCCGATGTCGTCGTCATGGACGTCACGATGCCGGGCCCCTCGGGGATCGAGACCGCCATCGAGCTGCGCTCCCGTGGGATCGGCACCCCGATTCTGTTCTTCACAGGCGACCCGGGGGCGATCGATCGGGCGAAGGCCATCGAGGCCAGCCGCGTGCTCATCAAGGCCGGCGGCGGCGCGGCCGAGGCGCTCGACGCCATCCGTCAGTTGGCCAGAGCGGCCGCCACGGCGTCGAGCACGACGCGCGCTCCGACGGGCTTGAGAAGCACCGCATCGGCCACCGCGGCGGCGTCGTCAGGCAACGGATCGCCCGACATGAGGACGATCCGCAGCGCGACGCACGCCGGCTGAGCGCGCAGGGCTCGAGCAAGCTCCACGCCGTCACCGTCAGGCAGTCGCCGATCCAGCAGCACCAAATGGGGATGCCACGAGTCGATCTGCTGCCGTGCGTCGGCGACTGAGGCTGCGGCGCGGGTCTCGAACCCGGCCCGACCGAGCAGGGCGAGCAACGTTCTGCGCGCCAGCTCGGCGTCATCGACCACGAGCACCCGCGATGGCGCAGTCACGGCACACCCGGGAGCACGAACCGCAGGCCGTCGCCTGCGACGACTCGCCCACCGGCGGCGTCGACGAGCCGAGCGAACAGGTGCCGGGCCTGGGGCCACATCGCTCCACAACTGCACGCGACAGCGACGCCGTCGTCCACGGCTTCGACGGTGACATCGGTCGCGCCAAGTGTGCCCGACGCGAGCTGGAACACGGCCGGAAGCGCATGCGCAAGGACCGCCGGCCGGGCGAGTACCCGTCCCGCCACGGTCGTCGGCACAGTGACGCGCACTCCGTAACGGGTGCAAGCGGCAACGGCATCGGTCACCGCACCATCGAGATCCACCGGCACCGGCGTCGAGCGATCCCCCGCCGAGGCTCCCAGCGCGGTCAATGCACCGGCGGTCACGGCCACGCGCTGCACCTCCTCGTCGGCCAACTTCAGCAAGGCGCCCCGGTGGTCGGGGTCGTCGTCGTCCAGCAACGACGACACCACCAGGCGCAGCGAGCCCATCGCGCCCCGCAGGTCGTGGGCGAACTCGGCGAATGCGTCGGTGTCGGTCACGCGCTGGCGGCGAAGAGCCGCCATTCCCCGGGAACGCCCTTCAGGACGTGGACGCCTCGGTCCTCGAAGCGCATCTCCGATCCCATCACGAGGTCGCGAAGTGTCTGCGACACGAGCACCTCGCCCGCTGCGGCTTCGTCCATCACGCGGGAAGCGATGTGCACGGCCATGCCGTGGACGTCGTCGTCCGCCACTTCGCACTCACCCATGTGCAACCCCGCGCGGATCTCGATCGCCAACGCGTGCACCGCATCGACGAGAACGTGCGCGCAGTCGATGGCGCCACGCGGTTGGGAGAAGGTGAGCATGGCGCCGTCACCGCTGTGCTTGATCACGCGCCCTCCCGCCGCGGCCGAGGCGCGATCCATGAGGTCGTTGAACTCCGTGAGCACGCCGCCCCAGGCGCGGTCACCGGTGCCGGCAAGATGCTCGGTCGAGCCCACCACGTCGACGAAAAGGATGGTCTGAAGCCGGCGAATTACCGGCCCGTCACGACCGGCAGCCTGGAGCCGCTCGACAATCGTCGTCAGGTCCAAGCGCACGTCGCTCTCTCCGAGCGCAAGCGCGGCGGCCGCCTCGGCGACGGTCGCACCTCCGGCGAGCATTCGCAGTAGCTCGCGTTGCCCGACCGAGAGATCGACGCGTTGGGCGCCGGCATCGCCGTCCTTCCGCAGCCGGTCGAGCACGACGCCGGCGAGCGAAGACGTGAAGACCGGCTCGCCCCGGCTGGCGCGGGCGACCCCGTCGGCGATCTCGCTCGCATCACCCGACTTCAACAAATAGCCAACCGCCCCGGCCTTCACCGCGTCGAGCACGTCGGCCTCCTCACCCGACGCGCTCAACATGAGCACGCGGGTGGTGGGCGACGCCGCGACGATCAGCGCGGTCGCCTCCGCGCCGGTCAGCTCGGGCAGGTGCAGGTCCATGAGCACGACATCAGGAGACGCCTCCGCCGCCGTGGTAACCGCGCTCGGGCCGTCCTCGGCCTCGGCCACCACGCGCATCGACGGGTGGCGCTCGAGCGCGTTCCGCACGGCGGCGCGCCACATCGGGTGATCGTCGACGAGCATGACGCGCACGGCGTCGTCGTCGGCCTCGACCGCGGCAACGCTCGCAGGGGCCACGCTCGCAGGTGCGGCCGCGAGATCGAGCGACGGGTCCTGATCGAGGATGGCGCGCTCCAGCCGGCTTGCCTCGGCGCTCGGGTCGAGGCCCAGCTCGTCGACCATCAACCGGCGCAGCTCCTGGAAGGTCCTAAGCGCCTCGGCGGGCTGGCCCGCGCGGTACTCGGCGAGCATGCGCTGGCGCCACAACCGCTCGCGCAGCGGGTGGGCGCCGACGAGGCCGCGCAGCTCGGCCGCGAGCGCACTGTGACGGCCGCACGCGAGGTCAGCGTCGATGCGCTCCTCGAGCGCGTCGACGCGCGCATTGTCGAGGCGTACCGCGTCTGGTTGCGCGAACGCGCGGTCGCGCTGATCGGCCAGTGCCGGTCCGCGCCACAACGCAAGCGCAGCGCGCAACACGTCGGCCGATTTCTCCGCCTCACCGGCGGCGAGGAGCCGACGCCCTTCGGCCACGAGCTGATCGAACCGGGTGGCGTCGAGCTGCTCGGTGGATACTGCGAGGGCATAGCCGGGCGCCTGAGTGCGCAGCGCGTCCGTGCCGTGCAATGCCTTGCGCAGCCGCGACACGTACACCCGCAGGTTGCGCACGTTGGAGTCGTCGCTGTCACCCCAAAGGGCGTCGAGCAGCGCGTCAGCCGACACGACGGTGTTCGGCGTCAGGAGCAGACGAGCGAGCAGCGCGCGCAACTGGGGCGCGCCGAGCTCGACCGTCTCACCGTCGACGACCGCCTCGACCGGCCCCAGGATCCGGAACTCCATGGCGTCGGAGCGTACTGACGCGCTGCTGCACACGTACGGGAGATGTGCGCGGATGAAACCCAGGTGAAAGCGGTCCGCAATCGGCGGAGCAGATGCTGCGCTCATGCTCACCGCACCCAGACTGCACTTGTCCCCGCGGGCGATTCGCACCATGGCTTCGGCCACGATCGCCGCGATCGTCGGCGCGACACTCCCGGCCTCGCTTGCCGCGCCGGCACAACCTGTCGAGCCGGTCGGCGAAGCCGAACACACGGTGGTGATGGGCGCGGTCGACCCGGCGATCGCCGACACGACCCCGCGACCGCCGGCCTCCGCCGGTCGCACCGACCGCTTCGAGTACCTCGCCTACTACCCCGACCACCTGCGCGTGCACCGCGGTGACACGGTCAGGTTCCGCCGCGACGGCTTCCACACCGTGACGTTCTCCCCCGCGGGCGAGCCGCGCCGCAGCTGGTTGCGGCGCGACGAAAGCGCGGGCGTCGCCGCCGTCGAGTTCCGGGATCCCATGGCCGGCTGCGGCCACGACCCGGGCCTGCCCGCGTGCGTGTTGTCGAGCGCCTCGTCGGTTCTGAGTTCGGGATGGGACGACCTGGCCGTCACCGTCGACCTCGATGTCGGCACCTACGAGTACTACTGCACGGTCCACGAGGGCATGCAGGGCGCGGTCGAGGTCGTCCCAGCAGCCGATCCGATCGCGTCACCGGCCGAGGTGTCGACCGCGCGGGCCGAGCAGGTCGCGGCCGACACCGTGACCGCTGCCGCTCTCCTGGCCGCCAATCAGAAGTTCCCGGTCGAGTACGTCGGCGATCACCTTCGCTGGACCGTCAAGGCGGGCGACATCACCGCCGACGATCGAGTTGCCGTCCTGCGTTACATGCCGTCGAACCTCACGATCGCGCCGGCCGACGAGGTGGTCTTCGTGGTCCCCGGGGTCGGACAGCGCCCGGCTGGGCGCGACGAGGACGGAACGGAGATACACACCGCGACCTTCCCGCACGATCCCGTGCTCGCGCAGTTCGGCCTGGTCCGTTACCTGAACCCCGCGTGCGATCCGGACGATCCGCGTGCGGGCGCGTCCGGCGTGCCCGCTCAGTACCCGGCGGTGTTCGCTGGGTGTCCGCCTGGGACCAACTTCGAGCTGCTGCTGCACCCGACGGCGTGGACGTCACCGACGCGGGCGCCGGACGACACTGTCCTCACGCCGCTCACCGTGCACGACACCGGGCTGCTCGGACCCGACGGCGACGTGTGCCGCACGGCATGCGACCCCTGGACACAAACGGGGTTCCCGGCGCGCAGTCCGAACACGACGTTCCCGACCGAAGGGAACTTCCCCTTCGTCTGCCTGGTGCACCCGGAGTGGGGCATGGCGGGCTCGATCACGGTGAGCCAGTGATGCGCCGCCTCGTCTTGGCCCTGGCTCTAGTCACCAGCGCGCTGTCCACGGCCGCGCCGGCGCGGTCCGACTCGACCGCCACCGTGCGCGTCGACGGCAACGCGTTCGCGCCCTTCGAGGCCGCCGTCGATGTGAACGGCACGGTGAGCTGGCTGGTGCAGGAGGGCGGCCACACGATCGCGGCCGACGACGGTCGCTTCAAGTTCCGCGGCACCAATGGCTCCGCGCTGCCGGCAGGAACGAGCGTCAGCTTCGCGTTCGGCGCCGACGAGTTCGTCGCCTACCACTGTGAGATCCACGGTGGCCCGGGCGGGCAGGGCATGGCCGGGCGCGTGCGCGTCGGTGCCCCCCCAGCTCCGGCGCCGTATCCGGAACCGCTGATCCGCGTGCCCGCAGACGCGCCGACGCTGGCCGCCGCGGTGGCAGTCGCCGCACCGGGGTACCGAATCGTGCTCGCGCCTGGCGACCACCCAGTGGTCGAACCCGTTGAGGTTGCGGTCGACAAACTCACCATCGCCGGCACCGATGCGACCACGCGGCTCGTGCCCGTCGCCGGACCGCGCGGGTTTCCCTCAACCGCGCTGCGCCTCACCGGGTCGCACGTGCGCGTCGAACGCTTGCGCATCGGGGCGTTCCGGGCGAGTGGGGTCCACCTCGACGGTGCCAACGCCGCGGAGGTGCTCGACGTGCACGTCGATGGTGCCGGGTTCATGCTCGACGGGATCGTCGCTACCGCGGTCACGGGCGCCGCCGTGCGCGCCACGACAACAACCGGCAATCGGCGCGCCGGCGTCCGCGTCGCCGATTGCGCAGCGTGCGGAGTTCTGATCGACGGGGTGCAGTCGAGCTACAACAAGATCGGGCTCCACCTCGAGGCCGTCCGCGGCGTCACCGTGCGGCGATCGGCGGTAAACCGAAACGCCAGCGGGATCGTCGCCGGTGCCAATCGTTTGTCCGCACCGCTTCGCCACGTGACGGTGTCGTTGCTCGACAACATCGTCACCGACAACACCGACGGCGTGCGCATCTCAGGAGCGAGCGACACGCTCGTAACTCGGAATGTCGTCGGCGGCGCATTCACGTGGGACGGCGTCGGCCGCAACGTGACCTTTGTCAACAACCGCGACCCCGCCGGTGCCCGCAGGGAACCGGCCCTCGACCCGACCGCTTCGCTGCGGTGAAAGGACCCACCATGAAACGCATCCTCATTGCCGTCGCCTTGGCAACGGCCGTAACCCTCGACTGGCACGGCGCGGTCATCGATCGCCCATCAGTCGCGGCGGCGCGCGCTGTCGCCCCCAAGCCGACGACCGATCCGGCCGGCCCGGCGGTGGCGGCCGCGGTCGGCGCGCAGGACCTGCCCGAAGGCTGCATCGAACCGAACCGGCACCTCACGCTCTACGCGGTGGAGTTGCCGCCGGTCGACGGTGAGATTCGCCTGGGCTACGGGATGACACCGGCGACCGCGAGCTATCCGGGGCCGACCATCGAAATGATCGAGGGCGAGTGCCTCGCGGTCACGCTCATCAACGACGTTCCGGCCGCAACGCTGGCCGCGTTGCGCGACCACCCGACACTCGGTCTCGTACAACCGGACCCGGCGTACCCCCTCGGCGTGTCGCTGCACGTGCACGGCGTGAAGTACACGAGCGCGTCGGACGGCACGATGCACAGCGGGTCATGGGTCCCGCCCGGTGGGTCCCGCACCTATGTCTGGTACGCCGAGCCGCGCGCCGTCGCGGCCGACGGCCGTGTCGTGAGCCACGGCACGGCTGGCTACTGGTGGTACCACGACCACGTCGTGGGGACCGACCACGGCACCGGCGGCGTCGGCTCCGGGCTGTTCGGCGCGCTCGTCGTGCGCCGCGCCGGTGACCCGTTGCCCGACTACACCTACGTGCTGGCCATGGGCGACAACGCCACGATCAACCTGGGCCGCTACCCGGACACCGACACGTGCGATCCCGCGGCCGCGCAGCCGAGCAACACGTGCTTCATCGCTCGCAAGGGCGACCTGGTCGAGTTCGTGGTGTTCGGCATCGGCAACGACTTCCACACTTTCCATCTGCACGGCCACACGTGGGTCGACAACCGCACCGGCGTCCTCACCGCCACGGATGCGGAGACCCGCGTCGTCGACGTGATTCCGCTCGGGCCCTCCGCGTCGTTCGGGTTCCAGATAACCGCCGGTGCGTCGGTCGGCACCGGCGACTGGATGCTGCACTGCCACGTGCAGCGGCACTCGGATCTCGGCATGTCGACGTTCCTCCACGTCGTGCCCGAGAACGCCGCGTTGGCAGCACCCGGGTCGGTCGAGTCGTCGAAGCTGAATCGAACGACGAAACACGCCGGAGCCCGCTTCCGTGGCGCGGCGAAGCCGAAGCCTTCACCGACAAGCAACCAGACGTTGGACTACTACTGCACCTTGCCGTTGGCGCCGTGGGCGAAGGCAGTAGCGGGCGCAGCGAAGGCGTGACTCTCCAGGCTCCTGGCTCGGCGCCGTGGCGCGGCACGGCGACGTGCAGGTCGCGCCTTCGTGGCCTTCCGGATGTGCGCGCCTAGACGCTTCCGCGGCACGGATGGTTCCTCGCGGTCCCGGAACACCGGGCTTCCCAAAATTCCACTCATTCCCAGAGAATTCGCTGGTTTAGGCCGGAAAACTGTGGTTGAATTACATGAGTGTAGTTCACTTGGATGGTAACGCCGGTGGCGTCGGGCCTGGGGTAGCAGGCGGCCACTGTGGAGCGTCGCGGGCACGGGTGGGGACACCGCTCGCGGCCCGGAACGGGGGCCGCCTCTCAGCAGGTTCTTGGCGTGGAGGTGCGGTATGGAAACATCGGCGACGGTTGCAGGCCGCGAGCTGGTCGCGGGCCGGGCCCGGTTGGATGTGGCGGAATGCGAGTGGCTGCTCGCGCTGGCGAACTTCGATCTGTTCCAAACCTGGAAAGACGACGGGCACAGTTCGTGTGTGGGGTGGCTGGTCGAGCGTTGCGGTCTGGCGCGGCGCACGGCGAAGGAGAAGCTGCGCGTGGCCCGGCAGCTTGATCGGCGTCCGGCGTTGGCCAAAGCGTTCGCGGAAGGCGATCTGTCGTATGCCAAGGCGCGGGCGATCAGCCGTTTCGAGGCCGACAACCCGGCGGTGGAGGCCGAGCTCATCGTCTCGGCCGCGCATCTGACCAACGAACTGTTGGAACGGGCGGTGCGTTACGCGCGCGGGTTGGCCGAGCAGGACAAGGACCCGCAGGACCACTACGACAAGCGGGGCGTGACCCGCATGTACGGCGTCGGCGGCGCCAACGGCCGCATCGTGATCGATGGCCCCGACGACGAGCTCGACCGCATCATGAACACCTTCGACGCCTATCTCGACTGGCTCCGCCAACAGGACAAGCTGTCTTCGCCGGACGCAGGGGGTTCCGGGAACCCCCCGACCGATCCGCCAGGGGGTTCCGGGAACCCCTTCGCGGATTCCGGGAATCCACCGGCGGACCCGGAAATGCCTGATCCCGACGACCCGGCGTTGCGGGCATCGATCATCCAGCGCCGCTACGACGCCTTCCTCGACCTGATCGAACACGTCGCCTACCAGCAGCACGGCCACATCGACGTCGAACGGGCCACCGTCGCGGTCGTCGTCGACTACGACACCCTGATCGCCGCCACCGGCGGCACCGCTGATCTCGGCGAGACCACCATCACCGGCGCCGCCGCCCGACGCCTGGCCTGTGACGCCGGCATCCACCGCCTCATCGTGAAGGGCCAATCCGAGATCCTCGACACCGGACGCCAGACCCGCGCATGGTCACGAGCGCAACGGCGCGCCATCCGCTTCCGCCACGGCCATGTGTGCGCCATAAAGGGCTGCGGGCGGCGGATCAGCCAGATC